>ERZ1026772.1169-NODE-1169-length-15080-cov-5.747887_pt1 | contig 15080 bp, 8 predicted proteins | sample MGYA00380124_ERZ1026772 | MGnify/ENA primary metagenome ERZ1026772 (study PRJEB33269, sample SAMEA4719760) | human gut metagenome | biome: human-associated habitat; feature: organic feature; material: feces | place: Cameroon | collected 2013-10 ...
ATATAAAATACAGAATTTTGCACAAAAAAAGTGACATTTTTTGTCTGGTGAAGTGTTATCACATTTGTAGAATAATAAAATTAAAAGTACTATAATTGTAACACAATATATACTATAGTGGAAATACTTTGTGATAGGATGTGCAGCAGATGCCAAAAAGAAAGTGCAGTAATATTGATGCATCGGTCGGACTAAGAATGCGTTATTACAGAATTCAGTGCGGACTGACTCAACAGCAGGTTGCTGACGCTCTTAATATAAACCGCACAACATATACCAAATATGAAACAGGTGTTTCTGAGCCAAGCCATGAGCTTCTCGGAAAAATCGTGAAGATGTTCGGAATAGATTATAATTCAATCCTTGACAGCAGGGATTATTTTGAAAGAAGAGTTGCTGACGGCGATATGACGCTCAATGTACTTACTCTGCCCGAAAGAGCAATCATTGCAAGATACCGTTCAATGTCAAAAGAAGATCAGAAAAAAATTTGTGAATATATGGATATGCTTTACAATGAAAAAGGAAAGAAGATTTTGTAAAAAACACTTTACTTTTGACTTTGATTGTGATAATATAAAACAGATGACCGTGTCTCGGAACAGGGAGTATGCCGTTTATCGGATTTTCACAGCCCTGCCCTGAGATGTTGGCGACTATTTTTGAAAGGTGGAATTTTTAATGCTTAAAGAAGAAAAGCAGGCTATCATGGCTGAGTACGCAACTCACGAAGGCGACACAGGTTCTCCGGAGGTTCAGATTGCTCTTCTTACAAAGAGAATCAATGACCTTACTGAGCATCTCAAGGTTCACAAGAAGGATCACCACAGCAGAAGAGGTCTTCTCAAGATGGTTGGTCAGAGAAGAAGCCTTCTCGCTTACCTCACAAAGGTAGACATTGAGAGATATCGTTCTATCATTGCAAGACTCGGTATCCGTAAGTAATTTTTTAAGTACACAAGGGCAAGCGAAAGCTTGCCCTAAATTCGATTTTCTGCGGGATTTTTATTTGCTGTTTTTTAGCGGTAAAACGATTAAATAACCTATGTTTTTGTGTGTTTATCAACTTTGTTTAATGGTTTTATTGCTAAATCGGCGTAAAATCCCGTTTGAATAAATTTGAACTTTATTTTAAAATGTGAAACCTATGTTTCGGAAAGGATTTTACGAAAATGAATCGACTTATGACATTCGACAAATACAGAGTATTTGAAACAGAATTTGCCGGCAGACCTTTAAAGGTTGAAACAGGCAAGATGACACAGCTTGCAAACGGCGCTTGCCTTGTTCACTACGGCGACACAACAGTTCATGTTGCTGTTACAGCATCTGAAAAGCCAAGAGAGGGCGTTGACTTCTTCCCGCTTTCAGTTGACTATGAAGAGAAAATGTATGCAGTAGGCAAAATCCCGGGTTCTTACCTCAAGAGAGAGGGCAGACCTTCTGAAAAGGCTATCCTCACAAGCCGTGTGATTGACCGTCCTATCCGTCCTCTTTTCGATAAGAGTATGAGAAATGATGTTTCAATCGTTTGTACAGTAATGAGCGTTGACCCTGATTGTCAGCCTGAAATCGTTGCTATGATTGGTGCTTCAATTGCAATTTCAATTTCAGATGTTCCGTGGAACGGTCCTATCTCAGGTTGTTCAGTAGGTATGATTGACGGTGAGTACATCATCAACCCAACAGAGGAGCAGAGAAAGGTTTCTCAGATGGCAACAACAGTTGCTTCAACAAGCTCAAGAATCGCTATGATTGAAGCAGGTGCAAACTGCGTATCGGATGACGATATGTACAACGCTATTATGGCAGGTCACGAGGCTAACCAGAAGATTATCAGCTTTATTGAGGAAATCAAGGCTGAAATCGGCAAGCCAAAGTTTGAGTTTGCAAGTCTTGAACCCGACCATGATATGTTTGAGGCAATCAAGGCATTTGCAGAAGAAGATGTTAAGGTTGCTCTTGATACAGATGACAAAAGAGTTCGTGACGAAAGACTCAAGCCTATTTATGAAGCAGTTCACGCAAAATTTGACGAGATTTATCCTGAAAGCGAAGCTCTCATTGATGAGTGCCTTTACAAGACACAGAAGTTCATCGTTCGCCGTTGGTTGCTTGATGAGCAGAAGCGTGTTGACGGCAGAGGTATGGACGATATCCGTCCTCTCGCATCAGAAGTTGGCGTAATTCCGAGAGTTCACGGTTCAGGTATGTTCACAAGAGGACAGACTCAGGTTCTTACAATTGCTACACTCGGCCCTGTTTCCGACAAACAGCTTCTTGACGGTATTGACGGCGAAACAGAGAAGAGATATATCCACCACTATAACTTCCCGAGCTACTCAGTTGGCGAAACAAAGCCAAGCCGTGGTCCGGGCAGAAGAGAAATCGGTCACGGTGCTCTTGCAGAGAGAGCTCTCGTTCCTGTAATTCCTTCAGTTGAAGAGTTCCCATATGCACTCCGCCTTGTTTCAGAAGTTCTTTCTTCAAACGGTTCAACTTCACAGGGTTCAATCTGCGGTTCAACTCTTGCTCTTATGGACGCAGGTGTTCCGATTAAGGCTCCTGTTGCAGGTATTTCTTGCGGCCTTATCACAGAGGGCGACCGTTGGATGACAATGGTTGATATTCAGGGTCTTGAAGACTTCTTTGGCGATATGGACTTTAAGGTAGCAGGTACACACGATGGTATCACAGCTATTCAGATGGACCTCAAAATCAGCGGTCTTACTCCTGAAATGGTTAAAGAGGCTCTTGCTAAAACTCATAAGGCTCGTAACTACATCCTTGATGAAGTAATGCTCAAGGCTATTGCAGAGCCGAGAGAAGAACTCTCAAAATATGCTCCTAAGATGTTCACAACAACAATTCCTGCTGACAAAATCAGCGAAGTTATCGGTAAGAGCGGTAAGGTTATCAAGGAGATTCAGGCTGAATGCGAAGTTAAAGTTGACATTGAGGAAGACGGCGAACTCGGACAGGTATTTGTTTCGGGTATTGATTCCGACAAGTGTAAGCGTGCAATCGAAATCATCAACACAATCGCTGTTGATCCTGAGCCGGGTGCAATGTACCTTGGTAAGGTTACTCGTATTATGGACTTCGGTGCTTTCGTTGAGATCGCTCCGGGTAAGGAAGGTCTTGTTCATATTTCTCAGCTTGATGTTAAGCGTACAGAAAATGTAACAGATGTTGTTAATGTAGGCGACATTATCCGTGTTAAGGTAATGGAAATTGACGATAAGGGCAGACTTAACCTTTCCCGTCGTCAGGTTCTCATTGATGTTGACGGTCTTGTTCCCGAAAACGATATTGACGCAGAAAGAGTAGCTCGTCCACGCAGACCTCACAACGACCGCAGAGGCGGCTATAACAGAAACAACAGAAAGTAATTTCTTTGTAATCTGAAATTTAATATTTAACAAATTCAGTCCCTTTCATTTTGCACAATGCGTTGAAAGGGGCTTTTATTTGTTTTGCGTTTTCACACAAAACGATTGACTAACACGGTTCACCACTACAATATGACATTCACACATCAAACATTTCAACAAAATAACATTAACAATTCTCTAATATATCGCAAAATAATTGCTTTTTTGGAATAATGAAAATTTCGATATATCGACAAATATTACAAAAACTACACCACAGATTGTGCATAACATAAAAAGTTCTTGTCAAAATATAAAAACTGTTGCCGAAAAAGAACTCAAAACTATCACTTTAAACAAACACAATAAAAATTTAGCAATATCATTGAAAAAATCTTTGCAAAATGGTATAATCTACTGTAAAGAATATGGGTTAGTGTTCGTATTTTGGTTGAAACAAACTCAATGACACATTTTTTAGTTAAAGACACGGCAGATTTTGTAAAATTGCAACAATTTTTCGTGGCTTTGCTAACTCTGTTTCACCGTTGGTCAGGCGGTAAAGACCAAATTCGACTCTGACTTAAAACCAAAATATTCGGTTATGGAGGTAATATTTATGAAAACAAAATTTTCTCGTTTTGGCAGAAGTTCTGTTTCTGTTATCCTTGCGGTAATGATGCTCCTGTCAACAATGCTCATTGGTACTGTTTCAACAGTAAATGCGGCAAGCAATAAAACGGTATATTTGTTAAATACCGCAAAGTGGTCGAATCCGACTGCTTATTGTTGGAATACTAGTGGTGGTGGTGAAAATAAATCGTGGCCTGGTGTACCAATGACTAAAGTAGGAACTCAGGGCGGTTCAGATGTGTATTCATATGAACCAACAACTGCATATGATAGTATCATCTTTAGTAATAATGGTTCTTCAAAGACAAAAGATTTGGGCTATCCGACTGCAGATAACCAAATATATAACAATAGTACTAAAAGTTGGTCAACTTATTCAGGTGGTTCTGCATCTACCACATACTATCTTGGCGGTCGTGTTAAGCAAGATAAATCGGACAAATGGTTAGGTTTTACAACAGATTATAAATTTACTGAAACTGATACAGAAGGTCTTTATAAGTATGTTTCAACACAGACTCCTGCTCAGTGGTCTAATAAAATAAGTAATTTGCAACAGTACTTTTTTGTTCATACAGGTACAAGTTCAAAATGGTATGGTAGTACTTTAGAAACTGCTTTAACTTCTGCTGAACAGCCTGTTAATATGTCGGAGTACACAGACAAAGATACAAAAGTTGATCGCTTAACATATATCAATAGTTCTGATACTTCTGATGTTGTAACTTTTTGGTTCGATACAAGAAATAATGAATATAAGTTATATTACACTGCTGGCACAACTGTAAATAAATACACTGTAACCTACGATTTAGGCACAAATAGCACTGGTAAAGGTTCTGTATCCGCAAAGAGTGCAGATACTGACATTGCTTCAGGTGCACAGGTTGAAGAAGGCAAGTCTGTAACATTCAAAGCAGCAGCCAATGATGGTTATGAATTTGTTGGTTGGTACAGCGATGCAGCTTGCACAGGCGAGGCAGTTAATACAAATGCTGAATATACAGTAAGCAATATTTCTGCTGACACAGCTGTATATGCAAAGTTCACTGAGAAAGAATACACTGTATCTCACACACAGGGTACAGGCTATACAATCAGCAGCCTTCCTACAGCTAAGGTAAAGTATAAGGATACTGTTTCTTTTACAGTAACTCCTGATAAGGGTTATACGATTGACAGTGTTCAGTATAATGGTACTGATGCTACTAAGGGCGATAACAATACTTACTCATTCACAATGCCTGCAAACGATGTTACAGTAACAGTAACCGCAAGTGCTGAAGCATATAATATCATCAATGAAAGTACTGATGTTCAGGCTACATTTACTGTTGACGGTAAAGAAGTTTCTGAAGCTAAAATGGGCGACAAAGTAACTGTAAGTGCTGAAAAGACAGGTTACACATTGTCAAGCATTTCAGTTGTTGACGCTGACGGTAAAGAAGTTGCAACTACAGGTTTAACTTTCACAATGCCCGCAAGTGCAGTAAAGGTTACACTTAACTTTACTGTTAATTCTTACGATGTTACAGTAGCAGAAAATGCAAACTGCACAGTAACAGTAGGTTCAAAAAAATACGCTTACGATTCAGCTGTTTCATTTAATGTTGAACCTAAGGCTGGCTTTAATGTAACAGATGTTACTGCAAAAACAGCTAAGGGCGATAAAGTAACAGTTAGCGGTAGCGTTGCATCAGGATATACATTCACGATGCCTGCTGATAATGTTACAATTACTGTAACTACTGAAGCTGTTGATGTTGCTGCTCCTATCGTAACTCTCAACGGCGGTGCAGGTCAAACTACTGATAATATTTCAGCAAATCATACCTACCCTGTTACAGCAAAAGCTGAAGAAGGTGACGAGTTCTCAACGATCAAGGACGGTGCAGTTCCTACAGTATCTTGTGATGTTGAAAACGCTGACTATGATTTCGTAAAAGACGAACTTACAGGTATTTACAACTTCAATGCTAAAACAGCCGGTACTTATACAATTACTTATAAAGCAACAGCTAAATCAAACAATTCAGATAAAGAAAACAGTGCTACTGCAACTCTTGTAATTACAGTAAATTACACAGAAACTCAGGAAGCATATAATACATTAAAGGCTTATTATGAATCAGTAAAGAACCCAACTGAGTCAGACTATTCTGCAGAAGCTTATGCTGCTCTTACAGCAAGGTTAGCAGCAGTTAAGACTTTGGTTGAAGCAGGTTTACCTGCAAGCAGTGATACAAATACTGCGAAATACACAACTGCAAAAGCTGAACTTGAAAAAGCAGTTGCTGATAAGCTTATAAATCTTTATCTGACAGGTCGTTTTAGAATCTATGATAAAAACGGCACAGAACACAAGATTGGCTATAACGAGAGAGCAACCGATGATAACTTCAAGTTTTCATATGTAGATAGTGGATTGTATTCATTATATACTGGTTGCACAGTTGATAAATTAAATGAAACAATCAATCAGGATGGTACTGCACCACAGTATTTCTTTATTTATGATACTAAGAATGTTTACGGTATCTCAAAAAGTCCAAATGAGTCTACAAAATCATCTCCGGCATCTTTAATTCCAAGAAGTTCAGTAAAGGAAAGTGCTAGATTTGCAGCTGACGGTAAGACAGGTATTGTTACCCTTTGGATTGACACTAATAATGCGAGTGATCCAAGTGAGTACAAATTTTATTATACAGTAGAAGTTTCACCAAAATATGCTGTATCTGGTGGTTTTGGTGCTGCTTGGAATACTTATGATGAAAATTACTTGGTTAACGGCACTACTGATGATCCCTATGTATTTACATATGTTTTGGATAATAGTGACTCAAGCTCAAGCAAGCTCTTTAGACTTATTGACTCATCATCAAATGAATATGGACCTTCTGATGCGACAGATAAAAATCTTGCTGATTATACATCTAAGGATTCTGCTTTGAGTTTGTCAAGTTTCACGAAAGATAGTGCATACGGACACAATCTCAGTATTCCACAAGGCAAATATACTCTCTATGTTGATCAGAGTGGTACAACTCCTAAGGTATGGGTTGAGCGTATAGTTGACACAAAGAATGTAAACTTCACAATTTCAGGTGAGGGAACAGGTACTGTTTCAATCAACGGTACTAATGTTGGTGAAACAGGTGTGCAGGCTGTTGAGATCGGCAGCTCTTACACAATCACATTGACTCCTTCTGCTGATTCATATGTTGAATCATTCAAGGTTGGCGATGCAGAAGTTACAAGCAACACATACAAAGGCACAATGCCTAATGAAGATGTTGCGGTAACAGTTGTGTTTGCTAAGAAGACAATACATTCTGTACTCGTTGAATCTGACAATGGCGGTGCAGCTGAGGCTGACATCACAACTGCTTACAGCGGACAGAAAGTAACAGTAACAGTTAATGCTGATGATAATCATGTATTTGACGGTATTTCTGTAAAAGAAAAGACATCACAGAATACTGTTGATTGCACAAAGAATGAAGACGGCACTTACACCTTTGTGATGCCTGACGACGATGTTAATGTATACGCTAAGTTCAGAGAAAAGAATACATATACAGTAACAGTTGTTTCTGCAAATCAGCAGCTTGGTACTGTTTCTATTGCAGATACAAATGAAACTACAGCGCAGGTTAAGGAAGGCGACACAGTAACAATCAAGGCTACTCCTATTGATCCTAACTCATTTGATACATGGACATTAACAGGTAAGTATGCATTTAAGGGTTGTACTTCCAATGACGCTGAGGCTACTGTCGTAGTAAACAGTGATGTTAAAGCTACTGCTTCATTTACTGAAACTGCTCCTTATCAGGTTGCCTATGGTTCCAACGGCACTTTGATGAGAATGAACAAAACTAAATATGACGGCGTTTACATCTCAACAGGTACTATAGTTTCTTCTTCTAATGATAGTAATCCAGACTCTCACTTTACAATTTATGATACTGCAAACAACAAGTATGCTGTAATTTCAGCAAAAGGTTATTACTGGTTGAAGGACGATAACCTCTCAAAAACAATGGAAGATAAGGATTCTTGGAAAGATGCTTATGTATATGGTCCAGACAAAGGTCTTATCAACAACGCTTGTTCTTCAGCTAAGTATGTAGTATATAATGCTAATACTAAAACTATTACACTTACTGATAATCCTGATTATGGCATAAAGGCTACCTTGTATGTAAAGAATGGTACATATTCAACTTCATTTAAAACAGGTAATACAAAGGATTATGCTGTATCATCTGTTGCTACCGGACTTATTGCTACGAAAACAGATCCGTGTAATACATATAGCGTTGCTTTTGATACAAACGTAAATGTTCAGACAACACTTACAGATACATACAGAAAAGCAGGTTACTATGTTGGCGCTTATTGCGTAAATGGTAGAAACTATACTGCATCTGCAAAAGATGCTGATCAGGGTATCTATCAGGCAAATATCACTATTACAGAAGAGCTTGCTGAAAACGGTGTAGTAGAAGTAACTCCTGTTTACTACAACAGAGTTATTGAACAAAATGGTGATTATATCACCTTCTATGTTGATGCCGATCAGGCTGTTTCTGACTGGGGCAACACCATTGCAGTTGATGCTTATTGTTATGTGAATGGCGTTCAGAGTAATGCAGACCACTTGTTCGGTACTTATCCTGGTCAACCAATGGTTAGAGACGGTCGTTACTATGTAATTAATGTACCGAGATATCGTTACTATATTGATACTGACGGTTCTCTTGTTAAGGATACTAACAGTCCTGTGTCAGGTGTAACACTTAACAACTACAATAATGAGTCAATTCATGGTGGCCTTGTTCCGATTAAGAGAAATATGCAGACTTATGACTTTAGCGACTTCGTAAAACTTGCTAATCTCGACGGCGTAAAGACTATCATGTTCCAGAACCAGTTCTACAATGCAACTGATTCAACTGCAAAAAGAAATATGAGTGTCGTTTATGGTGTTCAAACAGATGCTGTTCCTTCAAATGCTAAGAAAACAATCAGCAACATTGTTAATGCAAATGTAAACCCATGGCAGGATTTCACAGATTACTATGGTAGAGAGACTGACGCACTTGGCAATATCCTTTCCGATGAACAGAAAGAAAACGATTGTCTCTATATCATTTCAACAGGTTCATTCAACAGCACAGCTTATTCAACAAAGGGTGAGTGGGTCACAATCTGGAATGTTTACGACCATAACGGTAACCTCGTAACATACGGTACACCTGCTGACTTCCTTGATTCTACAACTTCTCAGTATCAAGCATTGAATAAAGATGCTTACCTTGGTAAACCTGTTAAGATCAGTTACGAAAAAGGTCAGCTCTACTCAGATGCTAATACATCCCGTACTGATGGTCGTTGGTACTATTCAAAGCTTGGTCAGGAATTTACTTCTGATGTAGCTATTGAATATAAGTATCAGAATGATAAAGTTTATACAGCTGATACCGATTCAAATGCCGGTAATAACACAGGCTTTGTAGGTACAACAACGAAGGCTACTGCTACAATTAATAATGTAACAACCGCATCATTCTCATCAGTTACTGAAACTGCTCATTTGAATGTTAAGGTTTCAAACGGTTGGCGTTTTGACGGCTGGTTCATTAAGCAGGGAGATAAGTACACTAAGGTTAGTGATAACTATACAGATATTTCTACCGATGTGCTTATGTCTAATAGCTATCACATTGTTGCTTGTATAAGTGAAATCCCTTCAGGTACACTTGAGCTTAATCATATGGCTTACACAGGTACAGATCCTGCTGCACATACAGGTACAGGTTTCTACTACATTTCTGCTATTCTGAAAAAAGCCGATGGTTCTGAGGTGGAATTTGATGAAACACAGGGTGTTATTTCAATTGATAATTTTGCCGAAGATGATAAACTCACAATTACACTTAGAGCAAAATGTCACGGTGATAACACAGTTTATGCTCTCTACGAGGGTGAAGCAGGTGGATATACTGAAATTGGTCCTGAGGATAAGGATTTAAGAGGTTTAAGTGAATTTACATACTCATTCACTGTTCCTGCAGGTTCACTCTTCAAGAACGGTAAACTTGGTGTTAATGCTCTTAACTACTACACCGACATCGTAAAGGTTGGCGGTACTTGTGATATTACTTATAAGTACTATGACCGTTTTGGCGTTGAAGGTGCAGGCAATATGGTTTCTTATGTTGTAAGAAACATTGAGCTTTCAACTTATGAAATTACTCACGGCTATATTCCAACAAATGAAACTATTACTAAGTATGCTCCACGAATCGACACAATGTATGTTGATACAAAGTGGAACCTTGCTGATTCAAGTAAAGTTGAGCTTGGCAAATCACAGGCAACTGTAATTGCAACTCAGACAGACAAAACATGTGATGTTTATTATCCAAACAAAGACGGTGGGTACTACACTGATCTTATGAATAGAAAGACAGTTGCTTATAACACACTCTTTAAGGATGATAACGGTAACTTCATTCTCTCAGCTCCTGAAACAGATGAAAACGGTAAGCTGTTCACATACTGGGAAGTTTACAAAGTTAATGCAAATGGCGAACATACTGAGCTTGTAACAAAGTGCTATGAGCGTAACTTCGGTCTCAGAATTATGGCTGATTACTACATAGTTCCTGTTTATGACGGAAAAGCTCCTACACTTACTGCTAACATCAATACACCTGTTCTTAACCGTGAAATCTACGGTGACTCAACATCTGCAACAGATAAGCTATATGTTGACCTTCTCACAGCATTTACTTCAACTGCTATTCCAACATTCAAGGAAAACACAACTAACCTTACTGTTGAGTGTGGTGTATTTGTTCTTAGAAACAACACAACCAAGCTTTCAGATACTGACAGAACCACTCTTGTAACTAAGGCTCTTGCTAAGGACGATGACACAACATCTACAATTCTTACATCTTATATGAGAAGTGCAGATACTGAAACTTCCGTTGTAACAAAACTTAAAGAGCTTGCTCAGGATTCAAGTGTAAAGGATAAATCGAATACACTTGCAACATTCGATAATGACCAGTATAGAATCACCAAGCTTATATTCGATAATAATTCTCTTACTAATAAGAACCGAATTGACGAAGTGCTTAAGTTTACTAACAACACAGCTAACCAGAATTATATCTTTACTGCATATGCGTTTGTGGTAATCAAGGATTCTGACGGTACAGTTAGTGAAATGCAGATTTCAGATCCGCAGTATTTCAACTTGTGCTATGTTGGTAATAAGGCATTATAATTCAAGTTCTATGTAAGTTAACTGATTGGAGGTAATTTGGTGAAAAAGTCTTATCTTGAGCCTGAAATGGAAATAGTTAAGTTTTCATTTTCGGATTCAATTTTAAAAATCACTCCGAGCGGCATATTCCAGCCGGATACAGAAGAGGAAACTGTCGACCAAAGAGGAGACGACCTTGACTAATTAAAGATTATGTCGGCAGATGTTTATGCATCTGCCGACTTTTCTAAACAAGATTTTTACTTGTTAGGAGTAAATTATGAAAAAAATATTAAAAAAATCCTGTGCATCTCTCTTTGTCTTTGCAATGCTCTTGTCAATGTTCTGTGTTTCATTTTCAGCTGAAACCTACTATTATGACAAGAATTTTGAGTTTTACAAAAATGATTATTCCGGACTGACAATTACAGATTATCTGGGAACAGAAGAAAATTTACAGATTCCGTCACAGCTTATCGACATAACGGTTAATGTAATTGCTCCCTCGGCATTTTCTGACAAAACCGATTTGGTAACTGTATCAATGCCTGATACAATCCAGACAATCGGTGCATTTGCATTTTCTAACTGCACTAATATTACAGATGTTAAGTTCTCAAAAAATCTTTCTTTATGTGTATTAGGTGCTTTTCAAGGTTGTACTTCACTTAAAAATGTGGATATGTCTATGACACAGATTACAGAACTTCCAAACCAGATGTTCTATAAATGTTCTTCATTGAATAGTGTGACACTTCCTGAAACATGCACATCTGTCGGCAATTACGCATTTGCAAATTGTCCGCAGCTTGAAAGTGTTTACATTCCTGCATCTGTTACTGAGATTGGCCCTAAGGTTTTCAGAAACTCTTCAGCTGTTACAATTAAAGGCGTTGCCGGTTCATATGCTGAAGAGTATGCAAAGGCTAATAATATCCCATTCAGCGCCGTACAGACCTATGAAATCGGTGATGTAAATATGGATGGCAATATTGATATTTCTGACGCTACTTGCGTTCAGAAGATAATCGCAGGTATTATTAAGCCTACTGCACAGCAGAGCTACCTTGCCGATTACAACCAAGACGGTGAGGTTACAGTTGTTGATGCAACAGATATACAGAAATATATCGTAAATTTGGTTTAATACTTTTACAGACTCACTTTTGTGAGTCTGTTTTATTTCGGAGGACGCTTTGCCAAAATATTTAATAGCTGATTTTATCGTTGAAATTGAACCAAAATTTGATTACTTAAAAAATTTGTGTGAACCGTTTTTGTATGAAGGGGAGAGAAGTGCGGAATTTTTTGCTGTTCCGTCAGAATCATATCTTGTGGCATTAAAAAATCGAATGGTTGAGGGTTCAACACTTGAACAGGCAGAAGAGTTGGCAACAGCCTCTCTGTTTAATCAAGAAATTATCTCTCACGGTGCAATGCTTGTTCATTCATCGGTACTTGTTTATGACAACAAAGCCTATCTATTTACAGCTGATTCAGGTGTCGGAAAGTCAACACATACTCGTATGTGGCTTGATAAATTCGGAGAAAAGGTTCATATTCTCAATGACGACAAACCTATTGTAAAAATAAAAAACGGAGTCCCACTATGCTGCGGAACTCCATTTGACGGCGGTAGCAAAATTGCTAATAACGAAACCGTTCCCATAGGTGCTATCATTTTTATTGAACGCTTTGACACTAATTTTATGACAATTCCTGACACAAAGGAGATTGTTCAAAGGCTCTACACTTCAACCGTCAAATATGTAAATAAAGAAGACGGAATGTGCCTGCTGTCAAATTTCGACAATCTTATCAGCCACACAAAATTTTTTGTGCTGCATTGCAATACCGATAAATCGGCTGTTGATGTTGCATATTACGCTATAATTAAAAATTGTAAATAAAAGACGGTCTGTAAAACAGACCGTCTTTTTGTAGTGTTTTGTAGTATAAAATTGATTACTTAATTACCTTAATCCAGCCTTCAGGAGCTTCAAGTCTGCCCATCTGAATACCTGTAAGTGTATCGTAAAGTTTCTTTGTAATCGGACCCATTTCGTCCATACCGCTCGGGAAACAAATTTCCTTGCCGTGGTCGTTAATCTTGCCAACAGGTGAGATTACGGCAGCAGTGCCGCAAAGACCACACTCAGCAAAGTCTTTAACTTCATCAAAGTAAACTTCTCTTTCCTCAACCTCAAGACCAAGATAATGCTCAGCAACATACATAAGTGAACGGCGAGTAATTGAGGGGAGAATACTGTTTGACTTTGGAGTAACAACCTTATTGTCCTTAGTAACAAAGATGAAGTTAGCACCGCCGGTTTCCTCAACCTTAGTCCTTGTAGCAGCATCAAGGTACATATTCTCGTCAAAACCTTCTGCATGTGCAGTAACAATAGCATGGAGGCTCATTGCATAGTTAAGACCTGCCTTGATGTGACCTGAGCCGTGAGGAGCAGCTCTGTCAAAATCAGAAACCTTAATTGTAATAGGCTTTGCACCGCCCTTGAAGTAAGGACCTACAGGAGTGGTAAATACTCTGAACTGATATTCTGCCGACGGCTTAACACCGATTACAGGACCGCTGCCGAACATATACGGGCGAATATAAAGTGTTGCGCCTGTGCCGTACGGAGGAACATAATCTGCATTTGCCTTAACAACATTGCAAACAGCTTCAACAAACTTTTCTTTAGGGAATACAGGCATCTCAAGACGCTTACAGCTGTCTTCCATTCTCTGACCGTTAAGGTCAGGTCTGAATACAACAATCTTACCGTCGCAAGTAGTGTAAGCTTTCATACCCTCAAAGCAAGTCTGAGCGTACTGCAAAACACCTGCACATTCACTGATAGTAATAGAAGTATCGGTAGTCATAGTACCATCGTCCCATTTACCATCTTTATAATTAGCTACGAATCTTTCACCGATGGGCATATAACCGAAGCCAATGTTTGCCCAGTCAATATTCTGCTTTTCCATCATAAATACTTCCTTTCAATATAAGCAAAAACCTCATTAGGTATACACATATTTTAGCACTTTAATACGCAACTTGTCAATGTTATTACAGCATATTTCACTGTTTTTATGATAATTTATGCTGTTTTTAACGCATAATATGAATTTTGATGCATACAAAACCTTCATTTTGCAGATATTATTTTTTGAAAATTAAAAACATCACATTATATTCTTTCAAGGAATAAAAAAACCAATTTACGGATATATACTAAACTCAATAATTTGTCGGGGTGATACTATGGCTGAGGTTGTCAAAATCGTATTAACAGGCGGACCTTGCGGCGGAAAGACAACAGCTCTTGAATATATCAAAAATGAGCTTGAAAAACTTAATATACCAACGATAACAATCAGCGAGGTTGCAAGCAGACTTTTAAGTGCGGGCAAAACTCCCGAAAATGTCGGCTCATACAAATTTCACAAGGAACTTTTTGAAACAGAACTAGCTGAAGAAACCGAGAAAACTAAGCTTGCAAATGAAATGAATTGTGAAAAGGTTGTTCTTTTGTTTGACCGAGGTTTACTCGACAGCAGAGCTTATGTTACAGAAGATGAATTTGCAAAGTATGCAGGACTGCACAATCTAAATGAAGATGTGATACGAAATTCCTATGATGCAGTATTTCATCTCGTGACAGCCGCTGACGGTGCGGAGAAGTATTACGGTAATCAAACTAATAATTTTCGTAGGGAAGACAGCCTTGAAAAAGCTAAAGAAGTTGATTTGGATGTGATGGCAGAGTGGACAGGTACGCCAC
>ERZ1026772.1174-NODE-1174-length-15041-cov-7.404177_pt1 | contig 15041 bp, 11 predicted proteins | sample MGYA00380124_ERZ1026772 | MGnify/ENA primary metagenome ERZ1026772 (study PRJEB33269, sample SAMEA4719760) | human gut metagenome | biome: human-associated habitat; feature: organic feature; material: feces | place: Cameroon | collected 2013-10 ...
ACGCCACTGAGCCCAGCGCCGAATCCAGCTCCCGTGCCGAAGGCATCGCCATCGGCTGTTTCGGGCATGAAATCGCTCGCGTTGCCTAGTCCGGCGCTCGATCCGAATAAGCTCTCCATATCGTGGAGTTTAGCGCCGCCGATGGCGGCTTGTAGCCCGACGGGCTTTTCGACGTTTTGGAGATTGGCGATGGGCGTTTTGGAATCGTCGATTTTTGGGCGGTTTTCGTCTTTCATGGCGTCGTCGATGATGACGTTATCGGTATCTTCGATGACGGGTATTTCTTCTTCGGGTTTATCTTCTTCGGCGCGTTCGTCGAGTGTACTCACGACTTCGACCCAACGGGATTCGCGTTGTTTGAGGATAAATGCTTCGACGGGGTCTTGAGCGAGGGAGGCGATGAATATGACGGCAGTATGTATGGCAAAGCTCACTACGAGAGCGCGGACAAGGGGGCTTTCGAGGTATTGGGCGATGGTGACGATGGGTGGAGTAAAAAATACAGGAGCGTCGTCGTTTCGATAGCAGAGGACGAGGTCGAGGTTTGGGGCTAGATTGACGATAGCCCAGTCGTCTTCGCCGAAATCCCATCGTTCGACAGGGGTGCCGTTGAGGTCGAGTGTATCGAAGCAGGAACGCTTATCGCCCGCCATATAGCGCGTTGATCGCGATTGAAGCGTGGCAGTCATGTCGCTCAAGAGATAGAGCTTGCCCTCTTTGAAGATCGTGAATTCGGGCAATTCAAAGGCATCGACGACGAAATCGCATGATTGTTTTTTGCCGATTTTGACGACCATTTTGGAGATTCGTCGTTCGCTTACGATTTCTCGATGAAACATCAAAATGCCGTAGAGCTGTTTATTTGCCATGATTAACGCCCAGTAGTGATTTGAATATTTGGTGTTTTGGCCCCCTAGAGACCAAGCTCTAGCCATGCCCTGCATGGGCGTGAGCTCGTGAAAGGCGTGAGAACGCACGACTTCTGGGCGCGGAGTCTACACAATGCACCAATTGAAATAAAGCTGTTTTGGCGCGGTTTGGGCGGTGGCGTCGTCGTGATGCGCATTTAACTCGTGCGTCGTCGAGCGAAAGCGATGATGCACGATACTGCGATGAGGATTGGGATCGATGCGTTTGAGCGCGTATGTCGAGGCATGGCGGCGCATCGGGCGTGCGATTCTGGGGCCATTCGGTCTTTGAGCCAGATGCGGTGTTCGTAGGCCAGTGTCGAGGCGGTGAAGTCTTCGCATGTTTCGTCGCCAAACGACGTGATGGCAAAGACGTGCGCAATGCCATCGATATCGATAAGTGCAGGGCCTCCGGAATCGCCAAAACACGGCGCACAATCGTCGATGGCGTCGAAGACGGTGCCACCGGGGATGTCGTAAGATGCTTTAGACGTCGATTTGGAGCAGACGACAACCGACGTTGGACAATGAGATTCTGCGGTGCTCTTGCAGTATTTTCGCGATCCGTAGGTGCTCGATTCGTCGTTGCCGTATCCGACATAAGTGATCGGGGATTTGTTTTGCGTTGCGAGCGAAATGACGTTCGGATCGGTGGCTATCGGATAGGGAATGAATGGCGTTGTGTCGATATTGGCGTCGATTTCGACGATGGCAATGTCGTGAATGCGAGTTTTGGGATTATATCCGGGATGAATTTGAACGTCGCCGATGGGATAGAATTGCGTTTCGGGGGGATTGGGAGAGCTTTGAACGCCGTATTGCGCAACGATTTTTATGGCATCTTTTTGACGGAGATCGTCGAAAGGGAGTGTATCGCTCGTCGAGACGCAGTGCGCGGCGGTGAGCAGTTTATGCGCACCAATGAGGACGGCCGAGCAATAAATGGTGGCTTTTTCGCGAGTTTTTATGGCAATCCCCATGACAGAGCGGTAGGAATCGTCGGCGTCGGGCGTGCCGTATCGAATGGCTTGCGGGGTTGTCGCGATCATTTCTCGATTGAATTCGTCGTCGAATGATTCGCACGCTTGGAGAGGGCCTAGGAGCGATAGAAAAATCGCCCATCGAAATTTTAGAATATAGCTATGGAGCATCGATGTATTCCCCCGTGATGTTTTTTGCAGTCGGGACAGGAGGTGCCATTGGGGCAATGTTGCGCTATGGCATATCGCAATTGCCCCCGTTGTCGTCGTCATCGTCATTATTTCCCGTTGCAACGCTCATCGTCAACGTGTTGGGCGCATTTATCATCGGATTGATAGCGGGATGCTTGATCCGGACGCAGTTATTATCGCCGGCCTCGACGTCCTTTTGGAAAGCAGGGTTTTGTGGTGGTTTGACGACGTTTTCGACGTTTTCGCTCGAAGCCGTTGGACTCATCGATAAAGGTCATTGGGGAATTGCCAGCGGATATATCGTTGCTAGTGTCGTTTTGACGATTATCGGTGTGGTCGTAGGGCGCTGGATTGCGCTGTGTATTTGGAGCAATGGATCGTAGAGAGCCCCGCGCAAAGCGGGCGCGGGTTCATATAATGTGTTTATTGAATGGCACTGCGGCAATAATCCGCATTGCGTTTGAACGTATCGTTGATGCTTTGGAGGACCATTTCTTCGATTTTTTTGCCGATGAGAGGGAGATTGACGCTGATCTTTCCGCGCGTGCGTCGGATGCACCCCGTACCGTCGGCGACGATTTCGGTCGTTCCTTTGGCTTCGACGGTGGCGCCACTGATTTCGGGCATGATTTCCCACGTATTGCCCAGTTTGCTTCGGTTCCAAATGCGAGTTTCGACATAGGATAAGTGTTCGCCCGTGAATCGCTTTGCGATAGTGGGAATCGTATCGGGATTGGTGAGGCGGATTTTGTAGGTCGGACCCTGTGGGGTATCTTTCGATTCGATGAGTGCTTTGCTCATGTTGAGAGCTTTCATCAAGTCGTCGTCGAAATCGTTATTGCTCAGGCGGTCGAATAAGATCTCGGGCGTGCAGTCGAATTTGTCGTCGATCGATATCGTCGTAGCCATATCATTCTCCTTAAGTCAATGTGAGTGGGTGAATTGTCGCATCGTTGCCACGCGTCAAAGCGTTCGATCCGAGTCATCGAATACCTCTATAGCGCATTTGAACGCAATTGGCGTGCATTCTATTCGTAGCCCTTGCAAATTCGTCGTCGATGAGTTTGGAATGTTCTCGAATTTTTGGGCTTGCGTGGACAAAGAGCGCAGATCGTGGTAGTAAAAGGGATGGATTGTCGTCATTTTGCCCAGAGAGCTGAGTATGCAAATCACCAATCTACAGCAACTCGATACGTCATCGTGGATCGATCCTCGCGCGTTCATCGTCTATTCGACGCAAAACGTCGATGTCGATGTGATTCGAGATCTTCGAGCCAAGTTCCCGCGCCTTGAGATATTTGGTGCGAGCTCGTACCATGGGATTATTGCGCCATCGGGATATGAGAGGGGGAGTTTGGGGCTCGTCGTCGAAGCGAGTGATGCACTCGAAACGTGCCCGATCCTCGTGGAATTCGATTGCGAGGCGCGGGCGTCGAAAGACGTAAGGGAGCGCGTGAGCGCAGCGATTCGATCGCGTTGCGATTGTTCAAAATCGCCCACTTACGTCGTCATGCATGCCATGCAAGGCTACGAGGAGCGCGTCATAGAGGGCATTCACGACGTCTTCGACGAGCGCGTTCAAGTCTTTGGTGCGACGGCGGCTAACGACAAGTTTTTATCGAAACCGTTTGTGTTTCTCAACGAAAAGACGAGTACTTGTGGCGTACTCTTGGCCGTCGTTTATGGCGATCGACTCGTTTGTGCCATTCACCAAGCGGGTTATTTGCCGACTCAAAAACATGGAATCGTGACGGCATCGAATTTGCGCACGATTGAAAGAATCGACGATCGACCAGCCGCCGCCGTCTATAACGAATGGACGGATTCGATTTTTGACATCGAGATAGCTCGAGGCGGCGATTTGCCTCGATCGGCGGGGCTCTATACGATTGGATCGATGGTGCGATCGAATGATGAAATGCCCGACGAAGACTTGATCTGGTTAGCGCATCCTTACCGCATCGATGCCGAGAATCAGTCGATCGAGTTTTATTCGGAGATTCCCGTCGGATCGCATATTTATCTCATGCGAAGTAGTGCCGATTACCTCGTCGATCAAGCGGGTCGGATGGTATCGCGGATATTGAGACATATCGATCCGAGTACGATTCGGACGGCTTTTGTCATGTATTGCGCGGGTTGCGCATCGATCATCGCCGAAAAGATGAATAAGGTCTGCCAAAATATCCGCCATTCCCTCGGCGATATTCCGTTTATCGGCATGTCGTCTTTTGGCGAACAAGGTCGTGTCGAGGCATCGGCCCCCGATACCCATGGCAATATGATGATCGCCATCTTGCTCATTAAAAGATAGCTTTTTATCGTTGTGTGGGGCTTACTTGGCGCAAGCTCCCGTCGCATCGTTGCGATGAGCTATTGGCTCTTGGCGGCATTAGGAATGGCGCGCCCCGCCAGCTGTCGCGGACGGGGCGCATGCGTTAGCGCTACGAAATGTAGAGTCGTTTGATTTCGTTTAAGATATTGCGCAATGCATCGAAGTGGTATTTCGCGGTTTCGATGAGATATAGGAATTGTTCATCGCGCGAATCGAAGGTGACGTCGTCATCGATTTGATCGTCGCCGTTGGTCTTTGGGCGTTTTTCGATCTGCTCGAGACGTCGTGCTTCGATTTCACGTAGAATGCGACCGAGTGATGATTCACACTCGTCGGAGGCGTCGCATTGTTCGGTCGAATCGCTCGCATCATCGGTTTGATCGTCGGAGGTGGCGCGGTATTGCGCCTCGTGTTTGCGTAGAATGCGATCGAGCAATGATATACGATCGTCGGAGGCGTCGCATTGTTCGGTCGAATCGCTCGCATCATCGGTTTGGTCGTCGGAGATGGCGCGGTATTGCGCCTCGAGTTCGCGTAGAATGCGATCGAGCAATGATATACGATCGTCGGGGGTGTTGCTTTGTTCGGTGGAATCGTTTGCGTCATCGGTTTGGTTGTCGGTAGGTGTGGTGTGGGGTTTGCGCGAATTGGTATAGGCTGCGCTTGAAGCGGGCTTTGCGATTTCGTTGATTCGTTTCCATTCTTTAAATGCCTCGTAATCTTCTTTTGTGAAACCATCGTTCACGATTTCCATGGCAAACATCGTGTTTTCTTTATCGCGCATAGAAAAATTGGATTTGTCGAGGAATGCTTCGACTTTTGCGAATTTTTCGTCTTTTGAGTCTGCGATGCCCAAGAACTTGAACAACTTGGAGGCGGCAGAATCGTCGATGTCGTAGGCTGGATTGAGTACATCTTTTGTGAGTTCATTAGGCGATTTGGCGTTGCCGTTTTTATCGAAGAGCCATTTGCCATTTCTGAGCATTCTCGTGCAGTGCGAAGTGAAATCCATGACGTAGAAGGGCTTTTTGGAGGATTTGCATCTGTAATAGCATTTGCCGGCGAGTTCGTCGTTGAGCGAAGGGGAGTAGCGTCTTTGTCGTTGTAGGAGTACGTTCCACAAGAGTAGAGAACGCGACATGTCGCCGTGTGATTCAATGTATTCGACATACTCTTCGCTTCCGACGATAGAAGGTTCACTATATTGTATGGGGTCGTAATAGCAGCGGTATTCGGGATCGGGCCATTGATTATCGATTTGCAATTGCGTTCGCCCTATTCTCGGGGGATTGACCGTCGTCGTCGTGGAAGTGCAAGCGATATCTTTCATGCACCCGAGAGCGGTCAAGAATTGCTCGAATTGCGTTTGTCGTTCGCCGATGCATGGGCGGTAGAAATCTGTATCGACGATGAATTGGTCATCGACGATTTCGAGGTAGTGTTTGAGTTCGCTGGTTGGCATATAGAGGTCGGTTGCTTTGAACAGCTTGCGTTCTTGGAATTGTGGCGTTTTGATGCCGACGAGGAATGCGCAATTGCGCAGTTCATCGAGGAATCGGAACTTCGTTTTGGAATCGGCAGTTCCGCTTAGGCAGGCGTTGCAATAGAAATCGAAGACGATGCCAAAGTCGGCGAGGCTTTTGGCGATGGCATCGTTGAGTTGCGATTCCGAAGACGTCGTTTGAGGACGAATGTTTGAGTCGTGGAATTTGGGGCAAATGTATTTGTAGATGAAGTCCCATTGAGTCGGTTCCGATATGCCAATATCTTTGAGGATTTTTTTCGTCTCTTCGTTTTCGACGAGACTGGGGTGAACGGTCGGATAATCGGATGGAATTTGTGTGCAATCGTATGGGAGGAATAGGAGGGCATTGCCGGATGTGTCGAAGGCTCGTGTGGCGCGTCCTTCGCGATTGATGAAGATCGGTTTTTCTTTGAACATCTTTTGTCGTTCCTTTGAGTTAGAAATCCATCGATAGAAGTCGTGTAACCAAGCGGTCTCTTGAGCTTCGATGAATGTCGAATCGATATGGTTGGCGATGCTGGCGTCGTCGGTGGTGTCGTTGACGATGGAATCGATGAAAGCACAGAGTTGTGGGGCGTTGCGCTTTGTCTCGTCGCGCCCCCGCGTCGTGAAGACAAAGTGAGCAGATTCGGCGCCGTAGAGAGCCGCGAGTTGTTCGTCGGAGAAGAGTTTGACGATATCGGTATTCGAAGCCCAATAGGCATTGTCTTTTGTCGTATAACCGTTGCGGGTAGGTATGATTTTACGCGTTTTGAATACGGCGACAACGGCTTCATAGAATGGACGGAACGATATTGATGCATACCTGGTGGAGAAATCTGCTGAGTTCCATGGAATGACCTTGAAAATTGCGTCGTCGATGATGTGCTTGGATTCTGTTTCGCCGATTTGTCGCAATAGGACGATGGCATCGGCGGCGAGTTTTGCAAGGCATGCGATCATTTCGTCGTTGTGTTTGTTTCCGCCTTTAATGCCCTCGCGGCTGTCGGTGAGTTGGAATGGGGCATGGACGATGAAGTTGAGATTTGTCGCGACTTGCGTCGGGAAAAAGCAGAATGCAGGAAAATGTGCGGCGGGGAATAGATAGCCATCGCCGTCGGCAAAGAAACCGACGCAATATCGGTGGCCTTGGTCTGTTTGGCGCGAGAAAAGCCAGATCGAGAGCTGCGAATTTGATTCATCGTCGTCGCCATTTTCTTCGTAGACGCATTCATCATCGTCGTCGACGTAGTCATCTTCATCGTCGAAGAGTTCGACGACATCGTGTAGCAGAATGTGTTCGGCGGTCGTGTCGCCGAAAGCGTAGGACTTTTCGAGTTGTTTTGTGTAGGAGCCTTTGAATTCGTCGCACTCGTAACTGACGGTCTGGAGATGTTGGAGGAAGAGTAGCGGGTGGTTGAGGTTTCGCAATTTGAAGGCGATGTCTTCGTAGGCCGTTTGAGCGCCATCGCCGTCGGGGTTGAACGGCAAGCAGAACATCGTTTCGTCGTTGCGACGCCCATAACGATCGCTCATATCGTCGTCGATGAGTCGTGGAACGACGTAATCTTCGATTTTGAAATTGCAGTTCGAATCGTAGATGTGTGGTGTGCGAGTGTATTGGAAGACGGACTTGAAGCCGACGCCGAATTTGCCGATCGTTGCATCGGTCGTCTTCGTCGATAGCCCAATGGCAGTGATGGCATTGATATCGCCGAGTTTCCCATTTGCACGGTCTTCGTCTTCGGTCGCTGGGTTGGAGACCGAGAAATGGCGTTTCCCATCGTGAATGAAGATGAGGTGTTGCTGGGTGAGGATGAATTTGGCACTCGTAGCGCATGCGTCGTCGGCGTTTTGCAAGAGTTCGTAGATGAAGTGCGCTTGTTCGGAATACTTGTCGACGATGCTAGGCATGACGTTGACGCTCGTTTTTTTGAAGACTCGGGCGTTTTCTTCGCGGTCGAGGGAGAGGGCATTGAATAGTTGGATTTCGCGTTTGTTCATCGTGAGATTCCTTATTGAGAATGAAAAAAAATGATGGTGAAGAAAAGAAATGACGTTTGAATCGGGGGGCGGAAAAATTGAGATAGTTGGCGACTAAAACGAGTGAATGTGGGTAAGGGGATGCTCGTGAATGTGGGCACAGGTGGTGTTTAAGAATGGGATACATGATGTGTTTGACTCCTTGGCAATATGCCTTCTCGATGTGCTTGTAAGATGAGTTCGCGCAAATACGAGGCAATGGGCATTTGAATGCCGTTGCAGATTTCGGCAATATCGGCGTAGACATCGCCTTCGAGGGCAATGGCGACAACGCGTTTGTCTTTGATGGGTTTGCGACCGCGCTTTTTGGTGGCAGGTTTGGAACCATTGGCGGCATAGAGTGCGCATAGCTTAAAGAGATCGAATGGAAAAAGTGATTGCTGTGAAGACATCGTTATACCTCGCTAGGTGACAATGTTGATGCGGACAAGACAATACTGTGCAATTGAATATAGAAAGGCAAAAGTAACCCGAATAACAAAAAAATGACGAAATAATCGTCTCTGAAGGCATCGACAAATGCAACATTCGTCTTTGTGTCTTTCATGATAGCTACCGCTTTTTATAAGTCAAGAAAAATTATTAAAAAATATCACATGTCGCGAAAAGTGTTGAAAATACAGTGTTTTATGGCTCTTGTGTTGGGTCAAATGACGTGTTTTGTATCATCCTATAATGACATTTTTATTGTTCCATCCTGTGATGTGAAAGTAATCATCCTAGATATTACATCCAAAAAGATTACATCCTGTGATGTGAAAGTAATCATCCTAGATATTACATCCAAAAAGACTACATCCTGTAATGTGAAAGTAATTATCCTAGATATTACATCTTAGATGTTCCATCCTAGATATTACATCCTAGGTATTATATCCTAGATGTTCCATCCTGTGAGAATCATCCTGACAATGGCATTTTGGGTTTTCTATCTTGTGAAATGCAATTCTATTATCTCTAGTGTGACAATTGACGTTCTATGAGATTATCAGAATGATCGCGATGATGTCTTGAAGTTGGTCGATAGTCGAGTAGTGGTCATAGAAGATTCTTCACAAGGCAATGCGTTTTCGGGTATTCGTAGTGAGGCAAACTGAGGCACAGCTCTTGTATAGATCTGTGTAGGCGTTTTGATAGGATCGCAAGGAGAAGAGGAGAAAGACATGAATCTCGGAATTGTTCAATCATTGCCCAATGCGCCTGCGCACGTCGTGCGCACCGATTCTTTTTCGAAGTTTCAGGCGATATGTGGGTTGATCGAGCGCGACGATTATTTGGCGGCGCATGCCGCTTGTCATGCGACGATGAATGGGATTGATCGCACGACGGCGGTGCATGCCGATCCGAGCCAATTGAGCTCGGTTGTGGAGGCTGTCGAGAGGCTCCTCGATGCGGCTGAAGATCTCGATGCGATTGTGTTACCGGGGATTTGCGATGCGCACATTCAAGACGACATGTGTAGCATTTGTGCCAAAGCGAGTGCCGTGCGCGATATGGTTGTATTACTCGATCCGGAGGAAGGGGCGTCGATAGAAGAAATCGTGGCGCGTCAGAAGTGTCTTCCTCGTTTTGCGACGTTGACGTGGCCACGCATTCAAACGGTTACGCCTGGGCGGCGTTCTGCCGATAAACTCCCCGCATCGTGCCTTGCCGCACCACTCGTTCTGGGGTGTGCTCCATATCTTCGTGGTGTGCACGACATGCCCGATATCTCGATCGATGCGGCGCAGACTCTTGCGCACAGTGGTGTTGCAGTGCTCGTCGGCAAGACCGTCGGGAGGCGTCGCGTCGTGGCACTATATGGATCGAGTGGATCGCTTCGCACTCAAACGGCGCCAAAAGTCGATGCGCCCGATGTGCAGGTATTTGCCGACGAGGAGTCGGCTTTCGAAGCGCAGCTACAAGCGACTTTGCAAGACGCTTGTGCGACGTGTCTTGCGGCGCATCCGACGAACAATCGGAATTTATGGGGGGCTTTAGCTCGGTGTGCTACGGCTGTGCTCATGCGAGCCAAGTCGCGTGGGCAGATCGTCGATTATCACGTGCGATGCGACGAAGAAACGGCCTCGTGGGGCACCCCCGATGCGCCCGTCGTCGAAATCATTTTGAAATATCCCAAGCGCGTGCGCAGTATACGATTCGACTTTTGTTAGCATTGGGGCTGCGCACAGCCGTCGACGCCTTGGTGCGTTATTCGCCTTTGTGGCCGAGTTGTCCGCACGCGGCGAGTTCGTCGTCGCCACGAGGAAGCCGGAGCGATGTCGAGAGACCTTTGCGAAGGAGCCGTTCTTGAAACTCGACGATTTCGGCTTCGGTAGGGGATTGGAATTTGCAGCCATCGAAGGCGTTGAAGCCGATGAGATTGACTTTTGCAGGAATGCCGTGGAGTCGCTTGACGAGCAGATTGGCGTCGTGAGCGCTGTGATTGAGATCGTGGATGATGATGTATTCGAAGGTGATGCGTTGACGGGCGTCGAGCGGGAAAGCGCGTAGCGCATTGAACAGTTCGTCGAGTGACCAAATGCGATTGGCAGGCATGATTTGGCTGCGCAATTCGTCGCTGGCGGCATGCAAACTAATGGCTAGATTGATGCCGAGATTTTCACGAGCGAGGGCTTGGAGTCCTGTGACGTGACCGACGGTGGAGAGGGTTATTTTTCGGCGCGAAAAGTCGAGCGTTTGCGGATGGAGCAGGATCTTGAGTGCTCTAACGACGTTTTCGTAATTATCGAGTGGCTCGCCCATGCCCATAAAGACGATGTTTGTGATGCGTCGATCGAGTCGACGATGGGCGACTTCTTGAGCGACGAGGACTTGTTGAACGATTTCGCTTGCCGATAGATGGCGATGGAAGCCGAGCGTAGCGGTGCGGCAGAAAGCGCAACCGAATTTACAACCGACTTGTGACGATACGCATAGCGTGAGCCGGTCGGGGGTGGGGATGAGAACAGATTCGACGATGCTGCCGTCGTGGAGCGGGAAGGCGATCTTGTTCGTGCCATCTTTGGCAATGTGCTCTTCTGCGATGGGCAAAGGTGCGAGCTCAAATCGATTGGCGAGTTTTTCGCGGAGGGATTTGGAGAGATTTGTCATTTCGTCCCAGGATTGGGCGCGTTTTTCAAAGACCCATCGAAGGATTTGAGCGGCACGGAACTTTTTTTCGCCGAGTTCGTCGACGAGTATCGTTTCGAGTTCTTCGGGTAGCGTGCTGCGAATGTCGGATTTGGCTAGATCGCCGGATTTTTGAACATCGTGAGATGTCGATGTTTGGTCACATTGCATGCTGGATTTATCGTTCGTCGAAGTCATGTGTACTCTTTTGAAGTGATGGTGAATGCTCGGAAATCGCAACTCATAGCCAATCAATATAGCCAATGAATCGTGCAATCGAGACCGAGTCGAAGGTTGGGAATGGCGTTGAAATCGTGTTAAAAGGCTTCGTCGAGAGGCGGCGTGGCGCCGTGCGACGGAGAACGCGAAAAATCGGCTCGCCACCTTTAAGCGCATGCGCTCGGAGATGGCAAACGGCGCGCACCATAGCGCATTTTGAGCAAGCTTTGTGAAGAAATAGGCATGATGTGGAATGCGTCGAAGAACGTCGATGCGTTTGGAAGCTTTGTGCAATTGTGAAGGAATGGGCATGATGTGGAACGCGTCGAGGAACGTCGATGCGTTTGGGAGCATTGTGCAATTGCGAAGGAATGGGCATGATGTGGAGTTCGTAGAAGAACGTCGATGCAGATGAGTGCTTTGTGCAATTGTGAAGGAATAGGTATTGCGGGAATGCGTAGAAGATCGTCGTTATTTTTGGGGTGTTTTGCACTGTGTGTGGCATGGCGTGTGAGTGGCTGTGATGATGGCGATAATGGCTGGAACGGTGGGGCATTTGACGATGCTCGAGTAGCCTATATCGCCGACAATATCGACGAAACGCAGATATCGGGCGCGTGGGTACCCTCGGCAGTGGTGGCGATCGATTCGGAACGATGGATGTATGCCGACAGAGGAACGCGCCAAATCGTCGAAGTCAATCGCGGATCGAAGCGGATAGTCTGGGATTTATCGGATTATGAGCTTTTGTTAGGCGATGAACCGTGGGGGAATGATTGGGGCTATAGCCTGACGTCGATTGGCGATCACAAGTATGTCTTATCGGCGCCAGGGCGCCCGATCATTGCCCTCGATCGGACGACGGGAGCGGTCGAAGTCATCGGGAAAAGAACAAATCATCGCGACGAACATAGCCCCGTGGCAATGGATGAAATGTCGATCGAAGCGGCAGATTTCGGGCAATTCCGAGGCATTGGGCGCGGAACGAAAAACGTCTATTGGGTGTTTGGCAACGCCATTTATGAAACGACAATGGCGGCAGATGCCGAGGGAACGGGGAATGAATCCCAAAACGCACCATTCGATAGCTTGAAATCTGCAAAACTGATTCGCATCGTTGGGAACCTAGCGGCAGATGCCGAAGGCGAATCGGGCAATGCTCGCGACGTTGGGCGATCTTTTGCTCAGTTTACACATGTCGTCGAAGATGAAGGCATTTTATATGCTTGGGAGACATTCGAAGGGGCGTATTTGCCCGCACGATTGTTGGCGATCGACAAATCGAACGATAAAGTCGTCGTCGTGACGGGCAACGGCGTGCGAACGCCACCTAGCAATCTAGAAGACTTTTATGCTTATCATTTGCCCGCCTCGCCGACGATAATCGCACGCCATGGCAAAGTATATTCGCCCTATTGGAAAGACGCTTCGCACGTGCTCGTCGTCGATATCGAATCGATAGATTGGGAAACACTTAGTGCTCGCGGATCGGTCGACTGGTTTGTGTCGCCGCTCGAACATACGAGCGGCATAGCCCCATGGGGCGAATACGATCTGGCATTCGATGCCAAAGCTGGGAGTTTTTGGCGCTTGCCGCGCTCGGATTGGGAAACTCATGCCATCTGCATCGACGGCGCAAAAACTCAAGATGAACGCCTCGGCAGCTTGTATCACGACGGAAAAGCCTCGCCCTACGCATATAACGCCCTCGTCGGTACGACGTCTCTCTATTCTTGGCTAGATGGTGCTTTCGCCCTCGCCTATGCGCCCACGATCGAGCGATTGAGCCTGGTCAATATGAAAACGAAAAATGTCGAATTGATGCGCATTGGCGCCATCGATGCCCTAGCAACCGACGGAAAACAACGCGCATGGTATAAAGTCGGAAACGCCATGAACTTCTTGTCTCTCGATAAGATGGGAGCGTTTGAAACGTCTTATGTGCCCGCGTTTTTTAAATCGCCATCACAAACAGGGGCTCCGTGCTCGAGCGATGTCTTCAAATTGACAAGCGTTCCAAAACTCGCGGCTACAGGATCTGCCCTGTTGATGTTGTTGCCCGAACAAGGAAGGGCGACGATTTATCGATCGAAATCGCTTTCGATGAACGACGTCTTCGAAGGCGGATGGTTCGTGCCAAAATCTCATGGCGAATCCGATTTGTACGATTTTTATAACGATGGCATCGCCGTTTCGGCGATGACGGCGCATAACATCCACGGCGATTTGCTCGTCAGCGTCCAAAAATTCGACGATCGACAATACATCATCGCGACTAACGTGTTTTCTGGCCCTGAAACGATACTCGGTCACGAACTCGCAGGCGACAAGAGCATCGTCGTCGCCGGAACGGGCGATCAACCTATACGCGATGGCGCAGCCCGCGCCGACGTCGCTTTGAACGATATCGTCGGCGTCGACTTTAGCCCAAATCACGACGCCATCTGGATCGCTCGATCCGATGGGAGCATTTATCGACTCGATGGCGATAATATATGGAAATATATTGAAAACTCGTGCATTAAACAAGCCGCCGACTTTGGCATCGAGGCAATATCGCACGCATGCAACGATGATATATGTATATGGGGAATTCATACTGCCCAAGGATCTAGACTATGCTCCGAAGAAGGTGAGTTTTTGTATACATTGCCAACAGAAAGTACAAATTTCGCTACATGTGGCGATGGATCTTGGATCTATACAACGCCCAATGCAATGTGTACAATTACTCCAAATCCAAACAATGCCTCAAACGCAAACAATACTCCAATTTGCTCGTCATTTTCGTTGAATGATACCGCCTACGAAATCATCGATAACCCAACAGTGAGTTGCGATCGAGCTAATGTCTATGTCGCAGCTCGCTTTGCCCCCTCACGACGCGATGACCAACAGACTAACGACGAAGCACAAAAATCGTCGATATTCGTCATGCAAGGCTCAAAATATCACGACGGATCGATCGCTTGGACGCAATCGTTTGGAAATGGCGTTGGCTTGCCCAATTCCGCGACAATTGGAACGGCAAAACTCGGCACAGAACTCGGAAAAATGGACTTCGACAAATCGGACGCCGTCTATATGTGGTTGCGTGATACTTGCACGATTTGGCGCATTCCCAATGCCAAAAGTCTCGAACGCGATTCTGTCGTCGAACGCATATTGACCGACGACGCACTTTGCAATGCACAAGCCGTTTCGTTTGGCGATAATGGAACGATATATATCGCTCAAAATGGCAACATATATCGATATAACGCCAATAAATCGCCCTCAAACGCAAATCTGATCGCCGCCAATGCAACGCATATCCCCGGAACAGTCTTCGATATGCTCGAAATCGACGACGCACTCATGACTATCTCGTCGGATGGATTGTTCGTCGTCAAGAAGAATGGCATCGAAAAACGGCTCAATCACCCCACATACGTCTACTATAATGAAAAAACAGCTATCGATTACGCCTATAACGCGGGGGCGATGGCTCGAATGGCTCGAATCCCTCACAAAAAAGCATTCTGGCTCCCGACATTCAAAAATGCCACCATCATCGAAATCACCGTAGACTATAGATATTTTTAGGTTTTTGTGGGGAGACCAGCAAAAAAAGGCATAGGGCGGGGGGCGGTTGACGACGCAGCCTGCGCAAAATGGCGAAAAAGCAGAGCCCGTATTGAGCGCAAAGCGCAATATAGGGCGATAGAAAACGCTTTTTTGTCAGTTTGATGCAGATGCTAGGAAGCTAG
>ERZ1026772.1177-NODE-1177-length-15020-cov-5.448112_pt1 | contig 15020 bp, 13 predicted proteins | sample MGYA00380124_ERZ1026772 | MGnify/ENA primary metagenome ERZ1026772 (study PRJEB33269, sample SAMEA4719760) | human gut metagenome | biome: human-associated habitat; feature: organic feature; material: feces | place: Cameroon | collected 2013-10 ...
GTGTATCACCCGCATTATCTGTCCGAAATGCCCGCCAACGCCGATGCGCCCGCTGCGGATGAAGAGACGGCGCAGCGCGCGCCGCGCCGTCCGGATGCGGACAAGGCGTATCAGGGGCTTTTGTAAGCGGAGGCTGCATGCTGGCATATCAAAACGATACCATTGCGGCGCTGGCTACCCCACCGGGGCGCGGCGGCATCGCCATTGTGCGCGTGAGCGGAGAAAACGCTCGCGCGTATTTTGAAGCGCTCTTTCGCCCGGCGGGCAGGCAGCAGGTGGAATCCCATCGCCTGCTTTACGGGCATTTGTATGATGCGGACGGCGCGATGCTGGACGAGTGCATGGCTGTGCTGATGCTGGCTCCGCGCACCTATACGCGCGAGGATGTGGCGGAGTTTCATCTGCACGGCGGCGATCAGATTGCCCGCGAAGCGCTGGCGGCGCTGTATCGCCTGGGCGCGCGCCCGGCCGAGCCGGGGGAGTTTACCCGCCGCGCCTTCCTGAACGGCCGCGTGGATCTGAGCCGCGCCGAGGCTGTGATGGATGTGATCGGCGCGCAGGGCGAACAGGCGGCGCGCGCGGCGCTGAGGCAGCTGAACGGCGGTGCAAGCGCTTTTATCCGCGATGCGCAGCAGCGCCTGACCGATTTGCTAGCCGGGGTCGCCGCGGCGCTGGACTATCCGGAGGAAATTGAGGAGGCCGAGGCCGCAGGCAGCGTGATTGCCGGGGCGCGGGCGCTGCGGGATACGCTGTTGTCCGCCTGCGATGAGCGCGCGGCGCGCCTGCTGGATACAGGCTTTGAGGCCGCGCTGTGCGGCCGGCCCAATGTGGGCAAAAGCTCGCTGCTCAACGCCCTGCTTTGCGAGGAGCGCGCCATCGTGACCGATATCCCCGGCACCACGCGCGATGTGGTGCGCGGCAGCATTCTGGTAGCTGGACTGCGCGTCAACCTGAGCGATACTGCGGGCATCCGTGAGCAGGCTGAAACAGTGGAGGCCATCGGCGTGCAGCGCGCGCGGGAGATCATGCGCGCGGCCGATCTGGTGCTGCTGGTGCTGGATGGATCGCAGCCCCTGACGGCCGAGGATGAAGAATTACTGCGCGAGACGGAAAGCTATCCGCGCCTGATCCTGTGCAACAAGGCCGACCGCGGCGCCGTCTTTGAGCTGCCGGGGGCGCTGCGCATCAGTGCTGCCACGGGAGAGGGCATGGACGCGCTGCGGCAGGAGCTGGCCCGGCGCGCGGGCATGCCCTGCGAGCTGCCCCTGACCAGCGAGCGCCACATGCGCCTGGCGCGTGCGGCGGCGCAGCATTTGCAGACGGCGGCGGACGCGCTGGAAAACGGCCAGCCGCTGGATCTGGCGGCCATCGATCTGCATGCCGCGCTGGACTGCCTGGGCGAGGTGACGGGCGACCGCGTGGACGAAAAACTGCTGGATAGCGTGTTTTCCCGCTTCTGTGTGGGAAAATGACGCGGGGAGATTCCGGCAGTGTCCAAAGCAAATTAAAAACAGCAGGGGAAAAACTCCCTGCTGTTTTTTGTATTATAAGTATCTGCCCGTGATGCTGTCTGGATTCGCGGCGATTTCCTGCGGTGTGCCGACCGCCACGACGCGGCCGCCGCTTTCCCCGCCGCCGGGACCCATATCGATTACATAGTCCGCGTTGCGGATCACGTCCAGATCATGCTCGATGACAACGACCGTGGCGCCGTTATTCAGCAGCGCCTGGAACACGCCCAGCAGCACCCGCACATCCAGCGGATGCAGGCCGATGCTGGGCTCGTCGAATACGAATACCGAGTCCGTCTGCGTGCGGCCAATCTCGCTGGCCAGCTTGAGCCGCTGCGCCTCGCCGCCCGACAGGCTGGGCGTTTCCTCGCCCAGTGTCAGATAGCCCAAGCCCAAACATTCCAGCACCTGCAGGCGCTGGCAGACCGTTTTCATATCATGGCAAAACGCAATGGCCGAGCTTACGTCCATGTCCATCAGCTCGGGCAGGGAAACCATCTGCCCCGTCTTGCTGCGCAGCTTTACATCGTAGGCAGCGCGCGCATAGCGCGAGCCGCGGCAATCGGGACAGGGAATGTTCACATCGGGCAAAAACTGCACGTCCAGACTGACCACGCCCGTGCCGTCGCAGCCGGGACAGCGCAGATTGCCCGTGTTGTACGAAAAATCGCTGGCTTTGAAGCCATGCGCCTTGGCGTCCGGCGATTTGGCGTATAGCTTGCGCAGCTCGTCATGCACGCCTGCATAGGTAGCCACGGTGGAGCGCACGTTGATGCCGATGGGGGTTGCGTCAATCAGCTTGACGTGCGCGATGCCCTCGGCGCGGATCTCCCGAATGTGGGCGGGCAGGGCGGCCCCGGCGATGCTGGCTTCCAGCGCGGGGATGAGGCTTTCCAGCACCATGGTGGTTTTGCCCGAACCCGAAACGCCGGTTACGACGGTCAGCCGCCCCTTGGGAATGTCGATTTTGAGGGGCTTTACTGTGTGAATGCTTGCGGTGGACAGGCGAATCGTTCCCTGGCTGAACATTTCATCGCGCGCGGCGTGGGGACGCAGGTTGGTTTCGGCCTTGCCGGATAAGAATGGCCCGATCTGCGAGTTTGGATTGCTTTCCAGCGCGTTCACCGGGCCCTGGGCGATCACGTGGCCGCCCTTGGCTCCTGCCTGCGGGCCCATCTCGATAATCCAATCGGATTCCTTCAAAATCTGCGTATCGTGGTCAACCAGGATGACCGAGTTGCCGTCGGCCACCAGATCGTGCATGACGCCAGTTAAACCCACGATGTTGGCTGGGTGCAGGCCGATGCTGGGCTCATCCAGCACATAGAGCACGCCCGTGGTGCGGTTGCGCACGGCGCGGGCCAGCTGCATGCGCTGCCGCTCGCCGGTGGACAGCGTGGCGGCGGAGCGATCCAGCGTCAGATATCCCAGCCCCAAATCCATCAGCCGCTTGGCTGTGCTTTCAAAGGCGGCGCAGATGCTTTCGGCCATGGGACGCATTTCAGCAGGCAGGCTGCCCGGCACGCCGCGCACCCAATCCACCAGCGCGCTCAGCGTCATGGCGCAGGCATCGCTTAGCGGGATGCCCCGCAGCAGAGGGGCGCGTGCGGCAGCGGACAGGCGCGTGCCGCCGCACTCAGGGCAAACGTCCTCCTTCAGAAACTTTTCCACACGCTTCATGCCCTTTTCATCCTTCACCTTGGCCAGGGCGTTTTCCACGGTGTAAACGGCGTTATAATAGGTAAAATCCAGTTCGCCCGCCTGATTGGAGTTTTTGGCGTGGTAAAAAATATGCTTCTTTTCCGCCGGGCCGTGGAAAACGATCTCCTTTTCGCGCTCGGTCAGATCGCGGAAGGGCACGTCGGTGCGCACGCCCATCTCGCGGCAAACGTCGGTCATCAGCGACCACATCAGGCTGTTCCAGGGCGCGACGGCCCCGCCGTCGATGGTGAGCGAATCGTCCGGCACCAGCGTGCTCATATCCACCGTGCGCACGCTGCCCGTGCCGCCGCATTTGGGGCAGGCTCCCTGCGAGTTGAAGGCCAGCTCCTCGGCGGAGGGGGCGTAAAAGCGCGCGCCGCATTCGGGGCAGGCAAGCTCCTTGCCCGCTGCGACGGCCAGCGTGGGCGGCAGATAGTGGCCGTTGGGGCAGCGATGGCTGGCCAGGCGGGAATACATCAGGCGCAGGCTGTTGAGCAGCTCGGTGCCCGTGCCGAAGGTGCTGCGGATGCCGGGCACGCCCGGCCGCTGATGCAGCGCCAGCGCGGCGGGCACATACAGCACGTCGTCCACCGTGGCCTTGGCTGCCTGCGTCATGCGGCGGCGGGTGTAGGTGGACAGCGCCTCCAGATAGCGGCGGGAGCCTTCGGCGTACAGCACGCCCAGCGCCAGCGAGGACTTGCCCGAGCCGGATACCCCGGCGACGCCGACGATCTGATTGAGGGGGATATCCACATCAACGTTTTTGAGGTTGTGCACCCTGGCGCCGCGAACAAGCATTTTATCGATCATGATTTTTCTCCGGATATTTTGGTAACAGGCGTAAAACAGAACGGGCATCCAGACTGCGCTGGATACCCGTTCTGAGCATTCACAAAGCGGCGATTGCAGCCAAAGCGGGGACGTGCTTCGCATTTGCCGCCCAGGATCAGGGCTGCGTCACGCTTTCAGCCGTCATGGTAAAGGTCTGCGTGCCGTCCTCGGTGGTGACGAAGGCCGCGTCGTAAATGGCCAGCATCTGGCCGGCCTTTTCGCGCGCGCCCTTGGTGGTCAGCACGGCTACGCCGCCCTCCTTGAGCAGCAGCTGGCTGACGGGCTTGGCGGCGGGGTTGCGCGAGATGCCGTGATGCGGGTACTTGACGATATCCGAACGCAGCGTTTCCGCGCCGTAATGGGCGATCATCCTGTCCATCGGCTCGTCCTCACGGTCGCTCTTCTTTTTCATGATATCGCCGGTGAACAGCACGCTCTTGTCGCCCAGCTCCACGCGCAGCCACATGCTGTTGGCGTTGACTACCGCCACGGGCAGGTCGCCGCGGATATCCTTATCGGCCTGGCCGGGATAGTATACATTCTTGATATAGGTCAGCGCGTCGCCCACGCCGTAATCCTGGATGGGGGCGTAAAGCGTGGCCTGGCCGCAGGCCAGGGGGAAGGTAAGCGCCTGCGCGTAATCCAGTGTGTAAACCGTGGCGTTGGGTGCGGAATCGCGCATGGTGGACAGCAGGCGGACGCGGTGTATCGCGTCGCCGTTCTTGCTGTCGTCATAGGTGTTGTCCGTTACCAGCGCGGTGGCCGGGGACACATACAGCGCGTCGATGGTAAAGAACTTGCAGGGGATGATTTCACTGTACAGGGCGGCGATGTGATCCTTGTGGCTGTGGGTGGCCACGAGCGTCAGGTGCAGCTGATAATCCTTGTTCTTGGCCTGATCGCTCAGGTTCAGCGCGCTCAGCAGATCCTTGCGCAGGTTCAGCAGCTCCATATAGCAGCGGGAGTTGGCCAGGCCGCCGTCCACCACCAGCACCTCCAGCCGCTCCTTGCCATAGCACAGCAGCAGCGTCGCGTCGGTTTTGGCGTTGTTTTTGCTGTCCAGGAAGCGCAGCTCGATCCGCTCGGAATCGGTCTTGATCATATCGTTCAGGCTGACAGGCGTGCCCTCGGCCTGGCACAGCGCGGGCAGGGCCAGCAGCAAAAGCAGCAGGCAGCAGAGCCAGAAACGCTTCATATCCATGCCTCCTATTGAAGATCGCAGCTTAGAAATCGGCGCTGCCCGTGGTGCGCGGGAAGGGCAGCACGTCGCGGATGTTGCTTACGCCCGTCAGGTACATGATCAGGCGCTCAAAGCCCAGGCCGAAGCCCGCGTGCGGGGTGGAGCCGTACTTGCGCAGCTCCAGATACCACCAGTAGCTGCCGCAGTCCAGCCCCAGCTCATGCATGCGCGCCTCCAGCACGTCCAGACGATCCTCACGCTGGCTGCCGCCGATCAATTCGCCAATACCGGGCACCAGCACGTCCACCGCCGCGACGGTCTTGCCGTCGTCGTTCTGCTTCATATAGAAAGCCTTGATTTCCTTGGGGTAGTTATACACGCATACCGGGCGGCCAAAGTGCTTTTCGGCCAGGTAGCGCTCGTGCTCGGTCTGCATATCCATGCCCCAGTAAGCGCCGTACTCAAAGTGCTCGCCGGAGTTTTTGAGGATTTCGATGGCCTCGGTATAGGAAACGCGGGCGAAATCGCTGTCGCGCACGTGGGTCAGGCGGTCGATCAGCCCCTTATCCACAAAGTTGTTGAGGAATTCCAGCTCCTCGGGGCAGCGCTCCATCACATCGGCGATGACATAGCGCACCATGGCCTCGGCCAGTGCCATATCGTCGTTCAGGTCGGCGAAGGCGATTTCAGGCTCGATCATCCAGAATTCCGCCGCGTGGCGAGGCGTGTTGCTCTTTTCGGCGCGGAAGGTGGGGCCGAAGGTGTACACATTGCGGAAGGCCATGCAGAAGGCCTCGGCGTTCAGCTGGCCGGATACGGTCAGGTTGGCGGGCTTGCCAAAGAAGTCCTCGCTTACCTTGACATGGCCCTGCTCGTCGCGGGGAGGATTGTCAATATCCAGCGTGGTCACACGGAACATTTCGCCCGCGCCCTCGCAGTCGCTGGCGGTGATCAGCGGGGTGTGCACATACACAAAGTCCTGATCGGCGAAGAAGCGGTGGATGCTCTGCGCGGCTACCGAGCGGATGCGGAACACCGCCGAGAACAGATTGGTGCGCGGACGCAGGTGCGCCTGGGTGCGCAGGTATTCCACGGTGTGGCGCTTCTTTTGCAGGGGATAATCGGCCGCAGCCATGCCCACAACCGTGACGCGGCTGGCCTTTAGCTCAAAGGGCTGCTTGGCTTCGGGGGTCAGCTTGAGCGTGCCCTCCACCTCGATGGCGCTGCCCAGGGTGACCTTGACCACCTCGCGGAAATCCGGAACGGATTCATCCAGCACGATTTGCAGGTTTTTAAAGAAGGAACCGTCGTTGAGCTCGATGAAGGCAAAGGCCTTGCTGTCGCGTACGGTGCGCACCCAGCCGCTGACGAGAAGCTGCGCGCCGTCGGCGGGCGTTTGGCGGAAAAGCTGGCGAACGAGAACTTTTTCCATATAAAAGAACCTCTTTTCAGATAGAAATGGCGCGAAGAAGAAAAACGTTTACCGGCCCAGCAGCGCCGCGCCGATGATGCCCGCGTCGTTGCCCAGCTGAGCCAGGGCGATTTCGGGCATGGGCAGCACAGGATACATCAGATACTTGGGCAGCAGCTCCCTGACCGCATCCAGCAGGAAATCGCCCGCGCGGCTGACGCCGCCGCCCAGCACGATCATATCCGGATCCAGGAAGGATACGACGTTGTTGATGGCGATGGTCAGGTACTTGACATAGCGGCGGAACACGCGGCTGGCGATGTCGTCGCCCTCCTTGGCCAGGTCGAACACCGTCTTGGCGGTGATCTTGTCCACATCGCCGTTCACGGCCTTCAGGATGGCGCAGTCGGGATGCAGTGCGCAGGCTTCCTTGGCCATGCGGATGATGGCTGTGGCCGAGCAGTAGCGCTCGGTGCAGCCGCACTTGCCGCAGGTGCAGGGGATACCGTCCACCTCGATGATCAGGTGGCCCAGCTCGCTGGCCGCGCCGTGCGCGCCGGACCAGATTTTGCCGTCCACAACGATGCCTGCGCCCACGCCCGTGCCCAGGGTGAGGAAAACGGAGGAGCTGGTATTGCGGCTTACGCCCGCCTGATACTCGGCCCAGCCAGCCACCGTCGCGTCGTTATCGATGAAGATGGGCAGGTCGTAGTAGGATTTCAGCTCGTCGCGCAGGGGAATGTTGCGCCAGCCGAGATTGGTGCAGAAGATGACGCGGCCGGTTTTCTGCTCGGCAATGCCGGGAATACCGATGCCGATGGCGGCGATATCCTGCGTGGTCAGCTTCGCCTCGTCCAGGAGCTTGGCGATGCACGCGGCCATATCGCGCACAATGTCGGCGTAGGGACGCTTGGCCAGGGTAGGGGTTTCGGCCTTGCGCAGGATCTTGCCATCCTCGCTGACCAGGCCGACGGCGATGTTGGTGCCGCCCAGATCGATGCCGATGTAGTACATAATCAAAGTCTCCTTTGTAACGGATGATTGAGTTACAGCTTCATATCCTGCATGCGCTGCTGCATCATTTCATTGGTGCGGCGATCCAGCTCCTGCGCGGCGGAATAACCCAGCTTTTTCAGGCTGAAGTTGCGCGCGGCCACCTCGATGATGATGGCCAGGTTGCGGCCCGGACGCACGGGAAGCACGATGCGGGGCACCTTCACATCCATGATGGAGGTGTATTCGTCCGTCAGGCCGTAGCGGTCGTATTCCTTGGTTTCATCCCATTTTTCCAGGTGCACCACCAGGTCGATGGACTTGCGCATCAGCACCGAGCCGATGCCGTACATGGCCTTGATATCGATGATGCCGATGCCGCGGATTTCCATCAGGTGGCGCACCATCTCGGGGGATTCGCCCGTCAGGCGATCGTCCGATACCTTGCACACATCCACCACGTCGTCCGCCACCAGCTGATGGCCGCGCTTGACCAGCTCCAGTGCCGCTTCGCTTTTGCCTACGCCGCTGCGGCCGGTGATCAGCACGCCCACGCCGTATACCTCCAGCAGCACGCCGTGCAGCGTTTCGCGCGGGGCCAGGCACTGGCGCATGTAGATGATGGCGTTCATGAAGAAACGGGTGGTTACTACGTCCGTCTGGAAAACGGGCACGTCGTGCTCCTTGGCCAGGGGAACCAGCTCCTCCGGCGGGCGCATGCCGCGGCACAGGATGACGCACGGGATGGGATAGGAAAAGAACTTGCGCAGCCGCGCCACCCGAACCTCGGGCTCCAGCGATTCCAGATAGCCCATCTCCGCCTTGCCGATGACCTGCGGACGCTCCATGGCGAAGTATTCGTAGTGCCCGGCAAATTGCAGGCCGGGACGGTTCAGGTCGGCCGATTCGATAGGCCATTCATTTTTGGAGGAGGCGCACAGCGTGGTAAGCGACAGCGCCTTGACAAAATCATCAACTCGGATCAAGCTTCCACCTCCGTAAGCAGATAACAATCGTATCCTATATTACATCATAAAGCCAGACATTTGTCAATGTGAGAAAGAATACACATAATAGTTAAATAAATTACCTATATTGTAACAATTTCGTTGCAATTTGAAGCGAAATCCATTACAATAGAAGCAGCATTACCAAGGGAGGAACGCCGTATGCAGGACCTGATGCAAAAGCTTACCGGAAATCTGATCGATTTATTGATATATGGCGCCATCGTAGCCGTGTGCCTGACGGGGTTTATCAAGTGTACAATCGTTTGCCGCTCCTGCGCGCGGGCGCTGCGCCGCGCTGTGCACCGGCTGGAAATGATGACGCTGAAGGACGGCTCCCAGCCCGTGTGGCAGGATCCGCTGTTCCTGGGCAAGCGCATGCGCACGGCGTGGAAGCGCTTTCTGGTCAACGCCGAGCAATTGGACAGCCGCGGCATGAACTGCAATGTGGAGGATTACATCAACGACGATACCGTAATCTACGAGCATTGCCACACACAGCTGGGCGAGGTGATCCCCGGCATCCTGACCTCGCTGGGCATCCTGGGCACGTTTATCGGCCTGGTGCGCGGCCTGGGTGCGCTGAACCTGTCCGACGCGGCCAGCACCATGGCGGGCATTTCGGATATGATCAACGGCATGAACTTTGCCTTTGGCACCTCCATTGCGGGCTGCTCGTGCTCGCTGGCCTTTAATATCCTCAATCACGCGGCTATCGGCTCGGCGCAAAAGGCGCTGGATGAATTTTACGAGGCCTTCACCGAGTTTGTCATGCAGCAGCCGCTGAGCGATAACGTGCAGGCCATCTGCCAGCAGGAGGATCGCGCGGCCTTCCTGCGCCATGCGGTGACGGAGATCGGCGATCGCGTCAGCAGCGGTATGACCGTGGCGGTGGAAAAGAGCCTGGCTCCCGTGGCACAGTCCATGAATCGCTTTATCGCCGGCCAAACCCAGGCGCAGATCGAAGGGCTGGATCAGATTGTGGGCGCGTTTATCAACCGCATGAACGGCGCGCTGGGCGGGCAGTTTACCCAGCTTGGGCAAACGCTGACGGCCATCAACCAATCTCAGCATATGGATTATGATACGCTCAATGCTTCCCTGCAGGCGGCTTCGGCCATCATGGGCGGCATGCAGGATACCGGCGCGCTGATGCATCAGGTGGCCGATCGCATGGCCGAGTATGCTTCCGACGCGGCTTCGCTGCGTGATCAGCAGGGCGATTTTGCCCAGAAAACGCAGGAGCTTTTGAATGCCATGCATGCCGCTGCGCAGGAGCAGACGGATTATTTGATGAACCTGCGCGCCGGCCATGACCGGCTGCAGACCAGCATGCAGGAATACGCCCAGTGGAGCGGGCGCGTGCTGGAGGCTGTACATCAGCAGGCAGACGCATCGGGCGCGGACGCGCAGAAGATGGCCGACGCCATGCGCGACAGCAGCCGCGAGCTGAGCCAGAGCTATACCTCCTTTGTGGAAAACATCAGCGGCGGTCTGTCCCGCACCATGGGCCTGTTTGAAGAAAACATGCACGCCGTGGTGTCCCTGCTGGACGGCAAGCTGGAAAGCATTGAAAAAACGGCCAAGACCGCGCAAAGCGCCTATACCGATAAGGCGGATCGCCTGAACGCCGGCACCGACGGGCTGCTCTCCGCCCTGTCGCAGCTGCAGCGCGCCCTGGGCGATATGACCCGCAGCGTGCAGGCGGCGGGCGACGCGCTGGGCGAAAAGGCGGATAAGGAGGGCTGAGCATGAGCAGGCACATGAGCCGCGCGCGCCGGGGCGGCGACGGCGGCACGCACTGGATATCCTATTCGGATATGATGTGCTCGCTGCTGCTGATGTTCATCCTGGCCATCACGCTGTGTATTTATCATTATTATACGCTGCTGGATCAGGTGGGCGAACAGCAGGCTCAATTGGAGGCGGCGCAGATTACCCTGACCCAGAAGGAAAAGGATTTGGAAACCACCCGCGTGGAGCTGATGGGCAAGGAGGAGGATCTGGCGGCTATCCAGATTCAACTGGATACCAAGGAGCAGGATCTAAACGCCGCCCAGGTGAAATTAAGCGAACGCGAGGCTGAGAACGAGCGGCTGCTGGCGCAGATTGTGCTCAAGGAGGCCGATCTGGCCGACCAGCAGAACCGCATCGACGCATTGCAATTGGTGCTGGCCAACCAGGAAAAGGAGCTGAGCGACTACCAGGCGCAGATTGCCGACATTCTGGGCGTTCGCACCCGCATTGTGCAGGAGCTGAGCGCCCAGCTGGCCAGCGCGCGCATATCGGCTACGGTGGATGAAAAGACGGGCGATATTGTGCTGGACAGCAGCCTGATGTTTGAAACAGGCAGCAGCACCCTCAAGGCCGAGGGTCTGGCGCAGCTGAATCGTCTGATTCCCGTATACCTGGGCGTGCTTTTGCAGGATGAATACCGCGACTATGTGGCGGAAATTATAATAGAAGGACATACCGATTCTACCGGCAGCTACGAGCATAACCTGGAGCTGTCGCAGAACCGCGCGCTCAACGTGGCCAAGTACTGCCTGAACATGGGCACCCTGACCCAGACGCAGAAAACGCGGCTCAAGTCCATCATCACCGCGCAGGGCCGCAGCTTCTCCGATCCAGTCTATGATGAAAATGGCGTCGAGGATCAGGAGCGCTCCCGCCGCGTGGAAATCAAATTCCGCTTGAAGGATGCGGAAATGATTCAGCGCATGAACAGCATTCTGTCCTCTATGGAGTGAAAGCGATGAAATATGTAGCCATTTTTATGGTCGTTCTGGTGATCGCCGCGGCGGGGCTGGGCGCGTATACCTATGCCAACGCCCGGCTGCAGGTGGTATCGGTGGAGCTGAAAACGGCCGCCGGAGGCGAGCGCGTCCAGGAGTTTACCGCCCTGCAGACGGCGGTGGACCGCGGCGCGCTCAACGGCACGGCCTTTACCGAAAGCGTGCCGGGCACGGCGGCGGATTACAGCTTTTTTACCTATACCTTCCGGCTGCGCAACGGCGGGCTCATCGACGCGGAGATGGTGGAAATACAGCCCATCCCCGCCAATGGCGATGTGCTGGCCTATGCCACCAGCGACGCTTCGCAGGTAAACACCAATACCATCGTATCCGCCGGGGGCGAACGCGACGTGTGGAGCGTGGTGCTGACCAGCGCGCAGAACCAGACCGACCGCCAGGTATCGCGCAGCTTTAAGATTACCTATTACATTTGGGGCATCCCGATGAGCGTGACGGCCAAATACAACTAATAAGAATACCGGCGCCTTTCATTGCGAAAAGCGCCGGTGTTGTTTTTGCTTTTGAAAATTAGAATACCACTACCAGCAGCATCTTGAACTTTTCCTTGCCGAACACCGCGTGCGGGTGATCCTTAGGCATCACGATGGATTCGCTAGTGTGCAGGATGTATTTTTCACCGTCGATGGTGATTTCACCCTCGCCGTCCAGGCAGGTGACAAAGGCGTCGCCGCCCGCCTTGTGGGAGCTGATTTCCTCGCCCTTATCAAAGGAAAACAGGGTGATGCTTACATTGTTGTTCTGCGCCAGGGTTTTGCTGACGATCTGCCCATCCTGATAGGCAACCTGATCGCGCAGCACCAGCACCTGCGCCTTGTCGATGTTTTTCATGGGACCGTTCATTTTTAAAACCTCCTTCAAGGGTTGTTTTCCTTGCTATTGTAGCATGCCCGGATAGATGGGTCAATCAAGCAAATTTTCTTGCCGAAACCGGGCCTATATGCTATACTGATTTTATCAATCGGCTTTGGCCGGAGGAAAAACGCATGAAAATGAACGATGAAAGACGCAAGGTCATCAAGGAACTGCTGGATGTGACGGATCGGGAGTTCACCGATGAAGAGCTGATACGACAATTGACCATGACGGGCATCACACAAAGAGCTGCGCAGGATGAAAAAAGCACCTTGGGGCAGCGCGCGGCCGATGCGGTTGCGCGGTTCGCGGGCAGCTGGGCGTTTATCTTCAGCTTTATTGCGGTGATGGTGCTGTGGATGGCGGGCAATGTTCTGCTGGCGTCCCGCGCCTTTGACGCTTACCCGTTTATCCTGCTGAATTTGGTGCTATCCTGCATTGCCGCGGTGCAGGCTCCGCTGATTATGATGAGCCAGAACCGTCAGGAGGCAAAGGATCGCCAGCGCGCGGAGAACGATTATCGCGTGAACCTGAAAAATGAGCTGATCATCGATGATCTGTACCGCAAGCTGGATCGCATACTGGAAAATCAACAACGAATTGACCAGCGCCTGGAGCGCCTGGAACAAAACAACCAGCGAAAGGAAAAAGAACAACATGTGTAAGAAAATCATCGCGCTGCTGCTGTCCCTGCTGCTGCTATGCCTGACCGCCGTTGCCTTTGCCTCCGAGGCTGCGCTGACGCTGCGCGACGTTACGCCCGAGGACAATTACAAAATCAAGCTGACCCGCAAAATCATGCTCGCTCCGCCAAACGAGCTGGCGACCCGCAACTATCATGTGCAGCAGGGCGCTACGACGGACGGCGAGTTTGCCTATATGATCATGGAAAACCAGGTGGATCATCTGTGCTCTATCTGGAAGGTGAATATGCAGGATTGGACGGTTGCAGATACCGTATACGGCCTGGATCTGTCCCACGGCAACTGCATGGGCTACAATCCCGCCCGCAAGCAGCTGGTGGTGGTGCATAACAAGCCGCGTTATAATACCCTGAGCTTTGTGGATACCGATACGCTGCAAATTGCCGAAACTGTGCAGCTTAATCAGGATATGTACGCCATCGGCTATTGCGAAAGCCGCGATCAGTATGTGGTGGGCATCAGCGGCACCTTTAACTTTATGATCCTGGACGGTCAGCTCAATAAGGTGGCCTATTATTATGGCAAGGATACCGGCCTGGTCAAGCAGGGTGTGGACTGCGACGACAAGTATATCTATTTCCCCCAGAACAACAAAGACTGCACCGTGAACCAGATTGTCATCTACGATTGGGATGGCAACTATATCAATACCGTACGCGTCGGCTCCTTCCAGGAGATCGAGGATGTGTTCCATGTGGGCGACGATCTGTACATCGCCTTCAATGCCAGCGGATCATATGTGTATCAGGGCAGGCTGGAAGAAATCAAGCAATAATGAGCTGGCGGATAAACCGAATGAAGAAGCGGCTGCTTCCTGTATAGGGAGGCGGCTGCTTTTTTGCTTAGAATCTTTTCACCCCCTCTCCGCCCCTGCATAGCATGAAAATGTAAGCCGCGACGCGGCCAATCGCCCTGCGGATCATCCCAGGGCAAATGCAAGGAGGAGAGGGTATGTCTTTCTACTCTTATAAGAACGCCGACCCTGCCAACAGCCCCGGTGAAATTTCGGGCAGCGCGCTGGACGGACTGAATGAAAAGGTGTGTATCCAGGTGCAGCGGGTGTACGATAGCTGCTTGCAGCAGGAACAGCTGACCAACAAGGATGTGACCATCACCAGCTATGCGCAGGTGGTGAACAAGTGCTGCTGCAATAATTCCAACGAGACTACGCCTCCGGCCAGCGCGCCTGTGCCGCCCATCACCTTTGAAAGCTGCCGCTCCAGCACTACGGATATCGATATCTCCAATCTGACGGTCGAGCGCCTGTGCGATCGTCCCTGCTTCGCCCGTGTGCGCGGATATATCGATATCCCCATCGATATCCTGTTTACCGACTCCCGCTGCGTGGAATACATCGGCAAGGGCGTTGTGCGCGTAAACAAGGATGTGCTGCTTAGCGTGCCCGACGATTCCATCGTGCCCTATACGCTGGAGGGCATGGCCAGCGCCATCTGCGTATCCGGTACCTACCGCGGCGACAATGTGTTCCGCCTGACCATCTGCGTGTCCATCATCCTCAAGGTGCTGGCGCGGGTGGAAATTCTGATTCCCAGCTACGGCTTCTGCTCCATTCCGCCCTGCGAGGAGTTTGCCGACAACGTCTGCGACGAATTCTTCTCCCTGCCGCTGTTCCCCTCGCTCAATTTGTGCGAGAATACGGCATCCGATAATACGACCAACACGGGCGGCTGCGGCTGCAATAATAGCTGTGGCTGCAACCGCTGCAACGGAAATTGCAATAACTGAAATTAGAAAAATACGTGCGGAACGGTGCGCCGGGGAGCAAAAACGCTTCCCGGCGTGTTTTTGCTGTGGATGGATTGTGGATAAAAAGCGAACGGAATAGTTGCTAATGATTGAATGATATACTATATATTGCTAAAAATACGAATGTTCTATGGAATAATACTGAAGTATATACGGAATTGAAAAAACCTTCAAAAAAACCTTAAAAAACTTCAAAAAAGGTGTTGACAAGAGGGGAGAGGATGTGCTATTATATTCAAGCGCTCAG
>ERZ1026772.1180-NODE-1180-length-15012-cov-8.542020_pt1 | contig 15012 bp, 15 predicted proteins | sample MGYA00380124_ERZ1026772 | MGnify/ENA primary metagenome ERZ1026772 (study PRJEB33269, sample SAMEA4719760) | human gut metagenome | biome: human-associated habitat; feature: organic feature; material: feces | place: Cameroon | collected 2013-10 ...
TTTCCTGTAGCCATAACAGGGACGAGAGTAAATGCTCGAAGTTCCGTCTGTAACCTTCTGGTTCATGGCAAGAACAATGCTGTCGTGGAAGTCCTCTCGCTCTCCCTGAGCGATCGCCGCGCGGATAGAATATTGTAGTTCAAAGTCCGGCTGAAAGGAATGAAGCTCCTCCAGATCAAAATACACCTCAACGCCATGCACCTTCAGTTCGCGGATAGCACTGAGACCATCGACCGTATCACGTCCAAAGCGGCTTATACTCTTTGTCAGGACCAGTTCAATCTTACCGTTAACGCAGTCATTGATCATACGCTGAAATTCAGAACGGTTATCCACGCCGGCTCCACTGGCAAAATCCATATAAATATCAGCCAGACTCCAATACGGCAAACGGTAAACCTGATGCGTAAGCGCAGAAACCTGCATAGCCATACTGTGCAGCTGGGAAGGCAGGCAGGTGCTGACGCGAGCGTAAATTCCCACTGCTTTTTTACCGAAATTGGCGTATTGATATTTTCCAATTCTCTGTACAATCTTATCGGCCATAATGAACCTCATAAAAAGTATGAATGGGGGTCTAAGAACAAGTAAAGGTTTATACTTTCCAACGATCATCGTAATCGATGACATGAAGATGAACAGCATTTTCTTTATCTTTGTTCTTTCTTTCTTCAATGGCAATAGCGTATACAAGTTCCATAATCCACTCTCTGGTCAGTGTCAGAATACGAAGAACACTTTTCTTGAGGGTGCTTTCGCTCAGATGATAAAAACCATCGTCCATAATTTGCAATTCATTCGGATGAGAGTATTCATGAACCTGCACGAATTTATGTTCTAACGCGTGGCGTAGCGTCTTCAACTGTTTTTCTGAAGCTCCGACACCTTCTATATATTTTTCTTTGAATTCGATGAATGCCCAGTAAAGAGCAGTTAAAGCAACATTGTCTGTTGGAAAGCCCTTATAGCCGAAGACATGATATGCATCAGCTTGTCGCTCCTTGAATCCCAATTTCCAGAATTCGTTGATCATGAAAGCAATTTGATCGAATAAAGAATAAGAAATACGGAAAGCTGATTTTAGCTGTTCCAGCCGGATGGAATAGTTTACATAATCATAGTTTGCCAAAGAAAGAAGCACATCTCTATCAGCGTAATGCATTTTAGTCATTTTTTCAGTGCCTTCATAGCAAAGTAGTCTTGCATAAACAAATTCTTCCTTGAGTTGATTCAGCATGGCAAACCACTTGGGCGGATTTCCATTGCTTTTTTCATCGACATCATCCCGATTCCCATATTCCGTATACTGTGTAATGGTCAATGGATCGTGCGCAAAAGCGGACTTCAGCGTTACCAGGTCGTTCAGCGGGTTAAGAAATAAATGGTTTTGCAGACACCAGTTCCGATATTTCTTTTCTTCTTGGGAGCCTAAATCATATTCAGGATAAAGGATTGGACTGGACAGTATTTCTTTATTAAAACGCTTTTCGTAATCCTCAATTTGTTTCTCGAAAGCAGCAACAGCTTCTGCGTGCATATTGGCGTCCTTGACATCCAGCGCATTTTTTATTGCCTGATATGCATGGCAGTGCAGATCGCGATAATGAGCAGGGTCATTTACCATGTTGGCGTAAAAGCTCAATGCTCTTCCATAATTGGCCGATGCCATTCCAAAGGTGGCTGTGATAGACAATGCCTTGCGATAGATACGCAAAGATTCAATTACTCTGCCGCACGCATCCAAATTATTGGCGTAGTTGGTATACAAAGGGAGTAGAATTGCATGGTTGTCGCCGCTGCTTTCCAATAGTGAGATTGCCTTTCTGAAATAGAACAATGCCTTTTGGCGAAAGACAATAGAACGTTCCTTTTCGTCGGCTGAAGCCGAACAACGATAATGATCGGCCAGGACGCTGTTGCCTGTACCAATATAGAAGAATACCGGCGCGTATTCGAGATCATTGCAGTCAGCGTATTGTTCTTCCTGTCGCAGAATATAAGAGGCCAAGGCGTCGTAGTCTTTGGCAATAGTCAGCCGATCCATTTCGATAGCGCAAGTATCACATACATGGGAAAAGGAAGCCTGCTTCACGGTCTCACTCCTTTTTGGGCGGGTGCCCCCTTTACTCTGATGGACACATGTAAAACGAGAATAGTCTAATTGACATATAAAGAGCAGTCATTTATATTATACACTAAAAGCCTTGCTAATACAGTTCTTTTTGAAAAATTGTATCAAAATCTACCATAGCCTAACCAGAACAACTAAGTCCTCATGCTTTGATACAAAGCATGAGGACTTCTTTTTGCATTTGTAGACTGATAAACCGTCAGAATACAGTCTATACCTACCAAATATAAGCTAAAAGCGCAAGAAACGAACTGCTCGGCGTCATTTTGCCAAATAGCGGTTCCCGCTCTCCGCCCCTTTTTAGTCTGCTCATGGCTGCTTTTCGGGGTCGAAATCAGAGACTTATCAAGAAATGCACCCTACTTTGGACGATAGCAGGGTATCGTCCACAATGCAAGGTTCCGTCCAAAGTATCGCAAAACAGCGCCTGAAGCTCGCTCATTTCATAATTTTTCTATATGATCGTGATCGTTTGTAGACGAAAAGTCGTTCAAATACGGTGTAGTAAAGAATAGACTACTCAGGCAGTGAAGTAGTCTACATGGGAGATTACGGATGCCACCATTAATGAAGTACTCACATACGATAAAAACTATCTTTTAAAAAAGGCGCTGATACCGATCAGTACGAGGGGGTCCTTTACTCAGTAACAGACTCGTCTTTGCAAGATTGACACAGCATTGTTTTTAGTGCATAATTGTAGTTGAAAAGCAATACATAGAGGAGAAGTAAAATGTCATATATTGATTTTCCTGTCATGGATGGCAATCCACGCAATAGTGAAGGCTCTTTCCTGAACCTGCCTGAAAATGAATTGATCTTCGCATACACTGCTTTTCAAGGCGAGCGTGCGCGTGATTTTACTTCTGCGAATATCCATTTAATCCGCTCGGTGGACGGTGGTGTGACTTGGAGCACGCCCAAAACGATTGTTGCGGCAGATGACTATCACGCCATGAATGTGATGAGCGTATCCCTTCTGCACATGCAAAATGGAGATATTGGGCTGATTTATTTGGTGCGCATGGATTGGCAGAATATGTACATCGTATTACAGCGTTCCAGCGATTTTGGAATCACGTGGAAAACGCCAATCACATGCTCTACGCGCAATGGATATTTTGTCATTAACAATGACCGCGCCACAAGACTAGCCTCTGGACGCATTATCATTCCAGCAGCGGAACATAAGAATCAATATGATGTAGCTGGTAAGGTGCTCTTTGCGCCTGCTGTCACAACATTCTTCTATTCAGATGATGACGGAGAAACCTGGCTGGAAGCCCAAGATATTCTATCTTTGGATTTCAAAATTTGCCGTTCAGGTTTACAAGAGCCAGGCATCGTTGAATTGTCTCCTGGGCACTTATATGGTTGGGCGCGAACAGATCTCGGCCGCCAATATGAGTTTATATCGCATGATAATGGCGTGCACTGGTCGCAGCCAACTCCTTCACGGTTTACCTCTCCACTGTCTCCTCTGTCTATGAAAAGGCTTGGGGATGATCGGCTCATTGCCATTTGGAATCCCATTCCGCACAACAATATCAGTATAGAGAATAAAGCAACAGGCGATCGCACGCCTCTTGTCTATGCCTTCAGCCAAGACGATGGAGAAACGTGGAGCACGCCTGTTGCGATAGAGGATGAGCCCGATCACGGGTACTGTTATACAGCCATTCTCCCATTAGATCACAGTGTGCTTCTTGCATATTGCGCTGGAAGTGCCCAGGATCTTGGCAGTTGCCTGAATAAACTGCGCATCCGTTTGCTCACTCTTGAGCAAACAAACACAAATGAACATGTTCCACATTGCATGGGAATCGGTTTTTAATCAAAGAGGATGTACGGGATGAATTGTAATATCGCATGCTATCGAATACAGCACAGCATTATTACAGTAGAATTTCAACATACACGCCCCTTCGGGGGCTTTTTCATTTTGCCAGCGCAGGGCTGCATGATTGCTGGATGTAACAATCGGATAACAGTCATCCTTCGATAAGCCTAGAATAACTTTGCCCTCTTTGTCTAGAGCTTCATATCGAATGCACCCATTTGTCACATCTACACACAATCCCGTCCTCTTGTTATCAAAGGACAATAAACGAGTTTGGTAAGTGAACATATTTTCATTGCGAGCAGCTACTCCGGCGAGACGATTTCTCTTAATCGTTCCCAAGCATAGACCGTTGTGTTTCAGATCATAATGAGTCCCATTTCCACCCATATAATAAAATCTGTAGTCCATTCCATCCCGCACAGGCGAAGCAGCGTAGCAGCACCCAAAGTCGTAAGAATCTATGGCTCCATTTGCAATGAACGGTCTCCCCGGTGCAATTCTATTCCAACGAACGCCGTCTCCGGAATAACACAGTTCAACTTCAACATGATCATAATGATCATTGCTACTGTCTCCAGCATAAAAGATCTCTGCTAAGCCCCAATACAGGCTATCTTGACAAAAAACTGGCATACCATACACCTGATCATCCATATCAAGGCCAGATAGAACCTGTTTGGCATTTGTCCAGTGCAGAAAGTCGTCGCTTTCTAGGCGTACCTCAACGCGCATCTCACGGCTAAAGCTGCGTGTGAACAGCAGATATCTTCCACTAACGGGATCGCGCAGTGCAAAATTGTGGATATCACCTGGAAAATGAGGGTCATCAATCACTGTTGTCCAGTTATCAAAATGTATTCCATCATCCGAAAACGCAACATGAATATTCAGTGGCCCTCTATCATCGCGAGAGATGATTTTATATCGTTTTTTGGGGATCATTCTCAACCAAGTCTAACAGTACACTTGCACCATGCGTGCTAAGCGCAAGGATGTTGTTTTCCTTGCTGCTTTGATATTCAACGATACCAAGGCTTGGTTTAACCCATTGGAGACCATTCTCTGATTCGGCATATAATATAGCCGTAGTGCGGCGTTCTTTTGCATTGTATGTTTGTATAGACGCTGACTGATTTGTATCTTTAGCCAGAAAAGCAGTATAGTAACAGCGGAATTTATGCACAAGCGGATCGTAAAAAACGTTGGGATAGCCATTACCAATTTGCTGTTCCCACGGCTTTTCCAAAGGTTCGTTTATTCCTTCCACAAAAAGAGGATTACAAGAATCTTTTATCAGCTTCCCAGGGATATTCTTTGCACCGCAGGTGTCACGTTTGAGAGCTGAATCAAAGAACCAGTACGTGTTCATGTCTCCTCCTTATCCCAGCATCAGTCCATCATTTATCACGAGCTTAAAACGACATTGCAGATACTTTGCTGCACGCTGACACATCTGCATACGTCCGAGGAAAATCTCGAAATACTCTAGCACTGGGCACTGTTCCGTATCAATTGTCAGAGACAATGTAACTGTTCTGGTATCATGGTCCAGAGTAAATACCGCATTCTCAACCGCCCCATTTACTCTGTCATGAATGTCATTTTCGCGCAAACGTGGCATGCGTACACGATTGCTCCGCACATCAGTCTTATCCCCAATGATTATGGCTGCGGCAATCGGATTAATCGGCAGGCCTGTAGCTTCATCATGATTGCCGATCGCACAAATTACATCTGCAATTTCTTCTGGCGGCATTCCCAAATCTCGCAGCATATAGAATGCCATGATTGCGCTGCTATGGGCGTGATCATGCCGGTTCACAATATTTCCAATATCATGCATATACCCGGCAATGCGTGCCAATTCAATCGTACGTTCTGGATAATCCAGCATTTTCAGAATAGAGGATGCGCGTTCCAAGACAATTGTAACATGCTGAAAACAGTGCTCTGTGTATCCGATCGACCTGAGACAATCATCCTCTTTCTGAATATAGATTTGCATTTCCGGTAAGGCTCTGATATCGGCCAGGGTAATAGTTTTCTTCTCGCTCATATATATACCTCCTTTTATTACGGGAACTTCGTCAATCAATATCCTCTCATGCGCAGGTCCTGAAATAGGGGTAATGTCCAATCGGTTTGAATGATGTCATAGCCTTTTTTTGCCATCCACCCCCATACCTTGTCGGGATCATCACACAAAGCAACGTCATCATATCGTGAACCGGCCAAAGGATTAGCGTCATTAAATCGAATTGAGTTGATCCATACCTTTATTGACATGAAATGTATCAGCGATTAATTCGCAGTACGCATCCGAGGCAAGCGCCGCGCCAATAACGCCTGGATTGCGATGATTCAATCCAGTCATTGCGTTGAACGTATGGGTGAAATGATCTGCTCCTGCCTCCAGTGCACGAACTGTTGTGTCGTAGTCTGCATCGGTGTGTCCGATGGAGACTCGGATTTTGTCTTTAATCTGCTCAATGCAGGCAAACGCTCCTGGCATTTCTGGCGCTACTGTAAGCAGGCGTATTATATCCATATATGGCATCAACTTTTTCGCTTCGGGCTCAGTAATAGCGGATTCAGCCTGTGCTCCTTTTCTCTTTGGATTAATAAATGGTCCTTCTGCATGGCATCCGAGGGCTTGCGCTCCCTGAAAACCAGGTTGTTTGCTTTTTTGCATGAATAATCGTATGGTTTGAAATGCCTGCTCCAGCTGTTCCCATGGAATGGTCATTGTAGTAGGCAAAAAGCTGGTTACGCCATTCTTCAGTATTCCCTCAGCCATGGTGCATAGTCCTGCTAAAGTTCCGTCTGAGGCATCGGCACCCATGTATCCATGAATATGAACATCTATCAACCCAGGAGAGACATAGCGCCCCTTTGCATCAATGAGTTCACATCCATCAGGAATAGTTTCAGAAATTGCCAGCACCTGCCGGTCAAACAAAAGTACGCGATTATCAATTTGCTTCGTTGGCATCAGTATTCTTCCATTCACTAGTGCCTTCAATGCAATCACACTCCTTCGATGATGAGTTTTTTCAATTTGGTATTGCCTCATTGACATTTTCGATTTATACTATCTGCAGATAAAATCATGTTAACGCTGTTGCAGATGAGGAAAAAATGAGTTTTAGATCTTTGCTTCAAGCAATACAGGGCAACCAACTGCTTATCGGTGGACATCGTGGCCATCTTTCACAAATAAGAGAAAACACCATTGCAAACTTTGAGGAAGTTTGGAAGTCCGGAACACCATATATTGAAATTGATGTTCAGTTAAGTGCTGATGGTGTAGCCGTGATTTATCATGATTATGATTTGTCTGAGCGTACAACACTCCAGGGGACGATTCGTGATTATACTGTGGATGAATTGAAAGCGTCATTCGATCTATGTACGCTGGAAGAGGCAATCATCTGGTGCAAAGCGCATCGGATGGGAATGATGCTGGAGATTAAAAGTATTAACTACAATGATAACATTGAACGCCCCCTGTTGGCTCAGCAAATTATTCAGGCAATTACGTCTCTTCATTATCAGGAAGAGTGCATTCCTTTCAGTTTTGACTATCACATTTTGCGTATCATCAAGCAAGCGATACCGGAGACTTCAATTGGTTTGATAGTTCCTACGCCCCCCCAAGATCCTGTTGGCCTGATGAAGGATATGGATGCAATCGTATACCTTAGTTATTTGAAGGATATCTACCCCGAACTCGTTTGCACGTTGCATGATGCCGGTTTCTTTGTTGATGGAAGCGTCGTTAATACAGAGGAAGAGTTGCAAAAGGCCATCAATTATCATGTGGACATGATCGAAAGTGATTATCCTGAAAAAATGAGTGAGCTATTGAAAGGAAGAGGAATTTGATGCGCGATGTCGTTGATCTTCACACACATACTATAGCCAGCGGACACGCTTACAATACCATTTATGAAATGGCCGAAAGCGCTGCCGAAAAGGGGGTTGAGCTTCTTGGCATTTCCGACCATGGGCCGGCGATGGAAGGTACCACCTCACGCCACTATTTTCACGCTCGCCGTCATGTTCCTCGCACAACAAAAGGAATACAAGTATTATTTGGCATCGAATTTAATATTTTGGATTATTCAGGTGCTGTGGATCTGAAAGACGAATCTTCTGCGCCTCTTGACTACGCCATTGCCAGCTTGCATGTTGGTTGCATTCGACCCGGCACCATGCTGGAAAATACCGAGGCCTATCTCGGTGCAATGAAGCATCCTAAAGTGCTGATCCTGGGTCATCCCGATGACGGCGCATATAACGTAGATTTTGAGAAAATAGCCCAGGCAGCAGCGGAGCAGAACGTTTTGATCGAAATGAATGAAGCCTCTGTATGCCCCGGCAGTTTTCGCCTAAATGCTGCAGAAAACGCCTATCACTTGTTGAAAGCCTGTAAGAAACATGACGTGCGTCTTATTCTCTCCAGCGACGCTCATAGCGAAGCGGAAATACTTCAACATCAGATGCATGGAAGCTTGTTGAGGAGATAAAATACCCCGATGCATTGATCGCCAACATATCCGCAGAACGGATGCTATCATGGCTGCATGAAAAGGTCAAATGATCGAAAAGGATGCAAAAGCGGAGAAGCCTTGCGGTTTCTCCGCTTTTTGCATCACAATTATGGCAGCAAGCTGCCTGCACCTTCATCCACGACAAGAGTAAAGTCTTTGTGCAATTTGAGAATGGAGGCAGGAACACGCGATGTTACCGGGCCAAAGAAGGCATCACGTACTATCGCAGCCTTACTTTGCCCTGACACCACCATCACGATACGTTTCGACTGCATGATATCACATATGCCCATGGTATATGCATATCTCGGCACATCTTCCTCTCGCTCAAAGAAACGCTTGTTTGCTTGGATTGTAGCATCAGTCAATTTGATCTTATGCGTACCTTTTTCGAAAACATCACCAGGTTCATTGAAACCAATATGGCCATTGGGGCCGAGACCCAGCAACTGTAAATCGGTACCACCGAAGGACTGGATCAACGCATCATACCGTTTGCACTCCGCCTCCGCATTCGATGCCGTACCACAGGGAATATTAGTATGCCTTGGATCAATGTTTATATGGTCGAAAAAGTTTTCTCGCATGAACCGGGCATAGCTTTGTTCATGGTCTGCGGTCAAGCCAACATATTCATCCAAGTTGACAGTTCGTACCTGACTAAAGTCTATATCACCCTTCTTGTACCAGTCGATCAACTGCTTGTAAACGCCGATTGGACTGGAACCCGTAGCCAAGCCTAAAACAGAATCTTGCTTCAGAATGACCTGAGCGGAAATAATGTTAGCTGCTTGGCGGCTCATATGATTATAGTCGCGCGCACGGATGATTTTCATAGTTCACACCTCAGTTATTAGGCTTTTGTTCCTTCGGCATACAGATGACATGCGCAGAGATGCTCTGGATCATTAGCACTAGGACAGAGTTGCGGTTCCACCTCTTTACATATGTCCTTACAATAAGGACAACGTGTATGGAAGGCACAGCCTTTAGGCTTATTAATCGGGCTGGGGACCTCGCCCTGTAGCACTTGACGTTTCTTCTCCTGGTGAATCACAGGAACTGGGATAGCAGACAAAAGTGCTTGCGTATATGGATGCATGGGATTGTCGTACAAGGAACGCTTGCCGGCGATTTCCACGATTTTCCCCAGATACATTACCACAATACGGTCGCTCATGTACTGAACCACAGATAGGTCATGCGCAATGAACAGATATGTCAAATCCAGCTCTTTCTGAATCTCCTTCATCAGGTTGAGAACCTGGGCTTGAATGGACACATCCAAGGCGCTAACGGGCTCATCGCAAATCAGCACGTGAGGATTGACCTCCAAAGCACGGGCAATGCATAGGCGCTGGCGCTGCCCACCGGAGAATTCATGTGGGTACCGTAGCAGATAATCGGGCTGAATGTTTACCATTTTCAGCACACGATCCATCATCTGTTCTCGCTCGGTTTTAGAATTATAACCGTGCACTTTGAGAGGTTCCTCAAAGGATGTATAGATCTTTTTCAGAGGATTCAGCGCCGAATATGGATCCTGGAATACCATCTGTACCTGCTTACGGAAATCGAGCATCTCTTTGCCGGTAAACTTGGTAATGTCCTTAAAATCTCCATTGCCGTAGTTATACAGAACAGAACCCCCAGTAGGTCTTTGCAGCATCATCATCGTTTTGCCGAGAGTCGATTTTCCACAGCCTGACTCGCCTACGATACCTAGTGTTTCTCCCTTGTATACATCGAGGCTTACATCGTCAACTGCTTTCACATGACCAACCGTGCGCTTGAACATGCCTTTTTTGATGGGGAACCATTGTTGCAAGCCTTGAACTCTGAAAATCAGTTCCTTCTTTTCAGGCATGTTAGTCCACCTCCTTAAATTGGCTAAACTTCACGCAGCGGACACGATGGCCCTCCTCGACTTCATACGCAGAAACATCCTTTTCTTTGCACAAACCGGTGCATTCGGGGCAGCGGTCAGCAAACTCGCACCCCACACCAAGGCTGGCAGGATTGGGCGTAGCGCCGGGGATGGTTTCCAGTTTTTGATCGTCAGCAATCCCCAGAACAGGAACGCTGCGAAGCAGAGCCTGCGTGTAAGGATGGGAGGGATGTTCAAAGATCTGTTCAAGTGAGCCGAATTCTACGATACGCCCCATGTACATGACGCATACTTCATCCGCCTGCTCGGCCACAAGTCCCATATTATGTGTGATCAAGATGATGGATTTGCCCATGTTCAACTGCAAATCCTTCATCAGTTCCATAATCTGAGCCTGAATGGTTACGTCCAAGGCGGTTGTCGGCTCGTCCGCAATGATAATCTCCGGGTTGTTGATCATGGCGATGGCAATAACAACACGCTGTTTCATGCCGCCAGAGAACTGATGAGGATAATCGTGCAGCCGGCTTTCAGGATCAGGAATACCCAAATTCTTGAACATTTGAAGCACTCTTTTGAGCGCTTCTTCCTTTTTCATTCCTTTGTTGTGTTCCATCAACGCTTCTGCAACTTGATCGCCCACCTTATAGACGGGATTCAGTGAGGACATTGGATCCTGGAAGACCATGCCCAGGTCGGCCCCACGTAGCGCACGCATTTCCTTTCCTTTAGGGTTCATTTCCGCAATGTTGAACTCAGACACCTTTCCTGTTTTTTCATCCAAGCGGCGATAAAGTACATGGTCGGCGTGGAAGCGTGCATTCTGCGGCAACAGCTTAACAATAGAGTGCACCGTCACGCTTTTACCGCAGCCGGATTCGCCTACGATAGCCAATGTTTTGCCACGTTTCAGCTGGAAGGATACATCTTTGACGATGCGGACTGTTTTACCATCAGATACAAAGCTGGTATTCAGCTTTTTCACGTCCAATACAATGTCTTTCTGTTCCATCATCGTTCCTCCTTACTGCTGCTTGGGGTCAAGCACATCGCGCAGTCCGTCACCAAAGAAGTTGACTGCCAGCACGAAAATTGTGATGACCAGGCCCGGCACGAGCCACAACCACCAGTAGTTGGCCAACACATCCATCGATTTGGCGGCGTTCAAGATGTTGCCCCAGGTGGGTGTGGAGGAAGGGACACCGATGCCAATGAAGCTGAGGCCGGCTTCTGAAAGAATGAAGGTAGCGACGTTCACCGTCATGGCAACGATAACAGGAGAAAGAACATTAGGCAGGATCTGCTTGAACATAATGGCTGCTTTTGACATGCCAAATGCTTCACAAACCTGTACATAGGTTTCGCCTTTAAGAACGATGAATTCGTTGCGGACCATTCGGAATGTTGTCATCCAGCCTGTTATTGCAAAGATGAACAGCAGATTACCAACGCCTTTGCCAAATACAGCGCCCAGGATCAGAATCAGGATCATATTGGGCAATGTTTGGAAAACTTCGGAAATACGAACGATGATCATGTCCGTTATCTTGCCGAAGTAACCAGCAATAGCACCAAGAATAACACCGATCAGCGTGCCACCAAGCGATCCAGTAACACCAATCAGAATCGACCAACGTCCGCCGTAAAGAACACGAGAGAATACATCGCGGCCAAGCTTATCTGTTCCGAGTATATGCTCGGCGTTAGGACTCTTTGTCATTGCCTTGAAGTTAGGTTCATCCGGACGGTATGCCGTTATTAATGGCGCAAAAATGCACATCAACAGAATCGTAACCATGACGATTAACCCGATCATGGCCAATTTGTTTCGTATAAACTTCCGCACATTCTTCTTGAACATACTGGAGGCATGAGATTTATTTAATTCCATCTGTCTTTCCTCCTTTCGTCAATCGCCAAGACGAACGCGCGGGTCAAGTGCAGCAGCCAGTACATCAACCAGGAAGCTGGCCACCAGAATTGCTGCTGCAACCATCAGTGTCGTGACCATAACCACAGGATAGTCGCCTGCTACAACGGCATCTGTGATGACCGAGCCAATGCCAGGCCAGGCAAACACAGATTCAATGACGACAGAGCCGCTGATCAACAAAGGTAAACGGAAGCAGAGAATGACCAGCACAGGACGCACCGCGTTGCGGAAAGCATGCTTCACATACACCTTGGCTTCGGAGATGCCCTTCATGCGTGCGGTTTTAACATAGTCGCTATTGAGCACACCAAGCATATTATTACGAGAGTATCGCATCAGTACTGATGTCATAGATAATGTCATCGTGAGGGCAGGAAGGATAAAATGCTGAAGTGGTGTTGCATAAGTTGAGTATCGTCCACTTGATGGTAGCCATCCCAGCTTGATAGAGAAGATTTGTATGATGACTATTCCGAAGAAGAACTGTGGAATTGCTTGCCCAAGCACAGCCATGAACCTTCCAACATAGTCAATGATACTGTTTTGATAAATGGCTGACAATATACCTATCGTAATTCCAACCACTGACGACAACAAAAGTGCGACAAGTGCCAACTCTATCGTTGCAGGCAATCGCTGGGCCAAGATACCACCAATGGAATTGCCTTTTGCAATGCTATAGCCGAAATCGCCCCGCAAGATATTCCCGATCCAGTTGAAGTAACGGATGATGAAGGGCTTGTTTAGCCCCAAGCGTTCACGCAGCAAATCCAAATTTTCCTGGTTGGCTGCCATGTCGGGCGTAGCTATGTAGCTGACCGGATCGATTCCCGTCAGCTGCAATGCGCCGAACACAAGGAAGCTGATCAGAAGCAGCATAGGAATCATCTGAAGCAGCTTTTTAAGGATGTATTTCAGCAAGATTTACTCAGCTCCCTTCCACTTGGATGAAATGGGGGTGTGCAGAAGAATGCACACCCCCAACTTTTGTCGGGACCGTTGTCTATTATTTCAGTTCCCAGTCCTCGAAGTGGATGTTGGTCTTATACCAGGGATTGCCGAAGACGATGCCTTCAGGCAGCTGCACGTGATCTTCATTGATGAACACGTTATTGCCGATGGTATACATGGGGAGCTTGTAGACCTTCTCGGCTTCCAGCTGCTGCAGCGCAGCCAGCGCAGCGTCCTTAGCTTCCTGCGTAGTAGCGGCCAGATACTCATTGATGGGGCCGTCGAAAGCAGGATCAGCGTTGAACACGTTCTTGAAGTTCGCATTGCTTGCCGAATACTCACCATACCATTCGCTGATGTCGAAAGCAGACAAGCCCTTATAGCCGATGTCATACTCGCGGGTCTTGAACAGGTCCTGCGTGCCGCTGGAAGTCTTGACAACCTCGGTCTTGAGGCCGATTTCGCCCAGGTAGTAGGAGATAGCATCCATGAAGTCCACGGTGGCCTGATCGCTGTAGTAGTACAGGATACGAATCGGGCGAGTGAAATCATAGCCGGCATCGGTCAGCAGCTGCTTAGCAAGGTTAGGATTATATGGATATTCAGTGCCGATAGAGGCAGGATTATCATTGGATACACCACTATTGCTGACAGTGGCCAGCCCCGGGAACAGAGATTCGGCCAGGGTCGCACGGTCTATTGCATACATCAGAGCCTGGCGGACGCGCACATCAGCCATAGCGGGATTGGCCTTGCCGTCCACGCCTTCAATATTCGCCAAGAAGTAGCGATAGAACATGATATCCACAGGATACATCTTCATGCCGCTAATCTTGCTCAACTCAGAAATATCAGCCTGGCTGTTGGTGTTGTACATGTCAACTAGACCAGCCTGAGCAGCAGTGATAGTGTCAGCAACGAAGTGCACGATGATCTTTGGAATCTTGGGGGCGGGGCCATCATAGTACTCATTGGGAACCAGCGTGTAGTAGGCACCAACCTTAAATTCATCCACGCGATACATGCCGCTGGTGACGGGCTTGCCCCAGAATTCGTTGTTGGCGATTTCCAGCAGATCGGCATCCTTGAGGCAATGCTCAGGCAGAATTACGAATTGTGCCAGGACGTTGGGCAGAATGCTATGGGGACTGGACAGTTTGATAGTGATCTTGTTACCATCCACAGTCAAGCCAGCCAGGTCAGCAGCAGCGCCGTCTCTCCATTCAGCAGCACCTTCAATCTTGGCGAACGCGCTGGTATAAATGCCGTTGGAGGCAGCGGCTTTCAAATTAGACTTGATAGAGAACACCACGTCCTCCACGGTCAGGTCTTCGCCGTCAGACCACTTACCGCCAACGAAGTCGATAGTGTAGGTCAGGCCATCATCAGAGACTGTATAGCCACTGGCCAAATCGGGATTCAGCGTAGTCATGTCGGGTTCGACGAAGAACAGGGTACGCCACATGAGGCCGCCAAGAATGAAGAGGTTCATCCATGGGTAGTCGATTTTGTCACCCATGCCGGCGCCGGATTTGGTCAGCTGCAAGGCCTTGTCTTCGGCGCTTGCGATGCCGGTCATCAAGCTCATCGTCATGATGAGAGCCAAGAACAGAGCGATAAGTTTCTTCATGCGTTTCTCCTCCATTTTTAATTTTTTCATGCTGGATTACCAGCCGGAATCGGGTGTAACCATTATATATATATATATATAGT
>ERZ1026772.1182-NODE-1182-length-14988-cov-5.167414_pt1 | contig 14988 bp, 20 predicted proteins | sample MGYA00380124_ERZ1026772 | MGnify/ENA primary metagenome ERZ1026772 (study PRJEB33269, sample SAMEA4719760) | human gut metagenome | biome: human-associated habitat; feature: organic feature; material: feces | place: Cameroon | collected 2013-10 ...
AAATGGAGGACGACTTTATGGAGTCCATTGAGCCGTTTGACTACAAGCTGCTCACGTCCTTCGATATGGCGTATCTCACCGGGTATCTTGCCGACAAGTACGACGTTCCCTCGGAAAACGGTGAGCAGCGGGTTCGTCAGCGGGTGGATGCCGCCATGGACGACCGGCTGCAAAGCACCTTTGCCGGCTATTCCTCGGTGGTTCCCACCTCCCGGCAGCTGAACATCAAGCACAACAAAGCGCGCTACGTATTCTTCCCCGTGTGGATTCTGAACACGAAGTACAAAGACAAAATCTACACCTTCGCCATGAACGGCCAGACAGGCAAAATGACCGGCGCGTTCCCCATCTGCCCCAAGAAGACCGCCGCATGGTTTGCCGGAATCACCGCCGGTGCCGCACTGCTCGCGTCGCTGGTGCAGCTTCTGATGCTTTAAGGAGGGAAACAGTATGAAACACAAACTGATTTGCCTGATCCTGTGCCTGCTGCTTTTCCCCTCTCTGTTCCTGAGCGCCGGCGCGGAGCAGCAATATGTCATTGACAACGCCGATCTCATGTCTTCCTCGGAGGAAGCGGCACTGGGCGAAAAGGCGCAGGCGCTTCGCCAGGAATACGGGATGGACGTGGTCATCCTGACGGTGGACAGCCTGGACGGAAAACGCCCCCAGGAGTACGCCGACGATTACTACGATTACAACGGCTATGCAGATGATGGCTTGCTGTTCCTCCTGTCCATGGAGGAACGGGACTGGTACATTTCCACAAAGGGAAACGCCATCTACGCTCTGACGGACTACGGCATCCAGCAGGTCGGCGAAAGCGCCCTTCCGTACCTGAAAAACGGCGATTATTATGGCGCCTTCGACGCATTCCTGGACGCTCTGCCCACCTATTTTTCCGCCTACCGTGACGGCTCCCCCATTGACGGGTACGCAGACACCTCGGGCGATTACTACCACGGCGATCAGGAAGAGGTGGTCTATTATGAGCAGCCCCGGCACGTAAACGTCTGGATTTCCATTGTGATCGGCGCGGTCATCGGCGGGATCACCGTCCTCATCATGCGCGCCTGCATGAATACCAAGCGCCCCCAGCGCAGCGCGGGCAGCTATCTGAACGACAGCTCCTATCACCTGCGCACCAATCGGGATCTGTTCCTGTACAGCAACGTCACCAAAACCCGCATCCAGCAGGAAAGCAGCAGCTCCGGCGGTGGCGGCAGCTCCGTCCACACGTCCTCCAGCGGCAGCAGCCACGGTGGCGGCGGCGGAAAGTTTTGATATCAAAAAATTTTTTACATAAGGAGAAAGTATTATGGGTCTGATCAAAGCAGCATTAGGATCGGCAGGCGGCGTCCTTGCCGATCAGTGGAAAGAGTATTTCTACTGTGACAGCATGGCGGCCAACGTTCTGGTCACCAAGGGCAAAAAACGCACCTCCTCCCGCAGCAGCAACACCAAGGGCTCTGACAACATCATTTCCAACGGCTCTGTCATCGCCGTCAACGAGGGGCAGTGCATGATGATCGTGGAGCAGGGCAAGATCGTGGAGTTCGCCGCCGAGGCCGGCGAATACACCTGGAATTCCTCCAGCGAACCCACCATTTTCCAGGGCGGTCTGGAAGGTCTGGAAGGCAGCTGGGAAACCCTCAAGCGCCGCTTTGCCTTCGGCGGAGATACCGCCAAGGATCAGCGGGTGTACTTCTTCAACCTGAAGGAGCTGGTTGGCAACAAGTACGGCACCCCTGCTCCCATCCCCTTCCGGGTCGTGGACAACAACATCGGCCTCGACATGGACGTTTCCATCCGCTGCAACGGTGAGTATTCCTATAAGATCGCCGACCCCATGCTGTTCTACAAGAACGTATGCGGCAACGTATCTCAGGACTACACCCGCGACCAGCTGGACAGCCAGCTGAAATCCGAGTTTCTCACTGCTTTGCAGCCCGCGTTCGCCCGTATCTCCGCCCAGGGCATCCGGTATTCCGCCTTGCCCGGCCACACCATGGAGCTTGCCCAGGCTATGAACGAAGTCCTGTCCAGCAAGTGGGGCGCGACAAGGGGCCTCGCCATCGTCGCCGTGGGCGTCAACTCCGTGACCGCCTCCGCTGAGGACGAGGCCACCATCAAGGAGCTGCAGAAGTCCGCCGTTTTCCGCAACACCAACATGGCGGCGGCGCACATGGTGCAGGCGCAGGCCGAAGCAATGAAGACCGCCGCCGGGAACAAGAACGGCGCGATGATGGGCTTCATGGGCATGAACATGGCGCAGTCCGCCGGCGGCTTCAACGCCAACTCGCTGTTCCAGATGGGTCAGCAGCCGTCCGCCGCACCTGCCCCTGCCGCGCCCGCTGCCCCCGCAGCCGATGCAAACACCTGGAAGTGTTCCTGCGGCGCGGTGAATACGGGCAAATTCTGTATGGAGTGCGGCGCTTCCAAGCCCGCCGACGGCTGGGTCTGCTCCTGCGGCGCAGTCAACAAGGGCAAGTTCTGCTCCGAATGCGGTGCGAAGAAGCCCGCTTCCGAGCCGCTGTACCGCTGCGACAAGTGCGGCTGGGAGCCGGAAGATCCCCGGCATCCGCCCAAATTCTGCCCTGAGTGCGGCGACAAGTTTGACGACGAGGACATCCGGTAATCCGTTTACCTGCGCGGAACGCGCAGCCAAACTATGAAATCATGAGGTAATTTTTTGTTCAATATGAATTGTCTGGGGATTGTGGCCTGACCGGGAGGTTGGCATCACAATTCCGCAAACCTCCCAAAAGATTTTTACAAAACTTTTAGGAGGAATTCCCAAAATGAACCGGGAAAACAAAAGAAAACAGTACGAAAAAGGCTATTATAAAACTCACCCCTGCGATGAAAGCTTTCCCTGCCGGAACTGCGGATATCCCGTCGTCCCGGCGGGCGCGGGGAGCGACCACCGGAACCATTGCCCCAACTGTCTGTGTTCCGTGCATCTGGACATTGAACCGGGCGACCGGGCATCGGACTGCGGCGGACTGATGGAGCCGGTGGCGGTGTGGGTTCGGAAAAACGGCGAATGGGCGATCATCCACCGCTGCCGCCGGTGCGGCGCGTTCAGCTCCAACCGGGTTGCGGCGGACGACAACCCTGTCAAGCTCATGTCCATCGCCATGAAGCCCATCGGCAACCCGCCCTTCCCCATTGAGCGGATGGCGGAGATCACCGAAAAGCTGTAATATCGCACAAATGCCCCCGGCCATATGGCCGGGGGCATACTCTATCTTTTGCCGGTTTTTGTCATACCCGCCGGGTGGTCAGACTGTGGGCGAGGGCGATGATGTACTCGGTGTCTTCAAACACGGACAGGGCAGAAATGGCATAATCCGTATATTTCTTCACCAATTCCTCGCACTTTTCAAGGCCATACAGTCGGACGAAGGTATTCTTTTCCCCGTCCACGCCGGTGGCCTTACCCAGCTCCGACTGGGTGCCGATGACGTCCAGCATATCGTCCCGAATCTGGAACGCCAGACCCAGCCCTGCCGCGAACTGACAGGCAGCCTCAAACTGCTCGTCTGACGCGCCGCCGGCAATCGCGCCCAGGGCGCAGGCGGCATTGATAAGGGCGCCGGTCTTCCGGGATTGAATGTCCAGAACCTCCTGCTCGCTCAGCTCCCGCTCCTGACTCATGATGTCCAGCACCTGACCACCCACCATGCCGGGAGAACCGGCGCACTCCGCCAGCAGCCCGATGGCCGTCGCCATGTCCTCCGGCCTTACCAGTTTGGCCTTGGACGCAACCATAAAGGCATCCGTCAGCAGGGCGTCCCCCGCCAGGACAGCCATGCCCTCACCGAAAATCTTGTGGTTCGTCAGCCGTCCCCGGCGGTAATCGTCGTTATCCATGCAGGGCAGATCGTCGTGAATCAGGCTGTATGTATGAATCATCTCCACGGCGGCGGCGAAGGGCGCGGCGTCCTTCCAGTCCCGCCCGCACAGGCGGCAGAACTCAAAGGCAAAAATCGGCCGCAGGCGCTTCCCCCCTGCCAGCAAACTGTATTCCATGGCCTTGTAGAGATCCTTCTGGGGCGCGTCGTGAAATTGGACATAGAAATCCTTCAGATAGCTTTCCACATATTCCCGGTATTCCCGGTTCCTACTGTCAAGGCTCATCCTGGAAGTCCTCCTCCACGGGGCTGCCGTCCGGAGCCGTCATGATCTTCTTTACCTGAAGCTGGGCGTCGTCCAGCAGCTTCTGGCAGCTTCGTACCAGCTCGGTACCCTCCTGAAAGAGCTTCAAGGACTCCTCCAGAGCCACGTCTCCCCGTTCCATGGCCCGGACAATCTGCTCCAGACGTGCCATGGACTCCTCAAAGGTTTTGTTCTGCGGATTCATCGCGCTTCCTCCTTTTTATCCATTACGGTTGCGGAAAGTTTTCCGTCGCTCAGCAGGACGCTGATGCGCTCTCCCAGCTCCACCTGCCGGACGGAGCGGAGCACCTCCCCCGCTTCCGTCTGCGCCATGGAGTAGCCCCGGGTGAGCACTTTCAGGGGGCTCATGGCGTCCAGCTTGGAAACGGCGGCAATATAGCGTTGGTTTTTCCGGGTGATGCTCTGGTTCTGCGCCGCAATCAGGCGGTTTTTCAGCAGCTCCAGACTTTTCTCCCGCTGCTCAATGTACCCTGTGGGGCTACGCAGCGCGGGAGACCGGGACAGCACGTCCAAATGCTGCCGCGCCGCCTTCAATTGGCGGCTCAGGGCGGACGCCATGGCGCTGGACATGGCGTCCAGATTCTGCCGCAAAGCGTCCTGATCCGGCACGGCAAGCTCCGCCCCGTTGGATGGCGTCGCCGCCCGAAGATCGGCCACGTAGTCGGAAATGGTCACATCCGGCTCATGTCCCACGGCGGAGATCACGGGAATTTCCGATTCATAAATGGCATGGGCGACCAGTTCGTCGTTGAACGCCCACAAATCCTCAATGGAGCCGCCGCCTCTGCCAACGATCAGCAGGTCGGCCAGCCTGTAACGGTTGGCATAGCGGATGGCCGCGGCAATCTCCCCCGGCGCTTCCGCGCCCTGCACCCGCACGGGCAGCAGCCGCACCTTCGTCAGCGGATACCGCTTTCTGAGAATGCGCAGCATATCATGCACCGCCGCACCGGCGGAACTGGTGACGATGCCGATGGTGCCGGGACATTTGGGCAACGGCTTTTTGTGGGCAGGGTCAAATAACCCCTGCGCCGCCAGCTTTTTCTTCAGCTGCTCAAAGGCGGCGTACAGGTCGCCCACGCCGTCCATGGCCATGGCGGCGCAGTACAGCTGATATGCCCCGTCTCTGGGATAGACCGTGACCTTGCCCATGGCAATGACCTTCATGCCGTTATCCGGCCGGAAGCGCAGACGCACGGCGTTGCCCTTGAACATGACGCACTTCAAGGCCGCCCCTTCGTCCTTGAGCGTAAAATAGTGGTGTCCCGACGGGTAGACCTTATAATTGCTGATCTCGCCCCGAACGGCCACCTGTCCCAGAAAGGGGTCGTCGTCCAGCCGTCCGCGGATGTATTCGGTTAATTGGGTAATGGACAGAACGTTCTGAGCCATATTATTCCTCCGTCAGTCGTTTCGTCAGCACGGCGACGCCCATGGCGTTGTCCGTGGAAAACTGCGGCTGTGCAAAAACGGGATGGAGCGGTGCCGTCAGCTCCCGGAGCATGGAATTGGACGCAACGCCCCCGGAAAATACCACGCTCAACCCCGGATAGGCTTCCAGCGCCTGCGCCGTCGCGTGATATACCGCGCCCGCAACGCACCGCAGAGCGTAAGCCGCAGTTTCGGCAGGGTCAGCGCTGGCGGCATGGAACTGCTGCACCTTATTCTGCACGCCGGAAAGGGAAAATTCGCTGTTCCTGCACTTGACGCGGAACACATCCTTCCCCGTCGCTTCCCGGCTGAGACTGTCCAGATGCTTGCCCGATGGGAACGGCAGCTCCAAAAGCTGCCCCGTCCGGTCGATCAGCTGACCGGCGGAAATGTCCGTGGTGCCGCCGATGCGGGTACACTTCACATTTCTGCCCTCCGGCTCTACCAGAAGCAGCTCCGTGGTACCACCGGACAAATGCCAGGCAAGGTGGTTTTTCTCCAGCAAGTCCATCCGTCCTGCGCTCCACAATGACGCGGCCACGTGTCCCTGCTGGTGGGAAACCTCCGCCAGCGGCACGCCCAGAGCGTCCGACAGCAACTTCGCGTGGGAGTAGCCAACCATGAAGCAGGGCATATAGCTCCCTTCCACCGCCCGTGGACGGGTGCTGACACCCACCGCCGTGATGGCATCCTTCCGAATATGGGAAAACAGCCTGCCGGAAAGCTCTGGCAGGCTTTTGATATGGGCAAATACCGCGTCGGACTGACGCAGACCCAGTTCCCCCTGCCTGACGGGCAGAAGGCGGGAGCAATTCTCGCCGCCCTCGCCGTCAAAAAAGGCGATGGAGGTGGTGTAATTGCTGGTGTCGATGCCGATGACGCTCATTGGGCTTCCTCTTGGGGGGCTGCCGCCTCCGTGTTCCGGCTGCGGACAAAACTGCCCAAAATGCCGTTGATAAACGCGCCGGTATCGTCGCCGTCGTATTTTTTCGCAATGCGCACCGCTTCGGCGACCGCGACCCCGGTGGGAACGTCGTCTACGTATAGGATTTCGTAAATCGCCAGCCGGAGAATGCACCGGGCAAGCTTGGAAATGCGGCTGATGTCCCAGCCGATGGAAAACTGCCGGATCACGTCGTCCAGCTCATCCTCCCGGTTGGCAACGCCAGTGACCACCGAGTCGATATACCGCAGCTGGAACCGGTCAGGGCGCTGGGCATATACCTCATTTTCTTCAGCCAGCTTTTCGTAATATTCCTTGTTCAGACGGGTGGAAACCACCTGCTCCGGCTCTTCGCCGGTAAACGCCCGACCGTAAATCAGATGTACTGCCAGTTCTCTGGCGTCGCCTCTTTTCATACCGCCCGACCTTACTTGTGGACGATGCCGCAGACGTTGACGGAGACGCTCTCGACCTTCGTGCCGGTGATGGACTCCACGCTGGCGGTCACCGCCGCCTGCACGTCCTTCGCCACGTCCACAACGCTGTAGCCGTAGCAGACCATGATGCCGCACTCGATGGTGAGGGTGTTGTCCTCCGCGATCAGGATTTTCAGGCCCTTGCCCCAATTTTTCTTGTTGGTGAAGTCTGCAATGCTGACGCCGGGCTTGACGCCCAGAGAGCCGACGCCCTCCACCTCGGACAGCGCGTGGGCGACGATGGTCGCTACCACGTCTTCGGAGATCATGACGCTGCCATTCTCCTGGATTTGGGTGATGTACTGCTTATATTCAGCCATAAGGTTTTACCTCCTAAATGTTTGTCCCGCCCGTGGGCTTGACATACTTTTGTTTATTGTACCACAAATCCAGAAAAATACAACTATTTTCTGCATGCAAAGCACGGATTTACAAAATTGCCCCGGATGGCCTTCATCCGGGGCTTAAACTCACTGTACCTCCACAACGCGGATATCGTTCAGGGAATAGTCGGACTGCGCCATGACGATGTCCGCGATGACGGCCACGTCCTCCCGCTGCAAGCCGCCCTCGGGAGAGGCCACCGCAATGGAAATGCCCTCACCGGACATGTAGGCCACACAGTCGGCATAGCCCTTCGCAATGACCAGGCTTTCGATCTGGGCTTCGTTCAGCGCCGTCTGCACGATTTGCTCCAGCTCCACCGCAGACTCTGCCTCCTTGGAGCTTTCATTGTAGGACATGGCTTCCTGCAAAAGATTCACGGCGTTGTCCCTCGCCTGCTGCCGGGACAGCCGGACGGCGGCAAAGTAGTCGGTGGAGGTGGTCGCCACGTCCTCCCCGGCGGAGATGGCCGCCATATCCTCGCTGAGAACCAGGCTGCCGTCGGACATGACCTTTTCCGTATCCAGGGTATCCGTGAGATTTGCCGCCGCCTGATCTTCGGTGTAGCGCCAGTTGACGTAGATGCCCGCGCATACCGTCACCAAAATCGCCGCCGCAACCAGATTCTTCTTCCAAACTTTCATAAAAATGCCTCCAATCATTCATTTCATTTTCAAAACGGTTATTTTGTCGGTGGACAGCCCGGTGACGCTGCCCACCGCTGCTACGATGGCAAGCCGGACGGACGCGCTGTCCGCCCCCTGGCACACGATGACTGCGCCGAGATAAGTAGGGGGATTGATCTGCTGCACAAGCCCGGTCTGGGAACGGTCAGCGCCGCTGAGCAAAACCGTGTCCGACCGGACGCCGGAGGATGTGGAATCCTCGTCTGTCTGGTATACCGTTTGCTCCCCTTCCCGCTGGGTCAGAAGCACCCGCACCCTGCCCGCGCCCTGTATCTGACTGAGAATTTCTTCCAGGTTGGTTTGCAGGTCTTGCCGGGGTTCCGTTTCTGCGGCGGCGGGTTCCGGGGCTGCTTTTGCGCTCTTTCCATCGGGCAGCACCATGAGAAAAAGCCCTGCCAGCACCACCAAAAGGACATAGCGGTATTTCTTGACCAGCTCCTTTCCCCTGCTTCTCAGCGTTACCCAATCCATTTCTGATTCTCCTTTGAAATGCCAAGGTCGTTTTCGATCATGGCCTGTATCTGCCGCCGGGCGTAAGGGGACGCCTCCCCGGAGATCGTGACCGCCGCCGGGAGATTGTCTTCGCCGATGGTGACCTCAACATGCAGGTTCGCATGGAGGTCTGCGGCTTTGTCCAAGATATATGCTTCCGTTTCTTCCTTTATGATATCCGCCATGGAATCCCGGGCAAGATTTTCGCCCATGGCGGCGGCGTCCTCCGCGTCATCCATGCACCCCAGGGAAAAGTCCGGCAATTTGGAAAAATCCACCCGGGAAATGGGACTCAGGACGGTGTACGCCAGAAACAGCCCGCAGATCAGCTTTCCCACCTGCTTGTCGCTTCCCGAGGGAAAGAGCCTGACCACAATGCCGCAGAGCATGGCGGCGGCTACCACAGAAATAACATATTGCCGAAGCGCCTCCATTATCCCACTCCTTTCAGAAAACACACCGTACTGATGAGCAGCAGCAGACACTCCGAGCCGGTCATGGCGAGCAGCAGCCCCATAGCGGTGGAAAAATCCCCGATCAGCTCCGTCAGTCCCTTTTCTCCGAAGATGCCGCACACGGCGGCTGTCAGTTTCAGTATCAGATAGTGGACACCGATTTTCAGAAACGGGCTTAAGAATACTGCCAGCACCGCCAGAATCCCGTAGATTCCCGCCGCGTTCTTCATCAGCCCCGCGCTGACCAGCACTGCTTCCGAAGCATCGGACAAAATTCCGCCCACCACGGGGACTACGGAGGAAATGGTGACCTTGGTCGCTTTCAGCGCCGCCGCGTCGGTAGTGCCGCTGACCACGCCGGTGACGGTCATGTAGGTCGTGAATACCGTCAATATGGCTTTCAGGCTCCAGCTGACGATATTTTTGACCAAATCCCGCAATTTCCCCAGAATATTTTCCCCGATTGCGCCGTTTGCCGCCGACAGCGCCAGAAACAGGTACACCATCGGGCCGAGCAGCCGGGAGATCAGACTGCTCAGCACCGAGTCGAACATTGCCGTCCCGGCGTACAGCGCCGTGGAGGACGCCGCCCCGCCCTGCGCCGCCATAGCCGCCGTCATAACAGGAAGCAGCAGCTTTCCGTACTCGCTGATCTCCGTCACGGTCTGCGACCCAAGGCGAATCAGGGAGTTGGCGCTCAGCAGCAGCCCCGCCGCAATGGCCGTGGCACCCGCCAGGTTTGCGACGGTCTTCACGCTTCCGGAAAAGGATTGGAGCAGTGACACCATCATCACCGCCGCGATCACCCCAAGGCTGACCTTGGAGGCTTCCTTCAAATCCGGTCGAAGATGCCAAATCGCGTCCCGAAGCAGCTCCGTCAGTCCGGCGGCAAAGGAGCCGGTGTCCTCCGGCATCAGCTCCGCCCCTCCCTCCGGCACCTGTGGAGCCGTAAATTCCACGGCGGAGGCAGGTACCGCCAAGGCAAATATCAAAGCCACTGCCAAAATCAGTTTGCTCATAATTCCCGTAAAATCTCCCGTATCAGTTCCAGCATGGCGGTGAAAATAGGAAGCGACAAGTATAAAATCACCGCCGAGCCAAGCATTTGCAGCGTTTTTCCAAGAGAACCGTTTCCCGCGTCGTTGCAGACCAGCCCCGCAATCTCCGACACCAGCCCGATACCCACCGCTTTTAAGAGAATACCCAGCATGTCCCCCTGCAGATCTCCCAGCGTTTCCAGCTCACGCAGGAAGTCCAGCACCGGCTCCAAATAGGAAATGGCGATCATGGCGACCATGCAGCACACCGCCATGGTCAGAAGAACCCCAATATCCTTTTGCTTTCCCAGAGAAAGCCCCAGCACCACCGCCAGCAGCACCGCCGCCGCGGCCTTCCAGAACAGGCTCATCAGAATTCAAACAGGGTCTTCACCAGATCGAAAAGATCGGCGATTTTCTGCGCCAGCATCATCAGCACGACCACCAGCCCCGCTAAGCTGGTCATGGTGGCCTGCTCCTCCCGGCCGGAACGGGAAAGCACCTGATTGAGAATGGATACGATGATGCCAATGGCAGCGATTTTGAAAATCAGGTCAATGTCCATACTCATAGAAACAAAATGGCCAGCGCCGCGCCGGCGCACAGTCCCAGCGTCCCATAGCTGCGAAGACGGGTTTCCCGGTTCTTCCCCAGGGCTTCCAGCTCCATGCGGCAGGCTTCCTTCACTTCTTCCAGCCCCTGCTTCTGCCCCGGAAGATCGAACCGGCCGAGAGTATGCCCCAGCTGCTTCATGATTGCCCGTACCCGCCGGGGCAGCTCGTGACTGCGTTTCAGCGCGGCGGTCATGCAGCTGGCCGCGTCCGGGGAGGTCTGCCATTCCAGCTCCCGCGCGAGATTGCAAAACACCTCCCGCAGCGTTCCCCTCGTTTCCTTCCCCGCCTGACGGCAAAGCTCCGGCAATGGCGTCAGCCGGTATTGAAGCTCCCACTCCATGTAATTCAGCGCCCTGAGGAGCTGCCGCAGAATCCCTTCCTCCCGCTTATACCCGGAGGCAATGGAAAGCCCAAATCCGCCGCAGCCCGCGATGACCAATGCCGCGCCAAACCATCTGTAGCTCATAGCGCCGCCCTCTCCGCCCGGAAGGACTTGTCCTGCCGTAAAATCAGAAGCGTCTGGAAAACGCCGCTCTCCGCCAGCGGCCGGTAAACCGACCTGCGCCGCAAATCCGCCGCCGACGTCCCATGGGCGGTTGCCAACAGCCGCACGCCGCAGTTTGCCGCCCGGAGAAGCGCCCGGGCGTCCGCCTCCGCCGTGATCTCGTCCACGGCGATGCAGTCCGGCCCCATGGTTCTGAGCACCATATCGATTCCCGGGGACTTGGGGCAGCCGGTGAGGACGTCCGTCTTCTTCCCCCGTTCCAGTCCCTCCGGGAACAGTTCGCCCCGCTCGTCCACCACGCTGACGCATTGCTTTTCTCCGATCTGCCGGATCAGATCCCGCAGTAGGGTGGTCTTTCCCCACCCGGGCGCGCCCAGAATCAGAATGGAGCCGGGGACGTCCGCCGCCCGTCTGGCGATCCCCGGAAAATCTCTGGCAACACGGATGCACAGAGAGCTGATCTCCCGAATGCCAGTTACGATTCCCTCCTTGCAGACCACCTCGCCGCACAGTCCGATACGGTGTCCGCCGGGGGCGGTGAGATAGCCCTGCGCGGTCGTTGCCGCCGCCCAGGGAGAATAGCGGCTCGCGGCGTTGATGCAGTAATTCAGGTCTTCCCGGCTGACGCAGCACCCAAGCCAGCGGCTTTCCCCGCTCAAAACCAGCTCCGGCGGCATTCCTAAGCGAAACCGCAGCTCCTGCATAGCATTTTTTCCCAACCTGTCCACCTCCGGCCGAAGTCTTGGCGGTAAGACGGACAGCAGCTGTTTCCATGCGCACATCATTTGCATCACTCCTGCCAAAGACTATGCGGCGGGGCGCAATATTAGCACCCCGCCGCAGAAAGGATTTTCGATTGCAAAAGCCGACAGCACAGGGCTGCCGGCTTTCCGTTACCGCTTGTTCTTCTTGTAAATGACGTTCAGACCCTTCAAAAGCAGGTCTTTTTCCAGAATGATCTCCCGCTTGCACAGCGGCGTAATAAACTGAGCAAGACCGCCGGTGGCGATGAGGGTGGACTTGTGTCCCAGCTCTGCTTCGATTCGCTCCACCAGCCCGTCCAGCATGGCGGCGGTGCCGTACATCATGCCGCTGCGCATACAGTCCACGGTGTTCTTGCCGATGACGTGCTTCGGCTTGTCCAGACTGATGCCGGGAAGCTGCGCGGTGCGGCTGGTCAGCGCGTCCAGCGAGACCCGAACGCCCGGAAAAATGATGCCGCCCAGATACATATTGTTCGGCTCCACCACCTCGATGGTGGTAGCCGTTCCCAGATCCATCAGAATCATGGGCGCTTCGTACTCGGCAAGGGCGGCCACGGCAATGACAATGCGGTCGCTGCCCACCTGGCTGGGAACGTCCATGTGGATGTTCAGCCCGGTTTTCAGCCCCGGGCCGACCACCATGGGCTGCTTCCGGATGACCTTGATGACACCGGTTTTGACCGAATTGAACACCGGCGGCACAACGGAGGAAATGATGCAGTCGTCGATATCCTTCACCTGCACGCCGAAGGCTTCCATCATGTTTTTGATCTCCACGCCGTACTGGTCGGAGGTGCGGATGGCATCGGTGGCAATGCGGGCTTTGAACAGAATTTTGTCGTTTTCAATACAGCCGATGACCAGATTGGTATTGCCGATGTCAATGGCAAGCAGCATAACGATCTCTCCTTAACGTTTTTTCATCCGTTCCGAAAGGTGCAGCAGTGCCTTTCCGATGACGGTCACCAGAATGGCGGCAATGATGGCCTCCGGGATTCCGGACGCCGTGACCGTACCCATCACCAGTCCAAAGACGGCGGTAATGGCCACGTTCTTCGCCTGCGCATACTGCTGGGCAAGCAACACATAAATGCTGCCCATGACGAGGATGGTGTGGCAAAATGTAGAAACAGCCGCGGTCAGGGGCAGCGCCACATAATCCTGCTTCGTAAGCTTCTTAAAAAGCTTCCACAGCCATCCCGCAATGGCGCCGAACAAAATCCGGCACCCCAGGGCGATCCACAGGCTTTTCAGCACACCGGGCAGTCCCTCCGTGGTCATAAAGGGCGAAAACGCAAAGGCCAGCAGTCCGGGACTGGTGGTATTGACCCAGATGGAACACAGTCCGAACACACCTCCCAGGACAGCACCCGCGCCGGGGCCGAGCAAAACCGCGCCCAGAATGACCGGGATGTGCATGGTCGTCGCCTTGATCACCGGCAAGGGAATAAATCCGATTCCGGTTACGCCCATGACCAGCAGAACACCGCAGAGCATAGCGAGAGTCGCCATGTACCGGGTGTTCATTTTTCTTTTTTCCATATGAAATTACCTCCTGCTGCCGTTCCTCCCTTGAGGATACAGCGCATATTTTGGAGTTATCACTCCGGGGGTATTATAGCAGGGTACAGCGGAAAATACAAGGAAAAAATCATCTTTACAGCAATTCAAAATCGGGATATAATGAGGGCAAGCAATTTTCGATTCTGGAGGGTTCCCTATGCTGAAAGGAAAAACCGTCCTTCTGGGCGTCACCGGCGGAATCGCCGCCTATAAGGCCGCCGCTCTGGCCTCCGCCCTTGTCAAGCAGCACGCCGCGGTGGAGGTCGTCATGACCGAAAACGCCACCCAATTCGTTACGCCCCTGACCTTCGAGCAGCTTACCGGCCGCCGGACGATGGTGAACACCTTCGACCGGAATTTTTCCCATCAGGTAGAGCATATTGCTCTGGCGGAACGGACTGACCTGGTGATTGTCGCCCCGGCCACAGCCAATGTGTGCGCGAAGCTTGCCCACGGCTTGGCGGACGATATGCTCACTACAACCGTTCTCGCCTGCCGCTGTCCCAAGCTCATTGCCCCCGCCATGAATACCAACATGTTTGAAAACCCTGTGACCCAGGACAATCTGGCGCTTCTGCGCCATTACGGCTGGGAGGTCATCGAGCCTGCCAGCGGGCGTCTTGCCTGCGGCGCCGTGGGCAAGGGCAAGCTGCCGGAGCCGGAGGAAATTCTGCAATATATCCTGCGTCAGCTGGCCTTCCCTCACGATCTTGCCGGGAAAAAGGTGCTTGTCACCGCCGGGCCGACCCAGGAGGCCATCGACCCCGTCCGATATCTGACCAACCATTCCACCGGAAAAATGGGCTATGCCATTGCCAGAATGGCCATGCTCCGGGGCGCGGACGTGACTCTGGTTTCCGGCCCCACGGCCATCGCCCCCCCGCCCTTTGTGACCGTGATTCCCGTCGTTTCCGCTCAGGATATGTTTGACGCCGTGGCCGCCAACGCCCCCAAATCCGACTTTATATTCAAGGCGGCGGCGGTGGCGGACTACTCCCCGACAAATTACAGCGACAACAAGGTCAAAAAGTCCGAGGGAGACATGTCCATTCCCCTGAAACGCACCCGGGATATTCTGAAATATCTCGGCGAAAACCGCGTCCCGGGGCAGGTCATCTGCGGATTTTCCATGGAGACCCAGAACATGGTGGAAAACAGCCGGGAAAAGCTCGTAAAGAAGAACGTGGACATGATATGCGCCAACAATCTCAAGCAGTCCGGCGCTGGCTTCGGGGTTGACACGAATGTAATCACGATCATTACCCGGAGCGAAACCGCCGAACTTCCGCTGCAATCCAAGGAAAGTGTCGCAAACGCCATTCTGGACGCGGCAGTCCGGCTGGCTCCGTAAAAAAGTTTTGCATCCGTACCGTACGCTCCATTTCTTGCATCAAAATACGTACACCCCCTTGGCTCTCCCTTTGGGAGAGCTGTCACCGAAGGTGACTGAGAGGGTATT
>ERZ1026772.1184-NODE-1184-length-14962-cov-6.692225_pt1 | contig 14962 bp, 20 predicted proteins | sample MGYA00380124_ERZ1026772 | MGnify/ENA primary metagenome ERZ1026772 (study PRJEB33269, sample SAMEA4719760) | human gut metagenome | biome: human-associated habitat; feature: organic feature; material: feces | place: Cameroon | collected 2013-10 ...
GAGATTGTGGTATTATAATTATAGAAACAAGGAATAACGTAAAAAATAAGGAGGAATTAATTATGATAGACAGAGAACGATTAAGAAGACGCGTATTAATTGAGTATGCTAAGCGTGATTATATAGCAAACGTATATGGAGAAGAAGATGAGAGAGCAGTACAAGCTAGTCATAAATGGTATGTATTATATATGGAATACAAGAGAAAATACGATGACACACCACTTAATTATGAATATTAAAAAAATAAGAAACCTACCTCAATTAAGAGGTAGGTTTCTTATTTTTTAGCATCTTACATATAGAAATTCATAAGATTAATATTAATATCATAAACAGCTCCACCTAGTGGATTTGAAACAATAATATTACCGTTAGTATCAATTGTGATGTCAGCAGGAACCCGTTTATAGTTGTCTGTTAATTCTTTAGTTAAGCTAGCGACAAAATAGAATAACTTGTTTTCACTAGGGGCAGGAATGTTAGATGGTAATTTTCCAATTGTTATATTTGTACCTACCTGTGTCGGACTTGACACTTGAAGATGACCGTTAATACTAATTAAGTTCATTTTTGCATTGTAAACGGCATTAACTGTACCACTTAAGCCAGTAACAGGCGTAACACTACTTTTTAATGTTCTTTCAAGGTCTGCGTTAAGGTTTGTGACATCAGCTTGTGCTCCGTTAGCTGTTGTTTTTATGGCAGAAACTTCCTGCTTTAAAGTGCCCACGTCTTTTTTAGTTTGTGCGTTGTCTACTGTTAAACTCTGTACAGATGCTTTAACGCTTGTCATATCATTCTGTAGTGCTTCAACACTAGGTGATAATGCTGTGACTTTAGCTTCTGCGCTTCCAGCTGTCTGATTGGCTGTCGTAGCCGTTTCCTGTACTTGATGGATACCTGCGTCTATTTTTGACATATCAGAATTATAGTCTCCTAAATATGTCGGTTTGTCAGTACCAATATACTGACTTAGTGAATAATAATTTGTTTTGTTTGTTGAACTCATTTGTTAATCCTCCTTAATTATAATTTTAACGCTGTTTTTGCGTTACTATCGAATGTGTAAGCACTTAACGCTTTAGCTTCAAATACTGTAACGGTTAATAATAGAGCATCAAATTCGCTTGCTGTGATAGGGTTATTAAAGTGCAACTCTGCGAGTTGAGATATAATCTCTTGATAAAATATATATTCACCTGTAAAAGGGTTGTGCATGTATAAGTTACTATCAACTCTAAATCTTTTTGCACCGTATAAATCAAACTCAGTGCAACTGAGCAATAAGTTGTCGAACTCTGTACAAGTTAAATTTAACGAATCAAATTCATTGCACGTTAAAGCGTTGTATCTTAAATTATCATACATATCACCTAACGCTTGATTAAGGGTTGTATAATAACCCTTGACAGGATTTAACACCTGCATATTACTAGGTACATAATTATTAATATAATCATATAACTTTGTAATAGATGCGTCAATATAATCTCTTGTTTCACTGTTTAATTGGTAGATAAGAACATTTAATTTGTTGATTCGTTCAATTAAACCATTCTGAACATCATCAATTTTTTTGTCTAGTTCATTATCTTTTTTATCCATATCGTTACGGATATTTTTTTCAACTTCTGCGATATGATTATAAATATCAGTATTTAACCCGTCAATGTATGCTTTTAAATTGGCGATTTTTTCATCTGTGTACTGTTTATACGCATCTGTAAAACCGTTAATAGCATTAATGCATTCATTAACTTTATACCCGATATAGCATAAGCATTCATAATAACTTTGCTTATTGCTATAAATACTAGGAATGTCACAGCAAAGTAATGGAATTAAAGGCTTTAACTCTTCTGCCATGTTTATTTCACCTCCTTTTTACCACACCTTTAGGAATAAATCTCTGCAAGCTTCTACAACTTCTTTATTGATGTTTTGTATCTGGTCACGGTACTCGGCAATTGCTTCACTTGTAGATTTACCTCTTAAACCTATTTCTTTTGTTTCTCTGTCTATTTTCCTGTCTTTGTTGTCTTTTTCTGCATGGCTATTGTTGGCTGTTGTTGTTGTGTTGTTGATAGTTTCCCCTCTACTCATAGCGCTTGCGTAGTCTTGCGTAGCTACTGTGACTTGTGGGTTATCGCTATCAATATTCTGATAGTTTTGGTTATTTTTTACGTTGCTGTTTCCTGCGTCTATAGAGTTAGTTGTTGTTTTTTCATTTCCTTTTTCTGCTTCTGTAAATGTTGCATTTATATTTGTAAAAGGGTTATCGTTTTGAATTGCGTCATACAATTTTCTATAATACGGCGTTAATTCATACATTTTTGCTTGAAAGGCTGTTTTCCACATTCCTAAAGTTTCAAAGCCAATGTAGTTATTCCAATATCTGAGTAAAAAATAAGTTTTAAATGTGTACAAATCTTTTGCATCTTTTGAATAAAAAGGAAAATCAAAATCAAAAAATTTTGCTTGTGATTTTTCTATTATACGTTGCACTGATAAGTCCATGCTCCATAGTTCCTGCGTAGAAATAAAGCTTTCACAAATATCTTTGATGGTAGTAGTGTATTTACTCAATCGTATCACCCTCTTTACCTTTTTGCATATACTTGTCGGGAACATATCCATTCATCATGGTAGGTAGTTCGCTGTTAAAATCAACAGTAACATTCAACCCCCATAATTCGTTAATAGCATTTGCACATCTACGTCTTAATGTAAGCCCGACATTTCTATTTGCTTCAATTTGACCGTTATTCCCTGCCGTTTCACCAGTAACAAGACGTTCTCCTTTTTCTATAGGATTACTTTCATATCCTAAAGATGTTAATACTTGTGACCATAAATCTCTCAATTCTTGTTCACATTTATCTACTATATATGGCGCACCCATATTTAACGCTTTAATATCTTTTAAGCTTAACGAATCAGACACCTTAATTACAGGCAAATAATTGTCGTACATTTCACCCAATATTTCAAAGCTCATTTTTTCATTATCCGAGGACGAAAGAGCTACAGGGGTTCGCTGTGCATACATATTGATATTTTTTGTTTTCCAACAATTCGCCATACTATCTGCATACATTAACGCTTTATAATAGAACGGCATTGTTGAGTAGTTATTCCATAAGATACAACTATTTTCCTTACCGTATTCTTCAATATACCCGTTTGCTGTGTATGCAATTCTGTCTTGTGGTATATTATAAATATCGGGCAATCCCGATAAAGAAACATTCATAAAAGCGTATCCTGCAATATCGTCTTTGATGAATACACCCAAACCACGCCAAAATAGAGTTTGTTCAATATACATTGGTAAAATTTCTTCTGGTAGGTTGTTCCATTTATACCGATTTACAAAGATGTCAAAAATATCATAAAAATATATAGTTTTTATTGTTTCAAAATCATCTTTGCAGTTTTTGTTGATTCTTTTCTCAAAAACACGTATAGGATTTTTCACTGTTTCACCCCCCTTAATTGTTAGATAGTTCGTAATTGCCTATATCGTCAGTATGCCACAAAGTCACACCGTTGTCAAATATATTTCGTAACTTTTTTAACTGGTCTAAATCAATACTTCCAGTAAATCCACAGTGTGAGGTTTTCACATAATTCCAGTTATTTCTTGTGTGCAAATTTGGTTTTGTGATTTTGTTTATCGGATAGCCGAATTCCTCAAAAAAGCTGTCTGCCATTTCTGCAAATTGTCTTTTACACGACATTTCATAGAAATCAACACCACATTCTTTTATCCCTGTTAACACATTTTCAGATAAAGCTTTCCCGTGCGTAACTCCTGCGTTTCTTGCTCTGTCTGTCTGATTTGCTAACATTCCTAGAGCGTCCCAAAAAGCTGAGGTTGTCTTACTTGCTCCACTTAGTCCACCCTGTAAGCTCCCTCCTGCTAACCCTGCAATAGACGAACCAAACCCTAACGTAGCATCGACAGCCGTATGCACTTGAGATAGAGCAATTGAACTTTTATTTTGGGCAAGCCACGCTCTATAGGTGTCAGATGAAAATGAACACATCGGAAAAGACGAATTAATTAAAGCTTCGTCTATTAGCCCATGCGTTAAATCTTCACGGGTCTTATAGTTTTTTGGTGCTGTGAGAACCTGTGGTAACGTAGCTATTGTGCCATAGCTGTTAAACTCTAGCGACTTATCACGGTTATAACTGTATTCATATCTGTATATATGTGTGTTGCCTTGGTTGTTATCAGCCAAACAATACAACCATGGGTAGGAATATAATTTTTTATTTTTTGGTTTATATCCCTCGAAAACATTATCAGATATTTGCATAGATGTTATTTTAGGTTTTATCTCTTTTCCACCTAGCGCAAGCGTACATAGTTTTGGTGACATAAATAAACCAATCACGGCGTCCTGCGCTCCTTGATTATTATAATCTTCTAACAGTGTGTTAATTCCTTTTAATCCATCTTCCGTTGTCACGTCATAATGTCCAATACTGCCCCAACAATATACACCATTCTCAACACGACCCTCAAACCAACTCTGCTCCGTTGTTCCTCTTGTAACAAAAGCGCAACAGTCAGTAGGCGTTAAATCTAACTTTTTATGTCGTGAAACAATGGTTTCACCTGTTTCTATATTAACAGGGGTTAAGTTCACGCCTATAGTATCATCGCTTCTAGGTATATGATGATATTCGACAAAACAAGGTTTGATATTTGCACTATAAAAGTTATTTTGAAAAACATCTAAAGAAAAGTTGATTCTAGTTGTTTTTTCAGATAACCACTCAATTGAATCAATAAAGCAAAATACCCACTCGTTAGAAATACCTGTATTTTGAAAAGCTAAATAATTCAAGTTTAAAGCTTTCATTTCTGTGAACGGAACACGAATATCATAATTTCCAACTCTTATAGGTGCGAGGTGAGATAAATCAACACCGTTTATATGTTTACGATATACCTCTAAATGATTTAATAAATCATCTTTCGAGTTATATAAGCGCACGTGCTCATATTCATCAGACCACGGTACACCACTATATAACCTTAATTTTGTTTCGGGGTTGCGTGGTGCAACCCCTCCCTGTGATGGTAAATTTATCATAATAATACCTCTTTAAATTATGACGCTTTTGTAAAGTTCGCTGTTTTTGTGATTGTCTCATTAGGACGATAAATTGCTTTCAGAACAATTGTACCTGCTTCGTCTGCCCCTGTATGAAGTAAATGAGTTCCGGGAATCACATAGGTTTTAGCGCTTGTTGCACCACTTTCAACTTCCAGTGTTACCAAATTCTGATGATATGTTCCTGTTCCACCTGTAACAGTAACAGCTACCTCCTGCGTCTGACCTGCTGTGTAAGTTCCTGCCGTGACTGATAAAGTTGGGCTTTCAACAACTGAATCTGTAGTAAACACACGAATAGGATAAAAAGGACTTGCGCTGACCATTTCAACCTGTGTATAGAAATAGTTCCATGATAATACGTTCGCAAGCTTTTGGTCTGTCATTTCTTTGAACTGGTCGCGTACGTTAAAGAAACGGACATCACATAATACACCCTGCACAGCTTCATTGCTGAATTTGTCTACAATTACAGTCTGTACCTCCATCTCTGCTCTATCCATATGAAATGCATATGCTAAAGCATCAACACTCACGTGTGCGTTTACGTTTGGCGTTGTAATCCAAATAAGGTTGGACGGCATAGCGTGTGAGGTTGCTCCTGCTGTGTTATTCTCAGGCAATGGAAAACCAAATTCTCCGACAGCTCTTTTTACCTCCGTCAATAATTTTTTCGCTGATGCTTCATCGGTTACAGCGTCAACTGTCACGGCAGGAAGTACCTCTTTTTCGTAACCCACATTAATCAAATCACGCATAGCAAGATATTCGTCCCAGTTCGCACCTGTGATAGCACTCTCCATTTTTGCCATAATCATGTCACGGATACCATACTCAGTTGTAAAAGCTTTTCTGAGGTTGTCATATGTGACCGTGACAGGATACTGTATTTCAAGGTTTACATTATGGAACATACTCATAATGTAAGACTGATACTGCTGAAAAGCGAATTTAAAATCTGCCTGTGAATCATATACACGACCTTTACACATATTCACATAAGTCTCTTCATGTGTCTCCCCATATCGCATAGGTTCTTTTTTGAAACGTGCTAAAGGGTTTCTCCATGCAATGCTATCAACTGTCTGCATTCCGATACGGTTAATCATTGATGGAACGATTTCATTTCTAACAGGTGCATAATTTAAAATACTGTCATATACACCCTGTAAATTGTCTGATACTTCTTCGGGTAAATGGTTCTGAACCTCGAAAGAAAGTTCCTGTTTTAACGCACTTAAAATATTAGCGTTTGTTGCATTTGCCATTGTTTTACCTCCTTACTCTGTTTTTCCGTCAAAGTCTAAATCTTCCACGGTAATCTTTTTTTCTGTTTCATCTTTTCTTGTGTCACTTTTGTCTGTATTAGTTGCAGACGCCTGCATTTTTTCTTTAAAGCGCTTTTTATACTCGCTTTCTAATTTTGTGTACTTGTCTTTCCATGTGGTGTCTGTCTCTCCATCTCTTTCGCTCTCATAATTCTGTAAGAACTCAATAGCGTCTCCATGTTCTTCCACGTCTGCCACAGCGTCAATTAATTCGTTTAAAGCTTCGCTAAAATCCATTAACAATTCCTCCTTTATTTGTATTACCCTTTTACGGTTTTTATTATATCACCACGGCATAAAAAAGTAAAGGGGCATTTTTGATTTTTTCGTGTGAGGGTGAACAGGATAAGGTGATAAGGTCTGCAAATAAGCGTACCATTTTAACGCATTCTTTTTACGCTCTTCTTCTTTCTCTACCCCTGCACGTTCAAAATTTTTTAGAAAAACAGAAGCTAAGTAATCGGGTTCTTGCGTAGACTTTCGAAATTCTTCCCATGATATCGGATATTTAGATGTCTCTATCCATTGTCCACTATTTTCGGTTTCTTCATCTAACCATACACACTGATAATACCCATCTGTAATATCATAACCGTGAGCGTTCGCCCAATCTGTATAATTCGTGGCAGGTGTCCACTGAACAAGTCCATACCCTCCGTTATAATTTCCCTCTTTTAACGACTGCCACAGCTCGGGATTGATATTTGATTCTATTTCAATATTACCCAACATTCCCGAAATGGCATTCAATGTAAAATTTTTGAAAAACATGGTACTATAAAAAACATATGCATTATTTTTCATTTCATCATCTGTTAAATATCGGTTGCTGTGAATCCATTCGAGGGGCATTCCTGCGCTATCGCCATATCTGTATAATTTTGCCCATGCTGACGGTTTAGAAACATAAGAGTTAATACTGACTTGTTGTGCTAATGGGTATCGCCCACTGTGCGCTCCCATTGTCACGCCACCGTTACCCTCTCCTGCGCCTGTGTGTACCATTTCAGTATGTCCACTACGCCATACAATGTCACCTGCTTGCCATGCGCTATTAATATCGATGTCTTTAAATCCTGCCTGCTTTAAATAAGTATCTTCTGTCCTTGTCGTGAACCATGGGTTCACAGTAAAAAATCCACCCTCTGTTAATGCTTTTGAAATAAAAGAGCTACAATCATAATAAGTAATACCATTAACTGTCTGCCCTCTACGATACTCTTGTGAATATCCAATATTAGGTGCATTGCACGCATTGACAGCCCATTGATATGATACATTTATATTAGGCATTTACTTACCTCCTTAAAAATGTTTCACGTGAAACATTTTGTCTCACGTGAATAAAATTAAACCATATATAGCATATCTTTTGCGTATACGATTTCACTACCACAAGCACGTGCAAGCCCTCCACCAAATTTTCCGGGACACTCTACACCGTTAGGGTCTTTGCCTTGTAATAAGCATATGATTTCCAGTGCCGTCACAAGATACTGCTTTTCACCACGTTTGACATAGTGTCGACCTGCTTTCGCTTTTGTCTTTTTACCTGCAATTCCATCTTCTGCAATCGTACTACCATAATCAGCGTTCATAGCTCTTTGCACTACACGCACAGCCATTCTTTTTGTATCTCTGCCAACAATTCCGTCTACTGCAATCTGAACGCCTGTAAAATTGATAGCATGCTGTTGCCCCTGTTTAATCAATTCTTTTTTATTGTCTACGGGTTGTAACGATGGTGTTGGTGTTGGTGTTGGTACTGGTGAACTACCCGTATAATCTTTATACACATAGTTGACATCACATCGACCGTTAATACCGTCAACTCTGCCGTTAGAAGAATACTGCCATATATCAACATTATTCATACCTAACGCATTCGCATATCGGGCAATCCACAAATCGTACCCCCATGATTCGCCAATATAATTCTCATACCATGATTTACTTGCATAAATCCCAGCCTTATACCCATTTATCAGCATGGCATCACAGAATCTTTTTGCGTTGTATTTTGCGACGCTCCACGTGCCTTTTTCCTCGCTGTCAAAAAATACTGGTAAATTTGGCGAATGTCCTTTTAACAGTCTAAGACAATGTGCGATTTCACCTTCGATTTTTGCTTTTGTTTTTGCATAGGAATAAAAATATACACCGTATGGTATTCCTAATCTTTCGCATTCGCTGACATTTCTTGACCATTGTTTGTCATCCTGTGATGTCATATCCTGCCCGTATCCACATCGAATAATAACATAGTCAACAGCGTTTTTTAATTTTTCAAAATCAATAATACCATTATGATATGATATATCAACAGCCTTTTTTACACTCATTTATTTTTCCTCCTTTTTCTGTTCAAATGTATCACAGATGCGCTGTAAGGCAAGTGTATTATTGTTCAACGCTTCTGTGATATCTGTCATTTCCTTTTTATGTGCCTCGTTCAACTTATCTATGCGTGCATCGTTTTTATCTTCGCGATATTTCACGTACCACATAGATGCGATAGCAACAACAGTAGGCACACCTAAAGTATTAATAGCTGTCATGATTTCATTCATGTTATCACCTCCTTTTTCTTTACTATATCACACATGAAAGTAATTGTAAACAATAAAAATGTTTCACGTGAAACATTATCACGTGAAACATTATACACGTTACAAAATAATCGAATCAAAGGGAACGCAACGCCAAAAATTGATATCAGACTACTTGTCTATGTGCGTGTATATCAATTACAATGTTCGTGTTATTTTGGGTGCATGATGATTATAGCACATATAAATTATCTTGTCAATGTTTCACGTGAAACATTAGAAAGAAATCACATCAAAAATCATATTCTTGCATTCTAAATTTTCAAACATTAACAACCCTCTGTTAAAGTATTCACGTAACATTTCTACAATGTAATGGGTTGAATTTACACGAATTGCCGTGTTGTCAATTACATCGTTTTTTGTGAAGCATATTCGTGTTGGAAAACTTTCATCATAGCTAGTTGACACATACATATAGATATCATACTTTCTCACGTTATACATTTTTTCGTTAAATCTAATCGTACAGATATAACGAGACTGTCCACTAGGTTTTCCGATTAAACAATCATTATCATTTAGATATTTATTTTCGCTAGCGTACTCATTATAAGAAGCACCCGAAAAAGCCCTCGCAATAGCACTATCTTTATAAGCTGATGAAGCACTTTCGTTATATGTACGCTCAAATACCCAACCGTCACCACGTAAAAATTTAGTGTCACGTTTTAACATTTTATTGATCCCAAATACGCTATAATATGGGTTTAACAATGATACTGTGTTAGATGCCATATATAACATAACACGCCTGTGTTGCTTCCCGTGTCCTGCACTGATTGTAGTAAGCAAAGATAACAATTTATTTACCTCATTCTGCAAATATACGTTATCCTCGTCTTGATATTCGTCAAAAAATACAGAACGGATATTGACAAATAGCCCACGCATTTTCTTGTATTTTCTTGCAACAGATAAAGCTAAACAATAACCACATGGTTCTTCATTAATAAATAATTGTACCAATGAACCGTTCATCAAGCTCTTTTCTGTCATTACATACCCGTCAAATTTTTCGGATATGTCACCAAAATATGTATCAGCACAGTTCTTCATATCCACCACATTTCTATATAGATATATAAACTGGTTTTCGGGTCTATATTTATCCTTCAAAAAATCAGAAACTTGTCTACACTTAATAGAATAACTTTTTCCTGCTGTCCGATTACCGTCTACAATAAAAATATCGGGTGTATTTCCGTATTTATCTTTCATAGTCAACAATCTTTCACAATGATAATAGCCGTCATTTTCCATAATAAACCTCCCTTTTTTAATGTTTCACGTGAAACATTTTAATAAAACAGAGGTGTGGTATCAAACCACACCCCTATACTAGAATAAGAAGAGAAATAGAACTTTCTCGCGTCGTTATTGTAAAGTGGATACATCAAGCGTACAATTAATATAATCACGTCCTGCTTTTGTCTTTCCACTGATTTTCACAACAGAAAACTTTTCGCCCTCCATCACGTTTTCAATATCTTTCAGTGACTGTCTAAAGGTTGCAGACTGCCCACTATACACCTTTTTGGATGGTGTGATAATACTTACAATCTCCTGTACGTCTCCGTTGTCTTTGATGTCATTAAAAATAATAAAACCATCTACCGGAATAGACTGTCCGTCATCAAGATTTTTTAAAGGCTCAATGTCAGGCGCTGTGGTCATCAAATACTTTTCTACCTTTGTAAACTCTCTACTCATTTCCTTAATTTCTACCATAATAATTTACCTCTTGTTTTTCCTGTTAATCTTCTTTTTTCATTTCTTTCAGCTCTGATTCTGTTACAACTTTTTCGCTTTTAACGTCTGAATTTAACAAAAACCGCTCATCAGTCATAACACGTTTTTCTAGTGTAAACTTAATGTCTAAAATGGAAACAATGTCACCTTTGTACTGCTTTTCGATAAGGATTTCTGCTTTTTCTCTTGTTCTACAATTTGCCAGTTTTTCGTCAAAGCAATCTTTTTTGATTACCCCTGTCTCCTTGTCTTTGTAAATTCTTTCAACAGATACCTCTGCTGTTACTAATGTCCTCGTAAACATCTTTTTTCCTCCTTTTTTCTTTTTTGTGCGAGTGTGAATTGCAATGTAATATGTTATTTATTACATCATTATAATATCATGAACCATTATAAAAGTCAACACTTATATTAGTATTTTTTTATCTTTTTGTTCGTGTATTTTAAAATCTTTATTCCTTAAAACAATCCCTCCTTTTACACGCTCTGCTTTTAGGTTGCACGACCCCATATTCAGACCTGTTGCCAATTCTGAAATATCTCTACCCTCTTCGATAAATTTCTTTTTAGCTTGACTGCTCATGCCACAAGCCTTTATGTCTAAATAAGGTGTACAAGGTTCGTGATTCTCTTCAACAATATGTTCTGCATATGTCTTTTGACGCTCATAATATGCAAAATCAAATGTACTTTCACACTTCCAACAACAAAAATTCGTGCAATGTTCAATAACCTTTTCTGCTTTATCAAGTCCGATAATATGAATAGAATCGGTATCTGCGTAACAAAATCTATCATAATTTGCCATGGCGTGTCTAATTGTAAAATTCATAGCGTAAGATGTGATAGCACTACCTATAGGTATATAACCCACTTTCTTTTCATGTTCCTCATGTAATATAAATCTTATAATACCATCTTCGTCTAAATAAGGTTCTTTATAAGACGAGTTGTCAGACATTGCAAATTTACCGTATAAATTATTTAGAAAGAGTTTAGCTTTTTGCCGTTTAAAACCCTTTGAGGTTTTCTTTTCTTCTCCATATTTATCTATATATTCATCAAAAAACCCTGCCCTTGCATAAAACCAAACATAGTCGTATACCACTAAATCATATATATCATATGTTTCATTGAATAACTTCCAATCGGTGCAGGTCATAGTTAAGGTGATATTAGTGTCATGCATTTGACCGTCAATATCTCGATAATGTCTATAGTATTCTCCTTTATACCTAACATCAGAAGTATATAAATTCTCGTTAGCTTTATACAAAGCACTATGTCTAATATGAACCCATGGGAAAGACCCTGCTTTTAAGCGAAAACGACAATTAAACCGTATAAAAAAGTATTTATTAGTAGAACTAATAAGTTCTTTTGATGGTGCTCCCCTGTGATATTCACCGTGACCAAACGGATATATATTCCCACTAATGCTATGCATCATAGACGGATATAGGGAATTTACATCATACACCAACCCATCACCTACAACCATATGAGCGTAGCGTGGGTTAACATAACACCAGCCTCCATGATATGATTTATGAACATAATCCCACTGATTCCATACGTCTGTTATTGATTCGTCTAAATAATCATCACGTATATCGGGAAATAATTTATTATATTGTTTATTGTCATAAAACCCTTTAAATTCTGACAAACAACACGAACCAATAGTTAGTTTATCATGCTTTTCGTTAAACATCATTTCAAGAGCTTCTTTTAATACCAACACATCATTTTCAATATATTTTTTCTCGTTGTCTGATATATCACAATACGCATATCTTTCACCCTCATATTCCATATCTAACTTTTGATGTTTAGTATCAAAAGATTCCCCTATATTTTTCAACGAGGACGGCATAAGCTTTAAAGAATTTCTAATCTCTAAAAAGGTCTTATTCCATTTTAATTTAAGCCAATACCATGACCCCATGTCTGATATACATGTTTGAAATTGCTTTGACCTCATTTCTTTATCTTTACAGTGTACCCACTCCCAACCCTCTTTCAACAGAAAATCAACAATAAAAGAGCCGTCAAAAGCAAGATTGTGAAAAAACAAAATGTTATTACCCTCCATTGTTAAAAACCTATTTAAAAAATCTCTTATCGAGTGCGTTATTGTTACAGTTTCAGTGCTATCATATAACGCCACGTCAGCTCCTGACCACACCTCTGTACTATCTTGTTTTTTACCTTTTTCACGCTCTAATTTTTCGCCCCATACAGTTGTTTCAAAATCGCAAGCCCAAAAAGTAACATTCTTTTTTCGTGGCATTATATTCACCTCTTTTTATTCGTCCTCAATATAAATATCCTGTGATTGAATAAAATCTTGAAATTCTGTTGTATTTTCAAAAAATCCCATCTTTTGTAGAATATTTGAAAAAACAGCGTCTACCGTTGCCTTGTCCATGTATGGCTCTGTTGGAAAAGTTTCGGGAGATTTTGAGTATGTATAAGCAAATAGCGCTCTATCTTTATCCGATGCATTTAATAATAATGCGTCTGTTTTCATACGTAACCAATGCGCCGTTTTTGGTGCAAAACTTTCTAGTGAATCATACCATGATTCTATAATAACCTCATAGTCTAATACAGGTGTTGTCGTAATAACCACTATCCCTGTTCTTTGTAACTTTTTTAACTCTTCTACTGTACTAAAACCTTGTATTCTAGCGTATTCCTGTTCCTGTGGCGTTAACTTTATAAACACTCTATTTATGTCAAGTGCATGCTTGCGTCCATACTCTTTAGCTGTTATTAATTCCCCTGTAAGCATATTTACAACAGAGGCTTTCTTTCGAATTTCTTTACCAATCTGTTTTTTCAATCTCTCAATAGATGCCTGAGTAGGGTTTTTAACACGCTTAATTATTTTCACCTGTACACCTTGTTTTTGCTGATTTCTAACACGTGCAAGATATTTAGTATACTCTTTAGAATATAGGTGTTGTATAATCTGCTTCTTTGTTTGTTTCTTTTTTATACGCTTATCTGCCATTATTCGCACCTCTCAACTTTTCTCAATAATAAGCCGTGTGGAACACGTGTATACTCTATGTAATCCCCTGCATGTATGTCTAAGTCTTTTATGGCTTCTTTCGGTAACATAACACGGGCAGTGTAGCCACCTGTGCCAGATTTTGTAAACATTACTTTGTAGCGCAATAATGTGTTTGTTAATTTTGCCATCTGTAAAACCTCCTTATAAAATGTTAAATAGTTTCCATGTAAATTCTGAAAAATATTCCGCTAAAAATGATACGGACGATAAGAAAAAATATAATAAAAAAGTTGCCATAATTATTACAGATAAAACACCTAAGAAAGATGATATTTTTTCTAATTTAGTGTATGGCTCTTTTTCTTCGGTGGGTGCATGTCTCGATATCCATTCTTCGGGTGTTTCATGCAATGTTTCACATGAAACATTATCGGACTTAACTAAACCTAGTTCATTTAAAGTATCAGTATTATCAGTAAAACCTGTGTAAACGCTTTTATTAGTTTCTAAATTTTCCACCCAGTACGGAGGGTCTACGAATATTGCTATGTAGTTGTTTAGTGTATTTTCAGTATAGAAATCGTGAATTTCTACGCCAAAATTTGTGATGTTATGAAGTCTATATTTTACCATTTATTTGACCTCCTTTTTATAAGCTAAATTATAATAACGAGCTTCCCATATACCTTGTAACACTTGTATTTTATATTCTTCGCTATCTTTATTTTCTATATCTGAAAGCATTAATAACATTGCCAACTTTCCTATTTCAATATGGAAAGCGTCTCTAGCATAGTCGTAAAGACCGTTATTCACGTCCCTCAATACAGCTATATATCTGCTTTTATATTTTTCGTACATACTTAATACCCCTCCTTAATTAATATTTTTATCTCTCATTTCTGACTTAATCTGAACTAACTCAGTCCATAAAATCTCCTTTTCGTATTGCTTTACTTCATCATTAGGGTGTGAAAGAACACACTCACACACCTCAACAAAATCCTCAAGTAATTGGTCATAAGCTAAATTATATAATCTTGCTTCTGTCATTTTTTATTCCTCCTTATTTTATTACTGCTCCTTGTTTCTATAATTATAATACCACAATCTCTATTT
>ERZ1026772.1185-NODE-1185-length-14959-cov-6.916935_pt1 | contig 14959 bp, 12 predicted proteins | sample MGYA00380124_ERZ1026772 | MGnify/ENA primary metagenome ERZ1026772 (study PRJEB33269, sample SAMEA4719760) | human gut metagenome | biome: human-associated habitat; feature: organic feature; material: feces | place: Cameroon | collected 2013-10 ...
CGATAATTCCAATCCCGCCGATAAAAATTCGAGCACTAGCGACGATCTGCCCACCGCTCCCGATATGGCGCAATTGTCGAAGACGATCGCACAACTCCAAACAAACGATACCGACGCCATCTGCAACGCCCTCGATTCGATGGCTCGACTCTGCGATCAACAATGCGTTCCCTATATCGCCGACGCGCTCCGACACGAAGAGCCGCGCGTCGTCGAGCACGCCGCCCGCGTCGCTCGCATTTTAGCCCATCCCCGACTCCTCCCCGCTCTCGAATCCGTCATCTGGCACCATACCGACGACGAAGTCAAACTCGAGGCGCTCCGAGCCGCCATCGCCATCATCATCGCTCGAGACGACGACACCACCGACACCGACCTATACCGCGCCCTATTCGACGCACTCCGCGTCGATCAACTCGACGAATTGCTGCGAAAACTCGTCCGTAGCCTCCCCGAAAACCTCCGCCAAACCTACGCCACACCATTCGTCAAACTCGCTCAAAACCCCGCCTTCGTCTCGTCGGTCGTCGCCGCCTATCGCCGCGATCCCAAAACTCTATTCGACGCCATCTGCCACCAAATCCTACTAGCCCCGAGCGACGACGTACAAAAGCAATGGATTCGTGCTGCTCGTCTCATCGTCGAACAAAATTCAAATTTCGATCCCGATCCTGCATCCTATGAGGCTCTATCGCTCCTCCCTCCATCCCTCGACGAAGAAACCGCCATCGTCATGGCTGCCCTATCGACGCCATACGCCGCACAATGGCTCGTCGCACACTTGCCCAATCTCTCAAAACCCACACAATACGCCGTCTTCCAACAACTCCACGGCGGCGGATCCGAAATCGTCACTCGCACCATCCTAAACGCCCCCGACGACAGCCCTTACACTTCGGCGACGATCGCACAAAATAAAGCCCTATCTACCGCCTTTATCGAAAAAATCCCTGCCATCGACGCCCCAGAAATCCGCGCCTTCGTCGATCAACTCTTCAAATCGACGACCAACGCCAACGACGAACAACTCAGCGCCGCCATCCACATTCTCCGCGCTTTCCCCTCCGATCCCTCGATTCGCCAACGCATCATCTCATTGCTCGGGCACGCCAATCCACAGATCGCCTACGCCGCTCAAGCCGTCGCCGCTAGCCATCCAGCCTATTGGAACGAACTCGTCGTCATCGTCACGTCATCCCCAAACGACGACAACTGGGGGAAAACACTCCTCGCACGATACGCTCTCGCTCAAATCCCCACCACTCTCCCCAACGCCGATTTCACCATCGCCATCGCCGATGCGCAAAAAGTCCTAGCCTCACCCTCGCGACTCCATGCCCTCCCCGCCCTCTGGCTCTTGCGATCGCTAGGCGCACCATTCGATCTCCCATCCCCCGCCGAATTCGCCAAACTGCGCCCAGAAATGAAGCGAGCCTACGTCGAGGCATTGCCAAATCTCCTTGAAATTCACAAAAACACACCCAAAGCCGAAGATAATTCGCCATCTTCGTCTTATACCGAAATATCTAACAAATCTTTCGACCTCATTCGCGCCGCGCTTTTGCCGCCCGAAACCGACGACACAATCCCCAATGTCGACGCCGCCTCGGCAGCCCTATGGGCTCTCTCGCAAATGCCCACCATCTGCCCGCGCGTTGCACGCGATGACAAACTCGTCGACCAAATCTCACGCCATCTCGAATCCCCCGATCCGCGTCTCAGCGCTCACGCCAGCCTTGCCATCGCACAATGCGGCATGACCCAATTCATCCCTTCACTCAACAATCGCATCGTCGATCCCGACCCCGTCATCGCCTACGACGCACTCATCGCCCTCCAAAAGCTCCGCGCTCTCCCCGACCCACACTGGCTCAAAGTCCTCTACTATCGCACTAAACCGAGCTTCCTCCGCGACAAACTCGCTTTTTTCGCCGGCCTCGGCGCCGCACCCACCACGCACAACACCATCCGCGACCTCGAAACAGGCCGCCCACTCCGGAAAGGGCAAATCGCACGCCTCTCGACGCCCAACCGCCCACTACCCCAACAGTACGTCCAAATCATGCTCGAAGATCAAAGCGTCATCATTCTCAAATCGAGCAACTCCGCCTTCTTCTACGTTCCATAATAAAGGATTCCCATGGTCATCACCCACCAACTCGACGAAACAATCGAATTCGGCCGCAAACTCGGCCAACGACTCCGCCCAGGCGACGTCATCGCACTACGCGGCAACCTCGGCATCGGAAAAACACAGCTCGTGCACGGCATCGCACAAACCTATCTCGGCGCACCAACACACGTCTGCTCGCCGTCGTTCACCATCATCAACCGCTACGACGCCAACGGCCGCGCCATCCACCACCTCGACCTCTACCGCCTCTCCACGCTCGAAGAACTCGAATCCACCGGCTACTGGGACGCCATCGAAGACCCCAACGCGCTCGTCCTCATCGAATGGCTCGAACAAGTCGACCGCGCACAACCCATCGATTTCGTCACCATCGACATGAATTTCGCCGACGACTCCGACCTCTCCACCTCCGCACGCACCTTCGCCCTACTCGGCCACGGCGAACTCTACGAACGACTCGCACCGCTCTTCGCATAACCCCCTCCCGCGCGCTTTTCTCGATCCCATCGGTCCGCTTTTCTTCGCTTTTTGCCGACCTCTTCCGACCTTTTTTGGGCTCTTTTTTTTTTTTTTTTTTTTTGGCTACGCCTATTTGCGGCTAACGCCAGCAAATACGGCTACGCCGTTGCGCTATTGCCCTCTGGGCAATACGCGCAACACTTGGGGCTACGCCTATTTGCGGCTAACGCCGGCAAATACGGCTACGCCGTTGCGCTATTGCCCTCTGGGCAATACGCGCAACCTAGCGCGCTATGTTCTCGTTTCACTGCGAGCATACGCGCGCTTTTTTCGAGCATAAAAAAAAGCGCCCAGTCACTATCCCTTCCTCCGCGATACCGACGTTGAGCGCTCCCATGTGGGCAACAGAACACAAAATAGCGAATCCGTGCCCCATGCCTGCCGAGAAGCCAAGGCGATAAACGATGCCTCGAACTCCTCCAAATGCGATGTCACTGCGGTCCGATGCCCATACCATCTAATCGCGCAAAACTTTTATCGCCTAACTTCTACCAATACAAGAATGCAACGTCGAATTTCGACATTTCTGCACCAAAATCAACGCATTGAGCAAACATCAGCGAGCCAAAAAATGCAGACGCCCGCCAAACCCCCTGCGCTTATTAACAATAGCACATTTCCAAATAATCCCAAATAAATGATTTTATTTGACTCTTTTTAAGTGCTTTTTTTTCCCCGCTCTTCGCCCCCATACCGCAGCCCCCTCGTCTTTGTTCTCACATCTACTCAAGCAGATATCGATTCTCGCCATTTATCAAAACAGCAATAACTACAAACGCGCTTCCATAACGCCCCGCTTACGAAAGAAAAACTCTGCGCAATTCATCTTGCCCCCTAAGTCATCGACGAGAGACCACAAGGTCGCTAATCTTTTTTCCAACACATTCGCAAATTACCGAATAAAATTTAGATAAATCAACGTAATCTGCATTAACTTCAATTTTATCTAGACACTATCGCAAAATAGCAGTAAATTGGTGCGGTGTGTAGGGCGAAATCACCGTCTAACGACTATCGTTAGCTCGAAAAATCTCGCATCCGAATGTGCGTAAAACACCCAGCATAGGAGTTTTATAATGAACCAGCTCGACAAGAATATTCTCGAAACACTTCAACAACAAGCCGATATTTCCAACAAAGAGCTCGCTGCGCGCAACCAGCTCGCCGAAAGCTCAATGCTCAACCGCGTCAAAAACCTCAAAGAAAAGGGCATCATCAAATCGTATCGCGCCATCATCGACCCAAAAGCCATTGGATACACCGTCCAAGCTCTCGTCATGATCAACTTGGCTCAACACCAAATCCAATCGATTACCGATTTCGAAGATCGCGTCCTTGCCATCCCCGAAGTCAAAACGGGATTCCACATTACCGGCCGATACGACTACTGCCTCCACGTCGTCTTGCGCGATATCGACCACTTGGCACAGCTCATCAAAAATACTCTCTCCAAACTCCCCGGTCTCGAACGCCAAGAAACTTTCCTCATCTTCTCGTCGATCAAAGAAGAAGGTGGATACTCCCTCGATTACGCAAATTAATCCCCCGCCGCGCACTTCATGCGCCCGATGATTCTCATTCTAAGCGCCTAGTTGCTCGAGTTTCGCCGCTCAATGCTCTAGGCGCTTCTTCTTTATCCCACCGAAACGACATGCAATACGAAAACGCCTTATCACTCGCTCGCGAAGCCGCGAGCCTAGCTGCTGCGAATCTCAAAAAACTTTGGGATGTCCCTCGACACGTCGAAATCAAAAACGACGAATCTCTCCTCACTCAAATCGACACCGAAAACGAAAAGATCCTCGTCGATTTCTTCGCCAAACATACACCCGATTTCGGATTCCTCGGCGAAGAAAGCGGAATCCACGAAGCCAGAAAATCGGGTCAACCCTATTGGTACGTCGATCCCGTCGACGGCACGTCGAACATGGTCCACCGATTCCCATGGGCATGCATCTCGATCGGACTCGTCGTCGACGGTCAACCCGTCGTCGGCGTCGTCAACAATCCCATCCAACGACACGAATTTTATGCAGCAAAAGACTGCCACGCATACCTAAACGGCACACAAATCCACGTCTCTTCGAATCGAGAATTCGACCGAGCACTCCTAGCCACGGGCTTTCCCGTCGGTCCTCACCACGACCGATTCCCCAACTACGAAAACTTCGGCAACGTCTCGCTCAAAGTCCACTCCGTTCGACGCCCCGGTTCCGCAGCCCTCGACTTATGCTGCGTCGCCGCTGGCTGGCTCGATGGCTTTTGGGAGATAAACCTCAAACCTTGGGATACCGCCGCTGGCGTCATCATCGCCCGCGAAGCTGGCGGCACCGTCACCGGCTTCGAAGGCGACGATTACGACCCGCATGTCCCTTTTATCATCGCGACAAACGGCATTCTCCACGATCAACTCGCACGAATCGTCCGAAAAAACGGTTAAATATCCATCACCGCAACAAACCACTTTCCTGCCCCAGCGACTCGAGCAACGCATCGAATAGATCGGATAGGTCAAAAAGAATCTCATCCGACTTGATTTCTCACTATCCAATCCCTACGCTCGAGTCTCCACTTCCCCCCTTCAAACGAGGAGATCTATATGGAATGGCAGGAAAAATCGAAAATCGCTGATAAAAAACGACCGAAACGAATTATCCCAACAAAACACGACATACGCCCGCCCGTTGGGCGGGCTTCCATACACGACATACGCCCGCCCAACGGGCGGGCTTCCATACGCGACATACGCCCGCCCGTTGGGCGGGCTTCCATACACGACATACGCCCGCCCAACGGGCGGGCTTCCATACACGACATACGCCCGCCCAACGGGCGGGCTTCCATTCATTATATTGGGTATTCTTTTATATATGCAAATGAGTTTTAATATGACGATATCCAAACCCCCTACTCATTTGCTACTGTTGCTCTTGTTACTCTTTCCCAATATCTGCTTTGGAAATGACGCAATAGAGCACAAAAACACATCTGTTCTATTCTATTACAATGCCGAAGCATCGATTTCTTATCAAGACACCAAAGGACGCGAACACCGCGTTGTATCTTGGTTACCCATGACATTGCACGTGTCTTTCAACAACGGTTCCTTCGCTTATAAAACATATCCTGGCATTGTTATACAAATAAATAATGGCAGTTTTTCTAACATATATCGACGCGATTTATTCGTCAATCATGCTTATATTCAATCGCTCTGGATTCACAACCGAATGTATTTTAATTTATTAAAAACTGCCTGCGACTTTGCTCGACTTATCTCGAAAAACATTGGCGATTTTAATATATTTGAATATAAAAACATGCCAGCGTATCAATTTCTCTTGGAGCATAAATTATTATCAGTTGAAGATAAATACATTACGATGAATACACGTATGAAACTCGGTCACATAATCGACGATTTCGATGACGATAACGATGAATGTTCCGATACCATCGTCTATTTTTCTAATCGAATTGCCAGAGTTCCAAGCAATTTCGATCTCAATGTATACAGATCACATGTCAACGACATCGATATTGCATCAATACTCCAGAGCCCTAGCGATGATAACGATTTACCAAATACCGATAGTCTACACAGTCGTTATGCCAAAATTGTTTTGCTCAATGCAAAACGGAATCCATCCCACCAAACGCGATACACCTACGCAACTCCCCCCGATTTCCGACGACATACAGATAACACGATAAGCCCGTTTACACTACATTACGCCTTCGACGGTTCCTATATCGAATGCGACGAAAAATCTCCATTTCACAATTGCTGTCCAGAACTCGATAAAAGTGTCATATTCACAGAACAACTCCAATGGAAAGATGCGCCTTCACAAGACGATATACGCGCAACAATTGAATTATCCCCCGATAAGCGTTGCCGATATCATTTCGACGACCAAATCATTCAGTGCGGCAAGCATAAACTCGATTTATTTGACTTGATCGTCAGCAAACACATCTTCGATGATAATATGGGTCAATACAAAATATCGCATGGCGCGCTCATCGGAATTCGATGGCTAACACAAAACGACGATATCGACGAATCTAAAATTCTTCGCCATCAATTCATCATTCGAGATTGATGCCCACTCAACGCAAAACGCCAAAACTCCAGCAATCCATCGACCCGACGCCGCGCCGTTCACGGCATGCGCATTCCAAAGCCCGCTAGGGCTTTTTTACTGTCCCGATCGACGACATGAATCTTTGATTGCAAAAACGCTCTAGGCCATCGCGCGACGAACGAGACTCTTCTCGCCATCGTCGAGCTGCAAATAGCTCATGGCATCTTCGAGTGTTTTGTTTAGCTTCGACATAATGCGCCTCGTCATCGACACGAGCTGATCAATCTTGCCACGTTCACCACCAAGCACTAAACCACGCTTCACCCCCTCTGTTCGATAAAACTCTCTATAGCTCTCAAGTTTGCTACCCATGTCAAATTCCTCCGCTACTTGATATTCGTCGCATCACAAATGAAAATGAACGCCCCCCAACGCTCTAGGCCATCGCGCGACGAACGAGACTCTTCTCGCCATCATCGAGCTGCAAATAGCTCATGGCTTCTTCGAGTGTTTTGTTTAGCTTCGACATAATGCGCTTCGTCATCGACGCGAGCTGATCAATCTTGCCACGCTTCTCACCCTCAGTTCGATAAAACTCTCTATAGCTCTCAAGTTTGCTACCCATGTCAAATTCCTCCGTTGCTTGATATTCGTCGCATAATTTCTCAAAAATGTCGTCACCTGTAATCTTGCCCAAAAGCCCCAACACCTCTTCGACGTGCTTGACTTTGACCGTCGGAAATGGCCATCTCTTCGGATCGCGAAAATGACGCAAACACAACGCAATCATCTTGAGATCGCCTTCTAGCCTCTCGATTTCTTCATCGGTGAGCCAACCAAGCTCGACGATGTGAATCGGATAATCGACAAACCACCGCTTTAGCCGTTTGGGAACATCGCAACACTCGCTCAATGAACGCGGCGCTGTCCAAGGCTTATCATAGCCAAAATACAAAACAACTGTAATAATTGGGATGAGTTTTTCTCCCGATTTTGCTTGCTTCGACAACTCTTTGTATCCAAATGCGTCATACGACATAATCCGAATTGGCATGTCTTTCGCCGGTCTCGTCTGGTTTTCGAGTCCAAATAACGCAATCTTTATACCGACGTCATCTCGCAAACACTTGATGACGTCGCGAAACTGATGATTCACGTGCCGATGCATCATCGAGATGAGCTCCGGCGAGGCCTCCGATAATTCGTCGGCCGAGATCGGGACCTCATCGCGATCGATGACAAAGGCATTGAGAAACGCTGCGAATACGTCGTTCTTCGAGAGTAGTTTTTTCTCTCGCAAATCCAGCTCACCCATACATCCCTCCTTCGATGATGGTGGGCATGCCGCAAGCCCGCCGACAAAACCAGAGCTCGACGCATGCCCTCTACACTCCAATCATGTCGTTAAAAAAAAAAATGTGACGGTTTTTTTTCATTCTTTTTTTATCAACTTTGTAACACTTTGTTTTTGCAACATTTTTTACTTCACCCGATTTGACACGCCCCAACTCTTATGCCATCATGGTTCAATCTACTGTCCTGTACGCAATTCACTAGGTGAGCTATGGTTCTAGAAACGATGAAGAATAAATTCCCAATATCTATCGGCTCTTGTCTCTTCGCAATTGCCATTGCGCTAAGCGTCCCAGCGACGGCACTTGCCGACGCAAACGACAAATCGTACCCCGAGGCATCGGCGAGCGGCGACGCAATCGACGACGCCTGCTATGGACTCAATCAAAACGAAGACTGGTATCGACTCTTCAACCTCTTCTCGGCTTCGTTTAAGGCGGGCAACTACGACAAAGCCCTTGAGTACACCCGCGCACTCGAAGATATTTGTGCCCGAAGCCCCATCCTCAATTATTCGATCGCCAATACCTATGCAAAAATCGGCGATCGAGAACGCGCCAAACGCTACATCGTCGCGGCAACCGACAACCTCAACGAGTTTAGTGCCACCTACGAAATGATCGCAAAAATCTGGTCGGCGCGTTGCGATATCGAAAGCTCCGATATCAAAAACGACACCGACGATGCACTCAAGCGCGAAAACGAACTCAACGCCCAAGTCGAATCGCTCAAAGAACGCACCTACGAAGCTATCGACACCGAAAAATCTCACTACGCCGCCATCATGTGGACGGGAACCGCCGTCGGCATCGTCGGCATCGGTTCCGTCGTCGCTGGTGCCGTGTTGATCGGTACCAAGGGCACTGATCTCAGAGTTAAAGTAAATGTCAATGATTTCGGGGAAGAAAAAAAGAAACTCCCCATCGCTGACAGCCACGAAATCAGAGCGGGCTACGCCCTTCTCGGCGTCGGCATCGCCGCCACGGTCACCGGTGCCATCATGGCGGGTCTCGGCGGCTATCACTACAAGCGCATCATCGACTCAACCCCCGACACCGCCATCTCGTTCAACGTCTCACCGACATCGCTCGCACTCGGCGTCACTTTCTAACCCACTCTATTCACTGCATTTTTTCTTCGACTGAAAAATATTTTGAAAAAAAACCGTCACATTTTTTTTTCGACGCCATGATTCGAATGAACGGCAACAATGGCGTTGCCCTTTTCGACAATGGAGCGAAGTATGAAACGTTCACGGTTTTTCTCTATTCCTTTCATCACCCTATCTCTCACTTTGGGGCTCATCGGCTGCGGTGACGATCTTTTCGACGACGATATCGTTTGCCTGTGCGACACCACAAGCCCCTATTCGAATCCACCGAGCGAATTGCCTATGATGCGCCAATACAGCGGCAATGATTTCGATCAAATCGATACATCCGACAACTGCAAGCTCCTAAAGCAAGCCATCGTCGGGCAATGGCACGCCCAACTCCCCACCGGTCATCTGCGATACGATTTCAATCGCGATGGCACTTATTCGCTCTACCGATTCAAAAACGATAGATGGATGCTCACCGATAGCGGCACATTCTGGATCTCCTATCGACTCATCCGAGGGCTCATGCGAGCCCAGTTCCACATGACGCTGGGCGACGATGTCGAATTCCCCATGTCGTTTTTTATTCAAAACGGCAACATCGTCTTCGAAGAAAGTGTCGGCGACGTCGATAAACCCGAATTTTATCCATATACATAGATACATAGCCCGCGACATCGCCGCCACTTGGACGCGGGAGCTGGCGATATCCCGAACTTGGAGCAATGCCAAAATTGTGCTACACAACCGATACGCGGCACTTTTGCCGCCTAGGAGGATTTATGCGCTCATTCATCTTGCTTTTATCGTCGCTCTGCTTCGTCGGTTGTGCGGCTTCGCAAAAAGACGCCGAAAAGATTAACTTCACCGAAGTCAAAGAAAACTTGCGCTTCGACAATACCGACATCAAACGACAAGTCTTCGACATGAACCGCGACGGCAAAGTCGATATGTGGAAGTTCTACACCATCAAACAAGGGCTTGAGCAAGACGCGCCGCCCGAATACGTCTTGATCCGAAAAGAGCTCGATCTCAACTTCGACGGGCGCGTCGACCGAATCATGTACTACGACGCCAAAGAAACGCTCGCTCTCGAAGAAATCGACACCGATTTCGACGGCCGCATCGATCGAGTCAGCTTCTACGACAACGGTCTCATCATCAAAACCGAAATCTACAGCGCACAATGCCGACAAATCGTCATCGACGCACCGAGCAACGAACAAGTCTTCCCCATCTCGACGCGACACTACCGAAAAGGCATCTTCACGCGCGAAGAAACCGACACCAAATGCCGCGGAAAGCTCGAAACCGTCACGATATTCAACGACAAAGGCGAAGTCTCTCAAGTCGGATACGACCACACCGGCGACGGCATCATCGATGAATGGATTCGATACTAACCCATCGTACCAAACCCGCCTATAGCCCGCCAAGCTCCTCGCGTTAAACGATACGCCGCCCGCCGGGCGGCTGTTCTATTCCATACCGCCCGCCCGAAGTTCGATCGGGCGGCGCAAAGCACTAAGACAAAGCCAACATCTTCTCGACGGGTCTCAGCGCCTGTTCCAATATCTCATCCGACAATTCTATCTCGTGCCCATTCCCCTTCAGGCAGTCCAAGACATTTGCCAGCTCGACTTTTTTCATATTCGGGCAGAGAATCGACGGCTTCATGCCATAAAACGTCTTCTCGGGGAATTCTTTGCGCAACCGATAAATCATGCCCTCTTCGGTTCCCACGATATACGACGGCGCATCGTGATTCTCGACGTACTTCAACATGCCAGCCGTCGATAAAGCGGCATCGGCGAGTGCCACGACTTCGGGTTTGCATTCCAAATGCACGAATACAGATGATTCGGGGTGCTCGGCTTTTGCGCGCCCGATATCGTCGACCGATATGCGATGATGCGTCGAACAAAAGCCATTCCACAAATCCATCTTTATCCCCAAACGGGCGTTCAAATTCGCCCCCAAGTTCTGGTCGGGCAAAAACAATATCGGTTGCGTCGTATCGAGTTGCTTCAATATCCGTTCGGCATTCCCCGATGTCACGCATATATCGACGAGCGACTTCGTTTCGGCCGTCGTATTCACATAGGCGATGATCAAGTGTTCGGCGTGATCGCGTTTCCAAGCGCGTAGCGCCTCGGGCTGGCACATGTCGGCCATCGGACACCCCGCACCGGGGTGCGCCGTATACACATGCGAATCGGGCGACAACAATTTCGCCGTCTCGGCCATAAACCGAACGCCGCAAAATAAAATGTTCTTCGCACCACATTTCTTCGCCTTCTGGCTCAATTCAAGCGAATCGCCCACGAAATCGGCGATATCTTGCACCGATCCATCGACGTAATTGTGGCACAAAATCGTAAACTCTTTCTCGCGCTTCAAAGCGAGTATTTCTTCTTGTATCGGCGTCATTTGATTTCCTATTGACAACGTAAATTCGGGATAACTTGGTACGTCTGTTCCGCGGGCGTGTAATCCTCGGCATTCCAAAGCGGGCTCGACAATATGAGATCTGCACTCGAAAGATTGCACGCAATCGGTACGTTGTGAATTCGACATTGGCGCAACAACATCTGAATATCGGCTTCGTGCGGCTGCGGATTCAAATCGTCGATCAAAAATACGGCAAAATCGATCTCCTTGCGTACGACCATCGCCGCGATCTCCGTGTCACCGCCCATCGGTCCCGAGTGCATGCACTCGATATCGCACTCAATCCCATTGTCTCGATACGCTTTCTCGATCAGCGTTCCCGTCGTTCCCGTGCACACGAGCTTGTGATGCGATAAAAAATCGGCATTCTTCACCGCCCAAGCGATCATATCGATCTTCCGATTGTCATGCGCTACGAGCGCTATCGTCAATGATTTCATCTCCTCGTCTCCTATCATTTCTCCGACGTTCTTATCTTTCGCTCATTCCGTCGTATTTTTTCTCTAGCGATTTCTCTGTGGTCTCCCCCTCCTATTCCCCACGTTCCGCATATTACACAATTACCTGCCAATAAATCATTTTTTTCTCCTCCCCCCATTCACCCGCCAATCCCGCCCTGCATCCGCCCAGCGCCATCTAAAAATGGTCAAAATCCCCGTTTTGATGTATGACCGCGACCAAATGCGGCTTCGCGCCGCATTCTCCCTCTCCATCCAACGACTCTATATAAGGCACGACTATGGCCAAAGCGGCTAAATCTAAAGATACCAAACGCAGCTCGAAATCGGCGAAATCGACAAAAGGCAACGCAAAAGCGCGAAATGCCAATTCTTCTCCATCTCTTCTCAAGCGATTTATCCGCAAGTTCTTCATATTCTGCCTCATCATGGGAGTCTTGGGCGTCGCCGTCGTCGCTTTCATGTTCTATTACTATTCGCGTTCGCTACCGGGCATTTTCTCATACGACGACTATCAGCCGCGGCAAATGACCCTCATCACCGACCGAAACGGGCTCCCCCTCCTCGAACTCTACGACGAACGACGAACCGTCATTCCATTCGACGACATTCCAAAACACATGAAAGATGCCATGATCTCGGCCGAAGACGCCGATTTCTACAAACACAAAGGACTCGACTATTTCGGCATCGCTAGAGCCGTTCTGCTCGCCATTAAAAACCGCGGCGCTCGACAAGGTGCCTCGACCATCACACAACAAGTCGTCAAAAACCTCATCCTCACACCCGAAAAAAGCATGGCGCGTAAATTCCAAGAAGCCATGCTCGCGCGACAAATCGAACAAGCGCTCTCAAAAGACGAAATCCTCGCCATCTACCTCAACCACGTCTATTTCGGCCACAGAAACTACGGCATCGAGCAAGCCGCCCTCTTTTACTTTAGCGTACACGCCAAAGATCTATCCCTCAACCAAGCCGCAACACTCGCTGGCCTCGTACAATCCCCCGAACGCCTCTCACCCGTCAAACACATGAAAGAGGCTACCGCACGACGAAACTACGTCTTGCGACAAATGTACGAAAAAGGCCACATCGCCGAAGACATCTACCGCGAAGAAATCGCCAAAGACATCGTACTCAACCGTGCCAAGCGCGAAACTATCGGGCGCGCGCCATACTACACCGAACACGTCCGGAAAATGCTCATCGACGAATACGGCAAAGAATACGTCTACAACTCAGGCATGACGATTACGACTGCCCTAGACCTCGATCTGCAAACAAAAGCCGAAGAAGCCCTGCAAAAAGGCCTCATCGACTTCGACGAACGACACTACATCAACAGACCGCTCAAAAATCCGACAAAAAAGAAACCCAAAAAATACGAAAAAGATAAAAACTACGAAGCCCCCATCGCCAAAATCGACGGCGATACCGTCTTTTTCGAAATCGACGGCAAAGTCCTCCCCTACACGCCGACGCTAAGACAACGAAAAGAAAAACCACTCGAAGAAACGTTCAAATCGGGACAAACTTGGTTCATTCGCATCACCGAATTCGACGACTCGGGCAAACCCGCCAAAATAGCCATTCCCAATGGCCCCGACGGCGCTCTCATCGCCATCGATCCACAAACACACGAAGTTCGCGCACTCGTCGGCGGCTACAGCTACGACGTTTCCGTCTTCAATCGAGCGACACAAGCCATGCGACAAACTGGCTCGTCGTTCAAAACTTTCGTCTATGGCGCCGCTCTCGAAGCTCGTATCATCACGCCGACGACCATCATCGACGACGCGCCAAAAGTCTTCCACATCCCCGGGCAAAAAACGCCATGGTCGGCCAAAAACGCCGACAACAAATACAAAGGTCCCATGACCGCCCGCACCGCACTCGCTCTCTCACGCAATACAATCGCCGTCGACGTCCTCGAACGCACCGGCATCGACAAGACGATTCAATTCGTCCGAAAATTCGGCATCAATACCCCCCTCGTCGATAACTATACACTAGCCCTCGGCAGCTCGAGCATGACAGCACTCGACGTCACCAACGCCTACGCCACCATCGCCGCTCACGGCATCTATAAATCGCCTAAATTCATCCTCAATATCGCCAAAAACGGCGAAAACCTGGCCATCCCCGTACAAGAACAACACCGTGCTATCGATCAAGACGTCGCCTACGTCCTCACTTCGATGCTCAAATCCGTCGCTACCGAAGGCACCGCCAAGCGATACCTCGCCAAGTTCAAAGGCGATGTCGCAGGGAAAACCGGCACGACGAACGCCACCAAAGACGCATGGTTCGTCGGATTCACACCACAACTCGCCGCCGGCGTCTACGTCGGATACGACGACCCCAAAACGCTCGGCCGCGGCGAAGGCGGTTCGACGACCGCTCTACCCATCTTCGCCTCTTTCATGAAAAATTACGACGCCGACGACGACAAATCCCATTTCATTATCCCCGATAATGTCATAAAACTCCCAGTCGATACCCAATCGGGGCTTCTCCCCGTCGCCGGACAAACGACGCGCGACGAAGTCTTCCTACAAGGCACTCAACCCACGCAATTCGCCACCAATCCCGACGAAGATTCCGCTCAAAATTGGATGATCCGACAAATCCAAACGCAAACCGATAACGACGCTCAAGACGTCGGTTCCGACGAAGACGAATTCTAAACCGCCCACACTCAACATCGTTCTAACGCTCCCCCCGTTCCCCGCTCAGCCAAGGGAGATCACCCGCGAGTCGCCCATCATGACACGTTTTTCAAAAATACTTGCTCTATGCACGTTCTACGCACTCGCGCTCCCAGTCCTCGCTTTTGCCGAGCCCGAATCCCCCAATC
>ERZ1026772.1186-NODE-1186-length-14931-cov-7.856211_pt1 | contig 14931 bp, 13 predicted proteins | sample MGYA00380124_ERZ1026772 | MGnify/ENA primary metagenome ERZ1026772 (study PRJEB33269, sample SAMEA4719760) | human gut metagenome | biome: human-associated habitat; feature: organic feature; material: feces | place: Cameroon | collected 2013-10 ...
AGCTGTTCCTAGTACGAGAGGACCGGAATGGACGCACCACTGGTGCAACTGTTGTTCTGCCAAGGGCACAGCAGGGAAGCGAAGTGCGGAAGAGATAAACGCTGAAGGCATCTAAGCGTGAAGCCCACCTCAAGAATAAGACTCCCATCTCTATAAGAGAGTAAGACCCCCGGAAGACTACCGGGTGATAGGTCAGCGGTGTAAGCGTAGTAATGCGTGAGCTTGTTGATACTAATAGGTCGAGGGCTTGATTTCAGGAAACTGAGACTAAGTCAAAGCAGTTGGCAAAAGTCCTATAAGAGCTGTGCAGTTGTCAGGGTAGCGCGAAAGCGAGGACCTTGAAAAGAGATTTCCGGTGGTAATGGCGAAGGGGTTCCACCTGTTCCCATCCCGAACACAGAAGTTAAGACCTTCAGCGCCGATGGTACTTGGCTGGACACGGCCCGGGAGAGTAGGTCGCCGCCGGATTCCAAAGGAAAGCGGAGTAGAAATACTCCGCTTTCCGATATTCCTCAGTAGCTCAATGGCAGAGCACTCGGCTGTTAACCGAGTTGTTGTAGGTTCGAGCCCTACCTGGGGAGCCAACTAAATCCTCATGCTTTGATACAAAGCATGAGGATTTCTTTTTGCATTTATCGACCGATAAACCGTCAGAATACAGGCTATAACTACCAAATATGGGCTATAGACGCAAGAAATGGGCTGCTTTGCGTCATTTTGCCAGATGGAAGTTTCCACTTTCCACCCTTTTTTAGTCTGCTCATGGCTGCTTTTCGGGGTCGAAATCAAAGATTTATCATGGAATGCACCCTACTTTGGACGATAACAGGGTATCGTCCACAATGCAAGGTTCCGTCCAAAGTATCGCAAAACAGCGCCTGAAGCTCGCTCATTTCATAATTTTTCTATATGATCGTGATCGTTTGTAGACGAAAAGTCGTTCAAATACGGTGTAGTAAAGAATAGACTACTCAGGCAGTGAAGTAGTCCATGTGGCAAGATGTATTGCAGAAGAAAACGGTTTTCTATAATAACCTCCCGCTTTTTGTAATAACGATAGGACGCAATAGGGACTATAATCGGCAAAACGCCTTTAGTCGTTCCCTCTCTAAAACCGTCAACCCCCGGCCATGGACCCGGATGAGTCCTGCCTCCTTCAGTTGGGTGCAGATGCGGGCGATGCTGGAGCGGGAGCAATTCACCGCTGCCGCCAGATCCTGCTGGCTCATGGCAATGCGGTCATCGCCGCTGGACTCCGCATACAGGTATAGGAAATTTACAAGCCGCACCTTGGCATCGTTGATGCTCTGGTTCTCGGTATCGAAACAAAGCTGGCGCATCACCTTGGCGTAATAGGCCACCAAATCACAGGCAAAGTCGGGGCTTTCCCGCATGATGCCGGTGAGCATCTCGCTTTGCAGGGGCATCACCCAGCTATCGGTCACACATTCGATGGTGACAACGGAAGGCTGGTCGGGGTCCAAGCAGTCCAGTCCGAAGATGTTGTCATCCTTCAAAAAGGCGATGACCCGGTCATACCCATAGGAATTGCTGGAGTAGACTTTCAAAAGCCCCTGCGACAGGTAATACATCCACCCCTTTGTCACGCCCTTTTTGCATACCCGATTTCCCCGGGGCATCAGCATCGGCGGAGGACAACGGCGGAGGAACAGTTCACGGTAAGGGGCCATATCGGCGTTGAACAGATAGCTGGCAGATGCCGGGGGTTCTTGACGCTGGATCATGACAATACTCCTTTGGCTTCGGGTTTTTACGCTTATTTTAATTATACCTGATAGCCAATGAAAGGGCAAGAAACAGCTGCCGGTTTGGCCGGATAAAAATAGTGTCATATAATACTGTTTTCTAAAGAAAAATGGTATTATATAATACCAAAAAATTGTCAAAAATATATCATATAATATCGACCTTATTCTCCTTTTTCTGGTATCCTGTCAAAAAAGGAAACTATTTTTCCCAAAGCAGTAAAGGAGAGTGACCGGCATGAGCAAGCAATTCCCCCATCTTTTCACCCCTGGCAGGATCGGCAATGTAGAGATCAAAAACCGCATCTGCAAGGCCCCGCAAACCTCTGGTCTGAGCCACATGGATGGCTCGGTTTCGGAACGCTTGGTCCGCTACTATGAGGACCTGGCCAAGGGCGAGGTAGGCATGATCATCGTGGAGTACGCCTATGTGGACAGGCTGTACAGCAAGTCCGCCTCCAACCAGCTGGGCATCTGTGACGATGAATACATTGTTGGCCTGGGATGGCTGGCTGACAGCATCAAGAATGCCGGGTCGGTCCCCTGTATCCAGATCGAGCACTGCGGACGCCAGCGGTTCCTTGGCCCCCCCATGAAGTCCGCCTCCCCCAATCCCTGGCCGCTGATGTACCAGCGGTACGGTCAGGCCGCCATCCCGGAAGAGCTGACCATCGCCGAGATCCATGACATTGTCGAGGCGTTCGGAAAGGCCGCAAAACGGGCCAAGGACGCCGGCTTTGAGGTGGTGGAGATCCATGGTGCCCACGGCTACCTCATCACCAACTTCCTTTCCCCTTTTACCAACCAGCGCACCGATTGGTACGGTGGCAGCCGGGAAAACCGTTTCCGTTTTCTGGAGCAGATCTTTACCCGCTGCAAGGAGTATGTGGGGGAGGACTTCCCCCTGATCGTCCGTCTCAGCGGTACCGACTATGAGCCGGGCGGCATGACGATTGAGGACACCATCTATTACGCCAAGCGACTGGAGGAGCTGGGCTGCGCTGCCATTGATGTCAGCGGCGGCGACCATCACCAGATGATCCACCAGGTGACCCCCATGCAGCTTTCCAAGGGCCACAATGTCTGGGCTGCGGAGGCCATCAAAAAAGAGGTCTCCATCCCGGTTTTCGCCACTGGCTCTATTACTCTGCCGGAGTACGCCGAGGAGATCCTGGCAGAAGGGAAAGGGGACTTTATCAGCATGGGACGCCCCCTGCTGGCCGACCCCTATTGGGCAAAAAAGGCATTGGAGGGCCATCCGGAGGACATCTCCCCCTGCATCCGCTGCAACGAGGGCTGTCTGGACCGGGGCAACCATCTGGGCAAATCCATCAACTGCACCATGAACCCCACTCTGGGATTCGAGGACGCCTTGGCCATTCGTCCCACCGCTACCCCCAAAAAAGTGGCAGTAGTAGGCGGCGGCCCCGCCGGAATGAAGGCTGCCGCTGTGGCCTTTGACCGGGGACATCAGGTCACCCTGTTTGAAAAGCGGAAGCTAGGCGGGTTCCTTCACGAAGCGTCCGCTCCGGAGTTTAAGGCAGACATCCGCAACGCCCTGAAGTATCTCACCGTCCAGGTGGAAAAACGGGACATCAAGGTTGTGGAAAAAGAGGCGACTGCCGCTGATCTGGAGGGCTTTGATGCCGTGATCATCGCCACCGGCGCCGCTGGTGTCCGTCTGCCGGTTCCCGGCAGCGACCGGGCTAATGTCCAGCTGGCGGTGGACGCCCTGGCAAAGGACTGCGCTGGTATCTCAGGCAACATCGTGGTAGTGGGCGGCGGCCTTATCGGTACCGAAACTGCGGTCCAGCTGAGCTTCTCCAAGGAAAACCATGTTACCATGGTGGAGATGCTGCCGAAGATCATGAAGGATTGCAGCGCCTCCGATCAGATGGTCTATCCCGAGATGCTGAAAGAGAACGGCGTCCAGGTCATGACCTCCTCCCGCGTGGTGGAGATCAACGACCAAGGCGTTGTAGTGGAAGGCCATGGACGCAAGACAATCCCGGCAGATCATGTGCTGGTGGCCATCGGCCTTGCCCCCTGCCGCAGCCTGGCAGAGGAGCTAAAGGCCATAGGGAAACAGGTGACCGTCGTTGGTGACTGCTCCAAGGTGGGCAAGATCTACGATGCTATCCATAGCGGCTACAAAGCGGGCCTGCGGGTCTGAGCCTTAACGCAACGATTGCTGCGGCAGGGAGGAGGGGTTCTCCAGCCCCTCCTCCCTGCCCTTTTCAGAAGGAGTGTCATTTATGCGAGGAAAACCGGTGGACTATCTTTGGTCTTTTCTGATCGGCGGAGCGTTGTGTGTGGCGGCACAGATGGTTTTTGAACTTCTGTTATCTGCAGGGGTGGAATTCGGGCTGTCTATCACCCTGATGCTGGCGATCATGGCTGCACTCAGCGGGGCGGCCACCATTCTGGGGCAGTATCAAAAGCTGGAAGGCCTCGGCGGCTTTGGGGCAATGCTGCCTTTTACCGGCTTTTCCGCCGCTATCATTGAGTTTACCGCTGCCGCACTGAAAGAAGGGGATACCCTTCCCCGGGCATCCCGAAAGGGTCTGTCGGCTGCTTTCCTGATTTTCGGCGTGGGACTTCCGGTAGCGTTCGGGGCTGCCTTGCTCATGTCTTTTCGATAGGAGGAAGCGCTATGACATATCTGCACGCCTTTTTGCTGGGCGGCCTGTTCTGCTTGCTGACCCAGCTGTTATTCCGTCTTACAAAGTGGACGATCCCGGTGATCCTCACTGTCGCCTTTTGCCTGGGGGTTGTTATGACTGCCTTGGGCTGGATGGATGTTTTTACAGGCTTTGGGCAATCGGGGATGTTTCTGCTTCTATATGGCGGCGGGGACGCTGCCTACCGGGGTATGGTCAGCTTGCTTGCTGGGGACCCAGGGCCAATCCTTCGATATCTCGCTCTCATCCTGTTCTGCTTCGCTGTGGGAATCGGCGGCGGAGTACTGCTGCACAGGAAGGGACAACGGAAATAGGAGCCAAAAGGGATAGTCATTCCTCATCTTGAAACTCAAATACTTCCTCGACGGTTTTGCCGAATATGGTAGATTTTGATACAATTTCTCGGGAAGGTCTATAATTTCAGTGATTTTCACCTGCGGTATGATGGTAACTCATTTGTAAGTCGATTAGACTAATGACAGGCCTGCGATTGCCCTGCCAGTGTCGGGGTGCAAATGCACCCGTTATTGCACTCAGCAGGGTGCATCGTCTCCTGTATCATAGTCTGCCAGATTAGCCAACTAAGTCCTCATGCTTTGATACAAAGCATGGGGATTTTTTTTTGCATTTATAGGCTGATAAGCTGTCAAAATATAGACTATAACTACCCAATATGGGATATAAGCGCAAGAAGCGGACTGCTCGGCGTCATGCTCGGCGTCATTTTGTCAGATGGTGGTTTCTGTTCTCCGGCTCTTTTCAGCCCACACATAACCACTTTTCGGGATCGAAATCAGAGACTTATCAAGAAATGCACCCTACTTTGGACGATAACAGGGTACAGTAGCATTACTGTCCCTGTAAACATAGAATACAAGGTTAAGCCCTGTTGCTCCTGGATTTTCAGAGCTCAGATAACTGATTTCAAACTTTTTGTATGTATTGGACTGCGTATCATCAAACGGAAAATATGAAAACTCCCATCCATCGCGCCTACTCTGCGCAATAGCCAGTTGTCGACAACCCTTCCATTTGATCCAACAAGTCACCTTGTAGACACATGCAGGTTCAATCGGAAAAACTTGCTGCAGGGATCCCACGTTCCCATTTTCAAACGTATATTTAGCACACTTTGAACCATTCATCCCTTGGTTGTTTGACAATTCAACACCACTCGTAGTCCATCCACTTAGCCCTCTGCCAAACTTGCCGTTGCGGGCCATATTAGCTTCTGCCATGTTAGCTTACTCCTTTCATTGCTCATCCTTTGTTAGTGTTAGTATATTGGTTCTGAGAAACATCAGTCGCGACTCCTAGTTTCAGCTCGTATTATATTTGTATTCACCCAATTTGAAAAGTGACAATATGCTGCCATAGTCATGCCAAATTACTGCCAAATTACTGTCAGGATGATGCCATGGTTATTTATACTTTAGGGAAAATTGGGGAAGAAAATTAGTAAAGCAAACGTTATATTTCTATGAAAGGGGTGACGCTTCATGAAAAAAGCTGCCGTGCTGCTTATGCTGATTATCCTGTTGTGCGCTTGGATGTGCCTGCCTGCAGGCGCTTCGGAGGAGCCAGGAAGAAAGCGGCTGATTGTGGCTTCTGTGATAGGCGACGAAGGCGAAAAGTGCTATTATTATCGCACGCCGGAGGAATCGCAGAAGCAAATTGCGGGCTTTTATTATCCCGGCGCGCAGGTCTATATGCTGGAGTATGGCCCGGAATGGTGCCGCGTTTTTCTGTGTGAGGAAGGGTATATGAAAACATCGCAGCTGAAAAGAACTGGTGCAGCCAAGATTGAGCCAATCGGCTTTGCCTTTGCCTCCTTTGAACTGGGCGAGCCGTTTGTAGATCCAAATGGCTTTATCGAATCACTGGGGGATTGTGATCTGAGCAAGCATGGAGATGTCGTCGAAAATGGGGGAGCACTGAAACTGATTGGCTATGCAGGCGAGTTTTTGCAGATTCAGTATGGAAATTACGACGGCTTTATTTTGAGCAGATACGCATCCACCATGCCGTTTGACAGCATTCTGCTGCCTGATGAAGCGCAGCGAACGCTTGCGGCAGGCAGCTACACCATTGGGGAGAATCTGCCTGCCGGGCTGTGGCGCATTTCTGCACAGCAGGGGCAGGATGCGATCGTGAAAATACAAAACGTCAGCGGAAAGCTCCTGGAGCATCGGATAGGCGGCAGACAAAACGCGCCTTATGCTGTGCTGCTGCCCATGCAGGCAAATATCTCCCTGTCCGAGCCGTGCATTTTTACGCCTGTTTCTTCTATTAATATGGTGGATACCACCGTTTTCAATGGCCGCCAGATTTGCGGAATCGATTTTCGGGGGGCCCCTGAAGCTTATTATAAAATCGTTGCAGATAATAGGCACGACGCTTATTATATTGTATCTACGCTTATGCAGGATATCACGCTGGACGTCGGAGAGCGCTATATGCTGCAGCCGAACGAAGAAATCAGCGAGCGTCTGAACGACGGCTATGTGATCGAACTGCACAATTGCAGCCTGATCGATACGGCAGATGAGACGAACTACGGCAGTTAGCGAAAATGTTGAAAGAATACTCCTCAATGTTTGACAACAAGGAAATAGTGCTTGATAAAAATTGATGTTTTGCGAGAGCATAAGGAGAATCATGACCAGGTTATAATGCGTATTGTCCCCTACAAGGTGCATCGTCCCATGTCGTAAGCACGCAGCTTACAAAGAAAGCGGCTGGACGAAAGCACTTTTCGTTCAGCCGCTTTAATTTGCAGGTTATCGGGTGGAATACGCTTTATTTCCCATTAATCACGCCGCTGGCGACGTCCTGGGAGCCTTTGGAGTTGACAGCCTTGCCGGTGGCGGTGACGGTGAGGGCGCCGCCGGTGATGGTCACATCCTGGGTGGCCTGGATGGCGTCGTCGCCCGCGGTGATGTGGATATCGCCGCCCGCGATGTACACATAGCCCTTGTCGGGCTTATCCTCGTTGTCGGCCTTGATGGCGTCCTTGCCGGCGGTCAGGGTGATGGCGCCGTTCTGGATGGCCACGGAATCGTTGCCCTTCAGGGCGTTTTTGACGGCGGATACGGTGATGACACCGCCCGCGATGCGCAGGTCGTTCTTGGTGCCGATGCCGTTGTTGAAGTTGCCCTGCACGTTCAGCGTGCCCGTGCCGTTGATTACCAGGTCGTCGCGGGAGCAGATGCAGGCGTTGGGCTGCTTTTCAAAGGCGGCGGTGTAGGCCTTGCCGTCGGTAAAGGTGTTGACGGTGTCGGGGGCCAGGGTGAGGGACACCTTGTCAGCCGAGAGCACGTACAGGGGCGCGGAGCTCTGGCAGGTCAGGGTCAGGCCGGCCAGTACCAGCTGGGCCTTCTCGGCCTTGTCGATCTCCACCAGCACCTGGCCGTCGGCACAGGAGCCTTGCAGCTTGTATACGCCGGGGGCGGTGATGGTGCCCACCGTGCCGTCGGCTGCCGCGCCGCTGCCGTTGATCGTCACCGCCGTATCGGTAAAGGTGATCTCCGTGGCGGCAGTCCAGCTGTCGCGCAGGTCAAAGCTGGTAAATACGTCGCTGTAATCGGCGGCCAGGGCGGTGCACAGGCTGCACGCCAACAGCAGGGAAAGCGCCAGGGAAAGCAGTTTCTTCATTATTATATCTCCTTTGCAGATGGAATGGTTTTGCACAGATTTATCATATCATTTGGCCGTTTAAAATGCAAGCGGCGGCTGGATGGATTTACAAATCCTTCACAGGAGGGCGGACGGAGCAGCAAACTGGCCTGTATGAGCATAAGGACAGGGGGGAGCTGTCATGCAGGGGATGAGCGCTTTGTTCATCATTCCGCGGTGGCTGCCGTATGCGGGAGCGGCGAAGGCACGTTTCATGATCGAAACTGGCGCATTTTGAACAGAAATGAGCAATTTGACGGTCATATGGCAATTCGCTGTGCGATTCTGCAAAGCAGTTGAAATGTTTGAATGGCGTGTGCTATAATCAAACCATCCATTTTGTACATATCACATCGTGTAATTCCGTGAGTGTACGACTAAAGATTTTAAGGAGGAAAACAACGTGAAAAAGCTGATTGCATTGCTGATGGCGCTGTGCCTGCTGCTGTCCGCCGGGGCGGCGCTGGCCGATGTAACCTATCCCATCAAGACCGACAAGCCCGTAAAGCTGAAGGTGTGGATGGAGATGAACGCGGGCGCTTCCCAGGTGTTCACCAATTATATGGAGAACCCGGTGTACCAGCGCTTCTCCGAGGTGACGGGCATCGAGCTTGAAATGATGCACCCCACCTATGGCGCGGCGGGCGAGGGCTTCGGCATGATGCTGGCCGGCAGAGAGCTGCCCGATATCATTGTGGACCTGGAAAAGTTCTACAATGGCGGCGCGGTGGCTGCCTATGACGACGAGCTGATCTACGACCTGACCCCCTATCTGGAGGAAAACGCCCCCGACTACTACAAGCTGATCAACGTCAACGATGACGTGCGCCGCCAGTTCTACAACGAGGACGGCCAGGTGCTGGGCTTCTACTACTACGAGGACGAGTACGACTCCCTGGCGGACTGCCTGGTGGTGCGCCCCGACTGGTGCGAGGAATTCGGCATCGATCCCGCCCAGATCACCACCTTCGACAAGCTGGAGGAATACCTGCAGAAGGTCAAGGATACCAAGCCCGGCGTTACCCCCTTCCTGACCAGCAAGGACAAGACCTTCACCACCCTGGGCGCGGGCTACAACGTGTATCAGGGCTTCTATCAGGAAGACGGCACCGTCAAATACTATGCCGACAGCCAGGAGTGGCATGATTTCCTGGCCCGCATGCACAGCTGGTATGAAAAGGGCTACATGGGCACGGACTTTGGCACCATCGGCAACGCCCAGATCCGCAAGCTCTACTCCGCCGGCACCGTGGGCTGCCTGGTTGTGCCCATCGGCAACGCCTATTCCGATTCCAAGGCTTCCGGCACCCCCATCGCCAAGACCCCCTTCCAGTCCTACAGCGAGGACGCCAAGATCCATGTGTACAACCTGGGCGTGAACGTGAACACCGGCTACTGCACCGTGGTCACCACCGCCTGCGATGAGAAGCTGCTGCCCATCGTGTGCCAGTTCCTCAACTACACCTACACCGACGAAGGCTCCGTGTTTGCCAATCGCGGCCCCGAGGGCCTGTCCTGGGTGGCGACGGACGATCAGGGCGGCTTTAAGTTCACCGATTGGGTGATCCACAATGAGCTGTACGAAACCTCCATCATGCACAATGTGTGCCGCATGACCTACTGGCCCTGCAAGCGCATCCCCGATACCCAGTGCAGCCCCAACCTGCTGCGCGACGAGACCGCTGTGGCGCTGCGCCTGCAGTACGCCGACCGCGAGAACTGGGACAACGCCTGGCTGATGCCCACCAGCGTGACCCTGACCACCGATGAAAACAACGAGCGCCTGAAGATCATGAGCAACGTGGATACCTACGTGAGCGAAATGTCGCTCAAGTTCATCCGCGGCGAGGCCGATCTGGAAACCGGTTGGGACGCCTATCTGCAGCAGCTGGCCGCCTATAAGCTGAGCCGCGCGGTGGAAATCACCCAGGGCGCTTATGACCGCTATCTGAGCCGCTAACGCAAAAACTGAACCGCCTGGGGGAAGGCAATTTTTCCCCCGGCGGCTGCTCATCGCGGGGAGCGCCCCACGGCGCTTCCCGCATTCTATACCCAGGGAGGGGATTACGCATGTCGCAGATTGTCAACGACCGCCCGCCGGTAACCTACCACAAAAAGACTTTCCTCCAGCGCCTGGCGCTGGATTTCCGGCAGAACAGGATGGTGTATCTGATGTGGCTGCCGGTGCTGGCCTTTTACCTGATCTTCCACTACGCGCCCATGGGCGGCCTGGTAATCGCCTTCCAGAATTACAAGCCCTTCAAGGGCATCGCCAAGTCCAAGTTTGTGGGGCTGGAGCATTTTCAGGAGTTCCTCACCGGCCCCTATGCCTGGCGCACCATCCGCAACACCCTGGTGATCAGCCTATTGCAGATTCTGATCGGCTTTCCCATGCCCATCATCTTTGCCCTGCTGATTAACGAGGTGCGCTGCAACCCCTACAAGCGCGTGGTGCAGACGGTCAGCTACATGCCCCACTTTATCTCCCTGGTGGTCATGTGCGGCATGATCAGCGATTTTGCCGCCTCCACGGGCCTGTTCAATGTGTTCCGCGATCTGGCAGGTAAGCCGCACCTGAATTTCCTGGCCGAGCCGCGCTATTACCGCACCATCTACATTGCCAGCGGCATCTGGAAGCAGATGGGCTGGAGCAGCATTTTGTACCTGGCCACGCTGTCCTCGGTGGATATGAGCCTGTATGAGGCCGCGGCCATCGACGGCGCGGGGCGCTTCCGCCAGATGCTCAGCGTCACCCTGCCCGCGCTGGTGCCCATCATCGCCGTGCAGCTGATCATGCGCATGGGCCACATCATGGGCGAGGGCCATCAAAAGACCATCCTGCTCTACAACGAGATGACCTGGGAGGTATCCGATATCGTATCCTCCTATGTGTATCGCCGGGGCCTGAAGAATAACGATTACAGCTTTGGCGCGGCGGTGGATCTGTTCAACTCGCTGGTCAATGTGATCATCCTGTGCTCGGCCAACTATTTCTCCAAGCACGTTGTCAAGGAAAGCCTTTGGTAAGGGGAGGGCGCTGATATGGTAGAAAGCAAATCCTTTGGCAGCCGTCTCTTTGACGTGCTCAACTACGCGCTGCTGTTTGTGCTGACCGTCGTGTTCCTGTACCCGCTGTGGTACGTGCTGGTCGGCTCCATTTCCGATCCTGTGCGGCTGTTTATGCACAATGGCCTGCTGTGGCGGCCGCTGGGCTTCAGCCTGCAGGGCTACCGCACCATGCTGCAAAACCCCAATGTGGGCATCGGCTATGCCAACACCGTCTACTATGTGGTGGTGGGCACGGTGCTGAGCATCTTCTTTTCCTGCCTGGGCGCGTACACGCTGTCCCGCCCCAAGCTGATGTTCAAAAAGCTCTTTACGCTGCTGGTGGTGTTCACCATGTATTTTTCCGGCGGCATGATCCCCAAATTCCTTGTCGTCAAGGGCGTTGGATTGTATAATACCCGTATGGCGGTCATCCTGCCCGGCGTAATCAGCACCTGGAACATGATCGTGATGCGCACCTCCTTCCGCGCCATCCCGCAAAGCCTGGAGGAATCCGCGCGCCTGGACGGCGCGGGGGACTTTACCATCCTCTTCCGCATCATCGTGCCCTGCGCCAAGGCCACCATCGCCGTGATGGTGCTCTACTACGCCGTGGCGCAGTGGAACGGCTGGTTTGACGCGATGATCTATTTGCAGGATCGCAGCAAGTTCCCGCTGCAGCTGTTCCTGCGCGAGATCCTGCTGATCAACATCAACAACGCCAACAACGCCGCCGGCAACGACGCCGCGGACGTATTGTACCTGGACACGCTGGTCAAGTACGCCATGATCATCATCAGCACCGTGCCCATCCTGTGCATTTATCCCTTTGTGCAAAAGTACTTCATGAAGGGCGTCATGATGGGCTCCATCAAGGAATAAGCCAGGCAAAACAAAAGGAAGGATCGGAGACACAAGCCATGCCGAAAGCCCCTGAGCACCCCAACCTGCTTTTCATCATGACCGACGATATGGGCGCATGGGCCATGCACTGCGCCGGCAACAGCGAAATCCACACCCCCAATCTGGATCGTCTGGCCGCCATGGGCATGCGCATGGAAAACCTGTTCTGCGTGTCGCCCGTCTGCTCGCCCGCGCGCATGAGCGTCTATACCGGGCAGATTCCCTCCCAGCACGGCGTGCACGATTGGCTGGCCAAGGGGCTGCTGGATGAAAGCGTGCTGTCCCAGGAGCTGCGCGAGGGCTTCCGCATGGAGAATCCCCCGTTTGAGTACATCTGGCCGCGCGTATCCTTCCAGGGCGACCGTGCCATCCACTATCTGCGCGGCAAGGACGCCTTTACCGATTATCTGGCCGATGCGGGCTACGAGTGCGGGCTGTCGGGCAAGTGGCACATGGGCGATAGCTTCACCCCCCAGGCCGGGTTTACCTATTGGCGCACCACGGCCAACGGCGGCGAAAACTATATGTTCCCCGTTGTGCTGGAAAACGGCGAAATGACCATGAAGCGCAGCTGCTATGTGACCAACTACATTGCCGATAACGCCCTGCGCTTCCTGGATATCCGCAATCAGGAGCAGCCCTTCTGCCTGGCCGTGCACTTTACCGCGCCGCACTCCCCCTGGGCGGAGGAATGCCATCCCAAGGAGTATTACGATCTGTATCGCGACTGCCCCTTCGATTCCATCCCCTTTGAGGATATCCACCCCTGGGTGCCCGATCGCGATATCTCCTTTGCCGATTGGAAAAAGAAGCCGCATCCCGGCGTCCGCTTTATCCATGCCAATTACGCGCCCATCCGCGAAACCTGGCTGCCCTACTGCCGCGAGAGCCAGCGCGGCTATTACGCGGCGGTCACGGCCATGGATGCGAACGTGGGCCGCATCCTCGACCGGCTGGAGGCCGACGGCCTGCTGGACAGCACGATGATCGTGTTCACCAGCGATAACGGCAGCAACATGGGCCATCACGGCATCGTGGGCAAGGGCAATGGCACCTATCCCATGAACATGTATGAAACCAGCGTCAAGGTGCCGGGCATCTTTGCCTGGCCGGGGCACATCCCCCAGGGCGTGGTCAGCCAGACCATGGTGAGCCACTATGATTTCATGCCCACCCTGCTTGAAATGTGCGGCGTGCCCTATCAGCCCAAGAAGGAGCTGCCCGGACGCTCCTTTGCCCGCGTGCTGACGGGCGAAAGCGATTCCTTCCGCGACGAGGTGGTGGTATACGATGAGTACGGCCCCGTGCGCATGATCCGCACCCGCGAGTGGAAGCTGGTGCACCGCTATCCCGATGGGCCGGACGAGCTGTACGACCTGGTGAACGATCCGGGCGAGCGCGATAACCGCATTGACGAGCCTGCCCTGCAGGCGCTGCGGCAGGCCCTGCAGGCGCGGCTGACGCACTGGTTTGATTGCTATGTGGACCCCGCGCTGGATGGCAGCCGGGAGGATGTGCGCGGCGGCGGCCAGCTGACCTCGCACAGCTTTAAGTAATAAAGGAGCGCGCCATGGGCTATTTTATCGCTTTGGACGCGGGCGGCACCAAGACTGAAACGCTGCTGCTGGATGAGAGCGGGCGGATCCTTCTGCGGGATATCAGCCTGGGCTGCAACGCCATGGATATGGGGCTGGAGGAGGCGCTGCGCCGCGCTGTCTCCACCCTGCGCCGGGTGGCGCAGCACATTCCCGGCAGCAAGCCGGACTATGCCTTTTGCGGCATCGCCTCCATGAATTATTATGGCGAGGCCATGCGCGGGCCGCTGCGCGCGGCCTTTGCCGACTGGCCGCTGTATCTGGAGGATGACGGCTGGGGGATGATCTCCTCCATGCTGGGGCAGGCGCCGGGCTGCTGCATTGTGTGCGGCACGGGGTGCAGCCTGTTTGCGCGCACGCCCGATGCGCTGTATCACATCGGCGGGCTGGGGTATTTGATCGATACGGTAGGCAGCGGGTTTATCCTGGGCAGGGACGCGATCTTGGCTGCCATCAGGCAGGTGGAGGGGCGCGGCCCCAAGACGGTTTTGTACGATCTGGTGCGCGCGCAGATGGGCGGCGTATCGCCGGAGGGCAATATTCCCGCCATTTACAGCGGCGGGCGACCCTACATCGCCTCCTTTGCGCACTGCGTGTTCGAGGGGCGCAGGCAGGGGGATTGCGTCAGCCGCGAGATCTTTGAGCGCGGCAGCACGGCGCTGTCGGAGCTGACCTGGGCGGCGGAGCGCTATTTCCCCGGCGATTTTGATGTGGTGATGAGCGGCGGCATTTTCGCCGCGTTCCCGGAGTATGCGCAGTCCGTCACGGCCAAGGCCTCCCCCCGCGCGCGGATGATCCGCGCCGACGTGCCGCCGGTATTCGGCTGCGCGCTGGAGGCTGTGCTGCGCGGCGGCGCTGTTCCCGCGCCCGACTTCCGCACGCGCTTTATGGCGGAGTACGCCCGCGCGGCGAAGTGAGGAACGAGGAAAGGGATACGGTACTTTCTTGGAGCCCAAGAAAGTACCAAAGAAGGCTGCGTGTGACGAAAAAGTCGATTGAATAAAACTGGGAGTGGCCCTGGCCCCCCGCCACACTCGCCCCCGTGGCAGGGAAAAACTTGAATCGCTCGGTCTGGAGTAAACTCCGCCCGGGCGATTCTTCATTTTTCCCCTTCGGTCGTGCTGCGCACGCCCGCGCCGATTGCATCGGCGTGCCACGGGGGCGGCAGTGCCGCCTTCCAGCTTTATTTTATTGACTTTTACGGCTACAAAACAGGTTCTTTGTTTCTTTCCTTGTACGCCCCGCGCTACTGCCTTACGGCAAGCG
>ERZ1026772.1188-NODE-1188-length-14919-cov-4.791779_pt1 | contig 14919 bp, 16 predicted proteins | sample MGYA00380124_ERZ1026772 | MGnify/ENA primary metagenome ERZ1026772 (study PRJEB33269, sample SAMEA4719760) | human gut metagenome | biome: human-associated habitat; feature: organic feature; material: feces | place: Cameroon | collected 2013-10 ...
TTGTAATTGATGGTGAAGGTTCAAAGGTTGTTTGCAAAGACTAATTTGAAAATTCTAGTTTGTTGAAGCCAAAAACAAAAAAGTGTGCTGTGGAGGTAATGGCATGAAAAAACTTCTTATCACTCTTGGAATTTCCGGCTTACTCATGACAGGCTGTCAGACTGCTCGCGAGACGACACCGGAAACCAATACGATTGCGCCTGCAGACTCTGCACTCTTTGAAACAGAGACCGACAACGAAGAAAATGCGGAAGAAGCCTCAGCAGAAGCACAAGAACGGAAAATCGGGAATGCAAAAGGCAATTCAGAGGGCATGGCAGTTTATTCTTCCTGTTCTTTTGCGTATGAAGATACAGAATGGGAGCTTCAGACCCTTGTGCAGGAGAATATGCTCATAGACGGAGAACTGGCCCTGGATGACAGAAATCGATTCCTGATACAGGCTGTTTCCGGAGATGCTTCCTATGTCTTTCTGGATGAAATGATCCAACTCGGTGTACCGGAAGCAGATGTATGGGTGGATGAACAGGATAAAATGCATATCGTACTTCGGGATATACGTTCAGCCAGATACCGAGTGACGGATTTTATTTTCGATTCGGAAGAAAAGGAATTCATCGGCACGGACATACTGGATGGAGAAGGAATTAATTATATCGGGACAACAAAACGATGACTTTCACACAGTATTTCCATTCACCGCTCGGAGAAATCTTACTTTCAGCGGACGAAACAGGCCTGACCGGTTTATGGTTTGAGGGAGCAAAATATTATGCCGATCACCTCCCGGCTGCCTGTTCGGAACAGGAAACGGCTGTTCTTACAGAGACGAAGAGGTGGCTGGATATTTATTTTGCCGGGAGGGAGCCTGATTTCCTGCCGCCGCTGCATCCGACAGGATCTGCATTCCGGCAGTCTGTATGGAGTCTGCTCTTACAGATTCCGTATGGAAAGACCACAACCTATGGTGAAATTGCGCGGCAGCTTGCCGGAAGGAACGGGCGTCACCAGATGTCAGCACAGGCCGTGGGCGGCGCGGTGGGACATAATGAAATATCGATTATCATTCCCTGTCATCGCGTTGTCGGTACCAATGGAAGTCTGACCGGGTATGCCGGTGGAATTGACAGAAAAGTGAAGCTTCTGGAAATCGAGCAGGTCGATATGAGCCGCTTTTTCATGCCATGAAATAATCTCAAGCTTATGCTCTCTGCAATCCGCTCACAAAAGATTTTGAACCAAGAGTACCATAAAAAACTGCTCCAGACATGCTTTTAAGAGCTGTAAAAAACTGCTCCAAATTTACTTTGAGGTGCTGTAAAAAAGTGCTCAAAGAGAAATATTCCGGTAATTATGCAGCCATGCTGGAAGGCGCACGGCGTGTCGGCAAATCAACTGTTGCCGAGGAATTTGCCAGGAACAACTTCCGGTCTTATATAAAGGTCGATTTTGCCAATGTCGAACGGGAGGTTTTGGAAGTCTTTGATGATATTGCATCTCTTGATGTGTTTTTCTTAAGGCTTCAGACCGCAACCGGGATAACACTGTATCCGGGTGAGTCCGTTATTATTTTTGACGAGATCCAGAAAGCACCTCGAGTGAGGCAGGCAATCAAGTATCTTGTGGCAGATGGACGATACAGCTACATTGAGACCGGTTCTTTGATAAGCATTAAAAAGAATGTAAAAGATATCGTAATACCGTCGGAAGAGCATTTTATCCAGGTATATCCGATGGATTATGAAGAGTTTTTATGGGCAACGGGTAATGATACTTACAATGTGCTGCGGCAGTTGTATCAGACGAACAAGCCTGTCGGTGACGGTCTTAACAGAAAGCTTATGCGGGATTTCCGTATATATATGGCTGTAGGCGGAATGCCGCAGGCTGTAGAGGCGTATGTTAATGGAAAGAATTTTGAAGAGATCGACAAGGTAAAACGAACGATACTGAAACTGTATGAAGAAGATTTTTATAAGATAGATCAGAGCGGACGTCTCTCGAGGATGTATCATTCGATTCCCAACCAGCTTGCCGCAAATAAAAAGAGGTATGTCATATCAAATGCAACAGGAAAGAGAACGACGAATAAAGATAAGGAGATCTTTTCAGAACTCCTCGATTCAAAGACAGTGCTGATATCCTATAATGTTACGGATCCGGATGTATCGCTTGGGGCTACTGCCGATGATGAGTCATATAAACTTTATCTGTCAGATACGGGACTGTTTACTACGCTGCTTTTTAATTCCGTGGATAAAATACATACAAATTGCAAAAAAGTATTCTGAGAAGGTGTTCAGGCCGTACCTTTTTTCGCAGAAAGATGTCGGCCATATGGAGCAGCTGATCTATAAACCGATCTATATGCTCCCGTTTGTTCTGGAAGAGCTTTCCGGACAATAATGTAATTGGTCCTATGAAAAGGATTTTACCGGGCATGTTGGAGTAGATTTCATGTAAGATGCAGATTGACAAATGCTCCATTGAGGATAATAATGCAGGCAAATCAGAAAATCAGTAAGGACAAGGGCGTCCGGCAGAGAAATCTGTCGGGCGCTCTTTTTGTTATACCGGATTTTCAGGAGGTGTGTATGGGACGGAAATTTGATGATTTGTCACTGGAAGAAAAGATCGCGCATTTCGATGATGTGGCGGCAAGGGCATTGCCTCTGTGGGGATATCCTGAGGATGCGGACAAGAAGCTTTTGAATTTTACGGAGAATGCAACCTATCTGGTGAAGGCGGCCGGAAAGGAAACGATGATCATGCGGGTGCATCGTCTGGATTACGCCACGATGAATTCCATCCGCACCGAGCTTTGCTGGCTGACGGATTTGAAAAGGGACACGGATATTTCCCTGGCATCGCCCATTCCGATGGAAAACGGCGAGCTGGTGGCCACCATTGAGACACCGGCGCTGGAAGAAAAACGGCATGTGGTCTGTTTTTCCTTTGCAAAGGGTAAGGCTCCGGTGGATTCAAGTGATGGAAACGGTGATGTCGGTGATCTGATTGCCAGAATCGAGAAAATACCGGACTCCATCACCATTCCGACCTTCCGCGTCGCTTCGGTTCTGACCGATTTTATCGGCGGTATGAAATCCTCCTCGGCGCTGACGGAAGAGGACCGGGCGATGTACCGCATGGTGGGTGAGATTATGGCGAAGATCCACCGGCAGTCCAGACAGTGGAAGCGCCCGGATTATTTCGAACGCATGGAATGGGGCTTTGATGGAACCTTCGGGACCTGGAACAATTTCTATGGCGCCACCTATGCGGATCCGAAGTGGCTCTCGCAGAAGGACATCGCGGTGCTGGATCAGGCGAAGGAGCTGATCCGCAGGCGCCTTGCACTGTACGGAGAGCGTCCGGACCGTTACGGCATGATCCACAGTGACCTTCGGACTGCAAACCTTCTGAAGGACGGAGATACCATCACGGTGCTGGATTTTGATGACTGCGGCATGGGCTGGTACATGTATGACGTGGCGGGCGCGGTCGCTCTCATGGAGCATCGTGCGGATCTGCAGGATATCGTAGAGGAAATTTTAAAAGGGTACGAGGCCATTCGACCGCTTTCCGAAGAGGACAAGGCGGAGATTCCTACCTTCATTATGATGCGGCGAATCGGAATGCTGCAGAGCCTTTTGTTCCGGATCGGCTGCGTGGTAGGCGGAAGCGGTGAGGCGGCAGAGCTGACGCCGGAAATTCTTGCCTTCTATGCAGAAGGAACGGTGATCCTCGCCAGACGCTATCTGGAAGAGATGGGAGGTCCGGAGCTTGGATTTACAGGAAAAGCAAGTGTGGCCGTACAGACGAAGCAGCAGATGAAGCACAGTCTGAAAAAGCCTTATGTAATATAAAGCGGAAGAACAGGAGGCAGAAGATGAGCAGCAAGGCACATGAAATTTATGAAGAAGCAGCGAAGGTCTGGAACCCGAACAAGGTGGATGTTTTCCGAAGCTTTGGCGTCGAAATGGCGATGGGAGAGCGCGAGGGCTCTGTATTTCAGGATCTGGACGGGCACAGCTTCATCAACATGCACAGCAACGGCGGTGTATTCAATCTTGGTCACAGGAATCCTGAGGTTATGGAGGCCCTGATCGAAGGCGCGAAGAAGGTAGATGCGGGAAACCATTATTTTCCCTCCGAATACAAAAACGCTCTCTGTGAAGCGCTTCTTTCTGTTTCACCGAATTCCATGAAATATGTTTACATGCTGAACGGGGGCGGAGAGGCGATTGACGCCGCTGTAAAGTTTGCAAGGCGAGCGACCAAGAGGAAGCGTGTCATCAGTCTGGACTGTGCCTTCCACGGCTCCACGGGCATTGCCATGGAGGCGAGCAATGAGGTGTTTGCAAAGTTCTGGAACATGGAAGCGGATCCGGAGCTGTATACGCATGTGCCCTACAACAATCTGGACGCCATGGAGGAGGTCCTGAAAAAAGAAGATACCGCGGCGGTTCTGGTAGAGAGCATCCCTGCAACGGCAGGCTTTCCGATGCCGCTCCCGGGCTATCACAAGGGCATTGAGGAGCTGGCACACCGGTACGGTGCGATGTATATTGCGGATGAGGTTCAGACAGGACTCATGCGAAGCGGAGACATGTGGTGCTGCGTAAAATACGGCGCGGAGCCGGACATGATTGTGACAGGAAAGGGACTCTCCGGCGGATATTATCCGATGTCTGCCATCATCATGAATGAGAAAGCCGGTGCGTGGCTGAAGGAGGATGGCTTTGCACAGGTTTCCTCGTTCAATGCCTCCGAGCTTGGCTGCATTGTTTCCTGCAAGGTGATGGAAATCCTGACAAGGCCCTCCACGAAGGAAAACGTTGACAGGCTGACCGCACTTTTTGCAGGAGAGCTCCCGAAGATTCAGGAAAAACACAAGGCTTTCCTCACAGAAATCCGGCAATGCGGCGTCATTATGGGGCTCAAGACCTCGCATCCCATGGGCGGCATGGCACTGATGGCAGCCCTTCTTCAGAATGGAGTCTGGGCCGTTTATGCCGACTACGACAAGGGGGCTCTCCAGTTTAAGCCGGGGCTTCTCATGCCGCAGGAAACCGCGGAAAAGGTTCTGGTCATTCTGGATAAAGCACTGGGAGAGGCGGAGCAGCTGACAAAATCCGGAAAGGAGCTGTGATGAGTTCTTGCAATTCGGCCGTTTTTTTTGCATAATAGCGGAGGTATAAGTCTGCAAAACGGGCAGACGTCTCTACCAACCGCCAAACTGGTTGACTACCGCGTGTGTAGTCAACTTTTTTTATTTTGGAGGGAAGAAAATGTATGATGTGTTGATTGTCGGCGCGGGTCCAGGAGGCATATTTACTGCGTACGAATTGTTGGAAAAGAAGCCGGATCTGAAGATCGCTGTTTTTGAAATGGGACATGAATTGCAGAAGCGTCATTGCCCGATTGACGGTGATAAGGTCAGAACCTGTATTCACTGCAAGAGCTGCTCCATTATGAGCGGCTTCGGCGGCGCAGGCGCATTTTCGGATGGCAAATACAACATCACCAATGATTTTGGCGGGACGCTTTTTGAGTATATCGGAAAGAAATCTGCCTTAGACCTGATGGAATATGTAGATCAGATCAATCTGGCCTATGGCGGAGAGGGAACCAAGCTGTATTCCACCGCGGGCTCCGGTCTGAAAACCAAATGCATGCAGAACGATCTGCACTTATTGGATGCGTCCGTTCGCCATCTGGGAACGGATATCAACTACATTGTTCTGGAGCATCTGTATGCGCATCTGAAGGATAAAGTGGAGTTTCACTTCAATTACATGATCGACAGAGTGGAAAAGCTGGAAAACGGCTTCCGACTCTATCATCAGGATTCCTTCTATGATGGAAAGGATTGTGTGATTTCTGCCGGACGAAGCGGAAGCAAGTGGATGGAGCAGGTATGTCATGACTTGAATATCGGCACAAAATCCAACCGTGTGGACATTGGTGTGCGTGTGGAGCTTCCGGCCGGGATCTTTGCCCATCTGACCGATGAACTCTATGAAAGCAAGATCGTATATCGCACAACCAAGTACGAGGATTTGGTGCGGACCTTCTGCATGAATCCCAAGGGCGAGGTGGTAAGCGAGAATACGAATGGGATTGTGACCGTAAACGGCCACAGCTATGAAGATCCGGCAAAACAGACCGGAAATACAAATTTTGCCTTGCTGGTGGCCAAGCATTTTTCGGAACCCTTCAAGGATTCAAACGGATATGGAGAAAGCATCGCAAGACTGAGCAATATGCTTGGCGGCGGTGTCATTGTACAGCGCTTTGGCGATCTGATCCGAGGCCGCAGAAGTACGGAAGAGAGAATCCGGGAGTCTTTCACGGTGCCGACCCTGAATGCCGCCGCAGGAGATCTGAGCCTGGTTCTGCCGAAGCGAATTCTGGATGGCATCATCGAAATGATCTATGCACTGGATAAAATTGCCCCCGGAACCGCAAACGACGACACATTGCTGTATGGTGTCGAGGTGAAATTCTACAACATGGAAGTAGAACTGGATCACAACCTGATGACCCGTCACGAAGGCCTGTATATTATCGGTGATGGAAGCGGCATTACGCACTCGCTGTCCCATGCTTCTGCAAGCGGCGTATATGTTGCAAGGCAGATTGCGGCGAAAATATAACTTGCCAAAGAAAGGGACGTGTGATCTTCAGATGACCGGAAAAGGACGTGTGGAAAACGAAAGTTTTTCATGCGTCCTTTTTCTCTTTCAGTGCCTGGGTATATAAACCGGAAATTTGACGGAATGGACTGGCAGAGATGCTTTCAGCGAGGGGGACGTATCTGACCGGGTCGAAATAATCCCTGTGGAAGAAAACAGCAAGATAGAGATGCATCTGACCGGTCGAAATAATCCCTGCGGAGCAAAAGAGCAGGATAGAGATGCATCTGACCGGTGGAAATAATCCCTGTGGGGAAAAAGAGGAAAGCAGGGATGAATTCAGTCGGCCGAAATAATCCCTGTGGAGCAAAAGAGCAGGATAGAGATGCATCTGACCGGGTGGAAATAATCCCTGTGGTGAAAAAGAGCAAGCTAGGGATGCATCCGGCCGGTCAAAATAATCCCTGTGGAACAGAAAAGCAAGATAGAGATGCATCTGACCGGTCAAAATAATCTCTGCGGAACAAAAGAGCCAGCTAGGGATGCATCTGGCCGGTGGAAATAATCCCTGTGCTGCAGAAAAGCCAGAAAGAGATGCAGTCATTCGTTGCGGATTTGTTCTATAAACGGAAAGACACTGGAGCAAATGTAGAGATGGTCGTTTATAATGGTATGGAAAACGATTATCTGAATGCAGACGGAGGAAAAACGGAGATGATCAATGAATTACACCTGGCCATGATCGAATTATACCGAGGAGATGCAAAGAGAATTCAGCATTTCTGCAAGGTACACAGCTATGCGAAGCTCATTGCCGAAACAGAGCATGTAGACGAAAGGTGCCTGTTTATTCTCGAAGCTGCTGCTCTTACGCATGATATCGGAATTCATCTTTGCGAAGAGAAATACGGGGATTGCAATGGGAAATTACAGGAAAAAGAAGGGCCCGCAATTGCAGCGGAATTACTTGCAAAGCTTGGCTTTGATCAGGCAGTATCGGATCGGGTTCAATATCTGATTGCCCATCATCACACATATGATCATATTGATGGAATGGATTATCAGATTCTGGTAGAGGCCGATTTTCTGGTAAATATTATGGAGAGCGAGATGTCGAAGGAAGCTGCTGAAAAAGCATACCATAATATTTTCAGAACAGAGTGCGGAAAGACAATTTGCCGGGAAATGTTTGATATCTGATGCAGTATCTTTGATGGCAAGTGGTTTCCGGCCGGGAGAAATCATCCCTGCGGAGCAAAAGAGCAAGATAGAGATGCATCCGGCCAGAAGAAATCATCCCTGCGGCACAAAAGTGCAGGATAGAGATGCATCCGGCCGGGAGAATAGTCTCTGATGGGGGATGAAACGATGCTTTATAATGATTGTGTGGGTCCTATAAGACACGGCATGTATGTTTTTAGAGCTATAGTCCGTCATCATGTCAGCATATTGCGAAAGGAAATCAGGATGAAAACACCATGGAGTCAAAGTGCAATCGGCGGTGTATCTATCGTATTTCTTTGTCTTCTTCTCTCAGCGTGTGGGAAGAATCCTTTTATCGCCAGTGGTGCGGAGCTTTTTCGCGGAAAGTACTGTACCGTTTATTCGGTAAGAGATGACGGCTCCGGGAAAGAGGGAGCCGAGGTCAAGGTTAACGGCCTTGAAAAGAAGGATCTGGACAGTGATGTGACAGAGAGAATTAAGGAGCGCGGAGGGAAAGGTGCACGCAGTGTGAACCTCGGAACGATAGAATACAATCTGATGGTGGTGACGCCTGAAGGAGAAAAGCGAAGCTATGGCATCCCTGCGGAGAGCATGGAAGAACTGGAGGAGCTGCTGGATACAGATCTTATGCTGCCGGATGAAGCAACTGGAGAAGAGAAGGTCAATTATCTCCTTATTATGGATCCGGAGTCCAATGAGATCAGCATCCGCTCTGCTCCGCTGACGTGGAAGGATCAGAACATAGAATTCTCTGCCTGGATGTACAACGATGAAGCGCCGGACTTCCTGAGTGTCGGTTCCATGGATTGTGCGGAGCCGGCCTGTTATACGGAAACAGCTGATGGGGAACAATGTGATGTCATTGCAGACAAGGAGAGGGATAAGGCGTGGCTCATCCTGACAGCAGATCACGTTGTGTACAGCTATAAAGTCAGCTTTTCGGATGAGAAGCTGATCCGGGAATTTCTGAAAAGCATGGAATAAAGCATAGAATAAAGTTCGAAAGTGACATGTCGATGTCGCTTTCAGACTGCTGCATTCGGCAAAACCGCCTTTGCGGATTTTGCCTCAGCGAGGGATAAAAATGACTGAACGACTGGCAAAGCAACTTGAGTTTATTCTGGAAATCGATAAGGAGAAAAGCATTTTCCGCCAGACTCATCTATCGAATCATGGCAGAAATGAAAATGACGCAGAACATGCATGGCATATGGCGGTCATGGCATTTCTTCTCCGAGAATATGCAAATGAAGAGGTGGATATTGCAAAAGTGATGCTGATGTGTCTGATCCATGATGTGGTAGAAATCGATGCAGGAGACACCTATGCATATGATACCGAAATGCTTAAAACTCAGAAAATCAGAGAGGATGCTGCAAAGGAGCGGATCTATTCCTTATTGCCGGAAGATCAGAAAGAGATGCTGATTGCCCTGTTTGACGAATTTGAGGAGGGCAGAACGCCCGAGTCGAGGTTTGCTCATGCAATGGATAACCTTCAGCCGCTGCTTCTTAACAACAGCAATGATGGCGGCGACTGGAAGGAGCACAAGGCGAAGGCCTCTGCGGTTTATGGAAGACACAGGCAGACAAAGCGTGGGTCAGAAGAATTGTATGAGCTGGCAGATCAGATCATTCAGGAGAACATTCATAAGGGAAACCTGGCGCAGTAAAAATATATGACGATTGAATTTTTCGCGATACAGATCATAGGTTTTCTCGGAACGATCCTGTTTTTCCTGTCCTATCAGTGCAGAAGCAATAGAATGCTTTTTCGGGTGCAGTTTCTTTCGTATTTGTGCTACACCGTGCATTTACTGCTGCTGGGTGCCACTACGGGTGGAATCAGCTACATATTGAATACAGTCCGGTCGTTCTGCCTGAGCAGTGAGAAGCATTTTTTGAAAAGCAGATGGGCGTGCGGTATCATTTGTGTGCTGCAGCTGGTGACGCTGATGCTGACCTGGGGCGGCTGGTGGTCCATTCTGCCTGTGGCTGCAAACATAGCCGCTACGATAGGCGGGTACACCTTCAGTGCACGAAAGATTCGCCTGACCGGTATGCTGATTAACTCGCCCTTATGGATCCTGTATGATATCGTGGTTGGTTCTTATGCCGGAATACTGGATGAAGTAGTCAGTGAAGCTTCCATGCTGATATCGATCATCCGCTTTGGATGGAAAAATATGGATGCTCCGGATCAGAGTCCGTAAACAGTACAATGACAAAGCGGATGTAAGTGAATACTTCAACGAAAGCAAGCGCTGTGAAAAAGCATAGCTCAGAAAAACGAAGGACCAAGGGTTTATAAGAGCCCTGGGTCCTTTGTTTGTGTTAAAATTTAACTTGCGATGAAAAATTTATGATCGTGGAGGCGCAGCCAATGGCGTTTGATTTCAAAAAGGAATACAAAGAGTTTTATATGCCGAAGAACAAGCCTGGCATTATTCATGTGCCGAGCATGAATTATATCGCGGTCCGTGGACAGGGCGATCCGAATGAAGAGGATGGAGAGTACAAGCAGGCAATCGGTCTCCTTTACGGCATTGCTTTTACTATCAAGATGAGCAAAAAGGGGAATCACCAGATTGATGGATACTTTGATTATGTAGTACCTCCGCTTGAAGGATTCTGGTGGCAGGATGGCGTAGACGGCATTGACTATGCACACAAAGAAAACTTCAAGTGGATATCGGTCATTCGTCTTCCTGATTTTGTCACAAAGGAAGATTTTGAATGGGCGGTCGAGGAGGCAACCAGAAAAAAGAAGACGGATTTTTCCAAGGTAGAGTTCCTGACCTATAACGAGGGAGAGTGCGTTCAGTGTATGCACATTGGCTCCTATGATGATGAGCCTGCCACCGTTGCACTCATGCACGGATATATGGAAAGTCAGGGGTATGTGCTCGATATTACGGATAAAAGATTGCACCATGAAATATATCTCAGTGATGCCAGAAAGGTTGCTCCTGACAAACTGAAAACGGTAATTCGACATCCAATAAAGAAAAATAGAAATGAAGCAGCTGAAAGAATATGAGAAATTCCGGCAGTACCTCAATAACCAGACGCATGGATGCCAGAGATGCATGATGCATCTGGCCGGTCGAAATAATCCCTGTGGAGCAAAAGAGCCAGATAGAGATGCATCTGACAAGGCGAAATAATCCCTGTGGAGCAAAAGAGCAAGATAGAGATGCATTCGGCCGGGGCGAAATAATCCCTGTGGAACAAAAGAGCAGGATAGAGATGCATCCGGCCGGGGCGAAATAATCCCTGTGGAGCAAAAGAGCCAGATAGAGATGCATCCGACCGGGGCGAAATAATCCCTGTGGAACAAAAGAGTAAGATAGGGATGCATCAGGTCGGGGCGAAATAATCCCTGTGGAGCAAAAGAGCCAGATAGAGATGCATCTGACCGGTCAAAATAATCCCTGTGGAACAAAAGAGCAGGATAGAGATGCATCTGACCGGTCGAAATAATCCTTGTGGAGCAAAAAAGCAAGATAGAGATGTTGATCAATTCAAGTTTGCCGTGGAGAATTAGGATAGAACGCGCAGAATCTGCAGGCGAAGCTGTGGCAGGAAGAAAATTCTGCCCACGCATCCGGAACCAGAGGGGCGTATGAAGAAGAGAAAACTTGTGGCGCTGGCAATAGCGATCATCGTGGTCGCACTGATGCTGGAGGCCGGTATTTTAAAATATGTGAATGATCGAACGACGTACAGGACCTCCGAGGTGATGCTGGATCGTGTACTGACGGTGCTTGAAAAGAATGATCAGAGCGAGTCGGATATGATCGAATCGCTGAAAGCGGACTATATCGTGCGGGCGCGTGCGGTGTCCTATATCCTGGATGCGAAGCCGGAGGCGGAGTTCGATGTGGATGAGCTGCAGCGGATTGCAAAGCTGATTTCGGTGGATGAGATCCATCTCCTGGATCAGGAGGGGATGATCTACAGCGGTACGATCCCGAAGTATTTTGGCTATAATTTCGATTCGGGTGAGCAGATGGCCTATTTTAAGCCGATGCTGTCGGACAAGCAGCTGTCGATGTGCCAGGATGTGACGCCGAATACCTCCGAAGGCAAGGAGATGATGTATGCCATCGTCTGGGATGAAAGCGGGACGAAGATGATTCAGGTCGGCATTACGCCGAAGCATCTGCTCGCGGAGCTGAAGCAGAATCAGGTTTCCTCTGTGGTGGCCGATATGCCGGTTTATAAAGGCATGGAGATCTTCGTCGCCGATCCGGAGACGAAACAGATCGAAGGCGCCACAGACACGACGCAGCTCGGGCGCAGTCTCGAGGAGCTTGGGATCAGCGCAGAGATCACCGGCATTGGCCAGACCGTGATCATGGGGGCCAGCGTCAATGAAAAGCGCTGTCGATGCATGCTGCAGCGGGATGAGAATTACCTTGTGGTGATCACGGAGGAAAAGGCGGTGCATCGCGAAAGCAGTTTCATCGCGATGCTCATTGTAGGGGTGTATCTGATTCTCGCGTCATGCTGCATGGTGTATATGCTCGCGGAGGTTATGAAGGAGAAGTACGAGAAGGAGAAGCTGCGCTATATCTCGATGACGGATGAACTTACGCGCTGCGGAAACCGGCACGCGTATGAGACGGATATCGCGAAGCTCGATCTGCATGCGTCCTGGGCTTATCTGTCGATGGACGTGAACGGGCTCAAGCAGGTCAATGATACGCGCGGACATGCGGCGGGCGATGAGCTGATCTGTGCGGCGGCCGAGGCGATGAAGCGGAGCTTTGCGTCGTGTGGCCGGGTGTACCGCATCGGCGGTGATGAGTTCGTCATCATCGTCACGGAAAAGCTGGCGGAGCTGGACACGCGGCTTGAGGCATTTGAGGCGGATGTCGCGCATTGGCAGGGCAAGCTTGTGGCGTCGATGAGTATCGCCTGTGGATATGTGCTGAGCACGGAGCAGCCATGGGAAAACGTTCATGAAATCTCGAAAGCCGCGGATAAACGCATGTACGAACGAAAGGCATGCTATTACCGCGAAAGCGGCGCAGACCGCCGAAGATCCTAAGAAGATTATAGAGGGAGGAACTGATGCTGATCGATTTGAAGATTTCTCGAGCAGAGGAGATACGCCGAAAGGCAGGTGGATCTACATATATCCGGCGAACTGGAGGTCTGGCCTATGGATGCATATAAACCGCCGTTCCATATGACAGACCGCATTGTGAATCTGGTCGCTGCTATCAGTGAGCAGATTGGTCGAATTACGGTCCTGTCTCATGGAATTTTGAATCCGCATCTTCGGAAGGAGAACAGAATACGGACCATTCATTCTTCACTTGCGATTGAACACAATTCTCTGTCCCTGGAGCAGGTGACGGCGATCCTTGCTGGCAAACGCATCCTGGGGAATCCCAATGAGATCCGGGAAGTAAAAAATGCCTACGATGCTTATGAGCTTATGCTTACGTTGAATCCTTATTCGGTAAAGGATCTGTTGAAGGCCCATGAGCTCATGATGGCGGGCCTCATAAAGGAGAATGGTTCCTTCCGTCAGGGTGATGTCGGAGTCTTTGATGGGAATGTGGTCATTCATGTTGCACCGCCTGCCAGGCTGGTGCCGCAGGAAATACAGGATTTGTTTGACTGGTATCAGAAATCGGAACTGCATCCGCTGATCAAAAGTGCAATATTCCATTATGAGTTTGAGTTTATCCATCCATTTGCAGATGGTAACGGCCGTATGGGAAGAATGTGGCACAGCTTGCTCATTGGCAGGTGGAATGAGATCTTCTATTGGCTACCGGTGGAAGAGCTGATCCGGAATCGTCAGCAGGAGTATTACGACGCACTTGGAAAATCAGACCATGAAGGGGACAGCGCTTCTTTTGTGGAACTGATGCTGGAGATTTTCCTGGACACTTTGCAGGAGACAACTTTCGTTGGAAAGAAGGAAGATTCCAATGCGCCATCTAATACGCCAAAACGCCAGAAAGGTGGCGCATTAGAAGATGAAAATGGCGGATTGGATGAAAAGATCATTCATATATTGGCCGATAAGCCCGAAATCTCCCAGAAAGCCCTGGCGGAAGAACTGGAGCTTCCATACAGGACTTTACAGAGAAGGATGGCAGAACTCACACAGGAAGGCAGGATCGAGCGTGTCGGAGGCAAACGCTACGGCCATTGGGCAGTGAAAGAGGGAAGGCATGCTATTACCGCGAAAGCGGCGCAGACCGCCGAAGATCCTAAGAAGAGAAGGCTGTCGTGACGGGGAATCCGTCATGACAGCCTTAATTTGGTCATTGAGAAATTCAATTTAGTCATTTAAATCAAAATGACTAAGATAAAATCTAAATGAGGTAATTGCATGAGGGACTACAATTACAGAGAAAAATGGAAAAAACTCCTGACTCCGGATGTCTGCAGCGTGCGGCTGTGGTCCCGTATCTGCTTCGGAATGCCGATATAACACGTTCGAACCAGGCGTGATCCATCGACATCACCTACATCCCGATGAAGCACGGATTCCTTTATCTGACAGCTATCATTGACTGGCACAGCCGTTGTATCGTCGGGTGAGAGCTGGATGATACACTGGACACCAGAGTCTGCATAGAGGCCTGTAATAAGGCGTTCCGCGTGGCCAGGCCAGAGATGCAGCATGTTCTGATTATAAGTCTGGCCACAGCAAGCTCCGTGCGGCAGAATTGGAACTTGAAATACGGAGCTACGCGGGAAAGTCCGCAGCTATGAGGATAAAATTCAGCGTAATAATCTGTGGCAATTCTTCCATCCGCTCAGAGAAAAAACGGTCACGAGGGACGAAGCTCGCTGATTCCTGTGTAGAGCCGGAAAAAATGGCATTTTATCGAATGGGAGCGCGTCGGAAAGGGCAGACATCATCCGGCACGCTCCTGTTTGAAAATCGCCATTTTTCTTCAGTAAAGAGCCGAAGAAAATCCCCGAAAAACACCCTGATTGCGTGACAGAGCCGCAGAGGATAACCGAAGCAGCGAAAAACGAATAAAAGGGTTTTAGGGCTTCGTTGATTGTTGCGTTGGCAACCC
>ERZ1026772.1191-NODE-1191-length-14891-cov-4.069763_pt1 | contig 14891 bp, 13 predicted proteins | sample MGYA00380124_ERZ1026772 | MGnify/ENA primary metagenome ERZ1026772 (study PRJEB33269, sample SAMEA4719760) | human gut metagenome | biome: human-associated habitat; feature: organic feature; material: feces | place: Cameroon | collected 2013-10 ...
CATAATGACAGGCCAGCTGAACAGGAAGGCCCGTCCGGCCAGGGCAGGGTTCACCAGATTTTTCCCCAGGCCGCCAAAGAGCATTTTCACCACCACAATGGCGAAGAAATCTCCCAGGATAATGGTCCAGTAGGGAATGGTCACCGGGCAGACGAAGGCCAGCAGCACCCCGGTAACCAGGGCGGACAGGTCGTAGGTCTGGCACTCCGTTTTCAGGAGGCGGCAGTAGGCCCATTCAAAGAACAGGCAGGCCGCCGCCGAAACCAGGGTCACCGTCAGGGCCCGCAGACCGAAGTAGGCCACTGCGCCCAAAAGGGCAGGGGCCAGGGCGATGAGCACATCCGCCATGATCCCCTGGGTAGTGACCGGGGCGTGGATGTGAGGAGAGCTGGAGATGGTCAGCTCGTAGCTGTATTTTGTGGGTTGTGCCATATCCGTCCCTCCTTATTTCTTTGCCGCCTGAGCGGAACGCAGGATCTGCTTGCCGGAGCGGAAGGCCAGCACCAGAGGCACCCCGGCGGGGCAGGTGTAGGCGCAGCAGCCGCATTCGATGCAGTCCATCATGTGAAGGGAGCGCATTTCCTCCGGCTTTCCGGACTGCTGGGCCTTGTACATCAGCACCGGCATCAGCTTCATGGGACACGCGGAAATGCACTTGCCGCACCGCAGGCACCGGGGGTTCTCCGGGGCGTAGCGGTTTTTCCGGCCCAGAATGGTGACGGCGTTGACACCCTTCACCGTGGGGGCCGCCAGATCATACAGGGAAGCACCCATCATGGGGCCGCCGGAAAGAACCTTATAGGGGTTTTCCGTGTGCCCCACGGCTTTTAACAGGGCGTTGATGCTGGTTCCGATGGGAACCAGGAAATTCTTGGGATTGGGGACAATGTCTCCGGAAACGGTGACCACCCGCTCCACCAGAGGCATTCCGGTATAGACCACATCATGCACCGCCTTACAGGTGGCGGCATTGAACACGGCGCAGCCCACCGCCGCCGGAAGACCGCCGGAGGGGACTTCTCTGCCGGTGATGGCATAGATCATCTGCTTTTCCGCACCCTGGGGGTATCTGGCAGGCAGCACATCCACCCGGATGCCGTCATCCTTCCCCAACCGGCTGCGCAGGGCCTGGGCGGCCTGGGGCTTGTTGTCCTCAATGACCACATGGGCACTGGACAGATCCAGGATCTTCATCAGGATCTTCAGCCCGGAGAGGATCTGGGCCGGGCTCTCCCGGCACAGCCGGTCATCGGCGGTGATAAAGGGCTCACATTCGCTGGCGTTGACAATGATGGTATCCACCTTGCCCAGTCCGGACTGGAGCTTTGCATAGGTGGGGAAGGTAGCACCGCCCATGCCCACGATGCCCCCCTCCCGGAGAATCTCCAGCAGCTCCTGCCCGGTCAGTGCCGCCACCTGCTCCGGCGTGCGGGGAGAAATCTCCGGGCAGAGGGTATCCAGATGGTCATTTTCAATGACCACACTCATCACCGTGGTGCCGCTGGTGTGGGCCCGCATCTCCACGGCCTTCACCGTACCGGACACGGAGGAATGGACAGGAACGCACAGTCCCTGATTGTCACCGAGCTTCTGCCCCAGGGTGACGGTATCTCCCTTGCGCACCAGGGGTACACAGGGGGCACCGATGTGCTGGGACATGGGGATCACCACAATATCCGGCTTGGGAAAGACTTCTATGGGAAGCTCCGCTGCAATTTTATTTTCCCGGGGATGGACTCCGCCGAAAAAGGAAAATGCCATGATGGTCACCTCTTTCGTGTAGGATATGGGCAAAGCATGAAAGCCGCCGAAAGGATGCTGAATTGCTTTCCCTCTATCATACTCCTTTTTCCCCGGTTTGTCCACACCTTTTTGGCAACAATGCTGAATTTCCTCCGGAAAAGCCTGGGGTAATCGCTACAAAAAGACGGAATTATGGAAAATTCTTTTCTTCCCCAGTCAAAAGGGAAAGAATTCCCCACCCCAGGATCCGGGCGGCGGCCAGAGCCTCGGCATGGGTGTTGCCCGCCGCCCCCACCTCCACCAGCAGCGCCCCTGGGCACAGATCCTGATTAAACCGCTCCCGGCGCAGATCCAGTGGCCGCATGATCCCAGGCACGGCCCGTTCCAGCAGCAGGTGGAGCTTTAAGCCCAGGGCCAGGTTGTCCTGCCAGTTTTCGTGACTGGGGCGGGAGACATTGGTGCCCACCACCAGCATCAGCTGGGCGCAGGGCTGCCCTGCCGCCGCCGCTTCCGTGCGCAGCTGTCCGCTTCCCCGGGCGGCGGCATCCCGGTGCAGATCCAGCACCAGTCCGATCTCCGGGTGCGCCCCCAAAATCTCCTGAGCCGCCTTCCGGGCGTGGACATAGGAGCCGTTGTAGGATGGGTAGTCATGGAGCTGGCGGTCATGGATCACACGGATCCCCGCCGCCGTCAGAACTCCCTCCACCGCATCGCCGATGCTGAGCATATTGTAGTCCTCGTCCAGGGTGCGGTAGCGGGCGGTTTCCTTGTAGCCCTCCCCGGCGGGGGTGTAGCTTTCCGTGGTGTGGGTGTGCAGGATCAGCACTGCCGGAGGCTCCTCCCAGGGCAGGGGCTGCTGCATCAGCTGGCCCAGATCCGGGCTCAGGCCGCAGTCATCCTCCAGGCGAACCAACTGGGCATCCTGGGCGCTGAAGGTAAGCTTCTTTTCCGTCGGAGGGATCCAGGGGCCGGGAGATTCCCGGCTGTGAGGGGCAAATACCGCCTCAGATGCAGAAAACCGGACATCCCGTCCGGTTTCTAAGTATATGAGGAATGGGAGATTTTGGGGATCGCCCAGCCAGGCGGTGACGGCCTGGGGATTGCTCACCAGCCGCAGGACACAGGCACACAGGATGACCCAGATGCCAAAGCGCTTCGTCTTTTCCTGTGTGTCCATGTGTTTCCCCCCTTTTGGTTACGGCTGGGTCGGACGGTTGGGCTTCCATTTGGGCCGGGTGCGCAGGGTCAGCCGGAGATTCTGAAAAAACGCCGTCAGCAAAGCGCTGCTCTCGGCCTCCCGGATCCCCTTTTCCACCTTGGGATGGTGGTTGAAGGCCATGTCAAACAGACTGCCCCCCCCGCCGCAGGCACCGCACTTGGCATCCGATGCCCCAAATACCACCCGGGGAATCCGGGCGTTGAGAATGGCCCCGGCGCACATGGGGCAGGGCTCCAGGGTCACATACAGGGTGCACTCCCACAGCCGCCAGCCGCCCAGGGTGCGGCAGGCTTCCCCGATGGCCTCGATCTCCGCATGGGCCAGGGCAGACTTGCCCTCCTCCCGGCGGTTGCGGCCCCGGCCTACCACCTGATCCCCCCGGACGATGACACACCCCACAGGCACCTCCCCGGCCTGGGCAGCCTCCGCCGCCAGCGCCAGAGCCATATCCATATATTCCAGATCCTTGGTTGAATCGTTCACCCAGATCCCCTCCTTTTTCCTCTATGATACCCTACGGAAGGGAAAAAGGGAAGAGGCATTTCCGGCTCCGGGATAGTGTAGCACCTTTCCAGCGAAAAAGAAAACGAATCGGCACAGTCTTTTGGCCCTTTCCCGGCGGCCGGACAGGACAATGGGAATTTCCCTGTTTACATCCGGCACGGAATCTGGTATGCTAAGACTATGAAATCCCGGAAGGCCCGGGCTGTGGGGAGGGAAGAAGCGTGAAGGCCAGAAAACCTGCCCTGCTGGGGCTGCTGACGGCGGTGGCGCTGACCATCTTCCTGGTGGAAGCCCAGCTTCCCCCTGTACTCCCTGTGCCCGGTGTCAAGCTGGGCCTTGCCAATATTGTGACGGTGTTCACGGTGTTTGCCCTGGGGCCGGGAGAAGGCATTCTGGTGCTGGCTGCCCGGATCTTTCTGGGAGCGGTGTTCTGCGGCAATTTTTCCTCCATTCTCTACTCCGCTGCCGGAGGAGCCTGTGCCATTGCCGTGACCATCGCCTTGCGGCGGATCCTGACCCGAAAGCAGCTCTTTGTGGCAGGGTGCCTGGGGGCCATGGCTCACAGTGTCGGCCAAATCGCCATGGCTGCTCTGGTGCTGGGAACGGCTTCCGTCTTTGTCTATCTGCCGGTGCTGCTGACTGTCAGTCTGGTCACCGGACTTTTTACCGGGCTTTGCGCCCAATTCCTTGTTGATCGGGGGAACCTATGGAAAACTATTTTAACCTGAATCTGTCCCGGCAGGAGGTGGATGCCATCTCTAATCTGGGTCTTGCCCACATGGGGGACTGTGTTTTTGAGATCCTGTGCCGGGCCTATCTCTGCGCCCGCGGAGGAAAAAACGTGGGCAATCTCCACCGGGATACCATCGCCATGGTGAAAGCCTCCTCCCAGGCGGCTTTTATCGACCGGCTGCTGCCCCACCTGAACCAGGAGGAGCTTGCCTATTACCGCCGGGGAAAGAACGCCCATGTCCACGCCGTGCCCAAATCCTGCACCCCCCAGGAGTACGCCAAGGCCACCGGTCTGGAGGCCCTGTTTGGGGCACTGTACCTGTCCGGCAAGCAGGAACGGATCAACGAACTTTTTAACATCCTCATGGAGGATGGCGATACCCAACAGAAATAAACAGGAGGAACCCAATATGTCCAGGGAATTTACCATTGAAAACGAATACCTGAAGCTTACCGTCACCACCTGGGGCGCCCAGGTCAAGTCCGTCGTCCGCAAATGCGACGGCGTGGAGCACATCTGGCAGGCCGAGGAATCGGTATGGGGCTACCATGCCCCCATCCTCTTCCCCCACTGCGGCCGGGTGGCCCAGAATAAGATCCTGGCCAAGGGACAGGAGTTTGAGGCCGGCCCCCACGGCTTTGCCCGGAAGATGGAGCATGAATTTGTGGATCAGACCAAGGGCACCATTGTGCTGGAGCTGTGCGCCAACGAGCAGACCCTGGCCCAGTTCCCCTATGAATTCCGCCTGGTTTCCACCTTCACCCTGGAGGCGGATACGGTGCATCACACCCTGACGGTGGAAAACCTGGACGAGGAACCCATGCCCTTCGGCATCGGCTATCACCCCGCCTTTGCCATTCCCTTTGATGACAAGCACACCTACCAGGACTATGAGCTGCGGTTTAACGAGCTGGAGTCTCCCATGTGCCTGAACACCCTGCCCCATGGCCTGCTCCACGGCAACCTCTACCTGATGCCCGCCAACATCCAGACCATTCCCATTGACGAGCATCTCTTTGCCAAGGACAGCCACTGCATGGTGAACCTGCGCTCCACCCGGCTGGGCCTGTACGAAAAGGACACCGGCCGCGGCGTGGTCTGCGACATTTCCGAATTCCCCTACACCCTGCTGTGGAGCAAGCCCGGCACCCCCCAATTCGTGTGCATCGAGCCCTGGCACAGCCTGCCCTCCCCCGAGGGCGGCAGCATCCGCTGGGAAGAAAAGGAGGCTGCTGCCATCCTGAACCCCGGCGAAGGCTGGAGCACCACCCTGAGCACCTCTTTCGTCAGATAAGCCTTTCGGGCGCACCCAAAACGGTGCGCCCGAAATTTATATCCAGGGCCTCTCTTTTTAATCACTATATTGGCGAATGATGCCCGGCAGCTGTTTTTTTCATGAAAAGAAACATCCCTCTTGATATTATCAGAAATGAGAATATAATAGAATCAGATAATGGTTCAAGGAGGGGATGGTTCCTATGGAGCTGGCGGAAATCGTAATGAATCCTGTTCGGCAGAGGATCTTTCAGTATTTTTTACTTCACGAAACCGGCACGGTCAAGGAAATCCGGAAGGCGCTGCCAGATATTCCCAGCGCAAGCTTATATCGGCACATCAAGATTCTTGCGGATAGTTCCATTCTCATGGTGGTGGGGGAAAACCGAATTCGGGGTACCGTGGAAAGCGTTTATCGGCTTAATAAGGATGCCATGGCTACGGAAGATGAGACCGGAAACGCGGTGCAGATGTCGCTGCTGAGCATCTGTGCTTCCTTTGCAAAATACTTTTCCACCGGCCACGCCGACCCCCAAAAGGATATGCTGCTGCTGACAAACTGTACACTGCTGCTGACGGACGAGGTGTTTTCGGAGTATCTTTCGGAAATCAATCAGGTTACAGTCAAGTACATGAAGCAGGCGCCCTCCGAAAGCAGCAAGATGCGGAGAATCACCCTCATTTCCGCCCCAACGAACGAGTAGGTGCTATTCATGGAAAAACAAGGTCAATGGCTTTTGTGTCCCTATTGTCATGGGAAAACCCGGGTGTGGGTTCGGGAGGATACCGTTCTTCACAACTTCCTGCTCTTTTGCCCCAAATGCAAACGAGAGGAATTGATCGACCTACAGCAATTTCATATTACGCTGTTGAAACAGTCAGACGCTAAGACGCAGAGCTGAACCGGATGATTTAGGCAGCTCTGCGCTTTTTATCACATCCATTGAGGAAAGAGGAACTGCAAATGAAGAAATCCAATGAAAATGATATTCTGGAAACCACATTGTCCATCGCCGAAAAAGGGTACCCGGAAGCTTACCAATTTTTGCTGAATGCCTACAAGGAAAGCCCAAGCAGCTTTGGGCCGCAAACACTCTATTTTCTTGCCTGTTTGGCCGATGGGCCGGGGGCGGCTTTGGCGTGGCTGCGAAAGGCCATTCAAGAGAACAACTGGTGGTATCGCCCGGAAGTGTTGGAGGATGAGGACCTTGCGGCACTTCAAAACGATGGGGCATTTCTTTCACTGAAGGCAATTTCGGACGGCCGCTATGGGGCTGCCGTTTCCAAGGCAACGGCGATTTTTTCATGGAAGAAGAAAAGGGCGGATAACCTGTTTCTGGCCATTCATGGGAACACACAAAACGGTGACGTCGCACGGGCAGATTGGGAACCGATTGTGGGAACAAGGGTCCTGTGGCAGTTGGAAACCGTCCAGAGTGCCGAACCGGACGGCTATGGAACCTACCGCTGGAGCTATGACAGCACTTCCTATCTGCCGGTAGCGGCTTCCATAGAAAGCATACAAAACGAAGGCTATCACAAAATTGCTTGCGGCGGCTTTTCTGCCGGATGCGATATGCTTTTGCGTGCGGTCACATTTTCCCCTGCACGCTGCGATCTGTTGATCCTGCAAAGTCCCTGGATTCCTGTATTGCGGGATCAAGCGGAAGCTGTGGTTCGTGCCATTTCGCAGAAGAACATGGAGCTTCGGATTTTCTGCGGCGCAGAGGATGAAGACTGCCTCCCAATGGCAAAGCAGCTATATGCTGTGACCAAACAAGCAGGCTGCAATGTGACACTGACGGTTCAGGCGAACACCCGGCATCAGTTTCCGGCGCAGCCGTACCATGTATAGAGAGGGATACAAAATGAAAATCTATGATATTTCCCAAGAGGTTTTCGGCTGTCAGGTATATGCCGATGATCCGGCACCGGAAAAGGAGCTGCTTTCTTCAATGGAAGAAGGCGGCTTATATAACCTGACGGCTTTTCGCATGTGCGCACATAATGGCACACATATTGATGCACCGTTTCATTTTATCCAAGGCGGAAAGGCCGTCGATTCCATAGATTTAGATGCGTTCATTGGACTGGCTTACGTTGCGCAGCATCATGGTATCATCTCTGCCGATGATGCTGCGGCAATACTCGAAAACGCCAAAAAGCAGAACCCGGAAGCGGTAAAGAGAATTCTTATCAAGGGAGATGCAGAGGTTTCTTCGGAAGCCGCCAAAGTATTTGCTGCCTCAAATATTTTCTTGCTTGGAAACGAATCCCAAACCGTTGGCCCTGAAAATGCCCCAATGGAAGTACACCGCATCCTGCTGGGAGCCGGTATCGTATTGCTTGAGGGAATTCGCTTGGCAGAGGTTTCGGAGGGCGTTTATTTCCTGAATGCGGCCCCTCTGAATCTATCCGGTGCGGATGGTTCTCCATGCAGAGCCGTACTGATTGCCACCGAGATATGAATACTGATTTTGTGGAGGTAACTTTGAAAAACGCAAACCAAATGATCGGCTGCTGTGGACTGGACTGTGAAAAATGCGATGCCAGAATCGCAACAATCACAAACGACAACGCCCTGCGGGAAAAAACCGCCGCCCTGTGGACAAAGCGCAATGGGGTAACGATCCTGCCTGACATGATCAACTGCACCGGATGCCGCATTGAGGGCACCAAAACGCCCTTTTGCGACAAGCTATGCCCCGTGCATAACTGCGTCCGGGAAAATGGGCTGGATACCTGTGCCGACTGCGGGCAGATGGACGGATGCCTGACACTGGGGCAAATCGCCGGAAACAGTCCGTCCGTTTTGGACAACCTGAAGCAGTTGAAGCAGAACAACGCCCCCACGATGACGGTAAACGATGCCGAATACACCGTCATCAAGCTCCTTGGGAAAGGAAAAGGGGGCTACTCCTATCTGGTGACAGATGGAACGGCGCAATATGTCCTGAAACAGATCCACCACGAGCCGTGCGACTACTACACCTTTGGCGACAAGCTGCAATCCGAACTGCGTGACTATGAAACGCTGCGAAACCTGGGCATCCCCATGCCCCGGCTTCTGGCTGTGGATACCCAGCAGGAGCGGATTTTGAAGGAATATATTGCCGGGCAGACGGTGGCAGAGCAGCTCCAAGAGGGGCGGATGGAACCCGACTGGCTTTCCCAGGTGCAGGCCATGTGCAGCCTTCTGTACCCGGCCGGGCTGAACATCGACTACTATCCCACCAACTTTGTCCCATACAGCGGAACGCTTTACTACATTGACTGCGAGTGCAATGGCTATATGGAGCAGTGGGACTTTGAACATTGGGGCGCACAGTATTGGACAGCGCAGACACCGGAAGGGACGGAGAAACCATGAAAAACCACAAGAAAACAATCACAATGCTGTTGACCGCAGCGTTATTGCTCTTTATGTCCGGGTGTACCAGTCTGACAGAGACGAAGAACCGCACCCCCTCAGAGGTGGATGCGCCCGCCGAATCCGATGGATTTGGCGTGTATGTGAAGCTGGAACGCATAGAGGAAATGACCGCACGGATGGGCGGCGACGGGCGGATCCAATAAGCCCAAAAATCCAAGCCAGACACCAAGACGCAGAGCTTTACCAGAAGGTATTGCTCTGCGTCACTTTTTTAAAAGACTAAGGGGTGCAGCCCCTTGTGCGGAACAAGGTGACGCAAAACAGCCCGGACATTTGACCGTCCGGGCTGTCTGCCTTGCAGCGCGCACATACTCCCGTTAGGAAGAAGTGTGCCCTTTGTTCCAAAGGGATTATTTGATGGAAATTTGCTCACCATCAATAATAATGCAATCACTTAGTGCATTCAGTGCAGTGTCCATCGCCTCATTGATGGCTTTGCCAACACGTGTCACTCCGCATTGCGCAGCCAAAGAACGGTACAGCCCACTTTTATCGGCTGTTACATTTTGTTTCAGAATCTCAAACATTCCAGCGGCTAATTCCTCTGGCGCAATTTGCTTGATGTCACGCTCAACATCGCCCGGACCTCTGAACTGAATCTCTTTTCCGTTATCCAGATACAGGAATCCATTTCTGCGGATAATACCGTAACGCTGGTAGCCGTACATCTGCTGTTCGTAGGCTCTCTGTACGACATTCGTAACCTTTTCACGGTCAAAATACCACACGATACGCTTTAGAAACAAATCTTCCGATAGAGGTGCTTCCACTTCCAGAATTTCCTTAACGATTGCCTTGAAATCGCTGTAATGATGACGTCGGCAAACCTCCAAAAAATCTGCCGCCTTATACTCAGGAAACTCAAAATGCTTTTCGTCTGCAACCTCTTCAAATGTTTCTGTTGGCTGACTGTCGATTTGTTTTACTTCTGCTTTTGTTGGATTTTTGACTGCGTCCGCAGCTGCCTCCAAAAGTCGAAGCTGTTCAACCGATTTGTTTCTGAACCATTCCGTAGACCAGATGCGATAGAATTTCCAACCCATGCGCTCCAAAATCTCCTGCCGTAGACGGTCGCGGTCACGCGCATTTTTGGACGAGTGATACGTTGCACCATCGCATTCAATCGCAAGAACATAATCGGAGCTGTCCGGCAGTTTCAAACCGAGATCGATCCGGAATCCAGAGCAGCCAACTTGCGTATCTACCGCAAATCCATTGGATCTCAGATAGTCACACACTTCAAGTTCAAAATCGGAATCGAATTGTTCAAACGGGCTGACGGAAATTGCCCGTTCCAGCGCAACGCTACCGTTCTCGGCATAATCGAGGTATTCACGAAGCAGCTTTGCACCTTCTGCGGATGTATGCTTCAAGTCAACGTCCGTATAGTGCATGGAAGAAACCAGTTGGACATTGCATTTTGCACGGGTAACGGCAACATTCAGCCTTCGTTCGCCGCCGACGCGGTTCAACGGGCCGAAATTATGCAGCAGGCGCCCTTGCGCATCAATGCCATAGGCAATGCTGAAAATGATCGTATCGCGTTCATCACCCTGCACGGTTTCGAGATTTTTGATGAAGAAAGGCTCTTTCCCATCATTCTTGAAGAAATATTCCTTTTCCGGTGTGCTTTGCCGCCGCTTGGAAAGCAGTTTATCAATCAAGTCCTGTTGCGCTACGCTGAACGCAACCACACCAAGACTGCGGTTTGGATATTTCTCAATATTCTGATAAATCAGATCAACAATGAACTCCGCTTCCTTCCGATTGGTATGCGCTTTGCGGTCAAATATGCCGTCCACGTGATAATAGTCTACACCAATTCCCGGAGCATCGACCTTAGACGACGGGAACGTCACAAGATCGCTGTCATAAAAATTCTTGTTGGAAAAAGTAATCAGCTGCTCATATCGACTGCGGTAATGCCAGCGCAGCCGGAGCTGCCGCATGGATGTCGAACACAGATCCAAGATAGATTCAAAGTCCGTTACATCTCCAGTTTCTTCATCGTTGTCCTCCGCTTCAACGGTGGCATTGAAAAAGTTGCTGGGCGGCATCTGCTTAGAGTCACCCACAACAATCAACTGGTCCGCACGATAGATTGCGCCGATTGCATCCTGCGGGAAAATCTGTGATGCCTCATCAAATACAACCACATCGAAGTGAACGGTATCCGGCGCAAGGAAAGTGCTGACGCTCAGCGGAGACATCAAAAAGCACGGCTTGACTCGCTGAACAAGCTCACCTGTTTCAGCGAGCAGAGAACGAATGCTTTTTTGCTTGCGCTTTTTTTGACCTTCACGAAGCAAGATTGCCAATGCGCTCCCGGACGCAATCATGTCAAGCGACGGGCGCATAGAGGAAAGCTCAGCGCGGATTTTTGCCTTATTGATTTCAAATTGCTCAGTATCTTTCTCGGAAAAAGTACGAATCGCTTTATCCTGAGAAATTCGATTGAATGCAGACAAAACAGGATTTCCAGACAAAATTGAATCGATCCATTGATAGTAGAATTGCTTTTGGAATGCGCCGACAATATGCTTTGACGCTATGTTCTGACCAATAGCAGAATTTACATAAGGTACGATCTGCTTATCATCCAACCCGGAGAGAAGACTTCTGAAATGGCACCAGTTATCCAGCTTGTCCATTTCATTCAGGCAGTCCGTTAATCTCGTCAATACCAGCTCACACGGTGCAGAGTGGATGTTCAGAATCGCTTGGTCAAAGTACCCATCAGCTCGCTTGAATGTATCAGCACTACAAACTGCAAAAGTTTCGTCAAGTTTCTGGTGGTAATCTGCAAATATTCCTCGTTCAGAGGTGAAATCGTCATAGTGTCCCAAAGAGCCAAACGCAATGCTGCTGGAGAATATCGCTTCCATCGCAGACATTTGTTCCGTCACATAAGTCCATTCAGTTTCGACACCATGATAGGCTTCGCCAAGAAATGCTTTGATGGGCGCTTCTGCTTCAATAAACTCCAAATTCCTTTGCTGATAATAGGCAAGTCTTTCTGTCATAGTGACAGCTTCCCTATAGGATGGCTTTTTCCCATCTTTCTTGCACAAACGCAGGTCGGTGATAAGCTGTTTGTACTCGGCGTTAAAAAGCCGGGAAAAGATTCCGCTAAACTGTTTTGTCAGCTTCTTATAATACGCTGCTCCTTCCAGTTTATAAATATCATCATCAAACACCGCACGCAAAACGGAGCGGGCAGCAAGAATATCTGCGCTCTGTCTTTGTAATGTGCGCAATGCAGAGTTTACCGCGTCAAAATGTTCCCGATTTAAAAGCGACGGTGTAATCAGCCTGGATGTTGCTGCAAAACCGAAGAAGCTGTTCCAAAGCTGCGCGTCCTCTACGCTGATACACTGTATTTCGTACTTCTCAGAGATTTCCTGCTGTAAAGGGATCAATGTCCGCAAGAATTGTGAAACGGCAGAAAGATTACTCTTTACCTCGTTTTTTGACTGGTAAGATGTGTCCTGATTGATATAGCCGTACCACGGATTCTTTCTATAATCATATCCGATGGATGGGATATAGTCAGCATACTGCTCCAAAAGAGCAGCTGTTTCTGTCAAGTACGCATCGCCTTTGGAAGATAGCTGAGGAATAGGATACGCAACATCCGGCGTGGAGCGAAATGCGGCGTAAGACTCGTACAGCTGATACAAACTTTTTTCAATGACCGGGCGCAGCTTGTGAAGTTCAACTGCATAAGCATCCAGCTGATGCTGTGCCTTTTCCTTCATAGCAATTTCAGCATCCGCTTTTGAGGAAACCACACTTTTTCCTGTACGCAGGGTATGACAAATGTCCGCAATGACATCCTTTTTATTTGCCTTATGACTGTGGAGCTGTAAACAAAACTCAGCAAGTCCCGCTTGTTTCAACTTGTCATAGACCACATTCAGGGCTGCCAGCTTCTCAGAAACGAACAGCACTTTTTTGCCATCGCTGAGGCATTCTGCGATGATGTTTGTAATCGTCTGGCTTTTTCCGGTTCCCGGAGGCCCCTGCAAAACGAAGCTCTTTCCCGTCTTTGCCATCTCAATCGCTTCAATCTGGCTGGAGTCTGCATCAACCACGCTATGTAGTTCAATCAATGGATCAGCAACAGATACGGTAGCTTCCTCATCGCTGTACATCTGTTCTGTGACGGCTGGCTCACCCAAGAGCTGACGGACATTCTGATTTGCAAGGATTGCCTTTGCATTGTCCTTCAGATCCCGGTACATATTGATTTTGAGAAATGAGAAAATGCCGATCTTGCATTCAGTTGTGACTGTCCATTGGAGCTTTGCCACAAGACGCTTTACTTTCTCAAGGTAGGCAGTCAGCCCCTCATTGTTATATTCAGGGAGTTTCACCCCATGCTCCGCATCCATTTTATAGGAAAAGGTCGGATTAACAATGATGTCATCTCCTGCTGACTTGATAAGATAGGGTTCTACCGCTGACGCTTGTTCCAGCTGAATTGGTACAAGCAAAATGGGCGCGCGAAAAACATCGTTAGAGGCGGTGCTTTCTTTCCAGTGGACAAAGCCAAACGCCATGTACGCAACATTGACACCGGTTTCTTCAATGAACTCTCTTGCCTTCTTATCAATGTTTTTTACGGCAACAAGTGGATTTGTTGCGGCATTATAAAGCAGGATTTGATTCTGCCGCTTGATTTTACCCGAATATTGAGCCAAAAATGCGGTTTTTCCGCCAGAAGCATCGGACTTTTCTGACATCTCAATCTGTAACTGTTCCGGTTCAGAAGACTCTCCCGATGTTCCGATTTGCAGTTGTTCCGGTGCATAGGATTCTTCCGAGTCATCATCTTCTTCGACAATTTGGGGATCGAATACCTCAAAAGAAGCTGTCCCGTCCACTTTCTCAAGCAACACATCACAAGACGGGAGCAGCACCTCCACGGTTGAAGCTCGCGTATCCTTAAAATTGATTAGATTATTCCGTTTTCCTGTATCCAACAGCAAATCAGCCCACTTATCCAGCTTCTTTGTATCCACTGCTCGTTCGCCTCCACCCTTCAGTTATTAGAGCTATCTGTAATCTCCATAATGTCACCAATATCACATTGCAGTGCTGTGCAAATCTTTACTAACACATCGGTGGTGACATTTTCATTCTTTCCGAGTTTTGCCATTGACGCATGGCTGATTCCCGCCGCAGCGCATAAGTCTTTTTTCCTCATATCACGGTCAATCAATAGTTTCCAAAGTTTTTTATAACTAACAGCCACAGACTACACCTCTGTTGAAATATTAAATCAATGCTTTGTACTCACGTTTTGCATGATAGAATTCTGCAAACACTGAATTTAGTATAACACAAAGTGCTTCTATGCTCAAGTGCGTAATTGTAAATCCTTGGTGACTTGCTTAAACCCGTTTTGTCTTGCGTATTCACTTACCGCCCTGTGCCGTTCCTCGCTATACGGAACAGTCAGCCGAAAATTCAAAGGTTATCCAGAGGTATCGCAAATTGCTATTACATGGCCCATTTACCATAAATGATCCCGTGTATCTGCTTGGCATTGTTATGTAAACTCACCCTCATTTACGGCCTTATATGCGGTTCCTGTTCGTCAGGTCAGAGTTTTGCCCATTAGGGAACCTTTCAACCCCTAAAATCCGGCTTTCTTCAGATTCCGCCTCACAACGGACGCCCTTGCCTTTGGCTAAGTCTTCCCGCTACCGGGCGACTTCGGGACTTTCACCCTAGAGAACGTGCGCTCACCGGGCGCACAAAAGAGACCCGGCACCTGCGCAAAAGGCAGATGCCGGGGCGTTCTATTGGTTTTCTTTAGAGCCTTACACAGCGCATTGTCTGGGCAGCCTTGAACCGGGTGACCCCCTGCGGTGTTGGTTCACCACCAGGGTCACAGACTCGTATTGCCAGCGGGGGCATACTCTGTCAGGGCTGGTCAACTGAGCTGTCTCGAATCGGGAAGGCCCAGCGGTGTTGGT
>ERZ1026772.1193-NODE-1193-length-14884-cov-6.915369_pt1 | contig 14884 bp, 13 predicted proteins | sample MGYA00380124_ERZ1026772 | MGnify/ENA primary metagenome ERZ1026772 (study PRJEB33269, sample SAMEA4719760) | human gut metagenome | biome: human-associated habitat; feature: organic feature; material: feces | place: Cameroon | collected 2013-10 ...
AAGACATCGCCCTTTCACGGCGGTAACACGGGTTCGATTCCCGTCGGAGTCATTTTTACAGATTATTCTTCATAGGCTATAGTAATCTGTAGTTTTTAAATTCATATGGTATGGCGTGATAGCCAAGTGGTAAGGCCCCGGTCTGCAACACCGTCATCGCCGGTTCAAATCCGGCTCACGCCTCTAAGAAAAGCTTGAAACATTGAGACATCAGTGCTTCAGGTTTTTTTGTGCTTTAAAAACTATTAAGTATCGAAAATTGGTTTGAAATCTGCAATCTTAGATGATATGATGATGCTATGGATGTGCATTACGTAAATATGTATCATTTGATATATGATAAACATATGTAAAATTTCAGATATGATAAACACTTGTGAAGGAAGGAGAAAGAGTATGAACGCGATGGAACAGCTGCGTGAGATGATTAATAACAGTAATAATATTGTATTTTTCGGTGGAGCAGGAGTGTCTACGGAGAGTGGAATCCCGGACTTCCGGAGTGTGGATGGATTGTATCATCAGAAGTATGATTACCCGCCGGAAACCATTTTAAGTCATACCTTTTACCGGCAGAAGCTGGAAGAGTTCTTTCGTTTTTATAAGGATAAAATGCTTTGTCTCACGGCCGAGCCCAATGCGGCACACAGGAAGCTGGCAGAGTGGGAACAGCAGGGCAAGCTGAAGGCTGTCATTACCCAGAATATTGACGGACTTCATCAGAAAGCCGGTTCTAAAAAGGTATTAGAGCTTCATGGAAGTGTGCTTCGGAATTATTGTGAAACTTGCGGAAAATTCTTTGATGCAGAGTATATGCTGCATGCAGATGGAATTCCGAAATGCGATGCATGTGGCGGCAGAGTGAAACCGGATGTGGTTCTTTATGAAGAGGGACTTGATCAGAACACACTGCAGGAGGCAGTTCATTATATTAAGGAAGCGGACGTACTGATTGTGGGAGGAACCTCTCTTGTTGTATATCCGGCGGCAGGTCTTATTGATTATTATCAGGGCAATAAGCTGATTCTGATTAATAAGACGGCAACCGCGCGCGATGGAATTGCAGACCTGGTGGTTCAGGGAGCGATCGGGGAGATCTTTTCACAGCTGTAAGGATAGGGGAAAAGGAAAATGAGTATCTTTTTGGCAGTAATTGGGTGGATCTGTGTGATCTATTTTCTCTGTATTGCATTGTTTGTCGGTCATGGAACGAACTTTTTCTTTGTATGGCTGCTTTTGGGAGTTGTGGCACTGGGATTGTCTTTTTGTATGAAGAGGGGAATCTGGCAGGAGCATGTGCCGTTACTTGTGCGCAGAAGCTTCTGGTGTGTGGTGATAATTGGAGTGATTTTCTTTCTGATTGTGGAAGGATTTATCCTGAGCGGATTTGGAATGTCAGGCTCAGATCAGGCAAAGTATCTGGTGGTTCTCGGTGCGCAGATGAAGTCTGAAGGCCCATCTAAGGTTTTGCAGTACCGGCTGGATGCAGCACTTGCTTATTTAACAGATCATCCGGAATGCCGGGTGGTCGTATCCGGAGGACAGGGATCAGATGAGCATATCAGCGAGGCACAGGGAATGTATGACTACCTTGTCGCGCATGGACTGGAGCCGGAGAGAATCCTTCTGGAGGATCAGTCGGTAAATACGGTACAGAATTTGCTTTATTCTGCACAATATTTTGACAAGGAAAAGGATGAGGTTCTGATCGTAACCAATAACTTTCATGTGTTCCGGGCAGTCGGAATTGCCAGACGTGAGGGCTACCAGAAGGTATCCGGACTTGCGGCACCTGGATACTGGTTCCTGTTACCCAATAATATGCTGCGGGAGTTTGTCGGTGTGTGCAAGGATCTGATTCTCGGGATATGAGAAACTACTAAAAGCATATTGGATTCATTTCTGCACAGCTGAGCTGTTACCTATTATGAGAGAAAAGGAAGAAAATTGTGGATATTCAGGTCAATGACATTGTGAAATTAAAGAAAGCGCATCCCTGTGGCAGCTATGAGTGGCAGGTGCTGCGGACCGGAGCGGATTTCCGGCTGAAATGCGTCGGATGCGGACATCAGATTATGATCCCACGCAGACAGCTGGAGAAGAATGTGAAGGGGATCCGGAACAGGGAGTAGGTGTCTTAAGGGTACTGCATAAAATAATGTAAGTCCCTTCATAAGCCGTCCTTAGAGAGCAGGCTCCCACAGACATCCTGCACAATTATTTCCGCATGGATGAACTGTTACTGAAAATGGCAGAATGATAGAAAAGTTAATTTGATACTTGAAATTAGCATGAATTCATGGTATCATATAAATCCGTGGTATGTAAAAAGACATACAAATCCTTGCTCCTGTTTCAGGACAGGGGCCAGAGACCAAAAGGAGGTAACTAGCATGAACAAGTATGAATTAGCCGTTGTTGTTAGTGCGAAAATCGAAGACGAGGAAAGAGCAGCAGTAGTTGACAAGTGCAAGGCCCTGATCGAAAGATTCGGTGGAACCATCACAAACGTTGACGACTGGGGCAAGAAGAGACTGGCTTATGAAGTTCAGAAGATGAAAGAAGCTTACTATTACTTCATTCAGTTTGACGCTGAGCCTACTGCGCCGATCGAAATCGAAAACCGTGTTCGCATTATGGACAATGTTATCAGATTTTTATGCGTAAGACAGGACGAGGCATAAGATAACCGCTATGCCGGAAAGTAGAGGCAGGTATGAATAAAGTAATCCTTATGGGACGTTTGACGAGAGATCCTGAAGTTCGGTATTCTCAGGGCGAGAATGCAACAGCAGTCGCCAGATATACATTAGCTGTAGACCGTAGATATAACCGCAATAATGATGAGCAGAGCGCAGATTTCATTAGCTGTGTTGCTTTTGGACGTAATGGCGAGTTCGCTGAGAAGTATCTTCGCAAGGGAACCAAGATTGCAGCTACCGGTCGTATTCAGACAGGAAGCTATACGAATAAAGACGGTGTACGTGTATATACGACAGAGGTTGTTATTGAAGAACAGGAATTTGCTGAAAGCAAAAACAGCTCTTCCGCAGGTAATGGGGGCTTTACAGGCGGAAATAATGCACCTGCTATGCAGGATGCAGGTGATGGCTTCATGAATATTCCGGATGGAATTGATGAGGAATTACCGTTTAACTAAGTTTTTTACTATGAATAGGAGGGTAACCACTATGGCATTTAATAAAGCAGAGAAGTCTGATTTTCCTAGAAAAAAAGGCGGTATGCGTAGAAGAAAAAAGGTTTGTGTATTCTGTGGTAAGGACAATGTAATTGATTACAAGGATACCGCCAAGTTAAAGAGATATGTATCTGAGAGAGGAAAAATCCTTCCCAGACGTATCACCGGCAACTGTGCAAAACATCAGAGAGCTCTTACTGTAGCAATCAAGAGAGCACGTCACGTAGCACTGATGCCTTACGTTCAGGACTAATTTCAGTCTGAGTTTAAAGGGATGAAAGCCTTTACTTACTGTACATGCAGTAGGTAGAGGCTTTTTATATAAAAATTCAATAGTGTAAATAGTGAAAAAATAGTGAAAAAATAATGGAAAAAGATTTTCTTTTTGGATATAATAATATTTGAAAGGAAGGCTTTTTCTATATGATTAAAGTGACGTTAAACAACGAGATCTTAAGATATATTACCGAAATTGAACAAAATAGATTTAAAGTATCGTCAGTAAAGCTGTCCAAAACAGTTATGAATAAACTGCGTAAAAATTCAAAGAAGAAAAGCTCTTATGCTTCGAATAAAATTGAAGGGAATCCATTGTCAGAAAAACAGGTGGACGAAGTGATAGAGAGCGATGAGAGAAAACATTATCTGAAACCGGAGCAGGAAGTGCGGAATTATTTTCTTGCATTAAACTTTCTTGAAAAAAAGGTAAATAAAAAAGAAAAATTTTCCAAGAAGCTTATTTTAGATGTGCAAAAGCTAGTAGAGAAGGGAGCTACCAAGGAGAAAATTGGACTCAGAGGACCGATGCCACCCGGGATATTATTTGCTGTATATGATTCTAAAACGGGAAATCCGGATTATATTCCACCAGAATACTGTGATATTCCTGAATTATTGGATGAATTGATAGAGTATGTAAATACAACAGATGACCATCCATTGATTGTTGCGGCAGTGGTGCATTACCAATTAGTGACGATACATCCGTTTGAAGATGGTAATGGAAGAACAGCGAGGCTGCTGTCGGGATATATTATGGATTTGAATGGGTATGGATTTAACGGAATCGGTTCGTTGGAGGAGTATTTTGCCTATGATATTGATGAATATTATGAATCCATCCAGATGGGACTTCCGGCACTATATTATTCCGGGAGAGATAATCCACCGCATCCGGAGATCTGGATCAATTATTTTCTGAGAATGGTGAAGTTATATTCCGGTAAAGTCTGTGACCTGCAACTGGCTTCGGAAGAGGAAGATATTGCAGGAAGCATGTCGTTTCTAAAAGGAAAAGAAAAGGAACTGTTACAGTTCCTGATTAAAAATTATAAAAGAGAGTTCACTCCGATCGAGGTCAGCAGGGAATTGTCGGTGACCAATAAGACGGTTATCAATCGATTGGCAGTTTTAGTTAAAAATGGATTTGTGGTTCCCATATTAGTAAATGAAAGGATCCGATCCTATCAATTAAGTGAATTTACCAGAGTGCATGAGGATGAAATTATGAAAGAAATTTTGCATGGCTCTGAATAGACAAATAAAGCAGGAATCACATATACAGTGTGGCTCCTGCTTCTTACTTTTATCTGGTTTTATCATGTTCTATGATATCCTGTACTTCACAATCTAAAATATAACATAACTCATCAAGGGTTTTCGTTGTAATGGGAAGTCCTTTCTTGATCCGGTGGATTGTATTAGCAGATAAGCCCTGTTTATAAATCAGATTATATTCCGTAATGTTCTGCTTTTTCATTGTGTCAAATAATGGTTGATAAGAAATCATTGGCATACTCCTTTTGACTACCTTACCATGCTTAAATTATTGACTATGCTCAATATATTGAGTATAATGTAAACGTTATAAAATTTTATTCAAAAAATGGAGGGGTTACTGATGAAAAAAAGATTGGTTATTATTATGCTGGCTGGTGTTTTTACATTAAGTATGCTGACCGGGTGTAGTACAACAAATGAAGATTCAAAACAGGAGGTTCAGGAAGAAGCTTCGGTAGCAGAAGAGTCGGGAGAAGCAGATGAGGATGCGGAAACAGAAGCAGAGGCAAATGAAAATTATGAGACTGGGCGTGCTTATCTTTATGGAATAAATGGGCAGAAAAAGAGTTTGGAGGATGCGTATAAATCGTTTGAGAAAGCATTGGAATTAGGAAAAACAGAAGCGAATTTTTATTTGGGCGTATTATATGACTGGGAAGGCTATCCGGAACGTGACTATGAAAAATCAAGACAATATTATGAAGCAGCAGGAGAAAACCCATTAGCTTATGTAGCCCTTGGATTTAATTATATGTATGGTCAGGGAGTAGAAGAAAATCCCGAAAAGGGAAAAGAATATTTTGATCATGCAATTGAGATGGGATGTATGGATGGATATTTTGGACTTGCAGCTATGGCAGAAGATGAAGAGGATTATGTCACAGCAGCTGATGATTATATCAAAGTTGCTGAAGAAGGTACAGAGCCTTTATTTGTTGTGTCTGCTTTTGACAGCTTAGGATATATGTATCGCGATGGTCTGGGGGTAGAACAGGACGGCGGCAAAGCAGTTGAGTGGTTTCAAAAAGAAGCAGATGCAGGAAATAGCAACGGATTGAATGCAATTGGATATATGTATGATTATGGACTGGATGTGGAACAGGACTATACAAAAGCAATGGATTGGTATGAAAAGGCAGCAGAACAGGGAAATACAACAGCCATGTGGAATATAGGATATATGTATCTTGAAGGGCGCGGTGTTGAACAGGATGGAGATCAGGCAATAGAATGGTATGGGAAAGCTGCGGATGCCGGGGATGCTTCGGCAATGAATGAGATAGCCTATCTGTATAGAGAAGGATATGTGATAGAACAAAATGGGGAAAAAGCAATTGAGTGGTATCAGAAAGAGGCAGAAGCGGGAAATAGTGATGGCTTAAAAATGATAGGATATATGTACTATCAGGGATTAGGTGTAGAGCAGGACTATGAAGAGGCCATGGTATGGTATGAAAAAGCGGCAGAACAAGGAAATGCATCTGCTATGAATGATATCGCATATATGTATAGAGAAGGAATTGGAGTAGAACAGGACGCTGAAAAGGCAATTGAATGGTATCAGAAAGAGGTAGAAGCAGGAGATAATGGAGGACTTACCGGTATCGGATATATGTATGATCAAGGATTAGGTGTGGATCAGGATTATCAAAAGGCAATGGAATACTACCAAAAAGCAGCAGAGCTTGGTGATGCATCTGCCATGAATAATATAGCGTGGGCATATAATTCGGGCGAGGGAGCAGCCCAGGACTATGAAAAGGCAGTCGAATGGTATAAAAAGGCAGCAGAGGCGGGAAGCCGGAACAGTCTGAACTGGCTGTTTGAATTTGCAAACAGATATTTATATGGGGATGGCCTGGAGCAGAGTTATGAAAAAGCTATAGAGTGCTTCAGAGTAGCAGGAGAATCTGGTAGTACAGATGCTTGTTTCCTATTAGCCCAGTCATATCAGTATGGAAATATGGGGTTAGAGCAGGACTATGAAAAGGCAATGGATTGGTATAAAAAAGGCGCTCAATTAGGAAGTCAGGAAGCTATGTTCCAATTAGGTGCATTATATAGAGATGGAGAGGGCGTGGAACAGGATTATGACAAAGCTGCTAAATGGTTTGACAGGGCAGCACAGGTAGATGGAGATTATAGTGATAAGGCAGCTAAGGAAGCAGAAAATTGTAGAAGTCAAATGCAGGAGTAAGCAGGAATATGTAACACTAATGAGAAAATATCAGGAGATATAAATGGACAGAGAGAGAAAAATCACTAAAAAATACATCGCTATGATTGTGGCAGCAATAGCTGCTGCAATCATAGTGATTATTGCTATTGGATTAATCGTGTCACATAACAAAAGTAAGCTGGAAGGTGTTACGCGGTATGCGTGGATTTATAATCTGACCGAGAATTTTCAGATTGTAAAGCATCAAAATGAATCCCCATATTACAAAGATGTGACGGAAGATAATATTTATTTTGAAAATATTCAGGCAGTCTATGAATGGGGTGTATTAGACAAAGAAAAAAATTTCCATGGTGATGATGTGGCTACGGGAGAGTTCATTGCTCTCACGGCAATGAAGGCTATTGGCTGTTATAAGGTGCAGATATATCTGGGATTGAGTGAACTTCCGGATGATAAAGATTATTTGAATCTGGCTTTACAGAAAGAGGTGATTTCAAAAGACGCACTTCAACAGGGGATGACTCAGGAACAGGCGCTTGAGGTATTGAGCCGGGCACAGGATTTGTATTATTCTGAATTGTGGATTGATGATTATGTGAATATTCAATATCAGAAGGATGTAGTCGAACTTAAAAAGGAAGATATTCTTGAAGTAAATAATGATTTAACACAAATACAGATCACGGAAGCTGCATTACAGAAAGTAGAGAAAAACAGCAGCGTGATTCTTCCGGAAAATATCGCAGGAACATGTGTTGCAAGAAAAGTTGTCGATATACAGAAGAATGGAACAGTAAAGCTTGTAGATGCACAGTTGAACGATGTTATTAGTTCCTATGCAGTGTCAGATATAGAGAAGATATCGGGGCAGGATATCATTGAACAGGCACAGAAAATGACAAAAGATGGAACTGATTTTGTGATGGGTACTACGATGTCTGGGAATGAGAATACCTGTTTCATTCCATTAAGTGATGAAGTAAATATAAAGGCTGGTTCTCAAGGTCTCGTAGTAAGCATTGTGAGCAATAAAGGGAAACTTAAAGTCGTATTGGAAGATGATCGGACCGGATCAAGTGCTTCCTTTTCTACAGGAACCACACTGGGAGATGAATCGATAATCAATACCATAGTTAAGATAAGTGATATCAATGTTGGTGTGCAGATGCTGCATGATGGATTAGATGTCAATTATGCAAATGTTCAGGTTGAGTCTGATATATCGATTGTGGGTGAAATAAAAATAGAGTCGGAGCTTAAAATTCCATTATTCATTACGCCGGTATATTTGGGAAACGGAACGATAGGGGTTAAGATACCATTTTATTTAGTGTTTTCAGCAGAGGGAAGTGTAAAGTTAGAGGCAGGAATACCTGTCATGGTTTCCTGTGAATATGTAAAAGGAAGTGGATTGAGATCAAATGCAAAAGTGGACTGCAATGTGAGTTTAGAAGCAGATGGCACAGCGCAATGCGCGTTGAGAATGGAGCCTATATTAAATTTCAGTCTGTTTGGATTAATAGATGCAAACATCTTTGATGCAGAGGCGGATATAGGGATTGAGGTAAGTGCCAACACAATAATCCGGATTAATTCTAATATTGACATATGTATGGATTTTTCACTGGCAGCACCGATTGTTACCATTTCGTTTCTGGGAGATGATGATGCAGATTCTCTTTTGAAGGAAATCATTCCGGAAAATATAGAATTGAATCTGCAGTTTAATATTTTGGATTCGGAGAATACCTTTTATAAGGAGAACTGGCATTACGAGGTTTACAAAGATGGAAGTCATAAGCGGGTAGCAAAATGTACTTATAATGAAAAGGGAGAGGACATATTTATAGCTAAGCAGCCACATAATTATATTGTTAAATTTACCAGTCAATTTACAGAAAAAGAAGATTGTTATGAAGTAAAAGGACATGTATTTGATAGTTTGTATATACCTGTAAAGTACGCAAATGGAATGAGTGTAGGTGATACGTATACTTACGATAATATTACATTTACATTAATAGAAAGCGGAGAGAATGAATATTATTCAGGCAGTGATTCTTCGCTGAAGAGGTGGCTGGTTCTGAAGGATAATAATAATAATCTGTATATAGCTACAGGAAATACAGGAAATGGTTCTGTTGTAGATAATTCCGCTGACGGAGAAATGCTGTATTATTGTCCATTAGAATATGCAGTAGCGGTTGATAATCCGGAGGGTGTTGATTCTGAAGTTGAATATAAGATTATTGATGGTGAAGTCGTGAGAATAGAAACGGGATACAAAACCGAAGATGTACCAGGTTATCATGCTGAGTCAAAAGGATTGACACTCATAGAAGTTGCAGATAATTATGTGTTTCAAATCGAAAAGGATAATATTATTTTGGGTATTGGAGAAACAAGTTCCAATTATGCATATGATACTTCCGGGGAACGTGTAAAAGGGGAGGAAACTCATATTAATGAAAGTAGTATGATATCTTCTGATATGTGGTTTAGTTATATTCCGGGGCGTGAAAATGAAACGCAGTATGGAACACAGCATCTATTGCAGACATTTGCAGTGATTCCCCAGCCGTATGTGAATCTCTATATAGGTTTAGATGGAGAGGTACATACTTTGCAGGAAAATAGTGGAAATTAATATTTTGGATATCTGAAAAAGAAATAAAGTAAAGGAAGTCTTTAGGTATTGTGAATACAGTATTTAAGGGCTTTCTTTTTGAACTATTTTGAAGCGCGTGGGTGCAATTTTATGGTTGCCAGTTGATTTGGAATTGATTAAAATTACATATGGCAACGTAAAATAAGCGTAACTGTGAAAGCACTGAACAGTTGCAAACAAGCATAGCTCAGAAATAAAGAAAGCAGAGTGAATAGACAAATGAACGAGAAACAGGATTTTACAACAGGAAGTATTCCGAAGAAGATGATCGGATTCATGCTGCCGGTGCTGGGAGCATTGATTTTGCAGGCAATGTATGGTGCGGTCGATCTGATGATCGTCGGAAGATTTGGAACGACGGAGGGAATATCGGGAGTTACGACCGGAAGTAGCATTATGAATCTCGTAACCTTTACAGTAAGCTCTCTGACAACAGGTGTTACCGTAATTATGGGACAATACCTGGGAGAGAAACGCCCCGAGAGACTGGGTGGACTGGTAGGAGGAGCAACGTGCTTCTTTTTTATCATTTCGCTGGTTCTGACGGCTGTATTGCTGATTTTTGCAAGGCCGATCGCAATATTGATGCAGGCACCGGAATCGGCTCTTGATCTTACGGTGACCTATATCCGGATTTGTGGAGCCGGCTATGTATTTATTGTATTTTATAATTTTATCAGCAGTATTTTCCGTGGACTCGGTGATTCGAGGATGCCTCTTTTATTTGTTGCCATTGCCTGTGTGGTCAATATTATCGGAGACCTCGTGTTGGTCGCAGGATTCCATATGAATGTTGCAGGAGCGGCCATTGCAACCGTACTGGCACAGGCAGTCAGTGTGGTACTTTCCATTGTCATTATTTTCCGGAAGAATTTAGGATTTACATTGCAGAAAGCGGATTTCCGGCTTTCGGGTGAAGTGACGCACTTTCTTGTAGTGGGTGCACCATTGGCACTGCAGGAGTTCCTTACGAACCTCACCTTCCTTGCATTATGTGCCTTCATCAACCGGCTGGGACTGGATGCGTCCTCCGGATATGGGGTGGCACAGAAGATTCAGTCTTTCGTCATGCTGATTCCTTCTTCCATTATGCAGTCCATGGCTGCAATTGTTTCACAGAATGTCGGAGCGGGCAAAGAAAAAAGAGCCGATCAGGCGATGCATTGTGGAATTTTGTTTGGTGCGGCAGTCGGTGTTGTGATTGCCTATGCGGCATTCTTTCGTGGGAATGCACTGGCAGGGCTTTTTACTGAGGATGCAGCTGTTGTGAAGAGAGCGTTTGAATTCTTAAGAGGATTTGCACCGGAAGCTATTGTCACAAGCATTCTGTTCAGCTACATGGGATATTTCAATGGACATGCGAAATCCTTATTTGTTATGATTCAGGGACTTGCGCAGTCATTCCTCGTAAGACTTCCGATGTCGTATCTGATGAGCATCCGTCCCAATGCTTCTTTGTTTGGCGTTGGACTGGCAGCACCGTCGGCAACTATATTCGGAATTATTCTGTGTACAATTTATTATGTGTATATGAAAAAGCAAATGAAAGAAAATGTTGATAAAGTAATAAAAGAATGATAATATAAAACCACGAATTGCGTGGGAGAAAGTACAAGTGCCTAAAGTGGAAGAAAATCAAAAGCAGATAAATAGTTTAAAACAACTACGGGAAATAACAAAACTGAACCAGCGTCAGATGGCAGAAAGATATGGTATTCCCTTACGGACATGGGAGGATTGGGAATCTGGACGTAGAAAGATGCCAGAATATTTATTAAGATTATTACACTATAAGGTGCGTATTGATCATATTAATAGAACAGGAGTTAATATTATATATGATTGTGATGGGAACAGAATTGTACTGATAAATGATCTTAGGTTTAAGGGCAGAAGGAACGTTGACTGGAATGTGGTTGAAGCGTGTGTGAAAGAATATGTTGGAACATGTGAGGAAATTATAGACACAGCAGATCTCATATATATAAGTAAAGATTTTCCAGATGAATTTGCACATTCTAAGGATACAAAAACTTTAAAGGGTGCTAATTTATATGCAAAAGCTAATTCTTCTGTGGCAATTCATGAAATGATTAAAGTCGCGAGTAATAAGTCATTTACTGAAAATTATGCTTCTAAACATAAGATTGATGCAAAATATGGTTGGTATAGGTATGATACCAGATTTGCATTGCCCAAATATAATTCTAATCAGGAATTAGATGGATATAACATATTTAAAGCCAGGTTAATCGTTCGTCATGCCGAGGACAATATGTTATATTTGTATGATATTTTAAGAACAAAAAAAGAAACGAGCAAGCCGCTTGAGCAATAGCTGTACGGTCGTAAAACTCATTTCTTAATAGAAGATTAACATATGCTTAAGATAAGGTCAAGATATTCATGAAACATATTTTGTATTTTGTATGTAAGGTGTACTTTTGACCAGATGAATAAAACCTTCCGATTTCCACATACTACCCATACAGTATTTTTATGGAAATCAGGAGGTTTTTTAATATGAGAGCAACGGGAATTGTGAGGAGGATTGATGATCTTGGCAGGATTGTCATTCCGAAGGAATTAAGAAGAACACTTCGCATCCGTGAAAGTGATCCGATAGAAATTTTTTCGGGAAGAGAGGGTGAAATTATTCTGAAAAAGTACTCTCCGATGGGGGAGATCAGTGTATTTGCCAAGCAGTATGCGGAAAGTCTGGCACAGGTGTCAGGAAGAGCAGCACTGATTACGGACCGCGACCAGTTCATTGCAGTCGCAGGAGGCTTCCGCACATTTTTAGGAAAATCGATCAGCAAGGAGCTGGAGATCAAGCTGGAAAACCGGGAAACGCTGATGGCAATGGCAGATGATAAGAGGTTTATTTCGGTAGTGAAGGATAACACCGATGATTATGCGGAGGAGGCGATCTGTCCGATTATCTGTGAGGGAGACGTGATCGGAGGAGTGATTTTGCTCAACACGGCGGATAAGGAGAAAATGGGAGAAGTCGAACTGAAGCTGATCCAGTCGGCTGCCGGATTCCTGGGACGTCAGATGGAGCAGTAATAATTGTAGTTACTGGATCGAAGTACGAGCGAACAGAACTAATTTTACAGGAACTTTACAAAAACCTCTCGACAGATTTTACATTTGTTTTGTATGCTAGTAATAGTGGAGCATTTTCGGTCATTTGTAAAATCTGGAAGCGAGGTATGTAAAATGGACTTGTTTGATGTACTAACGTTGATTGGTGGATTGTGCCTGTTCCTTTTTGGTATGAATGTCATGGGGGAGGCACTGGAAAGCAGAGCGGGAAATAAGCTTCGCACCTTGCTTTCAAAAATGACGACCGGAAAATTCGCCGGATTCCTTACAGGACTTGGAGTGACAGCGATTATCCAGAGCTCTTCGGCAACGACGGTTATGGTAGTCGGGTTTGTAAATTCCGGGCTGATGAATTTAAGACAGGCAATTCATGTCATCATGGGAGCCAACATCGGAACGACGGTAACGGGATGGTTGTTGTCGCTTGGTGGAATCAGTGGTGATAATTTCTGGGTGCGTCTCATGAAGCCATCCTCCTTTGTTCCGGTACTCGCATTGGTGGGAATTATTCTATATATGTTTACAGGGTCTTCGAAGAAGAAGGATACCGGAGCAATTTTTCTGGGATTTGCTACATTGATGTTCGGAATGGAAGCCATGTCCGGGGCAGTATCCGGACTTTCAGAGGTGCCGGCCTTCCGTGAGCTGTTTATCATGTTCACGAATCCGATCCTGGGACTTCTGGCAGGAACAGTACTTACCTGTATCATTCAGTCGAGCTCTGCCTCTGTCGGGATTTTGCAGGCATTAAGTATGACCGGACAAATTACCTTTGGAGCAGCTATACCGATCGTTATGGGTGATGCGATCGGGACCTGTATTACTGCAATGCTTTCAAGTATCGGAACGAAGCGGGATGCGAAGCGGGCAGCAGTAGCACACCTGACCTTAAATATGGGAGGAGCACTGGTATGGCTTATCATATACTGTGTGATCAGATCCGTCTTTGCACCGCCGATTCTGACAGCGGTAGCAACACCACTGGGAATTGCAATTGTGAACACCTTATTTAAGGTGCTTAACATTATATTATTTATGCCGCTGACTGGCCTGTTGGAGAAGGTGGTTTGTATTCTTGTACCGGGAACAGCCAGAGCAGAAAAGGATACTGAACTGGACGAACGTCTTCTTGCTACACCGACACTTGCCCTGCAGCAGTGTCATACCATTGCGGTTGACATGGCGAGGGATGCGGTATCTTCTTTAAAGGAAGCGTTACAAAGCTTTGACTATTACACACCGCAGCTGGAGGAAAGCATCCGGAACAAGGAAGACCTTACCGATCATTATGAAGATATTCTGGGCTCTTATCTTATCAAACTGAGCTCACAGAAGATCAGCAGCGAAGATGGAGAAGAGGTTACCATGCTGATGAAAATAATCGGTGATTTCGAGCGGATTTCGGATCATGCGGTGAATGTTCTGGAAGCCTCCACAGAAATGCGTGAGAAGGAGCTGAGCTTCTCTGACAGTGCCAAGGGAGATTTCAAGGTGATTTCAGCTGCAGTGGAAGAGATTCTGGATCTGTCTTATGAGGCTTTTGCAGATAATAACATTAACAGTGCAGTCAATGTGGAGCCCTTAGAGCAGGTTATTGATGCATTGAAGGAGGAGATGCGTACCCGTCACATTTTGCGTATGCAGCAGGGAAATTGCAATGTGATCGCAGGCTTTGTATGGTCCGATCTTCTGACCTGCCTTGAAAGAACATCCGATCACTGCTCCAATATTGCAGGCTGTGTGATCGATGTTGCCCATCATGAGCTTCATCTGCATGAGACCTTGCAGGCAATTCACGAGGACAGCAAAGAGTTTCAGAATAAATTTGAGATGTATAGCGAGAAATATGCTGTACAGGAATTATAATTATTAAAAAGGCTTTAATAAAAATCACATATATGGTAACATGTGTCCACATATTATAAAAATTTTTATAATATGTGGGCTTTATTTTTTCAAACTAATGTGAGAAAATATGATGCAACAGTACAGTCATATCTATAGGGCGGACGCCCGACATGAAATAAGTTGTCGGAGAGAATCGCCCGTCATGCCAATAAGCAGCAACCGACAACTTATGAATGGCATGGCTGTACGGAGGATATGGAAGGATCGAGGGAGCTTGCTCACGGAGAACATGTTATTCAGGCATATCTATAGGGCGGAC
>ERZ1026772.1194-NODE-1194-length-14871-cov-14.125945_pt1 | contig 14871 bp, 12 predicted proteins | sample MGYA00380124_ERZ1026772 | MGnify/ENA primary metagenome ERZ1026772 (study PRJEB33269, sample SAMEA4719760) | human gut metagenome | biome: human-associated habitat; feature: organic feature; material: feces | place: Cameroon | collected 2013-10 ...
CTGAACGAACTCTATCAAATATTTTTAACTTTTTTTGGATTTTAAAGTGTCAAACACCCGAGCATCAACAAGTAAATCTTCACCAGCCATCTGCCTGTTTGTGTTGATGCGTACGAATGCGTTGTGAGCAGTGAGTTAGGCAGCCTTGCCAAAGGTGGAGATTCCTTTGAGATGCTTAGCCAAAACCTCCCAGGATTGCATTTGGGAATCGGTGAGCTGCTTGTATGCCCGGGAGATTTTGGATAAACTGTTTCTTTGCACCTTCTGGTTGGGAGAATATACTTTTGATGTGTAGGAGCGAACAGAAAGGATAGTCCCGCCCGATGTGCTTCGGGCGGTGACATCCTTAGCGGAGCATGAAAAGTCATTGAATGCAATTGATGGCAGTGCTTTCATTGTTCTCTACGAATTCTGAAAGCAAAGATATTATATATCTAAACCATTGAAACATAATTTGTTTCTGCTGCTTTATCTTGCGCTAAGTTGCCTAATAATTAGTGTAGCACTATTCTTGCAAATCGATTATCGCATCAGAAAATATCGAAAAATGTAGATATTGATTGAGTATTTTTGTTAAATTTGTAAAAATTTTGGATTTATGGCAGTATATGTTAAAGCAATTCCGACTTTAAGGGGCTCGGTCGCAGAACGATTTGAGAAGATGTCTGAGGAGAATATCCGCAGACGTGCCTCTGTTAGCTTCTATAAGGAAGTTGCCAATTCCTATGCTATTTTGAAAAAGAAAACTGTGAAGAAGTAATTGTGGGGTACTTGTTGGATAATTGTCTGTATGACAGATTGTCATCAGATATAATCAATCAATGCCAGCCGTATAGTTGTGAGAAGGACGCTGACATTGATTCTTTTTTTCATGATAATACAAAAGACAACTACTCAGATTATCAAAATGAGATGATGGGGTATTCCCATTGCTTCTATACCGATGTAAGCGAATATAATTCAACCCATCCGGAATCACCACGAAAGCCTGAATTGGTATGCGCTTTTTCTATATCCAATTCTGCGCTACGGACTGCACCTCTTCCGAATCCTAAAAGGAATAGATTCAATAAACTCATTCCAAATGCTAAGAGACGCTCGCAGTATCCTGCTATCCTGATAGGCAGACTCTGTGTGTTTGATAAGTTCAGACATTTGGATGTCGGTCGTGAAATGATGGATTTGATAAAAACTCTTGCTATTAATCCTGACAATACATCAGCCGCCAGATTTTTGGTTGTCGATGCCGTAAATACTCCTAAAGTTCTCGAATATTATCGTAACAACGGCTTTGATTTCCTATTTTCATCAGATGATGAAGAAATGAATTGTCTTCATAAGGCATCTTGCCCTACAAGGTTAATGTATTTCGATTTGATTGTTCTTAATCAGCAGTTATAGAAATAATTGCATCCATTGAATGATACTGCGACCTGTATCCGGTCTTTGCGTCCAGCAGCAGATACCTCATATGCAGCTGCTTCATCTCCAATACCGGTACGGTATCGGGAATGAGAAACTCAATTACCGTGCATTCTCCGGAAGGGGCGGAATTTGAGAGACAATTCCTCATTAGCCCTGGGTTGCGGCCACATCCAGGCTCTCCAATCTGGAACTTACCCAGCACCCTGTATGTTCGTTCCGCACAGAGTCAACCTGAAACGCAACCTGAGCAATCCTCCATCAACTGCAGAACAATCCAGATAATCCAAACTGAATATCGGAAACGGCTCGAACATCATCGGCTCCGGAATATGTTCATTGCCCAACTGTGCAAAGCCGTGATACGCCGACACGAAGAGATTGTGGCCGCTGATGCTGTTCTTCTGCCCAAATGGTGGACGATGCGAAGCAACACCTCTGGCCATCTTTCTCCAGATTATCTGAGTTTCGTGAGGAAGTCCCTGCCAAGACTTGATGGCCCTCTTGTGAAGTTCAGCCTGCTCCATCTGTTCAGCAGTTCCTGCAAAATCCGAATACGCCTTGCTCCGGAAATAGCAGATGCCATTCCGGTGATAGAAGGTCACATTGCCGACCGAAGACCAGCAATCAGAGAACTGCGTATTTGGAATATACTTGGGCATATCAGGAGGGTATTGTGGCTACAAGTCTTAAGCACATAGGTAACTCGGAGGTGTCTTGAAGGATGATGAGGCAAACATACAATGCGCTTACAGTTCTTTCAAAACAAATGTAAAGATACTCAAAAAGTGACAGAATATCAATAATATATCAAGGGATACTTAATGTGTCATATAAGATAGCAGTCGTGCGTCAGCACGACTGCACCCAAAGAACAAATATATATCCTCTGCAGCATCCTTCGGGCGGGTGATGACGTTGAAATTCGAACCAACGCTGAAGCGGGCGTCCATCAGATGGCCTGTGCTGTTTGGGGCCGGATGCAGAGACCCCGCCAGCCACAGACTCGCGTTCCTGGACGCGCGGCTTTGTGAAGAGGTTGAACACACATAGGAAGCTTTGCTTCCGCCATAGATAGCATTAGAGGATGATGCCGACAGGCAGCATCTTCTGATACCGCTCTGCCCTAATAGGAAAGTCTGTGGACGTTGCCAATCTGTCGGCAATGGCCACTGTCTTTCCTGGCGTTTCTTCGGAGCGCAGACAAAAGTCTCCGCGACTTCCTGAAGGGAAGGCACGTAGTCTTTCTGCGCGGAGTCTATAGCGTTGAAGTCCCGTAGCCGGCGAAGTGGCGGAGGGGCTGTAACCAAGCTGGTCTTACGAAGCGTCAGCGTAGAAAGCCGAGCTTGACCGCTATGTTGTTATTTTATCAAATTTGGTGTCTGACTTTAATTGATAGTTCTTAATGCATTCTTAGTTTGAAGAATACGAATAATGACAATAATTTCAAATTTGGTGATATATTTCTATGGATATTTATCGTTTTCGGGATTTATTTTGTATTTTTGTTGCTGCTTAGCTAGCCCAGATTCCAAATCATTGGTCTATCGTTATTTCGGTACTTGGGTTTGGAAGAAGGGTTGGGTGGGCAGACATATTGAAGACGTTACTTGACGTTTTTCTTCTGTTATCAAACTTGGCAATTTGATGTAATCGAAAAAGAAGAAACGGCAACGGGAGCGTCCACTTGTGATGACGTTTGAATCGCCATGTCTTCGGGCGTGGAGTTTATTCATATCATCCCTGACGTGGGCTAGCTGCGTTGCTTATCCTTTTTCGATGGCAGCCAAGGCCTGATAACGGGGTGAGCAAGAGTAAGACTCCCACGTCTGAACCAGTATGTATTTTGTAAGTATCTGTAAATCAAAAGAAACTTTACGACATCAAACGTAAATGATACCATAAAGTTCCCATTGTCTGCGAGAAATCAATCTTGCGTTGTTAATATCAGAAGATGAATTGTTTGCTGCAAATTAGCGATTAACATCCATTAACTCCGCTTTTGCAGTTTCAATGGCTGTAAGTTTCAATTCGTCTTCACCCTCCAAAGCATCCAATACTTTGTCGGCAAGCCAAAGAGTTAGCATTTCTTTTTCATCCACTTTGAAGTATGTTGCCATTCGAATTACTTGACTTCTCTTTGCTCGCCTATCCCCACGTTCAATCTTGCTGAACATGGGGGTGTCTATTTCTAAGTATGCAGCCACTTGACGCTGCAATATCCCTTGTTCGTCTCTTAGAGACCTTATCTTGTTTCCTAATAACATATCCGTTTTATTCTTTGTCTAATATTACGATTTCCCAATAGCCTCCAAATCTACCACCTGTTCGTTTAATTTTGCCTAATTCACGAAGTTTACGTATTTGCTTCTCAACTCCTCGTGAAGACATATTCAATTGCATTGCGATTTCAGCGGCTGTTATATGTGGGTCTTGTTTTATAATATCTATAATCAAGTCCTTTGTTTCCGAACTTCTTTCCGAACTTTTCGTTTTTGTTTCCGAACCTCTTTCCGAACCAAGTATGCCCGTTTCCGAACTGTTGCTATTCGTTTCCGAACTTTCACGACATCCTTCATGAACAGGAATAGTAACCAAGAACGTCAAGCGGTCATCTGTAGTTTCAAAGATGGCACGTGGTGAACCATTCTCAGCTAACTTTGTTTGTATTGTTGGAACACCAGTTGAGCGACCCTCTGTAAGGTCAAGTTCTTTTAAGAAGTCACCCAAGCGACGATTGCGATAGCGACGGCTTTTTAGCATATCGCCCTTTTCTATATCCTCCTTGGAGATGCTTCTGTCTGGTCCAGGACAATTGAGTATAGAGATTCCGCTTGGTTCAATGGTAATCTCTATTGGTTCATGCTGCAAGAAATCTCTGTGATATACAGAGTTTACAACAGCTTCCTCAATAGCATCGTATGGATAGTTCCAGAAGCGTTCAGCTTCCTGTCTACCGGAAATCTTACGCACATGCTCTTTGAGTACATTGCTCTTGATGTAATCCATTGTCTGCTTTATCATCTGTGGAACACTTCCTTTGAACGTGACCTCCGTGAAATTGTTTGGGTCTTTCATTTTTCCATTAGGGAATGTTACCACATCAATCTGAGTGTAAGGGAAGAACTTGCTTGGATTCTCGCAGAACATCATGGCTGCCACATTGCGAAGCAAACGGTTTTCTTTTGGTCCTGTGTACAGTTCCATTTGGTCAAGTATGGTAGAAAGCGGAGTCGTTATCACATCATCAGCCAGTTTGCTACCCACTTTGACAAGATAATCACGAAGAAGCACCAGAGAAATATCTTCCAACTGGATGTCGCTATTGCCTCGTTCATCAAAAGGCACACGATTAGCCAACTCTCGCAATTCAACGAGAACTTCATCTCTTGCCTCAATGCTACTTGTGCCACTGCGAATGTAGAAGTATTCTTTCGTTCCTTTCGCCGTTACGTTTACAGGCACAGAATATGGACGATAGCTACCTGCAGGACACCATATCACTATCAACTGTTTGCCATCTACCTCCTCTACAGAAGTGCGAGGTAAATAGTATGGAGCCATTTTGTTGTTGTAACCTACCATCTCCTGTAGGATGTTATCAATCTTTTCAATTGGCACACCTTCTACAGGGCGAATTGCCATGCCTGTCTTATCGTCGGTATCTACACCAACTATGATATATCCACCGCCAAGATCATCAAAGTCATTGGCGAAAGCACATATACTGTGATATATGCTTCCTGGGTTCCAACCTTTCTTGAACTCAATGCGGTTGGATTCTATTTTCTGCTTGTTAAGCAGGTCGTTTATGTTTATTGCGAGTGCCATATTTATTAATCAACTTGAATTATAGGGATCTTTATATTTTGTTCATTTAAGAATGTTTCGACACTTCCTTTTGCCTTGTTGGACTTCACATATAAACCTTTAAGTAGATTTATAGGTAGAAGCAACTTTCTGTAATATAGAGTCGAGCCATCATCTCGTTTACGCGAATATTCATTGGATAAAATTTTTCTTATCCATGTTGAAGATATGCCAAATTTTGCAATGATTTCATCAAATCCTTCTGTTTTCTTACTGTATGCCGGTATTGGTATTGGAATAATTGTTCGTGTTTCTTCCTCCATCCAGTAATCTTTGGCTCGTTTGATTCTTGGCGCAACAAACGAGAGCAATCCCATTGCTATTAGTACAACAAATGATTGCGGATGATTTTTCAACAAATAGAAAGCTGTATCTTTATTTGGCCCTTTAAGAAGGACATAGCCCAAGTTTGAATATTCTTCTCTGAGTATATTTACCAATTTGTCATCTGAATTTTCACCTGCATATATACAGGAAACAATTCTCATCATAGGATATTCTTGAGTTTGAAAATTCAGACTATCATCTATTTCCATCACAATTCCATCTGATTTTGCATATTCTTCCCACATATAAGAATTGTTTGGTCGTGAAGTGAATGAAACAATATAAGGAAATGGTAAATTTTCATTCTCTCTTATTTTGTCCCAATCGAAAGAAAAGGCTATTTGTCTATCTGAAGGCAAGTCTTTTTCAACTTGTGGTAAAAGCCGTTTTATTGTTTCTATGCCAAGTTTAAACTCTTCTTTGTCTGCAAAACAATCGTATCTTGTTGCCCAGAAACACATTTGCATCTGAGCCTTTGCATTTTTAAGAATGCTTTTAAAGGCATCTATAGAAGTATAGTGATAAAGCATTTTTTTAATTGGGTAAAAATTTTACTTGTTAAACCTACACTGATGTCACAAATCAAACAGTTTTATTTGACGTTTAAGTCGAAAATATCGGCTGGATTTTCGGTCGATTTTTTTCAAATGGTCGGATTTTCGGTCGGATTGTGGATTTTTCGGTCGGATTATGATTAAACCGACCGATTACAGTCTTTTAATATCCACTTCAACCCTATTCTGTATCTGTTTTTCTTTATTTAATTCTACTAAGAGTCTGCCTACATAGCGAAGTTTTTGCTCTTTCTCCATGTTGGCGATAGCCGACACGTAGGATATGACATCATCTTTCTCGTCCCCACAGAACGAATTCTTCAAATTCTTAAATTCTTTCCATTCACAGCGAGCATTCTCTTGTGGGTACTCGTGGAGGAGGTATTGTTGTAGATTGTGTTCTAACATAATAATTATTATAGTCACCAAGTTGTATGATGATAGAATAAAGTATTATCGTGATAATACTCCGATTTCATTCATCTTTCTTATTGCATCTTTACCTTTGTTTACAAATTGTTCCCAGACTCCAATTTTTTTCAGAAAAAGATAAGTGAATTTGGAAACATCATCTATAGAGTACTTATCACCTTCAATTGTGAAATTAGGCTGTTTAACGCCATTGAGGGAATAAGCAAAGCCCATTTCTCCGTCTCCAGTTATAGAATTGGCTTTTATATCATCAGGAGAGTCCAACCAAACCGGTTTGATGAATCCGGACTTCACTCCATTTCCTATTAAAACATTCGACAGCGCATAGTAAGAAAAGCGTTCAGCCTTGTTTGCTTTTAGTAATATTGTCTTAACATACAGAATTCTTTCTTCGTCAGTACTCATTCGAGCAGCTGGAGGTGTCTCTATTCTTTCTTTCTTTCTTTCATTATCAATAATTTCTTTTACTTCTGTATCAGAATACTCTTTTAATATTGTATGATAGCCTATTGTTGGAATGAAATCTTTAAAGAAGCTGACGATTAGGTTGCAATTGGTGTACAGTTCGTCGTTTGATGTAATAAAATCAATAATTATTACGGTCTTGTAATTTGTTGATGTATCAAGTAAATAAAGTCTATCTATGTTAACATACGGGAAATCATTATCATCTAAAAGTGATTTAAGATGATTATAATGGTAATCGTATGTCTCTTTTGTCCACTCAAATGTACAGTTATTTATGAAAACAACTAGAGGCTTTTCTTCATTGTCTTCTTCTATCTTTTGTATGACATGGAATATTCTTTCGTAGATGTACTCGTAATAATATCTTTGGCGATTCTTGAAATCATCTAGCTCTCCATAAGTATTTACCATTGAATCTGATTGTTCTTCAAGATGGTATGGAGAATATGAATCTGAGAAAGATTGCCAGATTTTAAATTTGGATTTTGTGCTGGTACCATCTTTTCGGATTTTGTTGAAAGGAACATCATAGGTATAGTACCCAGCATTAGAGTTACATTCAATAATCGTACTTCTATATTTTGCACAAAAACTCTCTTGTCTTTTTAGCCAATCATCTTGCTGCTTTGAAATGACATAACATTTTTGGAGATGTTCTATCAAATTCTGATCTCGGAGAAGCAATGTATTGTTTGGTCCTGAAGAAAGTTTCTTAATTTCTTTATAAGTTTTAATTCCATCAGCATTATGATTGATAATATTATTGATTTTTGTGAGCCTTGCTTTTCTCTTGTTCCAATCATCTTCTGTCATAGAGTCTAAGACTTTGATTTCCTCGAAAGATAAACTTCTAATTGCTGCTTCATTTTTACTCATTTTTGAGCCATTTGAAGTTAGCTTCTTATAAAGAGTTCTATCTTGTATATTTGGGAAATAGTCCTTTAGAAAGTCATTCACCAGAAATGGATTCGAACTGTAAAACTTGTGCATTTTAGTAATCAGATTGTCCCATTCGTTCCAATCTGCCTCTGCCATGGTCACAATTTTACGTTCTTCGTCCTCTGTCAGTGCCGTATGCTGGCCAACGAAAGCTTTCTGAGTCAATGCACAGACAAGCTGATTGTGGTTTGATATAGCTTTTGAGAGCATGACATTTTCGCTCCTTGATAACTTTTTAAAGAATATCATAAGAATGCCACAAACTGTGAATATTATAAGAAGGAGTACCATATTTTTCCTTATTTATTTTGTCCTTTATCAGGATCAGGACGATTAATTTTAGGAAGAATCTGAATAATGAATCGCTTATTGTTTTCCTCAACTTTTTTGTCTCTGTTGTTACCATTGAATCCACTACCTGCAATAATGATTTCTGTATTGAATTTACGAAAATCATGTTTACCGACAATGCGCCATCTATTATATAGTGCTAAGGCACGTCTATAGCTTAGATAGTACATTTCAGTGTTGTCGGGATTATAAGTATTTGCTTTCAACTGGTCCCACTTTATCGCAGCATTTCCTTCGATTACAAGCTGGTAATGAAACTTATCATTGTGCAATGCTTGTAAAATTCTAGCTAAATCGGTACCGACCGAATCAACCATCCCAAGATATTCCTCTTTTATTTTATCGTCGTTTGAGTAGAATATTTCTTTGCCTACAAAATCTTTGGCATAGAACATTTTCTTCTCAGAATCGTAGCCAAGTGTAGATTCATTACTAAGCTTCTCGTAAAGACTATCCAGCTGGAGAATCTGTTCAAGTCTTTCTTTATCTGCATTTGCTGTGCCTAGGGCATCACGCAACTCACCATTTGCCTTACCGACTTTGATTAGGCAAATGATGAAAAGGACGAGCATGACGAAGAATAAACTAGTCATCAGGTCAGAATAGCTCGTCCAAAACGGGTCTTTTTGTCTTGCCATAATTAATTCTTTATTGTCTTAATGGCTGAGATCATTTCCTTTACTGCTGTCAGCAAGTCGCCATTCAACTTATTCGCATTTTTCTGAGTATTCAATTGCTCTTGTTTGAGAGATTGAATTTCTATCTTCAAATCCTTGTAACATTCAGCTTGGACATTTGTGTATTCAATCAATTTGCTTACAACCGTATTTAGTTGTGACATTGATTCAAATGCTGTTTTGTTACTTTCAATGAACGACTTAATATAGTCAGTCTGAGCCTTTAGTTGGGCATTCAACTCTGTTGAAACATTGGCAGCATCTTCCGTAATGTTGTCTAATTGCTTTCTCCACATTTCTCGAGCTTCTGAACCTGTAGGAAAATGTTTTTCTATTGAAGCACGGAATTGAGTTTGTAGTTCAGAGGCTGAACTTTGGTTTTCAACGACTACCTTGAGGGACTTGGCGAAGTCCTCAAATGAAGCAACCACGTCATCAATTTTAGAAACAGCACCATCAACTTTTTCTATGGTCTCATTTAATCCATCTTGATAGCTGTGGAATTTCTCCAGAGAGTCAGAAGAGTCCTTCAGTGTTTGAAATGCATTGGCAATTTCAACTGCCATTTCCTTCTGTTTCATCTTGTTTATCTCTACAAGAAGAAGATGTTGCTTCTCGATGTTGTCATTCAGAAGTTCTGCTGAATTGGCATAAGCATCGAGATTATGTCCAAATTTACCAATAAACTCGCCAAGAACTGATTTAAGGGAATTCAGACTTGATGCCATACTGTTAGAAAGTGATGGCATGAGTTCTCTACGGAGAAAGTCGTAGTAAACACTCTTATATTTATCACAATTCTTTAGTGCTTCTTTGTAGTTTATAGAAGAATTGTAAACCATCAAGCCAAGTCCGAACAAGCTTGCAAACATGGCGATGATGACACCAACGAGAAGATTGGTTAATGGTACCATGTTGCCACCAGCGAACAAATCGTCGACATTAGAAGCAATACCTGCCAAACCTGTGATAATACCAATAAATGTACCACCAAGACCGAGGTATAGTGGGACATTGATTGTATTAGAAATCTGTGTTTCAAGCATTTCTATTTTCTTCTCGCATATATCTTGAAGAATAGAAAATTCAGCAGATGTGCCGACATTCTTACACAAATATGCATTTGTATCAAACACCATTTCACGGAAAGTGTCACTGCCTCCGTTTGCTTTTATCAAAACCAAATCGGAGTACTCGATTTTTTCCACTGAATCTTCATATGTATCATCATCACTTTCGTCCTCTGCTACTAAAGATGGAGTTATTGTTTCCACGTGTCGTGCAGGTGGATTCTGTATGAATTTTCGAAGAGATTCTCGAGTATTAAGATCATCCCTAGTAATGGAGGTCTTGATAGTACTCAGTTGTGACTGATCTGGGAAAAAGGCACCAAGTTGTATAATTCTCTTTCTTGTTGCAGAGAAAAAACGAAATTGGAAATAGACTACTACCGCAACAATGATGATAGAGGCGATTAAAAGTCCGAGTTCAAGCGCTGTGAGATTTTGCAAATATGTATTCATATCAGTCAAATATATTTAATTGTTTTACTTCTTTTTTATTTTTCTTTGTTCCTGCTTTACGAGCAGTTTTCTTAGCTTCTTTTCTTTCAGCAATTTCCTCTGCTGTAAGAGGCTCGTATTTCTCGTCAGGCTTTGGATATGTGCCTTCTATATACATTTTCACCAATCCTGCATGAGACATCGGTGATGATGTATCTCTGAAATCTGTGTTTGCATTATAGTCAAGGAATACAATATCATGATCTTTGGCTCTTTCCGCAATTTTCATTACTACATTGTGAGCGGTAGGTACATTGTCCAATACGTATTTATACGAGGGAAGATAAATCTGCATACGTGCATCAAAGTAGTTGAGCAATTCAGAGCTATGAATACCTTTTTGGTGTCCACGTGGAAGTCCGTACTTTCTTACTGTACGTTTTAATCCTGTCATAGTATCGTTTTGGAAACTTGACATGTCTATGCCACAGTTTTCAAATACCTTTAGGCCCTGCCATATACCTTCTACACACTTTGCAAAGTAACCTTCAGAAAATGGAATTGGTATATTTCCATGAGGATAGAATGGGCTAAGGACCATAGCCCATTTGGCGTTTGTTGTAGATGTTATATCCAGAATGTCAGCTTCCGGATATTGTTCCTTAATTTTTTCAAGTTTTCTTTTTTTGTTTTCTACGTATATCATAATTAGAATACCATTCGATTTGGATTGTTTATATTTTCAATATATTCAATTGGAATGAAGGTCTTAACCATACATTCAGCCTGATGAGCATGGAAGATGGGGCTGTTCCTGCTGACGTAGGATGCTTTCGTCGCACCGATATTGACTCTTTGAAGATCCCTCAGACTTCCTCCATGAGTATGATCAGAATCTGCTGCGTTCATATCAGAGAACAAGGTTTCCTTGAATGTAGCTACATCAATCTTTATTTTTAATAGAACCAATCGGGCACCTTCCTTATATTTACGGTATGCCATAGGGTGATCTGAGCAGAAACTGAGTCTGACATAGTCTTGAAGACCATATCGACTGTCTAGTCCTCTTGACTGCAAGTCACCACCGGCATTAGGAATTCTAATATCGTGTTGAGAACAGTAATACCAGGAATACAAGCCACCAAGTCTTTTAATAGAATTGACATTCATCTCATCAGTGAAATGATAGAAGTAGCGTACACCATTTAACCTTAGATGATTCAAGAATGCATCTGAATTTGTTTTCTTCTGGGTGACAGTTGAACGCAATCTTGCATTCTCTTCTGCTCTTTCAGTTTCAATCCTTGCGAGTTTTTCTTCGTACTCACGAGCCTCACGTTCTTTCTGAAGCTGTTGCTTACGAATGCGTTCTTGACGTTCTGCCTCTAACTTTTCTTTCCTTGCCCTTTCCTCTGCAAGCTTGCGTTCCTCTTCTTCTCTTCTCTCTATTTCTTTTTGTAAGAGAATAGCCTTGAGTTCCTTGATATCAGCTTGCAATGACTTGAAATGCTCTGTGAAAGAGTTCTCTTTAAGTTCTTTCTCCAGTGTAGAAGCCTTGTATAGATACTCTTCAGCTTTGTCGGCATTTTCAAGCTTGATTTGCTCAATGGTTTTTGTGAAAAGTTCTGTTAAGACACCACGAATATGATGCTTTCGCTCTTGTTCCTCTTTTTCCCTTTTTTCAAGAAGATCAGCCATGGTTCGTATCTTCCCAAATTGAGGAGGTGTGAAGTCTTTTGTCTTGACAGAAACCTGATCAGTTGGAGTTATCTTGAACCATGAAGTATCAGCAGAAGAATTTGTTTTCTTCTGCCTTTCCTCAATATCAGCTCTTTCGCGAAAAAGCTCTGATATTCGATTCGAAAGCTTCTTTAAGCGAGAGTCCTCATCAGTACCTGTTAGTTTTCGAAAGAAATCAAAAAATCTCATAGTACTTACATTTCATATTTTTAATAAATTTCATCTATATCTAAACAACAATTCAGATAGTATTGTCTATCTTTCAATGTCATTGCTCAGAGGTTAGATTAAACCAATAGACTTTCTTTTGATAGAATTGTCAATTATTGACCACAAAAGTAGGAAATCTTATTCAGATAAAAGAACAAATAATTGGAAATCTTTATTTTTGGCATCACATTTCTGTAATTTGAGGCGATTTGCAGTAACCAACGCTACAAATCGCCTCTCATTGTCATTGTCTGGATAAACCTTCTGACTTCTTTTTTGGTGGTGCTCCTAACCCCAATTTCTGTGTTCCGTCCCAATTAGTGAGTTGGTCTGCACAACCATTGGAGCCACCGAGTGAAATGTATGTATCTGCGCTGCACGACATGTGATCAATGAATGAAAGGAAGTTCTGAATGATGGGTTCGGTATAAACAACCTCATCGGTAGCAAAGAGTTTTGTCCAGTGTGCGATACATTCTCTCCGATAGTTGCCACAACCATTCCAATCCATGCTCGCGAGAAATCTTTCAACGGCAATTTTTGCTCCTTGTGGAGAGCGAAGCGCAATGTTGGATTTTGTGGCAGTAGCCATAATACCATAATAGATTGCTTTGGTTTCTTTCTCGTCGAAATCTATTCTGCTTGATTGCGAAAAGTTTTTGAGCTGTTCATTACCTTCACTAATGAATCGGTCAAGTACACCTTGGTATCTGTCTTGTCTTGCCTGTTCTTCACGTTTTGCCTCCGCTTCTTGTTCCTTGCGTTCTTCCACACGTTTAACAGCTTCAATTATTTCTGGCTGCTTTGCCAAGTCGTTCCATTGAAGAACCAAGATTTTGTATTTCTCCCATAGAGTATTGTAATCTGTTTTGAGCTTTGCAACATCTTCATTTTTAGAGGACAATTGGGTATTGAGACTTTCAATAACGGCATCCCTTTGAGCGGTTACTCGTCTGACTGCGTTCTCGTCAAGTTGCGATATACGTTGCTTCACCTCCGTATTTTCGGCCTTTAGTGTATCATTCTCATTCTGTAATGCCTTGTTCTCAATAATCAGTTTGTTGAGTTGCTGCATATAGTAAGTGTAAGTTTTGTTGACAGATGCCCGTATACCATTATTCTGCTTGTCACGTTCAACATTGATGGCGGTTACAAGAGCCTTGATAGCATCATTGATGTTTGTTGTACGTTCCTCTCGCCAAGTCTTTTGTCCGATAAGTGCAGGAATAGGAATTGCAAGTTCTTTCTTAACGGCATCCATTGCCTCTTGAACAGGTGTCTTGATATTGAGAAGAGGGAAGGTGAGCTCTTGCTTGTCAATAGTGGCAAGAACAGCGTATTTCCCCACCTTGTCAAGAGCAGCTTTCGCCTGTCGCTCAGCTTCAAGAACGACTTTGTTCTTATGCCTTCGTCCTCGTTTTTCCTCCTCGGACAATTCATTGTAAGGGATGCCTCGCTGCAAGCCATACTTGCAGCCAACCTCATTGTGATAGTCTGTATGAAGTTGCGAGAGATATTCCGACTTTGCTTTTCTCGTCTCTCCCCACACCTTGGCATAAGACACACGCTCAACAAAGTCTTTTGAGGCAGTTTGCTTGGTATAGTTGTCTCGCTCCTCTTTGGGTAATGCTCTCCATTCCTTAGTTGAAAGCACTATGTCGGGATTGTTCTTGTTTACATACTTGCTGCCTATGCGTCCACGTTTCTTGACTTTCTCCACAGGAATAGTCTGTACATGGGCATGGATACTCGTTTCGTCACAATGGACGGCAAAACTAATGATGTTCTCCTCGCCCCATTTGCGACAGGCAAAGTCATAGGTGTCCTTTGCCCATTGATAGATGCCTTGTTGCAATACGATGTGGCTATGATCTGCATCAGGATTGGCGGTGTCAATCTTTTGGTTGCCAAAGGCGAGGTTGTACAACACGTCGTGATCGCCACTGAATATCATGCCGACAGTGCAGTTCGGACTGTTCTTTGATACTTGGTCGGGATGCCTGGCATCCATGTATGGTTTGAAGCCCAATTCATCAAGGCGCATCTGAATGCGCTCATGGAGTGGAATGGGATTGGAACCAAGAGGGACAATCTTTCCATCCTTGACTATCTCGAAGTTGAGATTCTTGCGAGAGAAGTTGTAATGATTGTTCTTCTCCTTGTCGGCATTCTTCAGACGATAAACATTCTCGTCCCAGCCTCTGCGCTCGGCTTCGTTGCCCACTTGGGCGGAGAATGATTTCTTGTCTTTGCCGACATGGATAGCGGCACGTGGTATGTTGCTTTGCATATTGTATTTCTGTCTTGTTGTACATTGTAAAAGGCGTAACTCGGTATAATGGCAGCAGGTCTCGGGCGGAGCCTGAGCATAATAGACGG
>ERZ1026772.1195-NODE-1195-length-14863-cov-6.036534_pt1 | contig 14863 bp, 14 predicted proteins | sample MGYA00380124_ERZ1026772 | MGnify/ENA primary metagenome ERZ1026772 (study PRJEB33269, sample SAMEA4719760) | human gut metagenome | biome: human-associated habitat; feature: organic feature; material: feces | place: Cameroon | collected 2013-10 ...
GCAGCAGCTGATGACGGCGCTGCCCGTGCCGCAAAGAATGTTGCCGCAGACGGGACAGACGCAGATTTTCGTCCGCAGCATATTGGCGCTGACATTCTGATTGCGGATTTTCTCGCCGTTCATCAGCTCCATAACAGAGACGCCCAGGGCTTCCGCCAGCGGCTCAATGAGAGAAACGTCCGGCAGTCCCCGGGCATTTTCCCATTTGGAGACGGCCTTGCTGCCGACGCCAATCTTCTCCCCCAGCTCCGCCTGGGTCAGGCCTCTCGCTTCCCGCAGGCGCTTGATCGCCGGGCCAGTGATATAGGTTTCCATGTGGAATCAGCTCCTTTTCTGCCACCAGCATACCATGGAATTTCCAAATGCGCAACCTACGCACCGTAGACAGAAAATGGCCTCCCGCCGTAAAGCGGGAGGCCATAAGAGGATATATTACTGTGCCAGAGTGCTGGTCTTGTACTTCGCGCTCTTCTTCAGGAACAGCGCCAGGAAGCCGACCGCGGCGATAACACCGGCGACAACGGCGATGGGATAGTACACGCTCTCGGCAATTCCCATAGGCTTCCACAGCAGGCCGAGGCACTCGCCGGCCGCGAAGAAGTAGGTGATGGAAACGCCGGTCATGAAGGTGGCAGGAACCGCGCAGATCCAGTAGTTGCGCTTGTTCTGTGCCAGATACATGGCAGCCGCCCACAGAGCGATCATGGCCAGAGTCTGGTTGGACCAGGAGAAGTAACGCCATACCACGGAGTAGTCGATCTGGCAGATGATGGCACCGACGCCCAGCAGGGGGACGGTCAGAAGCAGACGCTTCTTCCAATCCTTCTGGTCGATCTTGAACCAGTCGGCCAGCGTCAGACGGGCGCTGCGGTAAGCGGTATCACCGGAGGTGATGGGGCAGGCAATAACGCCCAGCATGGCCAGGACGCCGCCGATCTTGCCCATAGTGGTGGTGCAGATCTCGTAAACAACAGCGTTCACACCGGCGCCGGCGTCCAGCAGAGCCTGGGTGTTCTCGTAGAAGGAAACACCGGCAGCCGCCCAGACCATGGCAATAATGCCCTCGGCGACCATCGCGCCGTAGAACACCTTGTGACCCTGCTTCTCAGAGGTGCAGCAGCGGGCCATCATGGGAGACTGCGTGGCGTGGAAGCCGGAGATGGCGCCGCAGGCCACGGTGACGAACATGAACGGCCAGATGTGGATGTTCTTAGGATGCTGGTTGTTGAAGTTGTTCCACAGCTCGGGCATCTGATACTCATGGGCGAACAGCAGAACACCCGCAACACCGACGGCCATGATGATCAGGCAGATACCGAAGATGGGGTAGATCTTGCCGATGACCTTGTCGATGGGAACGAAGGTGGCGATGAAGTAGTAGATGATGATGACCCACAGCCAGAAGGTAGCGTCCAGCTTCTCGGGGGTCAGCAGAGCCAGCAGACCGGCGGGACCCTTGGAGAACACGACGCCGACCATGACCAGCAGGATGACGGAGAACACGCGCATGACCTGCAGCATGACCTTGCCCAGATAAGTACCGGTGATCTCGGAGATGCTGGCGCCCTTGTGCCGCATGGACAGCATACCGCACATGTAGTCGTGGACGCCGCCGGCGAAGATGGTACCGAAGACAATCCACAGATAGACGACAGGTCCAAACAGAGCACCGTTCAGAGCGCCGAAGATGGGGCCGAGACCGGCGATGTTCAGCAGCTGAACCAGGAAGATCTTCCAACCCTTCATCGGGACGAAGTCAACACCGTCGTTGAGCGTGATGGCAGGCGTCTCCCGGTCGTCAGAGCCAAAGATCTTGTCTACGCGCTTGCCGTAGAAGATATAGCCGACGACCAGAGCTGCAATGCAGAGAATGAAAGTAAGCATAGGTTTCCTCCTTAGTTTAGTTACCCTGCGGTGGCGTATCACCGCCTGGCGAGTATTATTATATGTCCAAACCGTGAACAAATCAACCCTAAGTATGGCGAAAAAAGATTTTCGTTGCATTAAACAAATTTATGGCGATTTTTCCCCTCCGGGTAGTGGCGTGACCCTGATTTTTTTCGTCAGATTGCATAAAACAGCACGCAGAAGAACTGGAGCAGCGCGCCAAGGTCGACGAAAATGTGAAATACGGAGTGCATCCACTTTTTGCGCTTGCCCAGACCGTAGAGAACGGAGCCGACCGTGTAGGCAATGCCGCCCAGCAGCAGAAGCAGAAAGCCCGGGAAGGTCAGCGCCTGCATCGCCTGTTTCGCAAAGAAAATGATCGCCCAGCCCATGCCGATGTAGCAGATCATGGAAAAGACCCGGTATTTCTGCAGGTCGATGGCCGTCAGGGTCGTGGCCAGCGCCACCATGCCCCACTCGAAGCCGAACAGCACCCAGGCAAGAACAGGGTTCTCCGGGCGGATGGCGGACAGCAAAATCACGGTGTAGGTTCCCGCAATGAGGAAATAAATGGTGCAGTGGTCAAGTACCTGCATCACCTTTTTGCCCAGGGTGGGCTTCAGGCCGTGGTAGACGCTGGAAATGGTGAACATGGTGACCATGGCGCTGCCGTAAATGGCGGAGGTGACGACGCCCCAGGGATTGGCGTGGAGGGCGGCGAAAATGACGCACAGCGTCAGCGCCACGACGCCCACGGCGCCGCCGACGATGTGGGTGACCATGTTCATGATCTCTTCGCCCCGGCTGTAATCCGGGAGCTGGCGGTCGGACAATTTCGTTCGTTTCATAGTGTTTCCTTTCTTTGTAAAGATGGCAGGAGTATAGCACATTTTTCACAAAAAAGAAACCGCCATTTTGTCGAGTTCTCTCCCCGGCGGAGAAATTCGGTTTCTACCGGGGTGAGAAGTGGATACGGGGTTGACAAATGTCCTTCCATACAATACAATTCTCCTAGTCACGGCGTAAAGTACGCCGTTTTTTGCATAGAATAGAGAGGGTTCGAGCTATGAAAAAGATACCGTTTTTGACTCTGGAAAAAGCAAAGGAAATCCGCGAGCAGATCCCCACCCCCTTTTACGTTTACGACGAAGCCGGCATCCGTGCCAACGCCCGGTTACTGAAGGCGGCGTTTTCCTGGAATCCCGGATTCCGGGAGTATTTTGCCGTCAAGGCCACCCCCAACCCCTTCCTGCTGAAAATCCTCCATGAGGAGGGCTGCGGCTGCGACTGCGCCACCTATACGGAGCTGCTGCTGTCCGAGGCCGTTGGCATCACGGGCCATGACGTGATCTTTTCCTCCAACGATACGCCGGCGCTGGATATGCGCAAGGCGCGGGAGATGGGCGTTTATATCAATCTGGACGACGCCACCTATGTGGATTTTCTGGCGTCCATGGGTCCGGTTCCCGAGACGGTGTGTCTGCGGTATAACCCGGGCGGCTCCTTCTCCCTGGGCAACACCATCATGGACATGCCCCGGGACGCCAAGTACGGCATGACCGAAGACCAGATGGCAGGGGCGATCACCCGGCTGATGAAGCTGGGCACGAAGCACTTCGGCGTTCACGCCTTCCTCGCCTCCAATACCACCACCAATGAATATTATCCCGCCCTGGCCGGGCAGCTGTTCCGTCTGGCGGTGCGGCTGCGCAACGCCACCGGCGCCCATATTTCCTTCATCGACCTGTCCGGCGGCATCGGCGTGGACTACCGCCCCGAGCAGCCCAAATGCGACATCGGCGTCATCGGCGAGGGTGTGCGGGTCAAGTACGAGGAAATCCTGACCCCCAACGACATGGGCGACGTCGCCATTTTCACCGAGCTTGGCCGGTTCATGCTGGCGCCCTACGGCCACCTGATCTCCACCGTCATTCACGAAAAGCACATCTACCGGGAATACGTGGGTCTGGACGCCTGCGCCGCTAACCTGATGCGCCCGGCCATGTATGGCGCTTACCACCACATCACGGTGCTGGGCAAGGAGGACGCACTTCTGGATCACGTCTACGACGTCACCGGCGGCCTGTGCGAGAACAACGACAAATTTGCCGTCGAGCGAAGCCTGCCGGAGATCCAGATCGGCGACATCGTCGCCATCCACGACACCGGCGCTCACGGCTTCTCCATGGGCTACAATTACAACGGCAAGCTCCGTTCCGCGGAGGTTCTGCTGAAGAAGGACGGGAGCTTCCAGCTCATCCGCCGCGCCGAGACGCCGGAGGACTATTTCGCGACCTTCGATTTTTCGGATTTCCGCTTTGGAAAGTAGCACTGGCATTGTGTACAAAAACGATTCTGATTTTTTGGATGGCAGGTCGCAAATTAACAAGAAAATTTCATACTTTTCCGTTTCGTTTATGCTATAATGTATAGGGCGGCAGTAAGGCATCCTCCCAATCAGCCGCGCCGAAAAGGAGAACCCCATGAATAATATTCTGTTTTTTCTGACACCAAAGGCGATGTGTGCATATTTGTACGATGATTATACCATCCGGCAGGCACTGGAAAAGATGGAATCCGCAGGCTACGCCGCGATTCCCATTCTCAACCACCGGGGCGAATACCGGGGAACCCTGACGGAGGGCGACCTGCTGTGGGCCATGAAGAACATGTGCTACATGGACATGCGTCAGGCCGAAGCCCGCCGGGTCATGGAGATTGCCCGCCGGAAGGACAACGTCCCCGTCCGGGTCACCACCTCCATGCACGAGCTGGTGGAACGGGCATCCAATCAGAATTTCGTTCCCGTGGTGGACGACAAGGACGCGTTCATCGGCCTGATTACCCGAAAGGCCATCATCCGCTACTGCCGGGAAAAGCTGTTCCCCGAAGATTGATCGAATCCACTACATAGCGACAAATCCATAATGAAAGAGCGCTGTCACTTGAAACTCAATGGTTCTAAGTGACAGCGCTTTTGTTATTTCCCCGTATAGGCCATAGGCTGATTCAGGTACTGTTCCCAGGGGAAGTTTTCCGTGGATTTTTTCAGTCCAAAAGCCTCCCGTATCCCCTGACACAGCATTTTCAGCTTGTATTGCAGGGGCGAGGCCGCAAACAGCGACGCGTTCCCCGCCGTCATGGCATACTCAAAAATCCGCGCCCGGTCTTCCTTGGGGTAGCTCATGGAATAGGTGTCCACGAAGCTGCGGGTGTCCGGCTGTAAAAATTCGCTGCCGTCCCGCTGGGCGTTGGCGAGATAATCGTAGTCGTACGCAAAGTCCACAGGATTCAGCTTTGCCCACTGGTCGAGGGCAATGCTGTTGCCTAAGATGTGGGTCTCCATCACGTGGTACAGCTCGTGGTACAGCGCCTTTTCCGAGGTATCCCCCGCCGCCAGGACGATGTAGGCGTCCGTTCCGTTCATGAACTGAATGCCGTTCGCGCTGCTCACACTGCCGGATTCGGCGCTGCCGGTGATCTCCCGCACCAGGCAGATTTTCAGAGAGGAAAAATGGGAGACCGCGGCTTCCAGCATCCCCTCCGGGAACTTGGCAAGGCGCTCGTTCAGCCAGTCCAGCTCCCGCTTGAGGACGGGCACCAGGTATTCAATCTCAAAATTGTAGTCCCAGGGCTGCACCAGATCGGCGTCCTCCCACAATAGCACCTCCACGCCGTAGGTATCGCCGACGGTTCTTGCGTAATACTCACACCACACCAGCCCGTGATAGTCCGGCTCCTGGCTGGAATAATAGGGGCCGGTGTAGATTTCCGTGTCGGAAACGGCGAATTCCGGCGAGGTCGTGTCCCAGCGGTAAACGGTCGGCCGGCCGTCGTTGTTAGAAAGGAGGAAATACACCCAGCCGTCGGCGGTTTCCTCCACCGTCAATGGTAGCCCGGGGAACGGGAGGGTCGCGGAGCAGCGGCGGTGTCCGGTTTCCAGATCGTAATAGTCAAGCCGGATTTCCGTATCCGACGCCACGCTTGCCGTCACCGCGTCGGCGAAGGTTTCCAGAAAGAAATCCTCCCCGCTCAGCTCCGCCGGGGTCAGCGCCAGGGGAGATTCCTCCCCCGCCTGCCCGAACAGCAGCGCCCGGGTGCAGCCCGTGGGGAAGGAAAGAAAATAGCTGTCGCCCCGGGACTGCATCGTCAGCTCCTGCGTCCCCTCATACAATATCCGTCCGTTTTCCGTGGAGAGCAGCAGCGTACTGGCATTGCCCTCGCTGTCCGCCGCCCGGCATTGCAGGACGGTGTCGTTCAGGTGCAGCCCGGTCACGCTCTGCTGCGCGAACCCGGCCTCCTTGATAACCCGGCGGATGCCCGTTTCCAGATTCCAGGCGCGGATGCCCGCCTTGGTGCAGTAATACAGCGTCTCCCGGTCGCGGGACAGCAGGGGCGTTCCTTCCAAGTCCTCCGGCGCGGGAATGTGGGTGATTTCCCGCAGGGACGCGTCCAGCACCACCGTCTGCCGATTCACCGGGTCAAAATAGCTCAGACCGCTTTCCGTGACCTGTAGGGACGGGTCGTCCGGAGAAAGGCCAAAATCCAGCCGGACCGTGGCCGCTATGTACAGCTCCTCCCCGGAAAGCCGGGTGATGAGGGTGCTGACCTGGGTGTCGGAGAACACCAGCAGGTCGCTGCCCATGGCTTTCAGCCCTGCCACCCCCGGGATGCTCAGGGGATACGCCCGCAGCGCGTCGCCGTAGCGCACTTCCAGTGGGTCACTCGGGTCATGCAGCCCGGCGGGGGGCGCCGCTTCCACGGGGACGGCCTCCGTCTGGGTGGGGAACGTCGTTTCCTCCCCCTTCCCGGAGCAGCCCGCCAGCAGCAGGCACAGCAGGATCAGCGCGGGATACCATCGTTTCATCTATTGTCTCCTTGCAAGGGTGTAATCGTCGCCCTGCCGATAAAAGGGGCAGTGCCGGGAGGGGGAATTGGCGATGCGGTAAACCTCGTCCTCGTCCAAATCCATCATGCAGTCGTATTCGTCGTACTCCTCATCATAATCATAATACCAGCAGGTCTCGCATTCTGTCGAATCCACGGTCAACCCTCCAAAATCCGAAAAGAAAATTCTCCGTTTTCATAAATCAGACAGCTGTGGCTCCCGTCCTTGGGGATGGAGACGCTGCCGGGATTCAGGCAGCGGACGCTGGAGCGCATCTCGTCCATTTTCACATGGGTGTGTCCGAAGAGGAACACACTGCCCTCCGGCAAGGGCGGAAGGTTATCCGGGTTGTGGTGGTGTCCATGGGTCAGATAAAAGGTTTTCCCCTCCAGAAGCAGCTGGGAAAACTCTGCCATGCAGGGAAAGGGCAGAACCATCTGGTCAACCTCCGCCTCGCAGTTGCCCCGCACCGCAATGATACTGTTCCGGTAATCGCTCAGCATGGGAATCACCTGCTTCGGCGCGTAATCCCGGGGCAGATCGTTCCGGGGGCCGTGGTACAGCAAATCCCCCAGCAGGATCAGCCTGTCCGGTTTCTCCGTCTCCATCAGGTCACAAAGGCGGCGGCACCAGAAGGCGCTGCCGTGGATGTCGGACGCAATCAGCAATTTCATAAGGAATCCTCCTGTTTTATGCACCACAAGGGTCGGTGAAGCCACCGACCCCATTATTTATAGTTGTTCTAAGTACGTTTTCACGTCGAACGGCCGAAGCTTCTCGTCCTTCCGCAGATACAGCGGGTGATGGGGATGTCCCTTCCGGGAAATGGCCCCGGCGCAGCACCATTCGGCTCCATACTCCTCCCCTGCCAGCAGCATGTCCCGCAGACAGTCGGGCAGGTATTTCCGCTTTTCAATGATGGCACCCCAGGCCGCCCACACCACCGGATGCTCCGAAAGAGACAGCACATACCGGAACGCTTTCAGATTTTCCTTGTGGAGCAGCGGGTTGCAGACCTTCTCCATATCGTCGGGAGAGGTCGCCCGCTGGGCGTAGACGTTGAACATGATAAAGCTGTCAAACCCATTCCCCAAGGCAATCCGCTCCACGGATTTTAAGGTGTTGTCCAGAGCGTCGGGCCTGGCTGTGGAGGGGTTGATGCCGATGCAGATCAAGGGCTTGCAGCCCCGCGTACCCAATATGTAACGGTACTCCGAGTAAAAATTGGGGGCGTAAATCCACTTCTGAATGTCGTATTCGTCGCTGGGGGTATCGGCGGCTTCCAGCGCCTGCCGGAAGGTGACCAGCTCCAGTTCCCGGGTCGTTCCGCTGGGAATGTGCGCCATCAGCTTTCCTCCACCGGCGGGAACCACAGGCTCTTGCTGGGGTCGTGGAAATCACAGCTTTCCGGGTCGCGACCCGTCTGAAGGCACCACCCGGCAAAGGCCGTGTCCAGGAAGGGATACACGCCGTCCATGGTGGATTGCAGACTGACGGTGGAGCCGTCCTTCAGGTACAGCTCCGCCACCACGCTGCCGCCCTGCACCACGTACAGCTTCTGCCCCACAATTTCCTCGTACCGATGCTCGGCGTCCTTCTTCCCGAACCGGGACATGAGGAAGCTTTCCCCGTCGTAAAAAATGCCGAAGCTCAGGTAATACACCGCCAGAAATACGCCCATGGCCAGCACGATCAGGCCGCCCACGATCAGCACCGGCCCGTCGCCGATGCCGATGCAGACCGCGAAAACGCCCAGCACCGTCAGCACCACGCCGAACACGCCGAAGCGCTTATTTGCCCGGACGGCCATGCCGGAACGGTGCTGCGCCTTTCCCCGGAACGCCTTGGTAAACCCTTTATCCACCAGATAGCACACCCCGAACACGGCGGCGGCAATCAGCAAAACAATGACAAACTGCATATCTTTCTCTCCTTATATTCAAGCCCAAAGCACCACGTCTACGGGAATGTCATGTTCCTCGGTATCCAGATGGGGCAGCATCTGAAAATCATAGCACAGCGCCAGCGTGGGATGGTTCGGTTCCCGGGACAGGAATTTGTCGTAAAACCCGCCGCCGTAGCCGATGCGGTGCCCCTGGGGGTCAAAGGCCAGCCCAGGCATCAGCACCAGCGCCGTTTCGTCATGGGCAACCGGCGCGTCCGCAATGGGTTCCGGAATCCCGGCGTAGCCCTTCGATACCTTGGTCAGGTCATCCAGGTAAATGAACTTCATTTCGTCGCCGTAGCACTTGGGTACGGCCACCTTTTTCCCGTCCCGGAGCGCCTGTTCCAGCATGGGGACGGTGCGCACCTCCTGATTGTAGGGCATGTAGCCGTAGATGGTCTTTGCCTTGCGGTAGGCTTCCGTCGCGGCGAACCTGCGGCCAAGCTCCCGGCTCCGCCGCTCGATCTCTTCCGCTGTCATCGCCCGTTTTTTCTCCCGAATCCGGCGGCGCAGTTCCGTCTTATCCATTCTCCGTACCCTCCGCTTTCTCGCTCACCGGGTGGAACATCCGGAACCACAGGAAAATGGCGATCTGCCCCGGAATGCCCAGAAGGTAGATTTTCCAGAAATTGTACCGGAAAATCAGCAGCCCGGAAACATGAATGGCGATCAGGAATCCCCACACGATGGCGGAGATCAGCAGCCGGTTTTTCCGGAAATCGTGCCACGCCGAAAGTAAACTCAGCATCACAATGGCGTTGACCGGCACGGCGTAGAAAAACGCCAGCCAGCTGTAGCGCTCCACGGCGTGGAACGAGGACATGATGACGAATACGAACAGCGCAATGAACCACACCAGAGTGGAGGACAGTGCTAATATCACATTCTTATTGGCCTTGCGCTTCAGCGCCTTTTCGGACACCTGGGTCATGGCTTTTTCCAGGGTGCCGGGGTTACCCGGCAAAGCGTCGGGGTCGGCCAGCAGCTCCCCCACGGGTATCCGGAACAGCTCCGCCAGCTGCACCAGCGTCATCACATCCGGCACGGATTCTCCCCGCTCCCATTTGGAGACGGCCTTGTCGGAATAATTCAGTTTTTCCGCCAGACCCGCCTGGGTCAGTCCCGCCTGCTTGCGGTACGCGGCAATATTGGAGCCGATCTGATTTCTCAAAGTCGCGTCGTCCATGGTTCCCCTCCAGCTTATAGTCATGCCTATCTTATCATAAACGGAAAATCTTTGCAACAGGGAAACCGGGGCATTCCTCCGACGCTCCCGAAATATATTCTTTTTTTCTCTTGCAATTTCTTCCGATCTATGATATAAATGGTTTGTACACCATCAGAAGCTTTCAGAACCTTTCCGCTGTAAGGAGGAAACACTATGAACATCCGAAAACTTTTGACCCGGCTCGTTTCTCTGGCACTGATCGCGGTCTTTCTGCCCACCGTCGCAATGGCGGATACCTGGTACTTGGAGGACGGCAGCATCACCGTCTCCGCCACGGAAAGCGGCCAGAACGTCAGCCAGGGCGGCGTGACCAAGGAGGATTCCACCCCCGTCATCCGGAACCGGGATTCTTCCACATCCACGACCAACACCGTCACCATCAAGGCTGACGCGGGGCAGACGGCCAACGTCACCCTGGAGGACACCAACATTGACACCACCGGCGGCGCAGGGCCGAATGGCGCAGGCGACGCGGCGGTGAGAACCGAGGGCGGCGGCAACGTCAACCTGAACGTTGAACTGGACAACACCCTGCAAAGCGGAAACACACACGCCGGTGTGGAAAAGGGCAACGGCGGCAGCCTGACCATCGGCTCCGAATCCGGCTCCGGCCAGCTGGTAGCCACCGGCGGCGACGGCGGCGCGGGCATCGGCAGCGGTGACCGCTACCCATCCGGTAACTACAATGTCGGTGACATCACCATCACCGGCGGCGATATTTTCGCCATCGGCAACGGCGGCGGTGCAGGCATCGGTGGCGGCTGGGTCTGCAGCGCCTCCGACATCACCATCACCGGCGGAAATGTCACAGCCGTAGGGAAACAAGACGGTCCCAACCGTATTGGCGGCGCAGGCATTGGCGGCGGCGGGGTTCAGAATTCGAACGTCGGCGGCGGCAGCAATATCAAAATCACCGGCGGACGTGTCACGGCGGTGGGCGGCAATTACTCTGCGGGTATCGGCGGAAGCAATGCCTCCAACGGTGAGAACATCACCATTTCCGACGCCGAAGTGATCGCCATAGGCGGCACATGCGCCGCAGGTATCGGTGGCGGCTGTGCCGATGCCACCGGCAACGCCGGACAAGGGACGAACATCTCCATTTCCGGCAGCGCAAATGTAAAGGCCGCCGGCGGCGTGGGCGACTATCTGGACGGCGCGGGTGCGGCCATTGGTGCGGGCGGAGCACATCAAGGGAGAACCCCCGTTGATGCTCAGGAGGGAGATGTGGACACCTCCGGCCTGACTGGCAGCATCGAACGTCTTCCCGCCGGAACGACCTTTGACATCCCTCAGCCCAAGCCCCGCAGCAGCTTCCTGACTGCCTCCGCTGAACCCCAGCCGGTGAAAGCGACGCTCTATCGCGTCATCGACGAGACTGGCAAGGCGCTCCCCGTGGAGACGAAGCAGGAGGACGGCGTTCTGCTGCTCACCGCCCAGGCCGACATCGCCATTCTGGAAGGCGCGATCTCCGGGCTGCAAACCCTGCAAGGCCGGGGCATCGATACCATCACCTTCACCAACGGCACCATCTCCGTCAGCTTCTCCCTGGCGGAGGTCATCGCCAAGGGCGTATCTTCGGACATCTACCGCCTGACCCTCTCCGGCGGCGAAGCCAATTTCACCCTGGCTGACGCGGACATCACCGCGCTGCTGGGCAAGTAATTTCCATAAACAATACGCCCCGGACATCCAAGGATGTCCGGGGCATTTGCTGCTTCGTTCAGTTGTCAGCCGCCGAAGAAACGGCGGAAGTATTCGTACCAGTCGCCATAGTCTCCTTCACTGGGCATGGAGGAATCCTCCTGGGGGGTGGTCTCCACGGTGGTATCGTGGGGCTTTTCGTCAAAGGTAATGGTCAGCGTCAGCTCCCGGCCGCTGCGGACGACGGTGATCTCGGCCGTGTCCCCCGCCTTGTAGTTCCGCAGGGTGCGGGTCAGGTCGGTTCTGGTGGTGATCTTATGATCGTCCACCGCGGTGATCAGGTCCTTGGACTGGATACCGGCTTTGTCCGCGCTGCTGCCCGGCGTCACGTCCACGACGTAAGCGCCGTCCGTGGGCAGGCCAAACTGGGCGGCGGCTTCCTTGTCGTTGTCCTTCACGGAGATGCCCATGTAAGCGCCGGTGACATAGCCGTAGTCGATGAGGTCGGAGATAATGCCCATCACATCGTCAATGGGGATGGCAAAGCCGATGCCCTCGATGGACGCGCCGGAATTGGTGGTGCCGGAATACTTGGCGGTGGTGATGCCGATGACCTCGCCGTACATATTGAACAGCGGGCCGCCGGAGTTGCCCGGGTTGATGGCCGCGTCGGTTTGCAGCATACTGATAACGGTGTTGTCGGTGGTGACCTCCCGGTTGATGCCGCTGACATAGCCCACGGTCTCCGTGGCAGCCAGACGGCCAAGAGGATTGCCGATGGCGACCACCATGTCGCCGATGGAAAGATTGCCACTGCTGCCGATGGTCGCGGCGGACAGCCCCTCGGCTTCCACCTTCAGAACGGCCACGTCGTTGGTGGCGTCGTAGCCCTTCACTGTGGCGTCGTACTCGTCGCCGGTGTGGGTGGTGACGGTAATATTGCTCGCGTTCTGCACCACGTGGTAATTGGTCACCACATAGCCGTCCTCCGTCAGGATGAAGCCGGAACCGGAGGACGTTCCCTCCACACTCTGGCCGTAGGCGGTGGTCTGCATGGTGCAGGAAATGGCCACCACGCTGTCAACGTTGCTCTGATACAGCTGCGCCGGGGTCATGGCCGAGCCGTCCGCCGCCGGGAGCGCACCGGATGTGCCGGAAGGGGCGCTGTCGATCTGCTTCTGCAAATCGTCGATCTGTCTGCCCAGCTGCTGGGTAATCTGGTTGGTTTTCTGCTCCCATCTGCTGTTGACGCTGGACGCCGTGATCAGGCAGCCGGTCGCCACCAGCGCCAAGACGAGGACGGCGGTAATTACGGTCTTCCAGGGAGACTTGCCGGACTTGCGTTCCTTCTTCTGAGGCGGCTGCGTCTGGGGCTGGTACTGGTACTGATATGCCCGGGGCTGACCCGTCATGTACGGGGAATTGGCATAGGGAGATTCCCTGCGGCCTGCACCGGCGGCGTGATAGGTGCCGGACTGGGGCTCGCTCCGGGGTGCCGGATTCTGGGGTTCCGCTTCCTTTTGCGGCTCCTGAGGGGCAGCATCCTGCGCTTCGGAAGCCGGGTGATTCTCTTCCGGATATTCGCTATTTGTAAAGGTATCCATGGTGGTTCCCTCCTTCTCTTTTCTTACCCTACTCTACCCGCCACATATGAAGAAATATGTATCGACATGTGAAGGATATTTGAATTTTACAATTTTTCCGGCTTTTCGTCAAGGGCAGCAGCGGATAATTAGAAAAATCGCGGCAGCTTTCACTGCCGCGAAACGAATCACTTCTTGCGGAAGGACATGCAGTCGGTACACTGATCCACGGTGGGGCAAGCCTCGTGGGTACCCACCAGAATGCGGTCCAGAGAGCAGTAGTTCTCGCCCTCGCAGTGGTTGGCGCACTGCTGGACGGTACACTCGATGCTCTTGTTGGCATGACAGTTCATAGTAGCAGCCTCCTTTTCTTTGGATTCGGGAATAGTATGCGCCGCTGTCGGCAAAGCATACAGGAACTTTTTTCCAAGATTGCTTTCCGGGCATTTTTGTGATACCATAGATAAAAAGGATTTTGCGGGAGGAATCTCTATGCCTATCATTGCTCCGTCCATTTTGTCCGCCGATTTTGCCAATCTGGAACGGGATATTCACGATATTGAAGCCAATGGCGCCGACTGGGTGCATGTGGATGTGATGGACGGAATGTTCGTCCCCAACATTTCCATCGGCATTCCGGTGGTGAAGGCGCTGCGACCTGTCACCTCCCTGCCCCTGGACGTGCATCTGATGATCGACCGTCCCATCCGCTACGCCGAGGAATTTATCAAGGCCGGCGCGGACTGGCTGACCATTCACTTGGAATCCGACCAGCCCCAGAACACACTGGCCTGTCTCGACAAAATCCGGGCGCTGGGCTGTAAAGCCGCCATTTCCCTGAAGCCGAAAACCCCGGCGGAGGCTGCCATTCCCTATCTTGCCAAATGCGACATGGTGCTGGTAATGACCGTGGAGCCGGGCTTCGGGGCGCAGAAATTCATGGCCGACATGATGCCCAAGGTGAAAAAGCTCCGCCAAATGCTGGACGAGGTAAACCCCGCCTGCATCCTCGAGGTGGACGGCGGCGTGGACGCCGTGACGTACAAAACCTGCCGGGAAAACGGCGCGGAAGTGCTGGTCACCGGCTCCGCCTATTTCAAAGCCGCCGACCGGGCAGCCTTCGTCCAGGCTCTTCGGAAGTAGAAAAACGAACCCGGCTCCCATCTGGGAACCGGGTTCAGATTGTATTATATCAGCAGTAGAAATCCCGAATTTTCTTGGCGCGGCTGGGATGGCGCAGCTTGCGGATGGCCTTGTTCTCGATCTGGCGGATACGCTCCCGGGTGACGCCGAAAATCTGCCCCACCTCTTCCAGGGTGTGGGTGCGTCCGTCGTACATGCCGAAGCGCATCCGCAGAACGTCCGCTTCCCGCTCCGTCAGGGTGTCCAGAATCTCCTTCAGCGCCTCGGCAAGCAGGGCGTTGGAGGTGGCGTCGGCAGGGCCGGGGGTGCGCTCGTCCTCCACGAAGGAGCCGATGGAGGTATCCTCCTCGTCACCCACAGGGGTGTCCAGGGACAGCGTATCGGCGGCGGTGCGGTTGGCCTCGATGATCTTCTCCACAGGCAGGTTCAGCTCCGCGGCGATCTCCTCCACGGTAGGCTCGCGGCCAAGCTCCTGCACCAGCTTCCGGTTGCAGCGGGTGGCCTTGTTGATGACCTCTACCATATGCACCGGGACACGGATGGTC
>ERZ1026772.1198-NODE-1198-length-14849-cov-6.150331_pt1 | contig 14849 bp, 15 predicted proteins | sample MGYA00380124_ERZ1026772 | MGnify/ENA primary metagenome ERZ1026772 (study PRJEB33269, sample SAMEA4719760) | human gut metagenome | biome: human-associated habitat; feature: organic feature; material: feces | place: Cameroon | collected 2013-10 ...
GCACCATGATCTGGCGCTGCAACGAGAAATACGCCGTAAAAGGACAGCCCTGCCCGTCCCCCCATCTGCGGGAGGAGGAGATTCAGAACGCTTTCGTACAGGCAATCAGCCAGGTGCTTGAGCAGAAAGAGGAAATCTTGTCCGCCCTTCAGGAAGCACTGGCAGGGCTGACGGACACCAGCGGACTGGAACTCGAGTGCGACCGCCTGCAGGCAGAGCAGGATGTAATCTTCCAGCAGATGAGCCGAATGATCCGCGAAAATGCGGAAGTCGCGCAGAATCAGGCGGAATACAATGCACGTCTCCAACCGCTGGAAGATCGGTATGAAGCGCTGAAAAACGCTATGCTCAAAACAAAAGAAGCCATTTCCGAGCAGACCGGTCGCCGCCGAAAGCTGAAAGCGTTCATGCGCGAGCTGAGTGAGAATGATCTTCTGACTGCTTTCGACGAGCGCGTGTTTCTGGGTACGGTTGAGCGAATCACCGTATTCAAAGGGGCGAGCAAGGGCGAAAAGCGGCTCGTCTTTCGGTTCAAGGACGGCAGGGATGTGGCGGTTACCCTATAAGGCGGCGGTGCTTTTCGCGACGGAAAACGATGCTATTAGCAGAAACTCGAACAATAATAAACACCCCGCAAGCGAAACAGGTGACTTGGAAAGAGTCGGATGTTTGGCTTGCGGGTTTTTCTATATCAAGGTAATTTGTCGCAAAATTACGGAGTTTATGACAATGAATGGATAATAAGATAAAATCCATTATCCCTCTACCATATTATAAGAACTTGTCTTCATAAGATGGATGTGTTATAATAGTAGCATGAAAGAAGCAAGAGCCGAGATGCTGCGCTTCGTTCAAAGATCAACTCGGATGATCAGGGCGAAGACAGGGAAAGATGCTACTATCCTTTCGACCAGGAGCTTCAGCTCATCGCATCTGTTCGCAATGGTCAATATACTGAAGTCAGCCGTCTGATCTATGAGATTCGCCGTTACAATCGAGAATCAGCCCTTGACGCCCTCGCACTGTTGGATCAGGCAATGCTTTCCACCGCGCTAAAGCTGGCTGAAGAGTTTACTCCTGAGCAGAAAGCCCTATTGGAAAGCAGTGTTCACGCCGTAACGAAGGATTGTCATGTGGATGGCGGCAACGATATGGCTTTTGCGGAACTGCTGAATCTTTACCGGCAGTTATGCGGCTTCATGTCCAGCAATATTCACAACAAGAATCTTTCCATTATTGATAACGTATGCGATTATCTGAACGAACATTATACAGACCCTAATTTATGCCTTGACATTGTTGCCGAGCATTTTACTGTTTCTTATTATTTTCTTTCACATATCTTTAAATCTGAAACCAATAAATCTTTTTCAGACATGCTCAATGATACTCGAATCTACCATGCAATGGAGCTGTTAAAGGCAACGAGTCTGCCTGTTCAAACCATTGCCAAACAAGTAGGATATACCAACTGGTCCACCTTCCTGCGTGCTTTCAGAAAACGTGCAGACTTGACTCCCGCTCAATACCGCCATGCTCACAGTTGAAATCTGTTCATGCGCTATTATTTTTCCTGCAACATTGTCTGCTGCTTCCGCCGTTTTTCCATCCGCAGATCATGCTTACTTATGACAGGTGATAGAAAAACACACCCGTTTTGCTTAAGCATCAATGAAAATGAAAGAAACATCCTGATGGCCTGCTGCTAAATCATTTTCCCAAAGAAAGCCATAATTGATTATTCTCAAATGACTTGAGCTATCCGGTGGATATTGTTTGTAAGTCTGAGGGTGTCGAAGTTATTTTCTTGGGAGCAACTTTAAACTCCTGTTGATCAGCCCGGATGACAACTCAGCTGACATCGTTCACAATAGAAGAAGGGAGGCAATTCCTTGATTATTATCCCAAGTTCAATTCTTGTGATTGAAAACGATAGTGATCGTACTTTTATGGAAAAACTTTATACTGATTATTACAAACTCATGTATACTGTTGCTCTTTCCAGAGTCAAAAATAGTGAGGATGCTCAGGATGTTATCCATGATGCTATTATCCGGCTGATTAATAAAATCCCTTTGTTGCGTCAAAAAGATAGTTGCGTTTTGCGGAGTTACATTGTCAGTACAATCATAAGAACATCCATCAATTACCGCATCAAGTCCTCTCGCAATAAAGCGGTTGTTGTGGAAAAAGAAGTATTGGAATCTTTCAAAGATGAGGAAATTTCTTTAGAAGATGTCGTTCTGACCGCGTTCACAAACGAGGAGTTGGTTAATGGATTGAAACGATTGCCCCAAAGAGAAAGAGACTTGTTGCGTTGGAAGTACTTTGATGATTTATCTGACGAGGAGATTGCTCATGCCATGGAAATAGGGAAAAACAGTGTAAGACAATACTTAACGAAAGCACGGCGTTGCTTATTGACCATACTGGAGGAGAAAAAAGATGGGGAAAGCAGAAACTATTAATACTCGTGACTTTCTTCTTCAACAATGTGAAGATGCAAAACTAAAGCTTGCATTTTTTGATTTTCAGGAAATGGAAATACAAAGAATGGAGCACGCCTCCACTCAGAACGAAGAATTACAGCAATTGTTTGAGCAATCAAAGCCGGAAGCCTTTGAGTTGATTCGCCGCGAAATCAGGAAATCACGAATAAAAAAAGACTTGATAGGTCTGGTGCACTTTATGAAATCTGCGTTTATGTTCGTTTCCATTGTGGTAACTTTCGCCACTATTGGTGTGGCCAGCTGCTTCGCTCTCCTCCCTGAAGTTCAATCGAATGTATCCAATATTCTTGTTCCCTTGGTTTTTGAAACATGCAAAAAGTCATCCCCAAAAGAGATTTTATCATTGGATCAAGCGATCGAAGCTTTGAATAAACATCTGGAATCACTTATTTTCCCTACGTTTGAGTCGAAAATGATAATAGATTTCATTGCGCTTGAGTATATTCCATTTCCTGCGACAATTGATTGCTTGGACATTAACTTGAAACCCGTTTGGAGTTTTTATATCAACTACTTGCGAGATGAAGATCGGCAAGTGATATGCATTGATGCTTACACAGGGGAACCGGTGAAATAAGCAGGCATCGATGATATAGCGGGCGCAAAACTGTTTTCTATTCATTCCTTGTGATAAAAAAGGGGGTGTTGAAATTGATTATATAATTACATACACGCTGTTTCCTTCCAATGTTGAGACATCGAGAAAGGAGAATTTATCATGAAAAGGTTCGTATCAATGCTGCTGGCTGTAGTCATGCTTCTGTGCATTATCATTTCATCGGCGAGCGCTGCAGGGTTCTCTACAACGACACTTTCGAAAAATGGTGTCCACAACACCCCCGCAGTCACAAAAACCACAGGTAATGGTGTTGCCGCGGGTGCAGATGTTTCTAATATGACTACCAACGCCACATTCCATTTTCGTGTATGGAAAAGCAGCCCTGTGTGGCAGGCCTCTGACGGTGTAAGAAAGACAGGCATCGGACATGTTACCATGACGACACTATATGACAACTATGGACAACCTCGGTTATGGAAAGAGGTAAGTTATTATCTTGCCGTGACCCATAGTCAGTATTCTAACGTGTCGTCTGGATCCACTTGTGGCGAGTGGAATCCATAATCCATGACTTGATGACTCGGCGGGCCATAAGTGATAAGGCGCCTATGGCCCGCCTTAAAGGAGGTTTTCTATGAAAAAGTGCATATTGCGATTGTCCTGTCTTTTGCTTTTCTTCACGCTGTGCTCACCCTTATTCATACTGTCGGAAGGAAGGGCTGAATGGATTGCAGCAGAATGGAAAGCGGTGAAAAAAACGCTGGATTGTGATGGATACATCGTAAACATAGATGCTGTAACCAACATTGCTATTCCTACAGAATGCAACGAGTGGACAGCAGAAGTATACCAATACTCAGAAGATGAGGTGCGTCGCCTTCTCGCCGTGGGGTCTCCTGGCGACGAAACCATAAAAAGAACAAAAATGCTGCATGGAGAAATTGCCTTATCTAATGATGAACGGAAAATTCATGCGGGGTCAGAACCCGGTATCCTTAGGTTCGCACATTACGAAAACTCCAATTTCTATTCTAAAGCCATGACCAAAGCACGCAGCACAGGCTATTATTTCCGTTGCCACGAGCAGGAGCAGTTAAGTGTTCCCATCCTTGCGCGGTTCGATTATCAAACGGCCCTGTCCCGAATCGAACCCGTTTTCCGACATCTCAACTATGTGGTAGGAGAACCATCCTATGTGGATGCCTGGAACGTGGAAACACTGATGGAAAAATCAAAGGAATGGCTCGAACAATTTCCAGATCAACTTGTGAAACTTGACTGGACAGAGGATGACGAATTGTATTATCTCGAGATACCGGTTTACTACCAGGGAATCCGTTTGCATCGGGGGGACCGTGATGTCTGCAGAGGATTGAGGGTTTGTGACGCGGGAATCCGCTGTGAAATTAGTCCGGAAAGAATTTTGGAGTTTCGGGCAATAGACTGCTTCTTTCAAAATGAGAAGGCGCGGTCTGCCCCACAGCCTATTCTCCCGCTGGACGAGGCCATTGAAAGGTACAGACAGCATCTGTCCAGCATGATTTGGAACAGCACAGAGCCCATTGTTGTCGACAAGATCCTGTTGGAATGGCTGGTTTTGACAGATACTACCCGCAAGTCGCATTCATATCAGATGATTCCAGTCTGGTGTTTTTATTATAAAGAATATTACAAAGAGGACTACATAAAGTTTCGGGGTTTCTGGTATCACACGGATTATATCCATGCCATTACTGGTGAGTATATCCCTCACACATTTGGGCAAGGAGAGTAACGGAGGTAATCAACTTGCTGTATCAATTGAAAGTGGATCTAAAGCGCGGATTGTTGAGTTGGCGCTTTCTGGGGGCTATACTTCTATGTACTACTGTATACATGCTCGGCGCCCTGCCAGAAAAAGGTTCAGGAGATATTTTATATATTCTTGATGCGTCTGTTGCGTTCAGTTCCTTTACCGAGTTGTTTCCCGTCGCCGCCGTCTTGCCGTTGGGTTGCAGTATGCTGGAAGATATAAAAAGCGGATATAGTAACTTCATCTTGCAGCGGGCAACGATCCGCCAGTATTTGACAATTCGCTTTCTCGCGACCGCTTTTCTTGGCGCTTTGGCCACCGCTTTGGGAATGCTATTGTTTCTGGCAATCCTGCCGATCAGCCATCCGCTGGTATTGAAGATGAAAATGCAGGATGCAGAACCAGTTTATGAATACATGCGTGATCTCGTTCAAAAAAAACAATGGGGGCTTTATTTTGGATTTTATGCTTTGCTGCAAGGGCTGTCTGGCATGATGTGGGCAAGTGTTGGGATGGTTATCTCCAGTATTGTAAATAGCGCCCAATTGATCTATCTATCCGTGGTGCTTTCAATGGAAGTGATATGCAAAATACTTTTCAGCTTCAATTTACCTCATGTTGTCGTTTTGGCAATGGGAGGAATTGATGAAACTTCCAGAACAGCTGTTTTTTATAAGTCCGGAGGAATTTTTATACTCATCACGATGATTTGTTTTATGGGGTTTTATTTTCTTCAGAATAGGAGGCTTCGACATGTATAATCGGGGCATCTGGAATACGGTAATCATTCTTCTGAAAAGACTGATAAAGCAGCCTAAATTATATTTGGTAGTTGCTTTGCTGGTTATAACCCTGGATACGCTGATTGGATCTGCCCGCCAGATCGTTGCGCAGTACAACATTCATGTGAATGCGTATGGGTCATTTGCCTGCTTAACTTCTTATAATTATCTTATGCTCTGGGTCGTGCTCGGTTACCTTGTGTTGATTTCTGATGTTCCGTTCGTTACCAATCTTTCTCTCTTTGTACACATCAGAATCACCCAGCGGCAATCGTGGACAGCAAGAATGATCTATATTTTAATAACAAGCATTCTCTACGTTCTGTTTGTTTTTATTCTGATCGCCGTCATAGAAAATGCGTCGCTCATGCATCCTTTTACATGGGACAAGGCATTAAATACAATGTCTTACGGTAGTGCGGTAGGCAATAGTTATCTTTACACACCTGCTGTGATTTTGTCATCTTATACGCCTCTTCAGGCATGCCTATTGGCCAGCGTCCTCTTGGTCTGTTCTTTATCCGCTTTGGGGAGCCTAATGCTAATAGGTACAGCTTTTATCGGAAAGAGAATCGTCTTATCCATTGCGGGTGTGATAGCAATACTGGATTCTGCTATTGGATATATGGGTTTGCCGGATGCATTATACTATATATCGCCACTTTCCTGGTGCAGATTGGAAATAATCAAAACAGCATCCTTCCATCCAAGCCGTCCATCTGAGCTATATTGTTTGTTGGCTCCTTTCTGCTCCTTTTTACTTCTTTTTCTTCTCGCCTGTATTGTGTTGATCCAATCAAATAAGCGTTTTGAAAGCGAAATGAACATAGGAGGTGAATACAGTGACTAATGTATTAAAAGTGGAAAATTTATCGAAAACCTTTAAGGGAAAAGTTGTTTTTAACAATATTTCTCAAACATTCTACGGAGGAAATGTCTACGGAATAATTGGAGAAAATGGAAGCGGTAAAACTGTTTTTATGAAATGTCTGTGCGACCTTCTGCCTGTGGATCAAGGAAATGTGCGATTCAATGAGCAAAGAAAAGCTCCTCCCAAAGGCACGTTCGGTGTAATTATCGAGGCACCTGGATTTTTGCTGAATTTCTCTGGATATTCCAATTTAAAGATGCTTGCGTCTTTGCAGCGAAAAGTGACAAAACAAGAAATTATTCATCTGCTGGATGATGTTGGTTTGTCGCAAGACGTACGGAAAAGAGTAGGTAAATATTCTTTGGGAATGCGTCAACGCCTTGGTATTGCTCAGGCCATGATGGATGATCCGCCAGTTCTTTTGCTAGATGAACCTTTTAATGGTTTAGATAAAAATGCTGTTCAAAAAACTTATGAATTGATTAAGCAGCTAAAAGATAAAGGTAAAATAATTATCTTGGCGAGCCATCATTCCCAGGACATTGAATACCTTTGTGACTTTGTCTTTGAATTGATGCAAGGAAAACTTTATGTACGACGATGACAAGGAAATGTAGCCGCTGCTATTAAGCAAGCAATAGTGATTTCAGAAATTCTATATATTTTTAATCCTTCTCTGTTGCCACTTTGTTTATGACCTTGTGGTTGGGTAGTGTTTTAAAAAGACGCTCATTAATGCTCGCCCCATCTTGGACAGCGCGGCAAACTAACAACAAGCCATGAATGAGACGAACTTCTTCCATGTGTTTATATTCTTAAACTCACGCTTTCATTGAAATTATTATAGAAAAACACATCCTTCAACATGAGATTTGTTACTTGGTCGAAAATAGCCAGAATGTAACATATTACCGAAGATCTCGCAGTCCTCCAACCATTTTGCTTCAAAAATGATTGGAGGATTGTTATGTTTTTAACAGCGCAATGGCCTTCATCTTATATTCTTTTCGTCAAAAAATCGTTGGAGACATGGGCCAAAACTTGGTCTGGTTTGGTCATACCACAAAGGAATCCTTTGCTGTACAATAACGGTGATAAAGCAAGGAGGGATGTTCGCGCTGCTTCGTTCGGCAGTTTGTGGCGGTCTTCTTTCAGGTGAAGAAATTTCACTGTACAGTCCTGATATGTTGCCTGAAATCACGTTGCTTGCCCAAAAGCATGACGTCATACATTTGACTGCTTTCGACGAGCGCGTGTTTCTGGGTACGGTTGAGCGAATCACCGTATTCAAAGGGGCGAGCAAGGGCGAAAAGCGGCTCGTCTTTCGGTTCAAGGACGGCAGGGATGTGGCGGTTACCCTATAAGGCGGCGGTGCTTTTCGCGACGGAAAACGATGCTATTAGCAGAAACTCGAACAATAATAAACACCCCGCAAGCGAAACAGGTGACTTGGAAAGAGTCGGCTGCTGAGTTTGCGGGATTTTCTATATCGGGACAAGCCGTCGCAAAATTATGGAGTTTATGGCAGACCCCAAAATGCCCGTAGCATCAGCATTTTCAGGCATGTTCCATACGGTTTTTGACGGCTTATATTTTTCAGCAGGCCGCCAGCAATGCAACCGCCTGACGACGTTGGTCGGGCAGGCTATGGCCGTAGAAGTCCAGCGTCGTGCGGGCGGAGCCGTGGCCCAAGAGCGCACTTACCGTCTGAATATCTACACCCAGCTCCAGCAGTCGTGTGGCAAAGCTGTGACGAATGGTATGGAAATGAACATCCGTCAGGCCAACCGCTTCCATGAGCCGGGAAAAGCGCCGCTGAAGCGTGCGCGGCTCGGCAGCATGGGCAGACGCGCTGAAAACAAATTCGCCAGCGGTGCCGGCTGCGAGCAAATTATTCAGCTTCGCCAGCAGAAAGTCAGGCACCGGCAGTACACGGTGTGAACGCCGTGACTTGGGTGAGCCGAGCAGTAGTAGCGTTTTGCGCCCATGTTCGTTTCGCCCCTGCGCCACCCGCTGGACGGTGCGCCGGACGGTAATGGTTTTCTTTTCCCAGTCGATATCCGACCACTTCAGCGCGCTTACCTCGCCCAGCCGCATTCCGGTGTACAGGCTCAGCAGCACAGGCAAATCCCCGCGCTCGTCTGCTGCCAAACGTACTTTTTCCTGTTCGGAACGGCTCAATACCCGCTGTTCCATCTGTTCTCCCTGCCGGATTTTCAGCTTCCGGCAGGGATTTTTAGTTGACAGAATAAGGATTTCAACTTATAATATGGTAGCTGATAAAGAGGTTTAGCTCATTATCCATTCATCGTCGCAGAATCAGTAATTATACGATGGAGGGAAAGAACATGGAAGTAGCGATCACTTTCTTCTTTGGCTCCGGTGCAGATTCTGATTATTGTAAAGAACTGCCTTCAGGAAAGTCCTTTACAGAAGTGCTATTGAAAGACGATGAAAAAAATAGAGAGATAAGGAAGGCGTTGCTTGGGAAACAATCCGTCTCCCTATATTTGCTGACACATAATAGCCGAAAGCTTTTTTGCAAACAATTTGGAATCATCAGAGCGATCCAGCGACGCTAAACTGCTTTGGTAAAGAAATTGTCGAAAAATGTGTTCGGGCTTATGATCCTAAAGAGGAGCTGAATAATAGTGAAAAAGCGGATATTGCAGACTATTGTCGCGAATGGTATTCTTATGTTACACAACATCTTGAAAAAAACCCTAGCAAAAAGTGCTTTGAATCAAAACTAAAAGATATACAAGCTTTTTTCTGGGAAAAGGGCTTGTTTTTTGACACGTTGGATGAAAAATTCAACTCTCTTCGTTTTCCTAAAGACTCGAACAAAGCGAAAAGAGTGATAAATGCTTACACCGCGATTTTTACTCTCATGCTTTTGGCGGTATATGATTCGGATTCCATGAGCAATATTTCAACATACTGTGATGTTTTTAATCTTTTGAATGAAGATTATCGGTGTAAGAAAAACGAGCACAGCACATATTATGAGATGGTAAGCGAATATGTTTCCTCAGCCAATGCAACAAATTGTCATTTTGTCACAACAAACTACACAGGGCTGGCGGGGAGGTGTATAAACCGCAACGCAAGGGAAAACGAAATGATTTATCTGCATGGAAGGCTGACGTGGTTCGAAGATTTGGAGAATTTGACCGTGTATGATGTAACGGATTCGGATGAACGGTTATGTGCTGAGCAAGCTGCTGAAAAGAAAATGCTGAGATGCCGTTCATTTTAATTCCCAGCGGTGTGAAACCTTTGGTTTGTACTCGCCAGATAGAAGAGTTCCATAAGTTTATCGAGGCTTTGCAGGCTTCAGATGAACTTTGCGTGATTGGATATCGCTTTAATAGTGAGGATAACCATGTAAATGCCATTATTGGGGAGTGGTTGCGTGCAAATAAACAACATCGTTTGATTTATTTCAATTGGAATGATAGCATTAACTTTAAAAAGTTGAAATGGGCAAGCGCATTTTCATGCTTGCATAATGCTGAAGCGAAAGAAGTGACTTCCACAAGTAAGCAGATTGTCTGTATCCCAATAGACGAAAGCAACGCTACGCAAAAGCTGAAAGAATATTTAAATATACGGAGGAAACATTAATGAGCAAATTCGTTATTGAGTGTCCCGTTTGCCATAACTACACGGAAGCCAGTACCGGCTTTTTCGCAGGCAGAAACATCAAATGTTCCTGTGGAAATGTCATCAACATAAAGACGGACAGGATTGCCAGTACGGCCTGTCCCTCATGCGGCAATGTGGTTGTGTATGATCAGGCAAAGGGGGATCGCGCAAAATGTCCCGTCTGTCACGCTGCCCTTCAGGCAAACGCCAACCGAAGCAATCTGGTTCACTTCCGCTGCAGCACCTGCGGCTGTCAGCTTCAGGCTGAAAAAAGCGCGAGAACGATCATTTGTCCTGTCTGTGATACTGCGGCAGACGTACAGGCAGAGATCAAAAAGGCGGAAGCGCATGACAGCGGCATTCCTGCCGTCATTTCCTATGAGGGCGACAACAAAACCTTTGTATGGAAGCATCCGCTGACGGATGTTGTGACCGGCAGCCAGCTGATCGTGCACGAAAGCCAGGAGGCCGTTTTCTACCGTAACGGCGAGGCGCTGGATTCTTTCGGTCCCGGACGTTACACGCTGGAAACGGGGATCCTGCCCCAAATGAATAAACTCTATCCCCTTCCTGTGCAGGGGCAGCCTTTCCATGCGGAGGTGTACTTTGTCAACCTTACCACGCAAATGGGGATCAAATGGGGCACGCCCAGTAAGGTGGGGCTGTTTGATCCTGCCACGGGTCTGCATGTGGAGCTGGGGGCCAGCGGATCCTTTAATCTGCGCGTGACCGACCCGCGGCGGCTTTTGATCCGGGTAGTGGGAACTGCACAGGGGCTTACCCAAGAGGAGGTTTTTCGCGGCGGAGACTCCGGCTATTTCCGCTCGATCATTATCACTCAGGTTAAGGCACATTTGGCAAAGATCATCAAGGCTAACCGCATCAGCGTACTGGAGTTGGACGAGCATATCGACCTGATTTCCAATGCGTTAAGGGAGGCCATCAATCCCACGCTGGCGGAATATGGTCTGACCATGCCGGAATTTTATGTGGGCAATATCGTAACGCCGGATGACAATCCCGCTTTCCGCCGCATGAAGCAGCAGCACGGGGAACTGTATCTGAAGGTGCGGGAAGAGGAAATCCGCAAGGCAGAGGCCGAAGCCGCTTTCGAGCGCAAGGCCGTTGAAGCACAGACTGCTGCGCGGATGAAGGTGATCGGCGCGCAGGGTGAAGCCGACGCAGCCCGTGTGACCGGGCAGGCCGAAGCAGACGTGTATCGGATGAAGGCCGAGGCGGAAGCACAGGAAATGCGCATGAAGGGCTATACCTATCAGCAGGAGACAGCGCGGCAGGTGGGCTTGGAGGCTATGCGTAACGGCGGCGGAGGCGTTGGCGGCCTTGCAGGAGACGCTATGCAGCTGGGCGTAGGTCTGGGAACTGTGGGCAGCGTAATCGGTATGACCCGGGAGGCGGTCGCTCCCATCCTGCAGCAGAGCATGGCGGGAAATGCTGTTTCTGGCTGGAATTGCGTCTGCGGACAGACGGGCCTTACCGGCAACTTCTGCCCCAACTGCGGTAGAGGCAAGCCGGAACCACAGCCGGTCGGCTGGAACTGCTCCTGCGGGCAGCAAAGCATTATGAGCAACTTCTGCCCCAATTGCGGCACCAAAAAGCCGATGCCCAAACCTGAAGGCTGGAACTGCTCCTGCGGACAGCAAAATATAACCGGAAATTTTTGCCCCAACTGCGGAAAAAAGAAGGAGGACTAAGCCATGAAACTTGGAAAATATGTATGGGGAATTTGGGGAATCGCGCTGGTCACGGCGCTTGCCTTCGCATTTTTGCTCCCGTTCACCTATAACGCCGTATACTTTATTGCACTGCTTTCTATGCTGCTGGCTTTTGTCCTGTGCGCATGGACATTCTGGCGTTCCTTTTCCACGAAGAACGAGCTGTTCAGCAAATACATGGGCTGGCCTATTTTCAAGGTTGGATTGACCGCGCTGGCCGCGCAGCTGGCAATGAGCTTTGGGCTGATGACGCTGGCTTCGCTGTGCCCGGTATTCGTTGCCACCTTGCTGGAAATCGTTTTGTTTGCTGTGGCAGGCATATCCCTGTTAACGAGAGAGGCCGCCCGTCAGGTTGTTACACAGACGGAGGAGAGCCTGCCCGACAGAACAGCGGCTTGGAAAGAAGTACGCCGCAAGGCAGCGCTGGTTGACCTTCCCGAAAACCGGGAATGGCAAAAGGTTTTGGAAAATATTCGTTATGCCGATCCTACGGATAACGAAGCTACAATGGCATATACCCAAAGAATTTTAGAAATATTGGACGGCCCTGTCGATGCGGACGCGATACTCGACATACAAAAGCTGATGCTGGCGCGCAAGCAGCAAAAATAAACCGAAACCCTTTTCCCAAAATCATTGAATATAAGTCTGGCAATACGGAGGCAATTTCATGATTATCAAATGCAAAATGTGCGGCGGAGATATTGAATTTACGCCCGGCGCGACCTACGGAACCTGCGAATACTGCGGCAGCACCTCGACCATTCCAAAGGCGGATGATGATCAGAAGCTCAACCGCTACAACCGCGCCAACCATTTCCGCCGCCAGTGCGAATTTGATAAGGCGATTGCGGCCTACGAAAAGATTCTGGAACAGGATGATACCGACTCGGAAGCCCACTGGGGCGCGGCGCTGAGCCGCTATGGCATCGAATACGTGGAGGATCCCGCCACCCAAAAACGGATTCCCACCTGCCATCGGGTGCAGGTGGCATCCATTCTGGCGGACGCGGATTATCTGGCCGCCGTGGAAAACGCGCCGGATGCGGAGAGCCGCCGCCTTTACGAGGAGCAGGCCGCGCAGATTGCCGAGATTCAGAAGGGCATTCTGGCGATTTCCGCCAACGAAAAGCCCTACGACGTGTTCATCTGCTACAAGGAAACCGACGACAACGGCCAGCGCACGCGGGATTCCCAGTGGGCTCAGGACGTGTATTACGGCCTGACGGACGCGGGCTATAAGGTGTTCTTCTCGCGCATTACGCTGGAGGACAAGCTCGGCCAGCAGTACGAGCCGTACATCTTCGCCGCGCTGAATTCCGCGCGGGTCATGGTCGTGATCGGCAGCAAGCCGGAATACTTCAATGCCGTCTGGGTGAAAAACGAGTGGAGCCGGTATCTTGCGCTGATGGCGAACGACCGCACGCGTCTGCTGATTCCCTGCTATCGGGACATGGATCCCTATGATCTGCCGGAGGAGCTGTCCGCCCTGCAGAGCCAGGACATGAGCAAGATCGGCTTCATGCAGGATCTTCTGCGCGGCGTGAAAAAGGTGCTGGATGCGGGAAAGAAGCCCGAAGCAGCGAAGCCTGCGACTGAGGCCGTTTCGACGACGAATTCTGCGGCGCCTGGCGTTGCCAGCCTGCTTGAGCGTGCTTACCTGTTTATGGAGGATAGCGATTTCGACAGCGCGGCGGAATATTTGGATCGCGTGCTGGATATCGACCCGAAATTTGCCCCGGCCTATGCGGCGAAGGCGTGCGTAGCATTCAAGTTCCGCCGGGAAGCGGATCTGGCGAATGGCACATTTCTGTATGAGGACAACAACGACTGGAAGAAGGCCCTGCGCTTTGCAAATGCAGCGTACAAAGCGACCTATGAAGGCTATGACAAGCAAGTGAGGCAGCGCGTAGAGCGGCAAATTCGCGATTTTGCTTTTGATTGCGCCGTGGAATTGGCAGTCAATCCCCATGCTGACGGAGCAAAACTAGATCAGCAACTGGAAGCGTATCGCAATCTTTGTTCGCATACAGAGCAACCACATCCCGACGGCAAACGCCGCCAGAACGCCATGGAAAACGAGCGTCTACTTGAAAAGGCGGTTCGAGAAAACGAACCGGGTGACATTCTCTCCGCCAATTACGATTTAGCAGCCGAGAGGTTTGAAGAAATTGGCGATGCCGAGGCTGCGAAACGTGCGGAGCAGTGCCGGACGCTGGCCGAGCAGGCGCGGCAGAAGGCGATTTATCTTCAGGCGAAGGACATGACCGTGCGATACATGCTGCCTTCCATGCTGAAGCAGGCCGCGCAGCTGTATCGAAGCATTCCGAATTACGCGGACGCCTCGGCGCAGGCACAGAAATGCGCGGAAAGAGCGGAGAGCCTCCTCGCAGTCCGGTATGATGAAGCTGTAAAAGCCATGCAGGAGGCCGGAGAATCGAGCTTCAAATGGGTGGACGCAAAAAGAAAGCTGCAAGGGAGCGAACTGAACGGCTATCGCGATATTGCGCAGCTGCGCGTTCAGGCAGAAGAACGTTATCGCGAGTGCACGGAAAACGAAATGCGAATCGCGAAAAGTCAGGCTGCAGCAGCGGCGGCGAAGAAAAAGCGCAAGCGTATCATCGTTTGCACGGTAGTCGTGTTACTTATTGCAGCGATTTTGCTGGTTACAAAGGTAATTCTTCCCGCCAGCCATTACAAAAAAGCGGAATCTCTGCGTGCCGCCGGAGAATGGGACGCAGCCGCAGCGGAATTTGCGGAACTGGGAGAATATAAGGACGCAGCGGAGCAGGTATTTGCTACCTATTATGCGGCAGGCGAATCCAAGCGAGCAGCAGGCGACTGGGACGGCGCGGTGACTGCGTTTACCAATGCAGGAGAATATAAGGACGCAGCGGAACAGGTATTTGCTACCTATTATGCGGCAGGCGAATCCAAGCGAGCAGCAGGCGACT
>ERZ1026772.1202-NODE-1202-length-14839-cov-5.044305_pt1 | contig 14839 bp, 14 predicted proteins | sample MGYA00380124_ERZ1026772 | MGnify/ENA primary metagenome ERZ1026772 (study PRJEB33269, sample SAMEA4719760) | human gut metagenome | biome: human-associated habitat; feature: organic feature; material: feces | place: Cameroon | collected 2013-10 ...
ATTATATTTATGATAAAATAATTAAGTATAAAAACACGGTCACAAGAGGTTAAAAGTATGAAAAGCTTTACGATAAAAAGCAATGATTCAGATCAAAGGCTCGACAAATTTATTAAAAAAAGCGTTCCGAATTTACCGCAATCCTTGATGTATAAATACATTCGCACAAAGCGTATAAAGGTAAACTCGAAGCGTGCGGAAATCTCCACGAGGCTTCACGTCGGAGATACAGTCGATATGTATATCAACGACGAATTTTTTGCCCCGAGCGAGAAGCATTATGACTTTATGAAGGCGTCGAAAAGCCTTGACATTATATATGAGGACGAAAACATACTTTTGTTAAATAAAAAGCAGGGAGTCCTCTGCCATCCCGACGACAGAGAGTACATTGACACGCTCATAGGTAGGGTTAAACGCTATTTATATGAAAAGGGCGAATACAATCCCGATACAGAGAATTCATTTGTGCCGTCGCTTGTAAACAGAATAGACAGAAACACGGGCGGAATTGTAATTGCGGCAAAAAATGCGGAGAGTCTTCGCATACTCAACGAAAAAATGAAGCTTCGTGAGCTGCACAAGTATTATCTTTGCGTTACCGTGGGCACTCCGAAAGAAAAAAGTGCAATCCTCAGCGGTTATCTTGTAAAGGACGAAAAAAGCAACACGGTCACGGTGTCGAAAAAAGCCTCCGAAGGTGCAAAGAGCATTAAAACAAAATACAGAGTGCTTGAGAGCATAGACGGCTTGAGCCTTGTGGAAATTGAGCTTCTCACAGGCAGAACTCATCAGATTAGAGCGCACATGGCGTCAATCGGCTGTCCGCTTTTGGGCGACGGCAAGTACGGCAGAAACCGTGACAATAAAAAATTCGGCGGATACAAAAAGCAGATGCTTTATTCCTATAAATTGAAATTTGATTTTACAACAGACTCAGGTAAGCTTGCCTACCTCGACCAAAAGGAATTTGAGGTTCAGGATGTATGGTTCAAAGAGGAATTTTACGCAGGAAATTTAGTGTAATTTTCTATACTATTATATATAGGTATTTTTTAAGCGGTTTTTAATCGGATAATTTTAGCACATAATTGCAATATTCGCTTTTATGTGCTATTATTCTTTTAGTTTAATTTTTTGGGGTGAAATAATGTTTTCAAGAGTTGCAAGCGTCGGACTTTTCGGATTGGAATCATATCTTGTTGAGGTTGAGGCAAATCTCGGCGCAGGACTTCCGAGGTTTGACATTGTCGGACTTCCCGACACCGCTGTCAGCGAATCACGAGAAAGAGTAAGGGCGGCAGTTCACAACAACGAATATGACTTTCCCGTTTCGAGAATTACCATAAATTTAGCACCTGCCGACAAGAAAAAAGAAGGCCCTGTTTATGACCTTCCGATACTTGTGGCAATTCTGAAATCAACAGGTCAATTAAGAGCTAATACAGATAACTGTGCTTTTGTCGGCGAGCTTTCGTTAAACGGCGAGGTGCAGAAAATCAACGGTGTTTTGCCTATGGTTATCAGGGCACAGCGTGAAAAGGTCGAAAACATTTTCGTTCCGTACAACAACAGGCACGAGGGTGCAGTTGTAAAAGGTATAAACGTTTATCCCGTTAAAAATGTTCGTGAGCTTCTCGATCATCTCAACGGAGTTAAGCTCATTGAGCCTGTGTCCGAGGATGATTATCAAGAGCTCGGTGTTGCGCATGACCTCCCCGACTTTGCGGACGTCAAGGGTCAATACCAGCCGAAAAGAGCTTTGGAGGTTGCGGCGGCAGGCGGACACAATATAATGATGATCGGCCCTCCCGGTTCGGGTAAAAGCATGCTCGCAAAGAGAATACCGTCAATTCTGCCCGATATGACCTTTGAGGAATCGCTTGAAACAACAAACATTTACTCTGTTTCGGGTAAACTTCCGAGTGGTGTTTCGCTTGTAAAAGCAAGACCGTTTCGCTCTCCGCATCATACTATTTCTCCCGCAGGACTTTCGGGCGGCGGTACAGTTCCAAGACCCGGTGAAATCTCACTTGCGCACAACGGTGTGCTTTTTCTTGATGAATTGCCCGAATTTTCACGCAGTTCTATGGAAATTCTCCGCCAACCGATTGAAGACGGCAAAATTACAATCGCAAGGGTTGCGGCGACATATTCTTATCCCTGTTCCGTGATGCTTGTATGTGCGATGAACCCCTGCCCGTGCGGAAATTTCGGACATCCGACAAAGCCCTGCACCTGTGCTAAGGGTGCACCTGCAAGATATTTGTCAAAAGTCAGCGGCCCCTTGCTTGACCGACTTGATATACATATTGAAGTACCTGCCGTAGAATATGACGAACTGTCCTCAAATGAAAAGGCGGAGTGCTCGGCGGACATCAAAAGGAGAGTTGACGCCGCAAGGAAAATTCAGCAGGAGCGACTTCGTGGCTCGCACATTTCCTGCAACGCAAAGATAACCTCGGCAATGACAAGGGAGTTCTGTCAAATCACAGATGACGCAGCAAAGCTGCTTAAAGCCTCTTTTGAGCAACTCGGACTTTCAGCAAGAGCATATGACAAGATTTTAAGAGTGGCAAGGACTATTGCCGACCTCGACAATTCGGAAATTATAAATTCCGACCATATTCTTGAGGCGGTACAGTACAGAAGTCTTGACAGAAAATTCTGGAAAAATTAAAAAATACTTATCCGAATATGAGAAAACAGCTGTAAAGGTTTGTTCCTTTACAGCTGTTGCTTTTATCTCGCTTAGCCCTTTATATCCTTATATTCCGGCTTTATCACCTTGTCGGTTACGCTTTTGCCGATTGTAAATTCGGGAGTTCCCATTGAGCCGGGTGCCACCTCGTACTTATCAAAGACGATAACAAGCTCTCCTTTTTTATTCCAATAGAAATTGCAATCCGCTTCGAGCTTTTCAAAGTTCTGACCGAAGTCCTCGCTGTCCACCCAATAAACCGCATCCGAGTCCTTTTTCATTCTTTGCTTCATCTGACGTTTAATTTCAGCTTCAACGGTGCTGTAAAACTCGTCATTGTCGGCTATATCGCTGAGTTTAACAATTTCGCCCCTTGTCTTGTCGATATGATAATATTTGTAATAGGTGTTACTGCTTCCTGCCGTTTCATGAACGGTGATTTTAAGAGTAAACCATTTATCGGTGTTTGTCACAACATCGTAATCGACATAAATTGCGCCGTATCCCTCGTCACCTGCCGCCTTACGCTCCTCATTAAATCTGTCCGCAAGGATTTTTGTAAGCTCCTCGACATCCTTATTTATATAATCTGCCGCACCGCTTTCGTCCTCGATTTTCGGAACGTTTATTTCCATTTCGTGATAATCGTCTGAATAGAAATAATTTCTGATTGTAACGACCTTGACTATCCTGCCGATAACAGGCACGTCGGCAAGTGATTTTGCATAAGCCTTGCTGAAATTCGGCATAAGCACCAAGAAAAAGAATACCACACAAGCCGCTGTTGAAAGGATTTTCGGGAAAATCTTGATTTTACTTACCGAACTGTTCGTTTCGGGCAAAGAAGCAAGTGCATTTTCAACCGCCTTACTTACATTTTCGGGTACTTCTATGCTTTCTTCCTTTGCTTTTTCTTTTATATAATCGTCAAATTTATTCATTCTTGAAATCCTCCTTTAAGAGTTCTCTGAGCATTTTTCTTGCACGGGAGAGCTGTTGTTTAACCGCAATAGCCGTAGAATTTGTAACCTCAGCGATTTGACCTACCGAAAGATTTTCATAATAATACAGCACAACAACCGTTCTGTACGGCTGCTTTAAGCTCTCTACCGCAGAGCGCAGAGCAATAGAGGTATCGTCCCTTACGGGTACTGCTTGTGAGGCTTCGACCTCTTGAATGGGAATTACCTTGGAGTCTTTTCGTACAAGCTCGACCGCCGTGTTATGCACAATTCGTAAAATCCACGGCTTAAACGCCTTAACGCTTTTAAGCGTATCCAAATTCTTATATGCCCTGTATATTGATTCGCTGAGCACCTCTGCGGTGTCGGCATCATTTTTCACAACAGAAAACGCAAGTGAATACATAGCTTTTTCATTTTCCGTTATTTTCTCACAAAAGGCATCTTTGTCAATCAAGCTCACTCCCCCTTAATTATTTCGGATGTTTTACGGCAAATCCACTCACCCCACTGCTTATAATATTTAGCATACAGATGAGCGTTGTCTTGAGTTTTATCAGCCGATAAATTTCCGTCGGCATCATCAAAAACGGGATTTGCGTCTATATAAAATACTTTCTTACCGTCGGCAAGTTTTGAAAGCTCGGAATTAAGCCTGTTGATAGCGGTGTTGTTGATTACCTTGTCGGAGTCCGAACGGCTCTTTGATACGTGCAGATTTGCTTGAACAAAAATTGTCGCATTCGGCTGTTTCTCTTTTATAAAGCTGATAAGCTCTCCGTATTTAGATGTGATGCTGTCAAAACTGTATCCAAGCTCGTTAATGCCGAGCATTACATATATTTTATCGTATTTTTTATTAGACAGCAACTCATTTAATGTAACTTTTCCGACCTTTGGCACGGAAATTCTGTCTTTTTGAGCATTGAACACGCTCATACCGACAGTCGCAAAGAAATCTGCGTTATCAAGTCCCGCATATTCCCTAAGTCCGACCGTTCTTGAATCGCCGATGAACAACGCCTTTGACAAAATGTCGGGATTTACAGGCTGTTGCGAGGGCTCGGAGGTGCTCGGTGCCGTAGTAGGCTCTGCGGTAGTGCTTTCGGTCTGTGATGCGGTTACGGGTTGAGTGTCGGGAGTTGTATTATCTTCTTTTTTACCCGAACAGCCGTGAAGCGAAAACACAGCGGTTACGGTAACAGCTAAAATTAAAAGTGCCAAAGTTATAAAATTCGATTTTCTCATTTTGCAGTCTCCTTAAAATCTAAAATACAAAAACGGGTCGTCAAAGCCCTTATACATACAGTAAATACTTGCGGAAAATATCGCAAGCAGCAATATCGGAATAAGCACGCTGTTCCTTATGCGTTCGAGAAGCTTATACGGAAGCCTTGTCGAAAACAAAACAGAAACGATAAAGAACGGATAGTATTCCTTCAAATATTTAAGATAATCATACTTAAATATCGACAACGCACCTGTGCCGAAGAACGGGAAAAGCCTTGTAAACAAAACTCCGAGCTCTCTCATATCCGACACCGCAAACACCGCCCACATAAGCGGAATAATTAAAATCATATAAATATGACCGATTGCGGGGTGTGAATTGAGAAATTTCCCCGTCAAGTATTTTTCCGTCGCTATCAATAAAAATAATATAAATCCCCACAGCAGGAAATTATAACCTGCACCGTGCCATATTCCCGTTAAGAGCCAAACAAACAACAGGTTAAACAGATTCCTCGCCTTTGAGCATCTGTTTCCGCCAAGCGGAATGTAAACATATTCTCTAAACCACGAGCCGAGAGTTATATGCCACCGTCTCCAAAATTCCGTTACGGTAAGGCTCATATACGGATGGTCAAAGTTTTTCGGCAGCTTAAAGCCGAGCATTTTTCCAAGTCCTACTGCCATTAGCGAATATCCGAAAAAGTCAAAATATATTTGAAACGAATACGCAAACAGAGCCATCCACGCAAGCGGCGTTGATACGCTCTCAAAGCCGATTGCAAGCGTTTGCGACCAAAGCTTTCCGATTGGATTTGCAAGCAGAACTTTTAATCCCAAGCCGAATATAAACATTCCCAAACCGCAAAGCACGGCAGAAGCGTTTATTTTTCTGCTTTTCAACGAGCCCTTGACCCGAGAATATGTGACGATAGGCCCTGCTATGAGCTGTTCAAACATTGCGATATAAACAGCATATCTCAAAACGCTTTTTTCAGCCTTTGTTTTTCCTCTGTAAACGTCTGCGATATATGATATGCCCTGAAATGTGTAAAATGATATTCCTATCGGAAGCCCCAACGACGGTATTTGCGAGAGCTTCGGAATAAACGGTGCAAGCTGAGAAAATACAAAGTCCGAATACTTGAATGCACTTAACGCTATTAAATGGAACAATATGCCCGTCGCAAGTATCGCCTTTTTGTGCTTTTGATATTTTTCAATTCCGACTCCGACCTCAAAATCAACAATTATACTCAAGACAAATAATGCAAAGTGATACGGCGTCTTTAATGTTCCGACAAGGTAAAAGCTAAGGCTGCCGATAAGCAGCATGGCATTTTTCCACTTGTCGGGAACAATATAATAGCAAGCGAAAAACACCGGCATAAATATTAAAACAAATTTTAGACTGCTGAAAACCATAGCTTTTTTACCTCTCTGATATAAAGACGATAGAGAAGCTAAAAAGGTGACAAAAAAAATTCGGTGCAATCAAAAAAGATTACACCGATTTATTTGTTGATTATTTATTCGTCAATTTTAATTTTCTTGCCGTACTTAATTTGGTTAACAACGAAGCCGACAAGAAGCGCCAACGCCAACGGAATTAACAGAATTATAAGAAGCAGCACCGAAATTATAATTATCGGTAAGCCCTTTTTACTTTTAATAGTATGCTCGGGTTTTATTTCTTGCTTAACTTCTCCCTGCTCGCCCTCGTCATAGAACGGCATAATCGGAAGCTCTGTTTCGTAAGCGTTTATTCCTCTGTTATGAATAAGCGGCTCGGCAAAATCATAAAGTGAGTCAACCTTTAACAGCTTTTTAAGGTCGATATGTAAAACCGACAAAATCGAATCGAGTATGCTTATAAGTCCCATTGCGATTTTGTACTGCGGTTGATCGGGATTATAGAGATTTTCTCCGCCGTAAAGGTTTAATACCATATCGATTATAAAATCAACTACGCTATCATTCTTTATGTCGGCATAATCCTCTTTTTTAAGTCCCGTTTCTTTCTTAGTCCACTTGGCAACCGTGCCGATTGTAAGCTTATTGAGAAGCTTTGCGACAGGCTTTATAAGCCAACCGAATTTATAAACGACCTTTTTCTTAATGCTCATCGAGGTAACCATATTGGCAAAGGTTTCCGTGTCGCCTGCGGCGGCCTTAACCATATCCTTTACCATACCCGCAAGCTGATTTTTGAGATACTCCTGCATATCGCCCTGCATTTCAAAATCAGGCTCTTCGGTTATGAAATCCGTCGTCGTCTTAACGCTTTTGCCGTCATCATCAACGGTAACCGTTCTGATTGCACCCGGATAGCCTATCGGAGAAGCGGTTGCGATAGTATAGAAGGTGTTTCCTCTTTTCGAGGTTATTTTATCTATGCTGTGAATATGGGTGTGACCCGTGAGCATAAACTGCATACCGAGGTCGGCAAACTGCTCTCGTCTTACGTCAAAATCGCCGAACATATCGTTTTTTCCGATAAGTCCGTAAATCGGAGACGGAGCTATTAACGGGTGGTGCGTCATGGCAAGCACAAACTCGCCGTTTGCCCTCGCCTTTTCAACCTCTGACCTTATCCACTCAAAGCAATCGTCGGAAACGCCGCTTTTGCCCGATAAATTCCTATCGTCATTTATCGCAAGCAGTCTGTAGCCGTCTTGAAGCTTCACGGAATACGACATACTCTGCCTGTGCACGCTGTCCGCCTGATCGGGACCGAACTCACGGTACATATCGTATAAATCCTCACGTCTTGCGGCAGGAATATCGACCTTTTCATCATTTCTGTAAGCATAGGTCTTTCCGTCGTCCTTAAAATCGTGCGTCGCCGTTAAAACGAATACTCTTTTGCCCGATTTTTTAAGGTCACGGAGCATCTCGATAAATTCCTTGTGCGAGTCAAAGTCGCCGTTAGACGTCGTGTCGCCCGAAAGCAACACGATGTCCGTGCGATTGTCTTTTTTTATCTGCTCAAAGGTAGCTTTAAGCACTTCTTCCGCCCTTTCAAGCAAAAGCTGACTTTTTGAGTTGCCCTTTTCGTAAGCCTTGCCGTCTGTTCCGAGCTTCTTCGAGTAATAATGCGTATCGGTAATAACCGTGACCGTCAAAGGTTGTTTTGCCATATATCTACCACTCTTTCATCATCAGTCTATAGCCTTAGTTGCGATTTCCTCATTAAGCCTTGCGATAATATCGGAAAGAGCCATTGAGCCGATGTCGCCCTCGCCTCTTTTTCTGACCGAAACCGTCTTTTCTTCGACTTCCTTATCGCCGACAACAAACATATAGTTAATCTTCTGAAGCTGCGCCTCACGGATTTTATAGCCTATCTTTTCGCTTCTGTCGTCAACCTCAACTCTCATACCGTACTTTTCAAGCTCCGACTTAATCTCATACGCTCTCTCGTGATGACGGTCGGCAATGGGAAGAATTTTAACCTGAACGGGTGAGAGCCAAAGCGGGAACGCACCTGCATATTTTTCAATAAGAAGCGCAAGAGTTCTCTCGTAGCAGCCGATTGACGTTCTGTGAATGATATAGGGATTTTTCTTTGTGCCGTCGGCGTCCGTATATTCCATACCGAACTTCTCCGCAAGCATCTGGTCAATCTGAATTGTGATAAGAGTGTCCTCTTTGCCGTGAACGTTCTTAATCTGAATATCAAGTTTAGGACCGTAGAAAGCCGCTTCGCCTATACCGATTTTATAGGGGATTTCAAGGTGTTTAAGGATTTTCTCCATAACGCCCTGAGCCTCGTCCCACTGCTCCTGAGTGCCGATATACTTTTCCTTGTCATTCGGGTCCCACTGCGAAAATCTGTATGAAACGTCCTCATAAAGGCCAAGTGTTTTAAGCATATATATCGCAAGCTCAAGGCAGCCCTTGAACTCACTTTCAAGCTGATCGGGACGGCACATAAGGTGTCCCTCTGAAATTGTGAACTGACGAACACGGATAAGTCCGTGCATCTCGCCCGAAGCCTCGTTTCTGAAAAGCGTAGAAGTCTCATTGTAACGAAGCGGTAAATCACGATAGCTTCTTGCCCTGTTAAGATATGCCTGATATTGGAACGGGCAAGTCATAGGACGGAGTGCAAAGCATTCTTTTGTATCGTCTGTCGGATCGCCCAAAACGAACATGCCGTCAAGATAGTGATCCCAGTGTCCCGAGATTTTATAAAGGTCGCTCTTTGCCATAAACGGAGTTTTGGTAAGAAGCCAGCCTCTCTTCTGCTCCTCGTCCTCAACAAAACGCTGAAGAAGCTGAATAATTCTTGCACCCTTCGGAAGCATAATCGGAAGTCCCTGACCGATAACGTCGCTTGTTGTGAACAGCTCAAGCTCTCTGCCGAGCTTGTTGTGGTCTCTCTTTTTAGCCTCTTCAATGCGAGCCAAATGCTCTTCGAGCTCGGCAGCCTTCGGGAAAGCAACACCGTAAATACGCTGAAGCATCTTTTTATTTTCGTCGCCTCTCCAATAAGCGCCTGTGCAAGATGTGAGTTTGAATGCCTTAACGCTGCCCGTTGACATAATGTGCGGACCTGCGCAAAGCTCATTAAATTCACCCTGCTTATATAAGGTTATATTTTCACCCTTTGATGCGTGCTCCTTGATAAGCTCGACCTTGTAAATTTCGCCGTTGTCCTCAAAGTATTTGAGAGCCTCATCGGGAGTCATCTCGTACCTTTCAAGCGGCAAATTCTCTTTTACGATTTTTTTCATTTCAGCTTCGATTTTCTCAAGAATTTCAGGTGTGAAATTAACCTCGGAGTCAAAATCATAATAGAAACCGTTGTCAATAGCCGGACCTATTGCAAGTTTTGTATTGGGATAAAGGCGTTTAACAGCCTGCGCAAGAATGTGCGAAGCTGTGTGCCAAAATGTCTTTTTACCGTCTAAATCGTCACCGAAGGTAACGATTTCAAGCTCGCAATCCTCCGTTACGGGAGTTCGCAGGTCACAATATTCTCCGTTAATTCTGCCGCCGAGAGCCGCCTTGTAGAGACCCATACCGATACTCTTTGCGATTTCAGCAACAGTGATGCCGCTTTCAAATTCCTTGACATCGTCTCTTAAAGTTACTTTAATCATACATATTTCTCCTTTCAAAAAGAAAAAGCACCTCATCCCAATATTATGGGATGAAATGCTCTAAATAACATTCCACGGTTCCACCCGTATTGCAAGGCAAACGCCTTACCGCTCTGTGCGACCTTAACGCAGTCATACGGAACGGCTTAATCAACGCTTTCGCCGTTCACTCGGGAGTGGTATCCGACCGTGCCGTCCGATTTCGTTCCAGCCGTGCGAAACCTCTCTTTGCTCGGGCATCGGTTTTCATTCTCCGTCAACGCTTTGCTTTTATTACATTATATTATACATTTTATGCATCGCTTGTCAAGAAATATTTTCTTTATTTTTTTAATTCATTTCAAAATCAGAAAGCAAGTCGTTTGGCTGAACATTTAAGCACTTACACAGGCAAGCTAACTCATAATCTGTAACTTGTCTTTTGTTCTTTTCTATTTTGCTTATCATCTGTTGGTCAATATTAACATTCATAACCTGCATTTTTGCAGCAAGCTCTGTTTGAGAAATATTCAATTCAATACGTCTTTCCTTAACTTTTTCGGAAATGATATTCTTATTTCCAAAATACTGTATCTGTTTCATTTTCATCACCTTTACGTTAATATAACGTATTGACTTTATCATAAATTCGTGCTACAATTACGCTACATTAACGTAACGGTGGCTGATATAATGCAAAAAAATAATAAAACATACAAAATAATTATTACTTTGCTTGTGTTAGTAGTATTTGTTTTAACTTTTATTTTATGCTTCAAATCGTGTTCGGATAATAATAATAATAATGTTATCGCTCCTGAACATTCTGTTACCGAAGATTTTAGCGAGAACACCGTACCCGAATATAACAATGGTGCTACCGAAAGCATCAGTTCGGAATCGTCAAACGCCACAAAGAAGCCTATGTCTGGCGCAAACGGTACGCAGGGTGCGAACGACAAAACACCCAATTTTCCTGCCGCTTCGGGGAACTTGCCAAGTACTGAAGAAAGCGGCGTAGGCATTGCTAATCGCAGCACCGCAATTCCGGGATATGAAGAACTAAATCTTAAAGCAAACCGAAAGCAGCAAAATATAGCTTTAAGCAATCCGTCAAAGAATAACTGCTACTTCAAAATTACACTTATGTTAGATGACGGAACTATACTTTGGGTATCAAATTACATAAAGCCCGGTGAAAATTCAGAAGCTATTTGTTTAAATAAAGAACTTGAAAAAGGCAATTATAACGCCGTTTTAAAGTACGATTGTTACTCTGTTGACGGTGAAATGAAACGTCTCAACGGTGCTCAAACGAAATTATCCCTTAGGGTTAATTAAATATTTTATTTAAGGAGAAATTTTTATGAAAAAAGCAATGGCGATCTTATTGGCAATGTTAATGGTGATTCCGTTTGCTACCATAGCGTTTGCGGCAAACACAACCACATTAACCACAACAGTCCCGGGAGCAACGTACACGCTTAACATCCCCTCGGATCAAGAAATAGCGTACGGAGTTTCCCAAACAGGAATTGATGCCCCGACGGTTACAGATTCTTCCGGATTTGCCGAGGGTAAGAACCTTTATATCACAGCAACATACAGTGCGTTCTCATCTTCAACCACCGATACAACAATACCTTTTAAGTTATGCAACTATGGAGAAGATTATACAAAAGGCTATACAACCACATGGTCAAGCGGTGGAAGATTGAAGTTTCTTGGTCAAGCTAATGGCACTGTTGCGACTAATCTCACTTTCAGAAGTGATATCGGAAGTGATATTACATCGGAAAATTGTTATATATTTATCGATTCAACCGACTGGGGTAAAGCCGCTCCCGGAAATTACACCGCAACAATCACGTTTACAACAGAAGTTGCAAACGCATAAATGTAGGGGTTTAATATGATAACTGATGAAAAGATACAAAAAATTATTGAAGATATAAAGCTTAAAGCAAATAACAATTCGGAACGACAAGCCTATATTAGCATACAAGAATATGGCATTACGGCGAATTCAGAAAACACAGAATACGTCCTAAATCAATTATTCGAAAAAGGCATAATCTCAAAAGGGAAAACAATTGGTAAAGGACTTCTGTCTTGTATTGTTTCCAAATAATAACATTTAATCTATGGCAGAGACGGTATTTTCCGTCTCTGTTTTTTTAATTCAAAAACGCTTAACAAATTATTTACAAATTTTTATGCATAAATCATTGACAAATGAGGAAAATAACGTTAAAATTAACACTGTTAGCACTCAAAGATAAAGAGTGCTAACGAGTGCCAAAACAATCAGCGGTCAGGTGGTGAGATAAAATGGAAATGACCGAAAGAAAAGAAAAAATACTTGCGGCGGTTGTCGAAAAGTACATTCAGACTGGTGAGCCGATTGGCTCAAAAGCTCTTGTCGATTCACTCGGACTTTCCGTTTCATCAGCAACCGTAAGGAATGAGATGGCTGACCTGAGCGATATGGGTTATCTCGAACAGCCTCACACTTCGGCAGGTCGTATCCCGTCTAATCAGGGCTACAGGTACTATGTTGAGCATCTTATGACAACTTGCGATATGTCCCCGAGCGAAAAAAGCATCATAAGCTCCAAGCTTCGTGAGTCCTCGGGCGAGCCGCAGTCGGTGCTTGAAAAGGCAAATAACATTCTTGCCGATTTAACGCATTGCACGGCGGTTTCCACAACCCCGTCGGAGGCGCAGGCGGTCGTTAAAAGAATTGAGCTTGTCCCGATCGGAACAAGAACGGCTATGGTCGTTATGCTCACAACAACGGGAATGCTAAAAACGAGGGTTTGCCGTACAGACAAGGAAATCACTATTGATATTGCCGAGAATTTCTACAATATCGCAAAGCAGTATTTTATCGGAAAGCCGGCTTCGGATATTACAATTCCTAAAATACAGACTTTAGCATTGTCGCTCGGCGAAAAAGCTCTTACAATGACTCCCCTGCTTGTTGCGTTGTGCGACTTGGCGGAGATGTCGGAGAGGACGGAGCTTCTTTTGGAGGGTCAGTCAAATCTTCTCGGTCACAAGGAGCTTGAAACAAACGCTTTTGAGCTTATGGAGTTTTTGAGAAGAGCCGAGCCGCTTAACAGGATTTTTTCGCAGAGAACGACAAACGACAGTCCGAGCGTTCTCATAGGTAAGGAAAATCTTTTCAGAGAGCTTCAAAACTCGACTGTGATTTTCTCAAAGTATTCGATAGGCGGTCACGAAAGCGGAACGCTTGGAATTATCGGCCCTACAAGAGTTGATTATGCACGGCTTATACCGAGCATCAAATATTTAACAGACGTTGTCGGAATAATTCTTTCAGACAATATGGAGGATTAACATAATGGCAAAAAAAGACACAAAGAAGCAGGACCAAGTGCTTGACGAAGGCATAGAGGTTGAGGTTGAAAAGAATAAAGAGCCAAGTGAAACGGAAGCTCTTCAAGCTCAGCTTAACGAAGCCAACGAAAAGTTCTTACGTACCCTTGCGGAGTATGACAATTACCGTAAACGCTCAATAAAAGAAAAAGAGCAGGCTTACGGCGACAGCAAGGCGGCTGTTTTGACAGAGCTTCTCCCCGTGCTTGACAACTTTGAAAGGGCGGCAAGCAATAAGGAGGCTTCGCTTGAGGATTATCAAAAGGGAATTGATATGATTTTCAATCAGTTCAACGATATTCTCAAAAAAGCAGGCGTTGAAGCGTTCGGAGAAAAGGGCGATGAGTTTGACCCGAACATTCACTCGGCGGTTATGCACATAGACGACGAGAACGAAAAGGAAAATGTTATAGTTGACGTTTTCTCAAAGGGCTATAAGCTCGGTGACAGAGTTCTCCGTGCAGCAGTAGTTAAGGTAGCAAATTAAATTTACTATATAATAAAAAACAAGCATTTGGAGGTATATATCATGGGAAAAGTTATAGGTATTGACTTAGGTACAACAAATTCATGCGTAGCTGTTATCGAAGGCGGCGAGCCGGTAGTTATCGCTAACGCAGAGGGTGCAAGAACGACTCCGTCAGTTGTTGCGTTCTCAAAAACAGGCGAAAGAATGGTAGGTCAGGTTGCAAAGCGTCAGGCTATCACAAACCCCGAAAGAACCGTTTCTTCAATTAAGAGACATATGGGCTCTGATTACAAGGTTCAGATCGACGACAAGGCTTACACTCCTCAGGAAATCTCGGCTATGATTCTTGCAAAGCTTAAATCAGATGCAGAGAGCTATCTCGGCGGCAAGGTTTCAGAGGCTGTTATCACAGTTCCCGCATACTTTACCGACGCACAGCGTCAGGCTACAAAGGACGCAGGTAAAATCGCAGGTCTTGAAGTAAAGAGAATTATCAACGAGCCGACAGCAGCTGCTTTGGCTTACGGTATCGATAAAGAGGACGACCAAAAGGTTATGGTTTATGACCTCGGCGGCGGTACATTCGACGTTTCAATTATCGAAATGGGCGACGGTGTTCAGGAGGTTCTTGCAACAGCAGGTAACAACCACCTCGGCGGCGACGACTTCGACCAGAGAATTATTGATTGGCTCGCAGACGAGTTCAAGAAGGAGCAGGGCATTGACCTTCGTTCAGACAAGATGGCTATGCAGAGATTGAAGGAAGCTGCTGAGAAAGCTAAAATTGAGCTTTCGGGCGTTACCACCTCAAACATCTCACTTCCGTTCATCACAGCAGATGCAACAGGTCCTAAGCACCTTGAAACAACTCTTACAAGAGCAAAATTCAACGAAATGACAGCTGACCTTGTAGAAGCTACAATGGGACCGGTTCGTCAGGCTCTTTCAGACTCGGGTCTTAAGGCTTCCGACCTTAATAAGATTCTTA
>ERZ1026772.1203-NODE-1203-length-14835-cov-7.465359_pt1 | contig 14835 bp, 9 predicted proteins | sample MGYA00380124_ERZ1026772 | MGnify/ENA primary metagenome ERZ1026772 (study PRJEB33269, sample SAMEA4719760) | human gut metagenome | biome: human-associated habitat; feature: organic feature; material: feces | place: Cameroon | collected 2013-10 ...
GCACAAGCTGGCTTACGGATGCGGCATACCCCTTGCGGGTACATACAGTATTCCTTCGTTTTCCAAACTTTGAATTGGGACAAAAATCCTGGCTGAGCCTCCTTGTCAAATTATGCGGTGTTGCCCTAGAAGCAATTGCACAGGCTATGGGAAAGCATTTAGGGGAAGTGTTCACCGTGGAGCATGATATGGAGCCGTTGTCAGATGAAACGTACTGGCCTATCACAGGTTGATCTCAATCATCCTTGCCCATGCTGAAAAAGAAACCCATTGGGAAAACAACTCTGCTCTGCAAGCGTCCTCGGTATTGTAGCGACGGCGAAACTCTTTGAAAGTAATCTCATCTGTACGTGCCATGATGATGTTCCCCTTTTTGCTTTTGGGAACATTGTAGCATACTATCTGTCCAATAAACCGGACTTTTTCATGATATTGTGGCTTGCTGTGTTAAGTCGATAAGCATTATTATTTATTGCCTTTATATTCAGACTGTGCTATCATAAAGGAAATCATTCCATATTCAATCAAATAGTCCGTTTTATTACACATATTATTCTGTAAAATAAAAGCAGAATCTCAATTATGCATTGACCTTCTCTATATTCTCGCACGCAGCCCATAATGTATCGGAGTCATTTTTCCATCCTCTACAATCACCCACTCCCGGTAAAGTTCAAGTCTCACCATTTTCCAGCAATCCGCAAATATTTCAAAGCATTCTCCACAATGCAGCCCACCATAAAGCGCTCCATTGTCAAAAGCGATATCCGGTCGCTCTCCGTTCCAAATCAAAATTCCTGTCATAAAAACTCCTTTAGAGGGGGATTCCCATGAAATTATTCGATATCCTGCCCAGTGACCTTTTTTCCGTTCTGGCTTCTCCAAATCGAGTTTTGTATTCTGATGCGTTGGATGTCTTGTACAATGCCTATCGGGAAACCTTGAAAATACCGGAAGAAAAACTATACACCATGCTGCGGAGCAAGCTGGAGCAGCAGCTGGCTGACGCTTCTTTTGAAGGGGAAGATATTGACGAGGAGGAACTGCGGGATATTTCCGGTCGTGCCAGGTTCCTGATTCGGAAGCTCTGCGCAAAAGGCTGGTTTGAAAAAGAGCGGGGCGAGGATTTCGAGGAATACATCACAGTTCCCGGTTACAGCAGCCAATTATTGGAATTATTTCACCAATTGCGGGACGACCGCCCCGCCCGTGGATATTCCTATGTTTTCGGCACGTATTCCACATTAAAGGTGGCAAACGAGGGAGATAACGTATACGATAAAATGGCAGCGGTTTACAGTGCTTATGATAACACGCAAGCGCTTCTGAATTTGCTGCAAATGGTCTACCACAATGTGCGGCACTATTTTCAGATTCAGATTGCAATGCAGGATGTCAATGAAGTTTTGGCTTCCCATTTTAACGAATATGGTCAAAAAGTTGCCGAGGCATACATTCGTCCCTTGAAAATCAAGGATTCTGTTCCCAAGTACCGCGGCCCTATTCAGGAGATTTTGAATACCTGGATCGAGAATGACGCGCTTCTCATTGCCATGGCAAACGCGGCATTGCAGGATAAACGATGTGCCACACTGGCAGAATGCCGCTCCGATTTGCTGCAGAAGATTTTCTTTATAAAAGAACGATATGACCACATCGAGCGGGATTATCTGGATGAAATTGATGCCCAGGTGCGCCGCTACACAAGAGCCACAACGCAAAAGATTGAAAATCTGACAAATCGGGACGAAAACATTCGTGGAAATCTCAACTTTCTCCTGGAAGAACTTTCCAGAAACCGCCGTGCGGCAGACCTTGTGGAGCAGATTCAGCCGATTTTTCAGCTGTATGAGCAAACCTACTTATCCGGCAAAAGCCTCTGGTATCGGAAACGCCCGGGGAAGCGTACAAAATCCGCGCCTGTTCCCGTCGAGGACTCCATGCCTGATCCCAACGTCCGCATCCAGGCCGAGCAGCTGCTGCATTCTGAATACGGTCGTACCGCCGTCACGGAATATGTGGAGAGCCGGTTAGGTGCAGAGGGCATCTGTTATTCCAAAGACATGGTACTGGAGAATGACAAAGCCTACATTATGAGCCTGCTGGCCGTTCTTGCCGGCACCGACCGAGATTCTACTTTTACTGTAAGGGAACTGGGCGGTCGTTATGAAGAAAGCATTTATGAAGTTCCCCAGCTGCAAATCAGCCGCAAGGAGGGTAAAAGATGAATATGGATTGGCTAAACAGCGCAACACAGCGTGAAATCGATCAGTTTCGATCCGTCTGTAATCAGTTGTTGAGTCGCACCTATGTCGTACGGACGCTCTATAAGCCAGACAAAGGCAGAGTGACAAATCCAGATTACACCTTCTTGTCCATTCACTTTGAAGATGTCAGCGATTATCTCGGCCTTTTGGGGTGGACACTTCACAAAGAAGACATGGATGGCTTTTTCTATGTTCTAAACGCAGATGAGGCAAATCGGTGCAATCTCGACAAAAAGGAAACCGCACTGCTGCTTGCAATTCGGATGATTTACGACGAGAATCAGGAAAACCTGGGACTGGAGCAGGATGCTATCTGCACCGTAAGAGATGTCCTGGAAAAAGTCGTTACAGACTATGCGATTTTACCGTCTAAGCCCAATATGGAAGATGTCAAGCGCGCCCTCACACGCCTGGAAAACCATTCCATTATTCAACGAATTGACGGCAAATTCAACAAAGGCAGTTGTAAATTTGCCATTTTGCCCACAGTTACATCCGTAGTATCTGCTGACAGGCTTAATCAGCTTGTTGCCGCGTTAAAGAAAGAGGATGAACATGAAGAAACTGACGAAGATTCTGTTGGTTAATTGGCTGTATTTTTCCAAGGAAATAATTGAGATCAACGATGTCAACTTCCTCACCGGAAAAAACGGTGCAGGGAAATCCACTGTAATTGATGCGTTGCAGATCGTGCTTCTCGGCGAAACCAGCAGCCGGAATTTCAATCAGGCTGCCAACGAAAAATCCCAACGCACCCTGGATGGCTATTTGCGGGCAGATATGGATGACAGCAATCCCTACTCCCGCAGGGGAAAGGATTTCACCAGCTTCGTTGCCTGTGAATTTCTGGATGATGTAGAAGGCACCAGCTTTGTAACCGGTGTTGCCTTTGACTGTCGCAGCGACGGGACAAATGTGGAGCATTTTTTCATTTACAACGGTACGATTCCCGAAAGCGGCTTTGTTGAAAACGGGTTTGCATTGGAATATCCCGTATTTCGGAAGCAAGTCAAAGCGCAGTGCGGCTCCACCGCTGAATTTTATGATACGCAAAAGCAGTACCGTACAAATATGCTGGCAAAGTGGAACGTCCACAGCGAACAGATCACCCGCATGATGAAAAAAGCGGTGTCATTCCGTCCAATTGTGGATATTCAGAAATTTATCACAGAGAACATCTGTGACATCCCGGAGAAGCCGGATATTGAAGCCATGCAGGAAAACATCCGGGCATATAAGCGGCATGAGCAGCTGGCTCAAAGGCAGGAAGAAAAGCTTGCCGCTCTGCAGGAGATCGGCAAACTGTTTCGGGATATGCAAACTGCACTGGATCGCTGGCAGCAGCAATCTTTTCTGGTGCAGTGGGCGGAGAAAGAAACGCTGGAAGCGAAAAATCAGAAGTTCCAGGCAGAGCAGCAGGGGCATGAAACGCAGATCGCCTCCATAGGCTCTGAGCTGGAACATATTGCATCGGCAATCCATGAAAAGGAGCAGCGCAAAACCGACCTGATTGCAGCCTGCGCCCAAAGTGACGTTTCCCGGGAAGAGGAGCGGCTTCGCACCGCTCAAAGCTCCCTGCGCACTGAGCAGCGGCGGTTAATGGAACAGCTTCAAACGGATGCCCTGGAAATCAAGCGGGAATCCACGGTCATGCTGAACCTGTGTAAAAAAATACAAGACTGGCAACCTTCTGACGCATTGACCGCCATCGTGGAGGCCACAAACGCCGTTCAGACTGCCTATTCCCGTTTCTCCGATTGCAGCTATGAGATTTTCGCAAAATCCTCCGCAATTTTTGAAGCGGCGCAAGATGCCACCTCTTCTCTTATGGCAGCAATCCGGGATGGCACTTACGCGCTCAAGGTGCTGCTAGACGAGCAGGCTGCCGCTTATGACCAAAAAAGTGCCGTCCTCGCCAATCTGAGAAAGAACATCAAGGACTATCCCAAAGGACTGCTTTCATTAAAAGGATATTTGGAGACTACAGTAACCGCGCAGACAAAAAGCCCTGTCCACATTGAGATTTTGGCGGATGTTCTTGAAATATCCAAGACAGAGGAGCATTGGCGCAGAGCTGTAGAGGGGTATTTGAATACCCAGAAATTCTATCTGCTGGTCGCCCCTGAATACTATTCAGACACGCTACACATCTTTAACCAAGTGAAACACACATATGGCAGCGGTTCTTTCGGCATCGTAGACATTGGCAAATTACGGGAGCGGGAACACATAGAGCCATTGGAGAATTCTCTTGCAAAAAAGGTGGAAACCGAAAATGGTCTTGCCCGCAGCTACATTGACTATCTGTTGGGCCGTGTCGTGTGCTGCAGCCATGTAGACGAGCTGCGCCGGTTTAAGACATCCATAACCGCAGACGGGATGCTGTATCAGGGGTATGTTGCCCGGCCCATTCGGAAAGAACTCATGGACGATGCCTTTATTGGACACCGTGCCGTTGCCCTTCGGATATCACGCATTGAAGCAGAAATAAAAGGCATTGAGGATACATTGCGCATCTGGAACCCCGTCTATCAAACACTGGACCAATTTGGAACCCACGATGTTCTGTTTACTGCCCGTTTTGTGCAAAATACGGTTGCTCAGCGACAGACAGATTATCTCCGCGGCATGGAAATCACCAAGGAACTGGAACAAATTGACGAACAAATGTCCCATCTGGATCTGTTCTGGCTTGATGAGCAGCGTAAAATAATCAAGCAGCTGGAAAATGAAGTCGCGCAGTTGAACAGCAAAACTGTGCAGCTGAGCAACCAGCAAGCTGTCCTGCAGCAGAAGGTACATGATATTGTCTGGGAAACGCTGCCAGAAATCAACCAGGAATTGGCGGAAATTGAGGAGCGTATTGCGGACAATTTTACCCATGGGTTTATCCAAAAAGTCGGCCTTCCCAGATATCAGCAGGAATTCAATCGCCTGAAGAATGCCTCTGCAATTTCCACGAATTTCGGAAACCGTCTGGAGCAAACGGTACGGGAACGAGATGCCGCACAGCAAAAGCTTTTCCAAAGGCGCAGGGAATACGCCATAAACTTCCGCCCCTGTTCTTTCCGGATAGAGTCCATGCTGAACGATGAATACGATGCGGAACGAACGCTATTGGAAGAGAGTGAATTGCCCCAGTACCGTGCCAAAATCAAGGCAGCCAAGGAAAGCGCCATGGAACAGTTTCAGAACGATTTTCTGGCAAAGCTCAAGTCCAGCATCGACCAGGTGCAGGATCAGGTTAAAAGTCTGAACAAGGCTCTGGATCAGGCACAGTTCGGAACAGACCGCTATAAGTTCCGCGTAGACCGAAACCCAGACTATGCCGACTATTACGATATGATCATGGCCCCAGAACTAATGGAGGGGGAAGCCGGACTTTTCGCCATGCCCTTCCAGCAGAAATATGGTCAACTGATCGAGGACCTTTTCAGCCGTATTGCCACATCCGATGATTCTCAGTTGAATAACAGGAAGCAGAGTGAGCTTCAGGAAAATATCGCACGCTTTACCGACTTCCGCACCTACCTGAAGTTCGACCTGGAGACCACCGATCAGAACGGCTCCAAGCAATTGCTGTCCCAAACCCTGAATACCAAATCCGGCGGTGAAACGCAAACGCCCTTCTATATTGCCGTCCTTGCCTCCTTTGCCCAGATCTATCAGGTGAACAACCTGTCCGGTCTTGCCAATAACACCGTCCGTCTCGTGGTATTTGACGAAGCCTTCAACAAAATGGACAGCGAGCGGATCGTAGAGAGCGTCCGGCTGCTCCGCAAAATGGGTTTGCAGGCAATCATCTGTACGCCCCCGGATAAACTGCCGGATATTATGCCCCTTGCGGACCGCACACTTCTGGTCTGCAAGGACAAATACAAAATGCACATTCTGCCCTACGGGAAAAGGATAGAGAAAATATGAATGAGGTAGTCATTCTTTCCCACTTGCTGGACAAATATGAGCGCAGCAAGCATCTTTTCCAATCAAGTGAAGCCGGACGCGGTGTCATGCTTAAAGTCGGTCCAGGAAAGAAGGATTTTCCGGAATACGATTATGAGAACGCCTCTGTCCGTGACGCCTGGAACACCTCCGCGATTCACCTGGAACAGGAAGGGCTCATTCAAAACGAATGGGTCAAAGGCAGGCCGGTTCTCTCCTGCATTCGACTCAATCTGAATCGGGTCATGGACTGTTATCGGCGGGCCGGACGCGTACACCCAAAGAAATTCGCCATGCAGGTGGCATCCATAGTAAACGAACGGCTGGAAAACGCATCGACCTGCTGGATCGCCGCATGGAGGAACCAGATATGTTCCGACGCTCAGTCAGAATACAGCGTCCCCGCATACTGCAAGGAGGGTCTCTCTCCTCTGGAAGATCTTCTGAAAGCAATGGCATGTTATGATGCCATGCACGGAGAATCCACAACCATGCGGGCATTCAGCAGCAAATGCTTCCATGACACCAAGTATTTTGAACGGAACGTGCGCGATCTTTTTCTTCGCATTGCGCAAAAATATGATGTTGGCCTTTCTCAAATGTCCGCGCAGGAGTCCCTGGGCACGCGGGAACAACTGGCTTACCTGGGTATTTACGCAAGGCCGGAACTTTACGAACTGGCAGGCGACATTGTCGTCCACACAAAAAATGGCAGTATCCATTTCTCTGCCGCCATGCCCTATGGCCTCGCTCTGCCCAGCACTTCCATCAATCAAATTGTGTCCATTGGCTTAACCCGGATTCAGAAAATTGTATTCATTGAAAACAAAACAAATTACGACGAGTATATTCTTTCTGAACTTACCCACGACACGCTTGCAGTTTATCACGGCGGTTTTCTAAGCCCGCAAAAGAAAAAGCTGTTTCAAAAGCTCGGTGAGGCTGTGCAAACCAACTGTGATGTGTTCTTTTGGGCCGATATTGATTTGGGCGGATTTCAAATGTTTGCACAGCTTCAGCAGCTCATCCCATCACTGAAACCGCTGCGGATGTCCGGGAGCGACGTTGACAAATACCACACAACCGGTCTTACCCGTTCCGCATCCTATTTGAATGACTTAAAGTCTGCTTTGGAACATCAGGAGTATCCGCTTTTCACCGATGCAATACAGGAAATTCTAAAATACGGGGTTACAATAGAGCAGGAAGTATTTCTATACCTCTGACTCTCGAAACAAATTCGACTACGCTATTCAGGAAAACGCCTCCATTCTATCCTTATCTCTCGGATAGAATGGAGGCGCTTTGCTTGGACAAAGGCGGGAAAAACGCACAGCTTTTCAACCGCAGCTGCCGGAGCGTAACATCACTGGAGTATTTTTCACCATCATCCAGGTAATCTGAAAAATACGCCCGCACATCGCTCCAATAGCGATCATCCATAAAAAACGCATGGGCATGGTCATCGTCAAAATCGAATGCATCCAGAATTAGTTCATGCAGTCTGTCAAGCGTTTCCTGATCTCCTATGCGAATATGGCGATAGCACCCTGCTCCAAGAGAAGCACTGATTACATAGCTTTTCACAACGAACCGCCCTTTTTTTATCATATCACAATTTTGTATGGAACGCAACGAAGATTCTGCTGGTCAAAATACTTCCTCGCGCATCAACAAAGCTGTTTTTCCCTCTGGACTGACCGAACCGGACCCTCTGGGCATTGGCAAAAACCTCGTTCATGTGTTCCAGCTTCCGTTTCAGTTCCGCGTTTTGCTTCTGAAGCAGTTATATGGAATCTGCCAGAGGGCGAATGAGTTCCGCTACTTCCGCGGCGGTGTATGTACTTTTTTTATTCTCCGCGGCCATAGCTTGCACCCCTAAAAAGTAGATTTATCCTGGATTTATGATACCATAAATCCAGGATAAAGTACAGAAAATATGCAATTTCAAGAGTATTTTTGTCAGAATAAATCCTTCGGGTTTCCTTTACGGATGGCCGTTTTCTGTTCGATGTGAAGCCCTTCCATGAGCCAGCGGAAACTCTGGGGATCCAGCAGCTTCAGCTCCGCCTCTGACCTGGGTCACCACAGCGGCCAGCCCGTCAATCTTAAGTGGAGGGCGGGGGGTATTGGGTACTTGCTGTCGAAGGTGCAGAGAAGATAATTTATAGGGATTTACCGTTCTCCCGGGCGATCTGCGCAAACCAGTGAGCACTTTCCTTCGGGATTCTTGTTTGCGTCGGATAGTCGACATAGATCAGACCAAAGCGCTCTGCATAGCCGCTGTGCCACTCAAAATTATCGGTCAGCGACCAGTGGAAAAAGCCGCGGATGTCGGCGCGTTCGCTGCCTTTGCGAAGCGCAAGCAGGTAACGGTGCAGAAAATCGATTCGGTCGGCGTCGTGTACCTGCCCGTCGAGACAGATCCGGTCATTGCAGCTCAGACCACATTCCGTTACGTAAAGAGGAAGCTGATAGCGCTCGTAGAGAAAGGCGTAGCCATACTCCATGATCTCCGGTGTGACCGGCCACTTGAGGGCGGTGCAGGGGAAGCCCCTCGGGCGCGGAAGATAGACTGGCCATCCGTCTGCATCGGCTGCGATCTCACTGCCGTTATAAGAATTGACGCCGATGAAATCGGGGATGGCGTGCATGATGTCCCAATCCTCCGGTGAAATTTTCCGCATAAGCGACGAAAGCGCCCCCGGTTCCGGCTCGACGCGGCCGAAGCACACTGCGTCAAGTGTGATGGGATGGGTGAACATCCAATCGGTATCCGTCAGACGGAAGGTCTCGTTGCGTGCCGCCTCCTCGTCGGCGGGGGCGTGGGGATAGCAGAGTTTTCCGGTGGAAGCGATGCCGATCTGCGCGTCTGGCGCGGTGCTTCGGATCGCGCGGAACGCAAGCCCGTTCGCGAGCATCAGGTTTTTCCAGCACTGCACGAGCCGCGGCAGGGGATAGCGCCTGCCCGGTGCGTGGATGCCGTCGCAATAGCCGAGCTTGAGAACGATCTGCGGCTCGTTGAGCGTGATGAAATGGGAAACGCGGTCACCAAAATGCTGTGCCATCATACCCGCAAAGCGGGCAAATGCTTCCGCCGTCTCCCGGCGCAGCCAACCGCCCCCAACTTCCAGCGCCTGGGGCAGCTCCCAGTGATAGAGCGTCATCCATGGCGTGACGCCATGCCGCAGACAGCAGTCCACCACGCGGTCATAGTAGCGAAGACCCGCTTCGTTCCAGCGACCGTCGCCGGTTGGGTCGATGCGCGCCCAGCTCGCGGAAAAACGGTATGCGTGAAGGCCGAGTGCTGCCAACAGGCCGATGTCATCTTCAAAGCGGTGATAGCCGTCGCAGGCGACGGAACCGTCTTCTCCGTTTGCGATGGCGCCCGGTTTCCGGCAGAATACGTCCCAGACGCTCTCCCCGCCGCCGTCCGCGGTGGGGTATCCTTCTGTCTGGTAGGCGCTGGAAGCGGCGCCCCAGACAAAATCCTTGCAAAATGCCATATCAGTTCCCCATGACGACGCGCACCGAAACGACGCTGCCAGGCGCGGCGGGGGCAATGAGATTCCCCTCCTGCGGCTTCCCGTTCACGTACAGCACCCTCACGCCGTGCTCCGCGCCGTCCGTGTTTTCGATGGTGATGTGATACTGTGCGCCCCGGAAGCGCCGTGTCAGCGTGACGGTTTTCCATTCCGGCGGGATGCAGGGATCGATCCGCAGTCCGTCCAGCTCCGGCTGTACGCCCAGAATCGCCTGGGAAATGGATACAAATGTCCAGGCGGCCGTGCCGGTGAGCCAGCTGTTTTTGGCCTCGCCGAAGGTCGGCGCGTCCTTGCCTGCGACCATCTGGCTGTAGACGTATGGCTCTGTGCGATGGATTTCGCTGACCGACTCCAGATAGGCCGGACAGATTTTTCGGTAGGTTTCAAACGCGCGGGCACCGTGCCCCAGGACGGCCTCCCCGCAGGTGATCCAGGGGTTGTTGTGGCAGAAAATACCGGCGTTTTCCTTGTATCCCGGAGGATAGGAGCTGATTTCGCCAAGATTGAGATAGTATTTCGTGTAGGCAGGCTGCAAAAGAACAATGCCGAATTTGCTGTCGAGGCGATCTTCCACGCTCCGGAGCGCTTTTGCTGCCTCGCCGGTTTCCTTGCCGATGCCTGCCATGACACACATGCCCTGTGGCTCGATGAAAATCTGCCCTTCCGCGCATTCGTTACTCCCGACCGGTGCGCCGAAGGCATCGTAGGCTCTGCGGAACCAGGCACCGTCCCAGCCTGCGCCCAGCACGTTTTTTTCCATCTCCGCGACTGCGTTTGCGGCCTCTGCCGCTTCTGCGTCCAGACCGAGATGCCGACAGATGTCGGCATACGCCCTGCCGTATTTGACAAACATACCTGCGATGAAAACGGACTCTGCCACGGGTCCCTCGCTGGGACCGGTGATCTGGAAGCTCTCCCCCGGGTGGGCGGAGAAACAGTTGAGATTCAGGCAGTCGTTCCAGTCGGCGCGGCCGATCAGCGGCAGGCCGTGGGGGCCGAGGTGGGTGCAGGTGAATCGGAAGCTGCGGCGCAGATGCTCCATAAGCGGCGCGGCGTTGTCCGGGTCGCAGTCGAAGGTCACAGTTTCGTCCAGAATCGTCCAGTCGCCGGTCTCCCGCAGGTAGGCGTCCACACCCGCAATCAGCCACAGCGGGTCATCGTTGAAGCCGCTGCCGACCGCGAGATTTCCTTTCTTCGTAAGGGGCTGATACTGGTGGTAGGCGCTGCCGTCCGGGAACTGGGTGGCGGCAATGTCCAGAATGCGCTCTCTTGCACGCTGGGGAATCATGTGGACAAAGCCCAGCAGATCCTGGCAGGAATCCCGGAAGCCCATGCCCCGCCCCATACCGCTTTCAAAATAACTGGCAGACCGGCTCATGTTGAATGTGACCATACACTGATACTGGTTCCAGATATTGACCATCCGGTCGACTTTTTCGTCGCCGGTGACGGCGTGATAATTGGCGAGCAGACCGTCCCAGTAGGCGCGGAGCGCAGCCATTGCATTGTCAAACTGCGCCGGCGTGTGATACCGGGCGATCATTTCCCGGGCGCGTACCTTGTTGATCACCCCGGGAGCGGAAAATTTTTCGGCTTCCGGGTTCTCGATATAGCCGAGACCCAGCAGCAGCGTCTGCTCCTCGCCGGGAAGCAGCGTCACATGAAACTGCATTGCGCCCACCGGCGCCCAGCCGTGGGCGACGGAATTGGTACAGCGTCCGGCGGCAACGGCCTCCGGCATGGCGGGGGAGCCGTAGGGGCCGATGAATGCGTCGCGGGCGGTATCGAAGCCGTCATAGGGACGGTTCGCCCAGAGGACGGCGTAGTGGTTCCGCCGCTCCCGGTATTCCGTTTTGTGGTAAATCGCGTCCGGCTCAATCTCCATCTCGCCGATGGAGAAATTCCGCTGGAAATTGGAGCCGTCGTCCATTGCGTCCCATAGGCAAAACTCAACATACGGGAAGACGTCCAACGCCTTTTCTGTGCCTGCTTCATTTTTCAGTGTCAATCGGATGAGCAGGCAGTTTTCACCCTGGGGGACAAGCAGCGTCTGGGCAGCAAAAATGCCGTTTTTCCTGCCCTCAATCACGCTGTAGCCAAGGCCGTGGCGGCAGGTATAGCCGTCCAGCTCCGTTTTTGTGGGCTGCCAGCCGGGGTTCCAGACTGCGCTGCCGTCTTTGATATAGAAACGGAACCCCTCCTGATCGGTCGGGCAGTTGTTGTAGCGGTAGCGGGTGAGACGGCGCAGACGCGCGTCCCGGTAGAAGCAGTAACCGCCTGCCGTGTTGGACAGAAGGGCGAAGAAATCCTCGCTGCCGAGATAGTTGATCCACGGAAGGGGCGTGCGTGCGTCGGTGATCACGTATTCCCGCTGCTGGTCGTCGAAATGGCCGAAATGCATGTTAAAAACTCCTCCTCCGCCGGAAGCCGCTGGAGCACCGGCTGTAATCGAAAACGTTTAAGTATCCAAATGTGGCAAAATCACAGTCCTACAATAACGGATTTTTGCGCAAAATGCAATACTCTTTTTATAATTTTTTTGGGAAATGCCGATTTTTTTGCTTTCCCGGCGGAGATGCGAAAATACATCGGAGAGTTTCGGACTGTTAAGATGTCAAAACGACCAAATTTACGTAACGAAACTCAACGAATTAAACAAACTTTATGAGATACGCCAAAATAACAGAAATTTCTCTTGCAATTTTGAGCAAAATACGCTATCTTGAAATTACGAAATCGATTAAGCATTTTCGAAACAGAAATGGAGGCACGGCCGGATGGTTTCCATGAAGGATATTGCAAAGGCGTGCGGTGTCTCGGTCGCAACGGTCAGCAAGGCGCTCTCCGGGCAGCCGGATATCGGAGAACAGACCCGCGAGCTGATCTGCAAAACAGCCGACAGTCTCGGCTATATGACAAATTCCGCCGCACGGGCGCTCAAGACAAACCGAACCTATAATATCGGCGTCCTGTTTGTGGACGAGCGGCGCAGCGGCCTTGCCCATGAGTATTTTTCTTCGGTGCTGGAAAGCCTCAAGGTTGAGGCCGAGGCCGGCGGCTATGACATCACGTTCATCAACCGCAACGTCGGCAAGAAGGCCACGACGTATTTACAGCACTGCCAGTACCGGGGAGTCGACGGGGTCGTAATCGCCTGCGTTGATTTTGACGATCCGCAGGTGCTGGAGCTGGTCAATTCCAAGCTCCCGGTGGTGACCATCGACCATGTATTCAATAACCGCGCCGCCGTCGTTTCCGACAACGTGCGGGGCATGGAGGAGCTGGTGCGCTACGTCTACGCCAAGGGCCACCGCCGCATTGCGTTTATCCACGGCGAGCAGACCGCCGTCACCGAAAACCGTCTGACGGGTTTCTACCGCGCCTGCGACGCGCTGGAGCTGGAAATCCCGGATGCGTATATCCGTGAGGGCGTGTACCATGACCCCGATCGCTGCGCGGAGCTGACGCGGGAGCTGCTGCACCTGCCGGAGCCTCCGACCTGCATCCTGATGCCGGACGATTTTTCCAGCATCGGCGGCAGAAACGCCATTCACCGCATGGATCTTCGTCTTCCCGAGGATATCAGCGTGGCGGGCTATGACGGCATCCAGATTGCAAGCGTCATGAGTCCGGCGCTTACCACCTACCGGCAGGACACCCAGGCACTGGGAAGAACGGCCGCGGCAAAGCTCATCGAGCTGATCGAGAAGCCCCGCACGGCGCTGGTCGATCGGGTTCTGATTCCGGGACACCTTGTGGAGGGCGCGTCCGTCCGCGCCATAGAGACTCTTTGACACGGTGTTATCTGCATGAGGCAGAGCACATAGATGACAACCACCAAAATTTAACAGGAGGAATTCAAATGAAAAAGTATCTTGCGCTGTTTCTCGCAGTTCTGATGCTTGCAGCCGCGTTTGCAGGCTGCGCGGGCAAGGGAACTTCCACCGGCACATCCGCCAAAGAAGGCAAGGTCTTCAACATCTACGCATGGAACGAGGAGTTCAAGGGCTTCTTTGAGAAATACTACACCGTTCCCGAAGGCGTGACAGTCAACTGGATTATCACCCCCAGCGCGGACGGCGCATACCAGGATAAGCTTGATGAGGCGCTGCTGAATCAGGAGAACGCTTCCGCCGACGATAAGGTCGACCTGTTCCTGGCTGAGGCCGACTACATCCAGAAGTACACCGAGTCTTCCGTTACGCAGGACGTCGCCGCCCTGGGCGTGACCGACTTCTCCAACACCTACGCCTACACCGTGCAGGCTGCGTCCGACGCTTCCGGCGTTGTCAAGGGCGTCTCCTTCCAGTGCTGCCCGGCAGCTCTGATCTACCGCCGCTCCATCGCCAAGGACGTTCTGGGTACCGATGATCCCGCCGAGGTGCAGGAAAAGCTGAACAGCTGGGACAAGTTCAGCGCCGTCGCGGCTGACGCCAAGGCCAAGGGCTATCTGATGACCGCTTCCGAGGCTGCGACCTACCGCGTGTTCTCCAACAACGTCTCCCAGCCCTGGGTTGACGCAGACAACAAGCTCCAGATCGACCCCGCCATCCAGACCTGGATGACCCAGGCCAAGGACTTCTCCGATAACGGCTATACCCAGGACTGCGACATCTGGTCCGACGAATGCACCGCCCAGATGTTCGGCGACGGCAAGGCTATGTGCTACTTTGGACCTGCCTGGTACTTCAACTTCTCCATGGGCAACGCCCAGGATGCGGAGAAGGGCTGCTTCGGCGACTGGGCGATCTGCGAAGGCCCCCAGGCGCACTTCTGGGGCGGTACCTGGCTGCTGGCGCCTGCCGGCACCGATAACCCCACCATGGTTGCCGACATCATGAACACCTTCATCAACGACGAAGAGGTCTGCACGAACCTGGTCAAGAACGAGGCGCAGTTCTCCAACAACCAGAAGGTCAACGAGACCGTTGCGAAGGATCCGTCCTATGGCAGCGACTTCCTCGGCGGTCAGAACGACATCGCCCTGTTCTGCGACCTGGCCAAGAACATCAAGTTCGAGAATCATACCATCTATGACCAGCTGCTCAACGAGGGTCTGCAGGCCAACTGGAGAGAGTACT
>ERZ1026772.1205-NODE-1205-length-14814-cov-5.106511_pt1 | contig 14814 bp, 14 predicted proteins | sample MGYA00380124_ERZ1026772 | MGnify/ENA primary metagenome ERZ1026772 (study PRJEB33269, sample SAMEA4719760) | human gut metagenome | biome: human-associated habitat; feature: organic feature; material: feces | place: Cameroon | collected 2013-10 ...
TTGTCAGCATGCATGGAAAAGAGGTGCCGGATCTTGCACAGAAAATCCGGACGAACGCGAAGGTGTTTCTATTAATGTCCGGGGCTTCAGATCTGCAGACTTTGGGAGAGCTGTTGATCCGGGAAGGACTTATGGATTGCGTTGTAACAGTCGGGTATCAACTGTCCTACCCGGAGCAGGAGATCCGGAAACTGATGCCACAGGAGTGCCAGGGCAGTCACAAGGAGGGACTGTACACCTGCTTTATTTTAAATCCGGCTCCCGATAAAAAGATCGTAACGCCTTACCGCGGGGATGCGGCATTTATCCGGGATAAGGTTCCCATGACAAAGGCGGAAATCCGTGAAATCAGCATTTGCAAGCTGTGCTTGTCCGAAGGAGCAGTGGTGTATGATGTAGGAAGTGGAACCGGTTCTGTAGCCGTGGAAATGGCTGGGCTTTCGGGCTCGATTGCGGTTTATGCGATTGAGCAGAAGGAAAAAGCCGTGACCCTCATTGAACAGAATAAGGAGAAGTTCGGACTTCCCAATCTTCATGTGGTGAAAGGAAAGGCTCCGGAAACCTTAGAGACTCTTCCTGTTCCGACCCATGCATTTATTGGGGGAAGCAGCGGGCAGCTTAGAGAAATTCTGGATTGCCTTTATAAAAAGAATCCCAAGATGCGGGTGGTGTTAAATGCCATCAGCTTAGAGACTATTTCAGAGCTGAAGGAGCTCCTGACACAGTTCCGGGTAACAGAGGAAGAGGTCGTGCAGGTGCAGGTGAACCGTATGAAACCGGTTGGTTCCTATCACCTGATGCAGGCAGAAAATCCGGTGTGGATCTGTTCGTTTCGATTTCAAGAGTGAACTCAGGATAGAAAAGATAGAAGCATTTGATGATATGTTTAGGGTAAATTTATATAGGAACATCGGAGAAAACATCGGAGAAAGCATCGGAGAAAGCATCGGAGATGAATTAGAATTTGATGTTAGTAGATTAAACGAAAGGCAAATAAAAATACGGAAAAGTTTAAAGGCAGATAAACACCTTAAAAAAGAAGGAGAAGTGTATGAAGCTTGACCGAGTGATGATCGCGGCCCCCAAAAGCGGAAGCGGCAAAACAACCATTACCTGTGCGCTGTTACAGAGCCTTAAGGAGCAGGGAATTCCGGTTGTTTCTTATAAGTGCGGGCCGGACTATATTGATCCGATGTTTCATAAGGAGGTGCTGGGAGTACCTTCTAAGAATCTTGATACCTTTTTTACCGGGGAGGAAGAGACATGCGTCTTATTAAAGGCGGACAGAATGGAAGGAGAGTTTGCGGTTCTCGAAGGCGTGATGGGATTGTATGACGGACTTGGCGGTATCCGGGAAGAAGGCTCGTCCTATCATCTTGCAAAGGTGACCGGAACACCGATTGTACTTGTGGTGGATGCGAAAGGAATGGGAAAATCTGTCCTTGCGCTGATTGCCGGATTCCTGCAATATGATACGGAGAAGCTGATCCGCGGTGTGATCTTAAACCGGATGTCGGGGGCATATTTCCAGACAATTAAGCCACTGATCGAAAAGGAGCTTCCGGTTGTGGTTGTGGGTTATGTTCCGGATCAGAAGCATCTGGAACTGAAAAGCAGACATCTTGGACTGGTGCTTCCTAAGGAGCAGGAAGAAGTAACACAGCAGATCCGGGATTTCGCAGCAGAATTACAGAAGACGGTTTCCATAGAAAAAATCCGGGAGATTGCGGCAGAGGCGGTGGAACTGCCGGAGATGTCGAAGGGAGATTCAGACCTTCGATATCATTTGGAAGGTTTCACAGAAGAGAAGCATGTCTATATGGAGTCAGTGGCAGACTCAATCATCGAATCAAGCGATGGGGGCAGAACGGAAGCAAGAGAATTGACAGACAATAACACTGACACTGACTCTCCGATCATTGCTGTCGCAAGGGATGAAGCCTTCTGCTTTTATTATGAGGATAACCTGCGGCTGTTAGAGGAACATGGGGCAAGGCTTCATTACTTTTCACCACTTCACGATTCCCGGCTGCCCAAGGACTGCGATGGCATACTGCTTGGCGGAGGCTATCCGGAGCTTCATTTACAGGAACTGGAACAGAATATGTCGATAAGAAATGAGATCCGGGCTACCATGGAACAGGACATTCCCTGTGTGGCAGAGTGTGGTGGATTTATGTATCTGCATGAAGCAATTGAGGATCAGGAGGGAAAGCAATACCGGATGGCAGGTGTCCTTCCCGGTATTTGCATAAATAAAGGAAAACTGGTAAGATTTGGGTATATTGAGCTGCAGGAAAAGAAATCTTCATTTCTGCCGGAAGGAACGAAGATCCGCGGGCATGAGTTTCATTATTATGACAGCTCGGATAATGGAGAGGATTGCATGGCAGTGAAACCGGTGACAGGAAAGAGTTATCCCTGTGTCATCGAAACACAGAACCGGTTTCTCGGGTTCCCCCATCTGTATTATCCGTCCAATCCCGGTTTTGCGGAGAGCTTTGTAAAAAAAGTCCGGGACTTTCGGAATAGAAATCAATACAGGAATCAAAACAGAAATCAAAATAGGAATTAAAACAGGAATCGGGACAGGAAGAGGTGACGTTATGGAGAATTCCTATCGCTTTTTTGAAAATAAGGATTGTAAATATTTCCCATGTCATCAGGGCTTAACGGACTTTAACTGCCTGTTCTGTTACTGCCCGATGTATCAGCTGCCGGCATGTCCCGGGAATCCCTCCTATCTGGAAAAGAATGGAAAAACCATCAAGGCATGTACGAACTGTACCTTTCCTCATCAGCCGGAAAACTACGACAAGGTGATTGCGGTATTGAAGCATCAGCTTTGATCAGAACATCAGATAAAGAATTGTTACATGAAAACTTCTTAAGGAGCAGGCAGACACATGACCCTTCAACAGTTGCATTACGCCATTACGATTGCAGAGGCAGGATCCTTAAACAAGGCCGCCGAAGCGCTTTATATTTCCCAGCCGTCGCTTACAAGCGCCATGCAGGAGCTGGAAAAGGAACTGGGCATTTCGATCTTTGTAAGAAGCGGGAGGGGTGTTTCCCTGACGCAGGACGGATCGGAATTTCTTCTCTATGCAAGAGAGGTGTATGGGCAGTATGAAACGCTGCTTGATAAATATGGGAAGAGCGGAAAGCGGAAGAAAAAATTCGGGGTTTCCACACAGCATTATTCCTTTGCAGTCAAAGCTTTTGTAGAACTGGTGCAGCAGTTTGATACACTGAAATATGAATTCGCAATCCGTGAAACCATGACAAAGGATGTAATCCTGGATGTGGCGAATATGCGCAGCGAGATTGGAATTCTTTACTTTAACGATTTTAACCGGGCGGTATTGACGAAGATCCTTAAGAGCAACAATCTGGAATTTCATCATCTGATTGACTGTAAGGCTTATGTGTATCTCTGGTCGGGACATCCTTTGGCGAAAAAGAAATCCATCCGGTTCGAAGAACTGAAGGATTATCCGTGCCTGTCCTTTGAACAGGGCGAGGCAAGCTCCTTTTATTATGCGGAGGAGATCTTAAGCACCAAGGAATATACACGGACGATCAAAGCCAATGACCGCGCAACGATGCTCAATCTGATGATCGGATTAAACGGTTACACGCTTTGCTCCGGCATCATCTGCGAGGAGTTGAATGGCGATGATTATCTGGCAATTCCATTTGAGGAGGATTCGGTTGAAGAAAACAGTGGTATGGAAATCGGTTATATTACGAGACAGAATACCATACTAAGTTCCATTGGAAAACTGTATATTGATGAGATACGAAAGTATCTTGGAATTGACGAGCTATAGATTTAGTCTATAGCTCGTTATATTTTACCCGTATTAGCGCGGAGAAAGAAGATATGATAGTCTTAGTGGCGTGAAAGAGAGGTAATGAGATGATTCGGTTAGAGAACGTCAGTAAGACTTTTACAGATTCCAATAAAGAAGTTCATGCAGTGAATAACGTAAGCCTTACCATCAACGATGGAGATATCTTTGGTATTATCGGATTTTCGGGAGCAGGAAAATCGACACTGGTTCGATGTATCAATCTTCTGGAAAAGCCGACGGACGGAAAGGTTTTCGTGGACGATGCAGAGATTACGGCACTGTCCGGAAAAGAACTCCGCAAGGCACGTAAAAAGATCGGCATGATTTTCCAGCATTTCAATCTGATGCCATCCCGGACCATCTTCGGAAATGTTGCTTATCCTTTACGCGGCAGCGGGCTTCCCAAAGAAGAGATCAAGGAAAAGGTACATCACCTGCTTGAGCTTGTCGGAATTTCCGAAAAGGAAAACGCTTTTCCAAGCCAGTTGTCCGGAGGACAGAAGCAGAGAGTGGCGATCGCAAGAGCGCTTGCCAATGACCCGAACATTCTTCTTTGTGATGAGGCAACCTCGGCACTTGATCCGCAGACAACCAAATCCATTTTAAAGCTGTTGCAGCAGCTTAATCAGACACTTGGCATTACCGTGGTAGTTATTACACATGAGATGGCGGTGGTGAAAGAAATCTGTAACCGGGTAGCCGTCATGGATCACGGGGATGTGGTTGAGGAAGGAGAGGTCTTCCATGTGTTTGCTTCTCCGAAGGAGTCTTTAACCAGAAGCTTTATTAAAACGACATCGAATCTTCAGAAGATCGAAGAACTGATTGCAGCCGATTCCCCGGTTGTTGCAACGAAAGAGGGAGAGCTGATTGTCCGGCTTTCCTATGTAGAGAAAAATACATCCGAACCGTTGATTTCAACGGTGACGCAAAAGTTTGGAATTATTTTGAATATCGTATTTGCTGATGTGGAAATCGTACAGAATGCGCCGATTGGCGGAACCGTAGCGATTGTAAGCGGGGAAAGCAGCAAAATAGACGAAGCATTGCAATATCTGAGAGATAAAAATGTAGGAGTGGAGGTGATCAAGGATGACCGAGTTCTTCAATAGAATCATACCGAATGTGATGGATAAGCTGCCGGATTTCCTGGAAGCTATCCGTGATACGCTGATTATGGTTGGATGGTCCGGAATCATTGCCTTTGTACTGGGACTGTTCCTGGGCATTGTCATTACGGTGACCAAACCGGGTGGAATTCTTGAAAACAAAGTGCTGTATCAGATTCTGGATAAACTGATTAACTTCTTCCGGTCGATTCCTTTTATCATCCTGTTAACCTGGGTGATCCCGATTTCAAGAGCCATTATGGGAACCGCTATCAATGTCGAGGGTGCGATTGTTCCGCTGATCATGGGAACCGTACCGTTCTTTTCCAGACAGGTGGAAAGTGCACTGGCAGAAACCGATCATGGATTAATCGAAGCAGCCCTTTCCATGGGATCCGGACCACTTGAAATCATCTTCCGAGTTTACTTACGGGAGAGCGTATCCGCCATCGCAAGAGGAACCACAATTACCACAATCAGTCTGGTGGGATTAACCGCCATGGCAGGTGCCGTCGGATCCGGCGGACTTGGAGACTTCGCAATCCGGTACGGACATGACCGGAACATGACGGATGTAACCTGGGTAACGGTAATTACCGTGTTTATCTTAGTCAGCATCATTCAGCTTCTTGGCAACCTGGTTGTCAAAAAGAGCAGACATTAAGGAGACGTGAAGCATGGAAATACATACCAGAAAAATCGCAATTATCGGAGCGGGACATGTGGGATCCCATGCAGGGTATGCACTGCTTTCCCAGGGACTTGCAGAGGAAATCGTCTATATTGATATTGATGAAAAGAAAGCCAGGGCACAGGCTCTTGACCTGTATGATTCCACGGTATATCTGCCAAAGAGAGCACTGGTTTACGCGGGAGATTACAGCGACATCAAGGATGCACAGCTCCTGATTGTGGCAGCAGGACCGCTGCCTGATATGAGTAAGGGACAGACGCGGATGGATACTCTGCGCCAGACCATAGAAATTGTGAAGGACATTGCGGAGAACATCCGAATGTCGGGTTACACCGGCATTATTGTGAATATTTCCAATCCGGCAGATGTGGTAACCCATTATTTGCAGCATGTACTTGACTGGCCGGCAAATCAGATCTTTTCGACCAGCACAACTCTTGATTCTGCGAGACTTCGCAGGGCGCTTGCCGACAAGACCGGAATTGACCAGAAATCCATTTATGCATATGCATTGGGAGAACATGGAGAGAGTCAGATGGTTCCCTGGTCTACGGTAAGCATTGCAGGAAAGCCGCTTTTCGAACTGATGGAGGAGGAACCGGAAACCTTTGGCAGCTTAGATTTAAAGGAAATTGCCGATGCGGGAAAAGCCGGTGGATGGATCATCCTCGGTGGAAAGGGTTCTACGGAGTTCGGAATTGGAGCAACGATCGCAGAAGTTACACGGGCCATTTTTGGAGATGAGAACCGGGTATTACCGGTGTCCGTCCTTTTAAATGGTGAATACGGACAGACAGATGTCTATGCAAGTGTTCCTGCCGTATTAAACCGGAACGGCATTGCAAGGATTGTTGAACTTTCTTTAAATGAAGAGGAAAAGGAACAGTTCGCTGCATCCTGTAAGACTATGAGAGAAAATTATGAATTATCACTTACCTTATGAGAGATTTAAGAGATGAAAAACCAGATGTAAAAGGCGCAAAAAGAATTGGCCTGATAAGAAATTGAAATAACAATATAATATAACTATTCAGAGGAGATCATTATGAAATTAAAGAGAATTTTAGCAGCTGTATTAACCCTTTCAACCGCAGTACTTGTCTTTACCGGATGCGGATCGGCAAAGACGGAAAGCAGTGCAGAGGCAACCACGGTAAAGATCGGCGTTGTCGGAAGTATTTATGAAGACTTGTGGAAGCCGGCGCAGGATGCCTTAAAGGAAGAAGGAATCAATCTGGAAATCGTACAGTTTTCCGATTATGTAACTCCGAACAATGCCTTAAACAGCGGAGAAATTGATTTGAATTCGTTCCAGCATCACATTTACCTCAATACAGAGCTGGAGCAGTATGGATATGCTATTGAACCGGTCGGATACACCTTCATTATTCCGCTGAACCTGTATTCCCACAAGGTATCGGATGTTTCCGGGATTAAAGACGGTGATGTGATTGCGATTCCCGATGATGTAACCAACGGCGGACGTGCGCTCAAGGTACTGGCAGCAGCGGGGCTTATTACCTTAAAGAGCGATGCAGGCTTTAACCCGACGGTAGATGACATCGAAAGCTACAAGGTCAATTTTGAAATTAAGGAACTGAAGGCAAACACCATTCCTTCCGTGCTGGATGATGTGACGGCAGCGATTGTGAACGGAAACTATGCACTTGATTTTGGTCTTAAGACGGAAGAAGCTATTTACAAAGACAGTGTGTTAGATGAAGAAGCTTACTGGAATCTCATTGCAGCACGTACCGCAGATCTTCAGGATCAGGCCAAACTGGATGCCTATAGAAAGGTCGTAAAGGCGTTCCAGTCTGAAGCAACCGAAAAGGTATTCAATGAAACCTTCGGCGGATATTTCATCAAGGTAGGCTGGGATCAGGATCTTTTAGCAGATAAATAGACAGGATGCATATGCATGGCAACAGAAAGCAATTTTGCATGGCTCTGAATAGTTACAAAAAGGAAAGAACATAATATGAAGAATTTATCAGGACGGACAGCACATTTTACCGATTCCGTGATACGACGGATGACCAGAATTTCAAATCAATACGGGGCAGTAAACCTTTCCCAGGGCTTCCCGGACTTTGAGCCGCCCAAGGAGATCCTTGACCGGCTTGCGGAGGTTTCCCATGAGGATTACCATCAGTATTCCATTACCTGGGGCGCACAGAATTTCAGGGAAGCACTTGCAAAGAAGCAGTCAAAGCTTATGGGGAGAACCATTGATCCCAACGGAGAGATTGTTGTTACCTGCGGAAGTACGGAAGCGATGATGGCCGCTATGATGACGGTAGCGGATCCGGGAGATAAGGTCATTATCTTTTCTCCGTTTTATGAAAATTATGGAGCAGATACGATTCTGTCCGGAGCACAGCCGATTTATGTTCCGCTTTATCCGCCGGAATTTCATTTTAACCCGGAAGAGCTGGAAGCGGCCTTTCAGCAGAATCCCAAGGCACTGATCCTGTGCAATCCGTCCAATCCCTGCGGTAAGGTTTTTACCTATGAGGAACTGAAGCTGATTGCAGACCTCGCGCAGAAGTATGATACCTATGTCATTACCGATGAGGTGTATGAGCATATTGTATATGAGCCCAATAAGCATATTTATTTTGCATCCCTGCCCGGTATGTGGGAGAGAACAATTTCCTGCAGCTCCCTTTCGAAGACCTATTCCATCACCGGTTGGCGGCTCGGATATATTATTGCACCTCCACACATCATTGATGTAGCCAAAAAGGTGCATGATTTCCTTACGGTAGGAGCTGCGGCACCCCTGCAGGAGGCGGCAGTTACGGGACTGCAGTTCCCGGACAGCTACTATCAGGAGCTGCAGCAGAAGTATACGGCGAAACGGGATCTGTTTTTAAAGGGACTTAATGACATCGGAATTGCACATACCGTTCCTCAGGGGGCATATTATATTCTGCTTGACATTTCTGAGTTTGGCTATGAATCCGATCAGGTATTCTGTGAGGATCTGGCAAGACTTGTCGGTGTCGGGGCAGTACCGGGATCAAGCTTTTTCAGGGAACCGGTCAATCACCTCATCCGCCTGCACTTTGCAAAGAAGGATGAGACGCTTTATGAGGCTTTGAACCGCCTTGCCGATATCCGGAAGAAGATGCCATATCAAAAGTAAATGAATCATTTCAGATGATTCTTTCGTATGAATCGAATCAGATATAAGGTTTGTTACACGGATGGACACTCATGACTTATATAGTTATGGGTGTTCTTTTTTGTTGCCATGCATATGAGAAAGTGATCCGCCGGGTTATTTAATGAATCCATGCTGAAACAGGAATCGTCAATGCAGTAGAAAAGGGATTGCAGATATAATATGAAGAGGTATATACTGGGAAGAGATTAAAGCACACAGGGGACAAAAGCAGCCTTGTATGGCAATACTCCAGGGCATATGAAATAACGGAGGAAACAGAAAATGATGAAGAAAGCATTCAAATTTGAAGTCAGGGATGAAAAGAAAATCCGTGTTATTGTGGATACGGATGCTGCATGTGAGGCAGATGACCCTTTTGCCATTGCGCATGCATTACTGAGTCCGAAACTGATTGTGGAAGGGATCACGGCAGAACACTTTGCTAAAACGGATTCCGTACAAAGAAGCTTTGAAGAAATCCGGACAATTACAGAGGCAATGGGAATGAACGTTCCGATCTTCCTGGGGGAGGAAGGAGCACTGGATGAACAGGCTTCCGGAAATTCCCAAGCGGTAGAATTTATCATTGAGCAGGCACTGAAAGAAGAAAATCACCCACTCTATATTCTTGCAATGGGCGCAATTACGAATGTGGCAGCTGCGTTCCGTAAATGTCCGGAAATCATAAAAAGGGTTACAGTTGTCTGGATTGGAACGCATGGAACCCGTTATGGAACAGTTCCCTTCCGGGAATTTAATGCAGGAAATGATGTAAAGGCAGCAAATGAAGTTCTGCAGAGTGGCGCCCGGATCTGGTTGATTCCATCTTATGTTTATACAACAATGCATATCGGACTTGCAGAGATCCAGAACCGGATTTATCCGTATGGGGAGATAGGGAGACATCTTTTTGAAAACATGGTTTCCTATAATATGACGGATGAGGCTGCATGGACACAGGGAGAAAGCTGGTCGCTTGGAGATTCTCCATCAGTAGCGGTAACGCTGAATCCGGAGTGTGGACATTATGCAGAGACAAAGGCACCATGGGTAGGGGAGGATACTTCCAGTGTACCCAGAGAGGACAGCCCGCTGATCCGGGTTTACTCAGATGTGGATTCCCGTTATGTGTTGGAGGATTTCATAAACAAACTTCAATTACAATATTCATAAATGCAATATTCATAAAAAAGAAGAGGCAGGAACAGATGTTGAAAAAGAACACTTGTTCCTGTCTTTGTTATTATGGTATACTACTCGCTGAAGATGAGAAAATAAAAACAGGGAGGTTTTAAATGGAAGACAAAATTTATATTGCAATTGATCTGAAATCCTTTTATGCCTCCGTGGAATGTAAGGAGCGGGGACTGGATCCGCTTACGACGAATCTTGTGGTGGCAGACCCCGGAAGGACGGAGAAGACAATCTGCCTTGCAGTATCGCCCTCGCTTAAGCGTTATGGCATCCCGGGAAGGGCGAGATTATTTGAAGTGGTTCAGCGCATCCGGGAGGTCAACCGGGAACGGAAGAGGCATGCACCCGGAAGAACCTTTCATGGAGCATCTTCCAATGCCATAGCACTTGCAGCGGATCCGGGACTTGAGGTGTCTTATATCACGGCAGTTCCCAGAATGTCTTATTATATGAAATACAGCACGCAGATTTATGATATTTATCTGAAATACGTGGCACCGGAGGATATGCACGTTTATTCTGTGGATGAGGTATTTATTGATGCAACCACATACCTCAACACTTATGGGATCAGTGCTTATGAGCTGGCTCTGCGGATGATTCAGGATGTGATGAAGGAAACAGGTATCGTTGCAACGGCAGGAATCGGGACGAACCTGTACCTGTGCAAGGTCGCAATGGATATTGTGGCAAAGAAGATTCCGGCAGATAAGGACGGTGTCCGGATTGCACAGCTTGATGAGCGCTCTTACAGGGAGCAGCTATGGAATCATGTGCCACTTACGGATTTCTGGCGGGTGGGACCGGGATATGCGAGGAAGCTCAATGAAAATGGACTGTATACCATGGGCGATGTGGCACGGTGTTCGGTTGGAAAGCCAAATGAATATTATAAGGAAGATCTGCTGTACCGGTTATTCGGAATTAATGCAGAGCTGCTGATTGATCATGCATGGGGGTGGGAGCCGACCACGATTGCGCAGATTAAAGCATATAAGCCGGAGAAGAACAGCGTGGGCTCCGGGCAGGTGCTGCAATGTGCCTACACCGCAGAAAAGGCGAAGCTCATCGTGAAGGAAATGACAGACCTTCTGGTGCTGGATCTGGTGGATAAGGGACTTGTCACCGACCAGATGGTGCTTACTATCGGTTATGACATTGATAATCTGACCGATCCCGCCATCAGGAAAAGGTTCCATGGAGAGGTCACGACCGACCGTTATGGAAGAAAGGTGCCCAAACATGCGCATGGGACAGCGAACCTGCCGGAATATACCTCTTCGACCAGAATGATTATGAAAGCGGTAGAGGATCTGTATGACCGGATTATCAATCCGGATCTGCTGGTACGCAGAATCTATGTTGTGGCTTCGAGAGTGATTCCGGAGGGAGAAGCGAGGGAAAAGGAAGTTTTCGAGCAGATGGATCTCTTTACCGATTATGAAGCACTTAAGAAGGAAAAGGAGCAGGAACAGACGGAGCTTCAAAAGGAGAAACGGATCCAGCATGCGATTCTGGATCTTCAGAAGAAATTCGGCAAAAATGCCGTCCTAAAGGGAATGAATCTCGAAGAGGGAGCCATGACCAGGGAGAGAAATAAGCAGATCGGAGGTCATAAGGCATGAGTGAATATTATGAGGATAAACACCGGTATGACGATCTCCTTGACCTGCCGCATCATCAGTCAGCAGAACGCGGGCATATGTCTCTCCATGACCGGGCAGCACAGTTTTCACCGTTTGCGGCACTTACCGGTTACGATGCAGCAATTGAAGAAACGCAGAGACTTACCGATGAAGAAATCACCCTGGATGAGACTGCGGTTGCAAAGATCAATGAGCAGCTTTCCGAAATTGCGCAGCATCTGTCCGAAAGATGGCAGGTAACCATTACTTACTTTCAGCCCGATGCAAGGAAGAGCGGAGGCGCTTATCTTACCGATACCGGCACAGTGAAGAAGATCGATGAAGTGGAGCATGTCGTCCGGATGGATAGTGGAATCGGAATTTCCATGGAACGGATTGTTTCCATATCATATATTGTAATAAGGTGACTATTCAGTACAGGTCGAAGCATTTACTGCTGAGACCGTAAGAAAATGATTCAGCAAACCGGACAGGTAAGAATGAGATATAGATTCAATCTATAACCTGTAATAAAAGATATAAACTATACAGCAATAAATGATTATGTTACAGTTAAGCATAGCTATTCAGATACATCAATGAGTGGCAAAATTTATTCTTGATACTCATATCTTTGTATATGGTAAAGTGACCATATGAGCAAAAGAAAAACACATCAGGAGGCAGGACACATGGAAAGAGGACTGAACACACGATGTCTCCATCTGGAGGAGACCGAAGGAAAATTAGAACACTATGGGGCAATCAGTTACCCCATTTATCAGACAGCAACCTATGAGCATCCACAGGCAGGACAGAGCACCGGATTTGATTACAGCAGACTGCAGAATCCCACAAGGGAACATCTGGAAAAGATGATAGCAGGTCTTGAGAGCGGAATTGATGCCTTTGCACTTTCTACCGGAATGGCAGCGATTACCCTGCTGATGGAGCTGTTCAGGCCGGGGGATCATCTGATTGTCGAAGCTGACTTATATGGTGGAAGTATCCGGTTATTTGACCATGTGAATAAAAAGAACAACTATGAATTTACTCATTTAAACTGTGCGGAAGATGATATTGAAGGTGTCATTCGGGATAATACGAAGGCAATCTATATTGAGACACCAACCAACCCGATGATGAATGTTTCGGATATTGCAGCCATCGCAGAGATTACAAAGAAGCATGGTTTATTACTGATTGTGGATAATACCTTCTTATCGCCATATTTCCAGAACCCGTTAAAGCTGGGAGCAGATATTGTGGTTCATAGTGGAACCAAGTTCCTTGGCGGACACAACGATACACTGGCAGGCTTTCTGGTGACCAATAACGAAGAGGTCAGGGACAGACTGCGGTTCTTAATCAAAACAACGGGTGCGGGGCTGGCTCCTTTTGACTGCTGGCTGATTCTGCGCGGCATGAAAACGCTTGGAATCCGTATGGAACGGTCACAGGAAAATGCCATCAGAATCGCAGAATGGTTGAAGACACAGAGCATCGTACGGAAGGTTTATTACCCTGGTCTGCCGGAGCATCCGGGATATGAAATTATGAAGAAGCAGGCAAGAGGCTTTGGTTCCATGATTACGTTCCAGGTGGATTCAAAGGAACATGCCTTACAGATTCTGAAACAGGTCCGGATGATTAAATTTGCGGAGAGTCTCGGCGGCGTAGAAACCTTAATTACCTATCCGACGACACAGACACATGCCGACGTGCCGGAGGAGGTACGTTTAAAGAACGGAATTACACCCTGTACACTCCGGCTGTCCACCGGAATTGAGGATATTGAGGATCTGCTGGGGGAATTGTCTGAGGTGTTTGCATCCTTACAATAGTATTGGAGATTGTGATCACGAGTTGGATGAATAACAGCATTTACGGAAAGGATGAATTTGTATGCCGGAGAGAAATTTGAATTTTGATGAGATCGTTAATCGGAAAGGAACCGATTGCTTAAAATATGATTTTGCGGTAAGGAGAGGAATGCCGGAGGATGTATTGCCGCTCTGGGTGGCCGATATGGACTTTAAGACGACTTCTTATGTGGAGGATGCCGTGATCGAACGGACGAAGCATGGAATTTTCGGTTACAGTGAATCCGGAGAGGAGTACTTTAAGGCAGTTGCCGGATGGATGCGAAGACACCATAATTGGGAGATCCGTCCCGAATGGCTGATTAAAACGCCGGGAGTAGTCTTTGCACTTGCCATGGCAGTAAAGGCTTTTACAGAAAAAGGTGACAGTGTCCTGATCCAACAGCCGGTATATTATCCGTTTTCCGAGGTGATCCGGGACAACGGAAGAGTCGTTGTAAGCAATGACCTGTACTTAGGAGAGGACAACCGGTATCATATCGATCTTGCAGACTTTGAAAAGAAAATCGTGGAATATCATGTGAAGCTGTTCCTTTTGTGCGGTCCGCATAATCCGACGGGCCGGGTATTTACGAAGGAAGAACTGACTGCCATGGGAGATTTGTGTGTGAAGCATGGCGTGAAGGTGGTAAGTGATGAAATCCACAATGATTTTGTATTTCAGGGAGAGCATACGGTGTTTGCCTCTGTGAAGAAGGAATATGAGGAGATTTCCGTAATCTGTACCTCACCAAGTAAGACGTTCAATCTTGCCAGTATGCTGATTTCCAATATTTTCATTCCGAACCGGGAACTGAGACAGCGATTCCGTCATGAGGTGGATGCAGCAGGGATCAGTCAGCTAAGCGTGTTGGGACTTGTGGCAGCCAAAGCAGCCTATGCGCAGGGAGATGAATGGTATGAACAGATGATGTCTTACGTTGGAGAAAATATCCGTTATGTGAAAGAATATGTGAAGGAGAACCTTCCGGGAGTAACGGTAATTGACGGAGAGGGTACATATCTTCTATGGCTGGATTTCCGGGGATGCGGACTTGGTCCGGAGGAGCTGGATCACAGGATCATTTATGAGGCAAAGCTTTGGCTTGACAGCGGAAAGATTTTCGGCGGTACAGGAGCGGGCTTCCAACGCATCAATGTGGCGGCTCCCAGAGCCATTCTCACAGAGTGTCTGGAACGGATCCGGAAGATTTTATAAAAGACCGGCTAAAAGAGTAGAACGTGAGGCCGGAGCAAGGCTCATGGAACGGACGACGCAGCTCAGGCAGGCTATCCTGACA
>ERZ1026772.1207-NODE-1207-length-14790-cov-15.522158_pt1 | contig 14790 bp, 9 predicted proteins | sample MGYA00380124_ERZ1026772 | MGnify/ENA primary metagenome ERZ1026772 (study PRJEB33269, sample SAMEA4719760) | human gut metagenome | biome: human-associated habitat; feature: organic feature; material: feces | place: Cameroon | collected 2013-10 ...
AATACGACATTAGCCGTGAGGATAGCCAGAATAAGCTTCCAGTTTTTCATAAAATCCACCTCAAAATAAAACAATAGTAATAAATTATTATAACGCCGAAGCTGTTTTTTGGCAAATAAAAATCTGCAATACAGCCTTAACTGCATAATAAAATTACGCTTAGAAAAACGAGTTCCGCCGCAACAAAAAAAATATATAAAAGTGTACCAAAAGTGTACCGATACAACAAAACAGAACGCCGAAACCCGCTTGCCTAACGGATTTTCAGCGTTCTGTCTGTTTTTGGAGGAGAATTGAAATTTCAATGTTTTCAGCTATACATACTATATATAGTAGCTATAACAGCCTTATATACTTCAAAACGCACAAGGAAATATAGCTTATTTGTAAAAGTGTACCAAAATTACACCAAAAAAAGACTGCCTGCTATGCGTCAGAGCTGATACGCAACACAGGCAGCCTTTTCAGTTTACAATTCGCCTATACTATTAGAATGTAACTGTAGTTATTATATCATGGCAGGCAGATTATGCAAGGCTATAATAAAAATACGTTTACATATACAACTAATATACAGTAAGTCAAAATAAACAAGCGTATAGAAACCATGTAACTGTATGCAGAATATACAAGAAAACTTGCATATTTAAACAGCGTATAACGTGGACAAACTCAAAAAATAATATTTTACGTCCGATAATATAGATTATGATAACTTCTTAGCGTCCTGCCGTTCGCTTGCCGAACTGCTTAATTAGCGCTGACTATATGCTATGATTTTGTTTTTTTAATTTTGATACATTTCGTTGCATTGCTTCTAACAAGGAGCGATAGCTATTATTTATTTTTTCTAATTCTAATAGTTTTTTATTAAATGCTTCAAATTTTGCTTTCACTGCTTCTATTTTTTCCATACTGTCAGCGTTTTCTAAATCTGTTTGCAAATCAAGCGCCAAAGCGTCCAATAAGTCATATTCTCTATTTAGGTAATTTATTCCTAATTCTTTTTTTAGTGTCTTTATATTTTCATCACTATAAAGCAAATCAGATAAAGGAATATCAAGAATTTCAGCCAGCTTTACACGCTTTTCAAAGGGAATAACTTTTATTTTTCCGTTCTCATACTTATATATAACAGGATTTTGCACGCCTAACAAAGTTGCTAGCTTGCCTTGTGACAAAGCAGCGTTTTCACGTGCTTTTTTTATTATTTCGCCTATACGCTGCTGTTCGCTCATGGCTTCACCCTCTTTTCTGTATCTTATTAAGATTATATAACAAGTAAAGCAGTTTGAAAATATATCTTGACAAGATACATTGAAAAAGATTATAATTTGTCTTGTTAGGATATATCTTAATAAGACAGTATAAAGTGAGGTGAAAACAATGTTGCTTAATATCAATCAAACTGCTTTAGCGCTGCTTATGGCAAGCAAGGCGCTGACGCAAAGAGAATTATTAGAACAGGCTCATATTAGTCAAGCGGTTATTAAGCGTATTCAGAGCGGGAAACCGATTAAACCCGTTACTGTAGGCAGAATTGCAAGCGCTTTAAATTGCACGCCTGCGGAAATTGTAGCCTAACACAAAATACGAAACGAGGTGTAAAACAATGAGAACCACGAGAACAGTTAAGCGCTTCAATTATACGAAAGCAGCCTTTTATGTTTATCTGTTGGCAATGATTACGTTTGTTGCGACCAATGCAGCAGCAAAGTTTGCAGCGCTGGGGCGTTAAAGAATGAGTGAAGCGGAACAAATCAAAGAGCAGATATTTCAGCAAGCTGCCTTGCGTATGTTCAGTCTGCAGCAGAGCTTTTTGCGGAACAGACAGAATAAAACACGCCTTGCATATCAGAGCGGGGCGCTTGAAGCGCTGGAACTGCTTATCAAAGAACTTTTCTTAGAAGAGGAATACGAGGAATGGAGGAAAACATGGAAAACAAAACAATCTATTTAACAGCGCAAGACGTGGCAGAAGCGCTTAATATTTCGCAGAGCATGGCTTATAAGCTGATTAGAGAGTGGAACAACAAGCTGAAAGAGCAAGGAAAATTTGTTATGGCAGGGCGCATTAATGAGCGCTATTTCCGTCAAGTGGTTGACGTTGTAGCATAAGGGAGGGAATAAAGATGTTTGTATTTTCCCCGGCAAGCAAAAAAAGACTGCATACCAATACCGCATACCTGCAGACTGAATGGCTGAACCCAAATTCACGTGAAGCACGTCGCCGGAAAGAACGCAAGGAGAGAGCGCAAGAACTCAAAGCGAAAAAATAAGCGCCGAACTTGCTACGGTTCACAGCCACACAGACCGGAAAAGCCTTGCGACCACCACAGCAAGCACAGCCACAGCGCCACAGTTGCCCCACAGAGCGCACGAAGAGGGGCAACAGGTATAATTATATACATGGCTAAAACAGGGCGCTGAAAAACGATTCTACGAACCGCACAGAGAGGAGCAAATAATATGATTGATGCTAGTGACCTGCCGTCAATAGAACTTGCCTGCAGATTAAGGAATAGAACTTATTCCGATACCTGCAGTTACTGCTTAAAGCTTGCAGATTCAAACCTTTTAGAACAAGACGAAACATGGGATAAGCTGCTTGCTGCAGTTTGCGCCGGGTACGTTGCTGGAGTACGGCACGAACGCCAGCGCCAGCGCCAAAAACATCACCTGCTGAAACAGATAAAAAAAGAGCCTGCCGACGCTGCCACACGTCAACAGGCTTGCACAGAATAATTTTCAAATAAGATTATAGCAGAAAAGCAGCCTTGTTGCAACTTTCTTTAGTGGCAGCAAGGCTTTTAATTTTTTCTATATGGAGGGTAGAATGGGAAAATTAGAGCTTGAAGATATTAGACCATACTTACAGGGAGTAAAGCAGAAAGGCGCTCAAATTGTCGCAACGTGCCCATTATGCGGAAAGCCTGGACACTTATATATTAAGCAGGACGGGGCAACGCTGGTAATGTATTGTCAAAAATGCAATGCTAGGGGAACGGAACTGTTTAAGGAATTCCGCCGTTTGGGAGCAAAGCACGAAGAACCGGAACAAATCAACTATAAGACAGCAAAGCCCATAGAGGATTATTACCACATTTACCGCCTGCCGAATGGTGAAGAACAATTCCGGAAACGCCGTCGCAAATGGGCAGACGGACACAAGCAGTTTACGTTTGAACATACCGACGCAGACGGCAAGAAGCAGTATAAAAAGCCTGCTGATGCCGTTATACTGTATAACCTGGACCAGCTGGCAGAAGCAGCGCCGGAAACACCGCTTTACGTTGTAGAGGGTGAAAAGTGTGCTGATGCTATGCTGCAGCATGGCTTGCTTGCAACTACCAGCAGAACCGGGGCACAGAATGAAATAAAATTCACGCCTGCAGATAAAGCAGCGCTTGAAAAATTCAAGTTAAAAATCATTATTCCGGACAATGACGAAAAGGGCGCTGACTACGCTGCAGCTTTCAAGGAATACGCCTGCAAAATACTTGCCTTGCCGGACATTTGGGAAAAATGCCCTAAAAAGGGCGATATAGCGGACTATTTCGCAGCAGGCGGAAAGGTTGAAGCGATAACAGGCTATGAGTGGGAACAGGAACTTACACAAAGCTATATTGATAGCCTGGACGTGGCAGCGCTGCTAGATCCGAAAATTTTTAAGCAACTACTGATGCAGAACGGCACGGACAGGATAAAAACCATAGCAATGCTTGAACAGCGTGCCCATAAATTACGCATTGCAAGAAGATTCGGGCAGGCGTGGAAAGCCTACCAAGCAGACAGCGCCACACCAACCAACAGCACGGAACATGAAACCAGCTTTACCGGGCAGCCGTTGGCGCTGGCGTGCGGGGAGTGGATAGCAAACGATGCCGGCATATACCGCTTGAAGCAGCAAGGCGATATAGTAAAAAAGGATTACGCCTGCAAAATGCCCATTATGCCCGCTGCCGTCCTGCGTAACATTGAAGCCGACACGGAGAAAATACAACTTGCATTTCGCCGAACAAAATCGTCCTGGAGCACGTGCATTTTCCCACGTTCGACTATAAGCAACAAAAACAAAATCATAGAGCTTGCAGACCGGGGTATTTTCGTTACCAGCGACACAGCAGCAGCGCTTGTCACCTACTTAGGCGCTTGCCTTGCAAACAATGCCGAAACTATCCCTATTATCCAATCTGTAGAGCGCTTAGGCTGGGTAGACGGCGTTTTCGTTCCGTATGCTGAAGCGTTGACGCTGGACAATGACGGGCAAGGCGCTGAACTTGCTAGGGCGGTACACAGCAAAGGAACACTTGAAGAATGGGCGGAATATATAGCGCCGCTCAGAAAACAGAGCTTATACCTGCAAATTGTATTAGCTGCTGCATTCGCTAGCGTGCTGATCAGCAAGATTAAGGCGCTGCAGTTTGTGCTGCATTTATGGGGCGGTACCGGTACAGGCAAAACAGTAGCATTAAAAGTAGCTGCCAGCGTTTGGGGAAACCCGGAAAAATATATGCTGACACTGAACGGCACAACAAACGCATTAATGGGAACTGCTGCACTACTGCATGACTTGCCGTTGCTGGCTGATGAACTGCAGACAATCAAAATTGACACCAATTTTCAAAACTATGACAAGCTTATAATGCAGCTCACAGAGGGCAAGGACAGGGCAAGGCTGACACAGCAAAGCACGCTGAAAGAGCAAAAGACCTGGACCAACTGCTTCATCTTCACAGGTGAAGAACCCATAACACAGAGCAATAGCGGGGGCGGTACTAAAAACAGGGTAATAGAATTGCAGTGCAGAGAGCAGATAATAAGCAACGGCAATGCCGTGGTAAACTTCATTGATTCCCATTATGGCAGCGCCGGGCGTGCCTTTATTGAGCATATCGCCAGCAAGCCGGCCGAAACGCTGCAGCAGGAATTTCAAGACCTGCGAAGCGCCTTGCTGGAACTTAGTGGCAGCAGCGATAAACAGTGTGATGCACTTGCACTGATTGCACTGGCGGACGCATACGCCGATGAATGTATTTTCAAAGACAAACGGCAGGTATTAGACTTGAAGCAGCTTGCTGGGATTGCAAAAAGCCTTGCAGAAATAGACAGCGCCGAACGTGCCTACCGCTATATTATGGATGTTATAGCAGCCAAAGCAGATTATTTGGCAAGGAAAGGCAACCACGGATATTATAAACCAGCTGCAGGCGATTGCTGGGGAAAAATCACTGCAGATTATATAGCAATTAACAGAACCCGCATTACTGAAGAACTTTCAAAGCAAGGTTATAGCCTTAATTCCGTGGCTGATGCCTGGAAAAACAAAGGCTATATCTTGACACGTTCTGACGGACGTATAAACCACACAGAGCGACTAGACAACGGCACATTTTCAGCAATTCACTTTAAAAAAGTACTTTAGGTTATGCAGGGTATGCACAGGGTATGCACGGCAAAAACCTTGAAACCTAGACAGGGCAAGGCTTTCAAGATTCGTGCATACCATAATTACCATGAATAACATAAATATATATATACGTATGGAAAAATAAAAAAGCGTATATCAAAATGCAATTACTCTTTTCTTAATAATTATATATATATCTATTATTTTTAGGGTATGCGTTATGCACGAACCCCGAAACCTAGACAGGGCAAGGCTTTAGGGCGTTTACCCAACGCATAACATGCATACCATAGGAGAAAAAAATGAAGAAGAAGAAGCAAAATAACATAGGTGAATTTGACTTATGCAGCGCTGCACATGAACTTGAATTTGAAATAGAACCGGGATATAGACTTTATTTTCCATGGCTACACAGAGAGTTTTGGGAGGAACAGGACTTGAACCAAGAGCCGAACCAAGAGAACGAAGCAAGGACGAAGCAAGGAGAATTTACACTTGAACAACGGACGAACAACGGAGAAATGACATTTACGAAGCTCAAAAAGGACAGCTTGAACAGAGAGAAAAAACACAATCGAAGCCGTGAAGAAGCCGTGAGAGAAGCGACAATTTAGCATGGAGAAGTGAAGAAGAAATTAAAACTCAAATAGCTGAATTTCACATTTAGCGCCGAAAGAGCGCCGATAACTTCAATTACACGGTGAAAGCACGGTGATAAACTCAATTTAGCGGTGATAAAGCGGTGATAACTGCAATAGCAGCGCCGAAAATTCCATTACCAAAGGACACGGGAAAAATGAACATCGAGCGAACCCGATAAAATTTTCTTTTCGTCCATACAGGGCGGAATTTCGCTTAGGAGCGCTTGAAATTTGCAGGCCTATATGATTACACCCGCAAAGCATAAAAACGGCGCTAAGGGGCAAAAGCTGAACTATTAGAGGTATACGCAAAGGAGCTGAACTATTATGGCAGTATATCAAGACAAGACCACAGGAAAATATTACTTTTCTTGTTGCTACAAAGATTGGCAAGGAGAGCGACGGCGCAAGAAAAAGTGCGGCTTTAAATTCGCTAGGGATGCAAAGGCAGCCGAAAGAGATTTTCTGAACCAGCAGCACGGCGCAAGCTGCATGAGCTTTAAAGCCTTGTACGAATTATATATAGCTGATTGCCGGGCAAGGCTGAAAGAAAGCACAGTGATCAGCAAGGATTCACTTTTTCAACATTCCATATTGCCGTTTTTTCAGAGATTCGACAACATAGGCAGCATAACGCCAGCGCACGTCCGGCAATGGCAAAATGAACTGCTGACAAAGTACAAGCCTACTTCTTGTCGCCGGATTCACAGCCAGCTATCAGCAATTTTTAATTTCGCTGTAAAATATTACGGACTTGCAAGAAATGTAGCCTGCATTGCTGGCGGTATTGGAACACGCAAGGCGAACAGCGCCAGCTATTGGACGCTTGAAGAATTTGACAAGGCTATTGAACAGGTACAGGCATTGCAGGACAAAGCAGCCTTGACAGTGCTTTTTTTTAGTGGCTTGCGTGTAGGTGAATTATTGGCGCTGACAATGGCGGACTATGACGGCAGCGCCAACACCATAACAGTAACTAAAACACTATCACGCACAGCAACAGGCTACATAATAGCGCCACCAAAGACACCAAAGTCAAGAAGAACAGTCACTATTCCTTGCAAGGCTAGTGCCGTGTTAAATGCCTACATAGCGACACTATACGAACCACAGCCACGAGATACTATTTTTATTGGCTTGAACGGAAACCACCTTGCATATATTATTAAGCTGGCAGCCGTTGGCGCTGATGTAAAAAAAATCAGAGTGCATGACCTGCGACACAGTCACGCCAGCTTGCTGATAAACAACGGCGCTAACATTAAAGCAGTATCGGAGCGCCTGGGGCACGATGATATAAAAACCACGCTGAACACCTACGGGCACTTATATCAAAATCAAGATAATGCACTTGCTGCAATGCTGGACAAAATATAAAAGTGTACCAAAAGTGTACCGATACAACAAAACAGAACGCTGAAACCCGCTTGCCTACAGGTTTTTCAGCGTTCTGCTTGTTTTTGGAGGAGAATTGAAATTTCAATGTTTTCAGCTATACATACTATATATAGTAGCTATAACAGCCTTATATACTTCAAAACGCACAAGGAAATATAGCTTATTTGTAAAAGTGTACCAAAATTACACCAAAAAAAGACTGCCTGCTATGCGTCAGAGCTGATACGCAACACAGGCAGCCTTTTCAGTTTACAATTCGCCTATACTATTAGAATGTAACTGTAGTTATTATATCATGGCAGGCAGATTATGCAAGGCTATAATAAAAATACGTTTACATATACAACTAATATACAGTAAGTCAAAATAAACAAGCGTATAGAAACCATGTAACTGTATGCAGAATATACAAGAAAACTTGCATATTTAAACAGCGTATAACGTGGACAAACTCAAAAAATAATATTTTACGTCCGATAATATAGATTATGATAACTTCTTAGCGTCCTGCCGTTCGCTTGCCGAACTGCTTAATTAGCGCTGACTATATGCTATGATTTTGTTTTTTTAATTTTGATACATTTCGTTGCATTGCTTCTAACAAGGAGCGATAGCTATTATTTATTTTTTCTAATTCTAATAGTTTTTTATTAAATGCTTCAAATTTTGCTTTCACTGCTTCTATTTTTTCCATACTGTCAGCGTTTTCTAAATCTGTTTGCAAATCAAGCGCCAAAGCGTCCAATAAGTCATATTCTCTATTTAGGTAATTTATTCCTAATTCTTTTTTTAGTGTCTTTATATTTTCATCACTATAAAGCAAATCAGATAAAGGAATATCAAGAATTTCAGCCAGCTTTACACGCTTTTCAAAGGGAATAACTTTTATTTTTCCGTTCTCATACTTATATATAACAGGATTTTGCACGCCTAACAAAGTTGCTAGCTTGCCTTGTGACAAAGCAGCGTTTTCACGTGCTTTTTTTATTATTTCGCCTATACGCTGCTGTTCGCTCATGGCTTCACCCTCTTTTCTGTATCTTATTAAGATTATATAACAAGTAAAGCAGTTTGAAAATATATCTTGACAAGATACATTGAAAAAGATTATAATTTGTCTTGTTAGGATATATCTTAATAAGACAGTATAAAGTGAGGTGAAAACAATGTTGCTTAATATCAATCAAACTGCTTTAGCGCTGCTTATGGCAAGCAAGGCGCTGACGCAAAGAGAATTATTAGAACAGGCTCATATTAGTCAAGCGGTTATTAAGCGTATTCAGAGCGGGAAACCGATTAAACCCGTTACTGTAGGCAGAATTGCAAGCGCTTTAAATTGCACGCCTGCGGAAATTGTAGCCTAACACAAAATACGAAACGAGGTGTAAAACAATGAGAACCACGAGAACAGTTAAGCGCTTCAATTATACGAAAGCAGCCTTTTATGTTTATCTGTTGGCAATGATTACGTTTGTTGCGACCAATGCAGCAGCAAAGTTTGCAGCGCTGGGGCGTTAAAGAATGAGTGAAGCGGAACAAATCAAAGAGCAGATATTTCAGCAAGCTGCCTTGCGTATGTTCAGTCTGCAGCAGAGCTTTTTGCGGAACAGACAGAATAAAACACGCCTTGCATATCAGAGCGGGGCGCTTGAAGCGCTGGAACTGCTTATCAAAGAACTTTTCTTAGAAGAGGAATACGAGGAATGGAGGAAAACATGGAAAACAAAACAATCTATTTAACAGCGCAAGACGTGGCAGAAGCGCTTAATATTTCGCAGAGCATGGCTTATAAGCTGATTAGAGAGTGGAACAACAAGCTGAAAGAGCAAGGAAAATTTGTTATGGCAGGGCGCATTAATGAGCGCTATTTCCGTCAAGTGGTTGACGTTGTAGCATAAGGGAGGGAATAAAGATGTTTGTATTTTCCCCGGCAAGCAAAAAAAGACTGCATACCAATACCGCATACCTGCAGACTGAATGGCTGAACCCAAATTCACGTGAAGCACGTCGCCGGAAAGAACGCAAGGAGAGAGCGCAAGAACTCAAAGCGAAAAAATAAGCGCCGAACTTGCTACGGTTCACAGCCACACAGACCGGAAAAGCCTTGCGACCACCACAGCAAGCACAGCCACAGCGCCACAGTTGCCCCACAGAGCGCACGAAGAGGGGCAACAGGTATAATTATATACATGGCTAAAACAGGGCGCTGAAAAACGATTCTACGAACCGCACAGAGAGGAGCAAATAATATGATTGATGCTAGTGACCTGCCGTCAATAGAACTTGCCTGCAGATTAAGGAATAGAACTTATTCCGATACCTGCAGTTACTGCTTAAAGCTTGCAGATTCAAACCTTTTAGAACAAGACGAAACATGGGATAAGCTGCTTGCTGCAGTTTGCGCCGGGTACGTTGCTGGAGTACGGCACGAACGCCAGCGCCAGCGCCAAAAACATCACCTGCTGAAACAGATAAAAAAAGAGCCTGCCGACGCTGCCACACGTCAACAGGCTTGCACAGAATAATTTTCAAATAAGATTATAGCAGAAAAGCAGCCTTGTTGCAACTTTCTTTAGTGGCAGCAAGGCTTTTAATTTTTTCTATATGGAGGGTAGAATGGGAAAATTAGAGCTTGAAGATATTAGACCATACTTACAGGGAGTAAAGCAGAAAGGCGCTCAAATTGTCGCAACGTGCCCATTATGCGGAAAGCCTGGACACTTATATATTAAGCAGGACGGGGCAACGCTGGTAATGTATTGTCAAAAATGCAATGCTAGGGGAACGGAACTGTTTAAGGAATTCCGCCGTTTGGGAGCAAAGCACGAAGAACCGGAACAAATCAACTATAAGACAGCAAAGCCCATAGAGGATTATTACCACATTTACCGCCTGCCGAATGGTGAAGAACAATTCCGGAAACGCCGTCGCAAATGGGCAGACGGACACAAGCAGTTTACGTTTGAACATACCGACGCAGACGGCAAGAAGCAGTATAAAAAGCCTGCTGATGCCGTTATACTGTATAACCTGGACCAGCTGGCAGAAGCAGCGCCGGAAACACCGCTTTACGTTGTAGAGGGTGAAAAGTGTGCTGATGCTATGCTGCAGCATGGCTTGCTTGCAACTACCAGCAGAACCGGGGCACAGAATGAAATAAAATTCACGCCTGCAGATAAAGCAGCGCTTGAAAAATTCAAGTTAAAAATCATTATTCCGGACAATGACGAAAAGGGCGCTGACTACGCTGCAGCTTTCAAGGAATACGCCTGCAAAATACTTGCCTTGCCGGACATTTGGGAAAAATGCCCTAAAAAGGGCGATATAGCGGACTATTTCGCAGCAGGCGGAAAGGTTGAAGCGATAACAGGCTATGAGTGGGAACAGGAACTTACACAAAGCTATATTGATAGCCTGGACGTGGCAGCGCTGCTAGATCCGAAAATTTTTAAGCAACTACTGATGCAGAACGGCACGGACAGGATAAAAACCATAGCAATGCTTGAACAGCGTGCCCATAAATTACGCATTGCAAGAAGATTCGGGCAGGCGTGGAAAGCCTACCAAGCAGACAGCGCCACACCAACCAACAGCACGGAACATGAAACCAGCTTTACCGGGCAGCCGTTGGCGCTGGCGTGCGGGGAGTGGATAGCAAACGATGCCGGCATATACCGCTTGAAGCAGCAAGGCGATATAGTAAAAAAGGATTACGCCTGCAAAATGCCCATTATGCCCGCTGCCGTCCTGCGTAACATTGAAGCCGACACGGAGAAAATACAACTTGCATTTCGCCGAACAAAATCGTCCTGGAGCACGTGCATTTTCCCACGTTCGACTATAAGCAACAAAAACAAAATCATAGAGCTTGCAGACCGGGGTATTTTCGTTACCAGCGACACAGCAGCAGCGCTTGTCACCTACTTAGGCGCTTGCCTTGCAAACAATGCCGAAACTATCCCTATTATCCAATCTGTAGAGCGCTTAGGCTGGGTAGACGGCGTTTTCGTTCCGTATGCTGAAGCGTTGACGCTGGACAATGACGGGCAAGGCGCTGAACTTGCTAGGGCGGTACACAGCAAAGGAACACTTGAAGAATGGGCGGAATATATAGCGCCGCTCAGAAAACAGAGCTTATACCTGCAAATTGTATTAGCTGCTGCATTCGCTAGCGTGCTGATCAGCAAGATTAAGGCGCTGCAGTTTGTGCTGCATTTATGGGGCGGTACCGGTACAGGCAAAACAGTAGCATTAAAAGTAGCTGCCAGCGTTTGGGGAAACCCGGAAAAATATATGCTGACACTGAACGGCACAACAAACGCATTAATGGGAACTGCTGCACTACTGCATGACTTGCCGTTGCTGGCTGATGAACTGCAGACAATCAAAATTGACACCAATTTTCAAAACTATGACAAGCTTATAATGCAGCTCACAGAGGGCAAGGACAGGGCAAGGCTGACACAGCAAAGCACGCTGAAAGAGCAAAAGACCTGGACCAACTGCTTCATCTTCACAGGTGAAGAACCCATAACACAGAGCAATAGCGGGGGCGGTACTAAAAACAGGGTAATAGAATTGCAGTGCAGAGAGCAGATAATAAGCAACGGCAATGCCGTGGTAAACTTCATTGATTCCCATTATGGCAGCGCCGGGCGTGCCTTTATTGAGCATATCGCCAGCAAGCCGGCCGAAACGCTGCAGCAGGAATTTCAAGACCTGCGAAGCGCCTTGCTGGAACTTAGTGGCAGCAGCGATAAACAGTGTGATGCACTTGCACTGATTGCACTGGCGGACGCATACGCCGATGAATGTATTTTCAAAGACAAACGGCAGGTATTAGACTTGAAGCAGCTTGCTGGGATTGCAAAAAGCCTTGCAGAAATAGACAGCGCCGAACGTGCCTACCGCTATATTATGGATGTTATAGCAGCCAAAGCAGATTATTTGGCAAGGAAAGGCAACCACGGATATTATAAACCAGCTGCAGGCGATTGCTGGGGAAAAATCACTGCAGATTATATAGCAATTAACAGAACCCGCATTACTGAAGAACTTTCAAAGCAAGGTTATAGCCTTAATTCCGTGGCTGATGCCTGGAAAAACAAAGGCTATATCTTGACACGTTCTGACGGACGTATAAACCACACAGAGCGACTAGACAACGGCACATTTTCAGCAATTCACTTTAAAAAAGTACTTTAGGTTATGCAGGGTATGCACAGGGTATGCACGGCAAAAACCTTGAAACCTAGACAGGGCAAGGCTTTCAAGATTCGTGCATACCATAATTACCATGAATAACATAAATATATATATACGTATGGAAAAATAAAAAAGCGTATATCAAAATGCAATTACTCTTTTCTTAATAATTATATATATATCTATTATTTTTAGGGTATGCGTTATGCACGAACCCCGAAACCTAGACAGGGCAAGGCTTTAGGGCGTTTACCCAACGCATAACATGCATACCATAGGAGAAAAAAATGAAGAAGAAGAAGCAAAATAACATAGGTGAATTTGACTTATGCAGCGCTGCACATGAACTTGAATTTGAAATAGAACCGGGATATAGACTTTATTTTCCATGGCTACACAGAGAGTTTTGGGAGGAACAGGACTTGAACCAAGAGCCGAACCAAGAGAACGAAGCAAGGACGAAGCAAGGAGAATTTACACTTGAACAACGGACGAACAACGGAGAAATGACATTTACGAAGCTCAAAAAGGACAGCTTGAACAGAGAGAAAAAACACAATCGAAGCCGTGAAGAAGCCGTGAGAGAAGCGACAATTTAGCATGGAGAAGTGAAGAAGAAATTAAAACTCAAATAGCTGAATTTCACATTTAGCGCCGAAAGAGCGCCGATAACTTCAATTACACGGTGAAAGCACGGTGATAAACTCAATTTAGCGGTGATAAAGCGGTGATAACTGCAATAGCAGCGCCGAAAATTCCATTACCAAAGGACACGGGAAAAATGAACATCGAGCGAACCCGATAAAATTTTCTTTTCGTCCATACAGGGCGGAATTTCGCTTAGGAGCGCTTGAAATTTGCAGGCCTATATGATTACACCCGCAAAGCATAAAAACGGCGCTAAGGGGCAAAAGCTGAACTATTAGAGGTATACGCAAAGGAGCTGAACTATTATGGCAGTATATCAAGACAAGACCACAGGAAAATATTACTTTTCTTGTTGCTACAAAGATTGGCAAGGAGAGCGACGGCGCAAGAAAAAGTGCGGCTTTAAATTCGCTAGGGATGCAAAGGCAGCCGAAAGAGATTTTCTGAACCAGCAGCACGGCGCAAGCTGCATGAGCTTTAAAGCCTTGTACGAATTATATATAGCTGATTGCCGGGCAAGGCTGAAAGAAAGCACAGTGATCAGCAAGGATTCACTTTTTCAACATTCCATATTGCCGTTTTTTCAGAGATTCGACAACATAGGCAGCATAACGCCAGCGCACGTCCGGCAATGGCAAAATGAACTGCTGACAAAGTACAAGCCTACTTCTTGTCGCCGGATTCACAGCCAGCTATCAGCAATTTTTAATTTCGCTGTAAAATATTACGGACTTGCAAGAAATGTAGCCTGCATTGCTGGCGGTATTGGAACACGCAAGGCGAACAGCGCCAGCTATTGGACGCTTGAAGAATTTGACAAGGCTATTGAACAGGTACAGGCATTGCAGGACAAAGCAGCCTTGACAGTGCTTTTTTTTAGTGGCTTGCGTGTAGGTGAATTATTGGCGCTGACAATGGCGGACTATGACGGCAGCGCCAACACCATAACAGTAACTAAAACACTATCACGCACAGCAACAGGCTACATAATAGCGCCACCAAAGACACCAAAGTCAAGAAGAACAGTCACTATTCCTTGCAAGGCTAGTGCCGTGTTAAATGCCTACATAGCGACACTATACGAACCACAGCCACGAGATACTATTTTTATTGGCTTGAACGGAAACCACCTTGCATATATTATTAAGCTGGCAGCCGTTGGCGCTGATGTAAAAAAAATCAGAGTGCATGACCTGCGACACAGTCACGCCAGCTTGCTGATAAACAACGGCGCTAACATTAAAGCAGTATCGGAGCGCCTGGGGCACGATGATATAAAAACCACGCTGAACACCTACGGGCACTTATATCAAAATCAAGATAATGCACTTGCTGCAATGCTGGACAAAATATAAAAGTGTACCAAAAGTGTACCGATACAACAAAACAGAACGCTGAAACCCGCTTGCCTACAGGTTTTTCAGCGTTCTGCTTGTTTTTGGAGGAGAAAATATGAATTTGCTTAAAAAGCAAATAGCAGCTTGTTTA
>ERZ1026772.1208-NODE-1208-length-14790-cov-4.499966_pt1 | contig 14790 bp, 10 predicted proteins | sample MGYA00380124_ERZ1026772 | MGnify/ENA primary metagenome ERZ1026772 (study PRJEB33269, sample SAMEA4719760) | human gut metagenome | biome: human-associated habitat; feature: organic feature; material: feces | place: Cameroon | collected 2013-10 ...
ACGACTTCTACTCTCTGGATGACTTTGCAGAGCAGCTCGTCGTCCACAATTCCCGATCCAACAACTTTCCTATGAGACCCCTCCATTGGCTTTCGCCCATTGAGTTCATTGTCCAATATGTTTGACAAACCTACATGACGGTAGTATGGAGAAAAAGGCGTTTTGCGGCAGAAAACAGGAATCCGGCAGCCCGGGGAAGAAACCTTTCATAACGAAACAGAAACAGGTTGGGAGGAAAAAACATGAGGAAACTGGCGGGATGGATGGCGGCGCTGCTGCTTTGGGCGGCCCTTGTCCCCTGTGCGGCCGCGGAAAGCAAACGGTACGAAACCAGCTTTCTGGACGTGTTCGACACGTTTTCACAGGTGGTGGTCTATGCGGATACGCAGGAGGCTGCGCAGGAAATTTTGCAGACCGTCCATGACGAACTGAAGGTTTACCACCGGCTGTTCGATATTTATCAGTCTTACGAGGGCGTGAATAATCTTTATACCGTGAACCAAAACGCTGGGATCGCGCCGGTAGCGGTGGAACAGCCCCTGTACGACCTGCTTACTTTCGGTAAGGAAATCTATGCTCAAACCGGCGGCAAAACCAATATCGCACTGGGCAGCGTGCTTTCCATCTGGCACGAATACCGGGAGCTGGGGCTGGCCGATCCGGAACACGCGGCGGTTCCCTCGGCGGAGGAGCTGTACCGGGCGGGCGAACATACGGACATCGATCAGATGCTGCTGGACCCGGAAAAAAGAACCGTCTATCTGACCGACCCGGAAATGTCGCTGGACGTGGGAGCCATCGCCAAGGGCTGCGCAGTGGAGCTGACGGCGCGGAAAATGGAAGCGCAGGGCGTGGACAGTCTGCTGATGAGCATCGGCGGCAATCTGCGCTCCATCGGGCGAAAAGGCGACGGGACTCCATGGCGGGCGGGAGTGCAGAATCCCGATTTATCGGCGAAACAGCAGAACCTTGCGGTGATCGACCTGACGGACGCTTCGCTGGTGACCAGCGGCAGCTATCAGCGCTACTACACGGTGGACGGCCAGCAGTACCACCACATTATCGACCCGGAGACCCTTTACCCGGCGGAGCACCATTGGGCCGTTTCCGTATGGACGGCGGATTCCGGGCTGGCGGACGCGCTGTCCACCGCTTTGTTCGTGATGTCGCTGGATGAAGGCAAGGCGCTGGTGGAAGGCTGGCCGGGCGTGGAAGCCCTTTGGGTACAAAAAGACGGAGCGCTGGAATACAGCAGCGGATGGCCTGATCGGGCACGGTGAACAAAAAACGTACGAAAAATCGCCCCGGCATTGCCGGGGCGGTCTGCTGTAATGATAAAGATCAGTCTTTGCAGCAGGCGCAGTACAGTGCGTAGCTCAGGAAACCGGCACAGGTGGCGAAGGCTTCGCCGGTCTCGCAAAGGCCGGTATCTTCGTTGACGCTTTCACAGGCAACGCCGTTATCCAGCGGCGTGCGGCTCAGGTGCAGCAGAGCGCTGTCCGCGTGGCCGCTGAGCAGGCTGTTGCAGATGGATAGAATCCACGGATGGGGCGCGTGCTTGCAGCCGATCTCCGCAATGGGGTGTCCGGCGAAGGACAGCGGATAGCTCTCGTCCCGGATCATGGCCGCCGTGTTTTGCCAGATGGGGTCGCTTTCTTCGCAGAAGCCGTAGAAGGGGAGCAGCAGCAGGCTTCCCGGCGGCTCGTCGTAAATGTCAAAGTGGCCGTTCAGGTCGACCGACCACGCGAAGAAGGGCCGCCCGTTCTGCTCCTTGACGCAGTGTGCGTAAACTGCCCGGCGGGTGCGTTCCGCTTCTTCCGCCAGCTCTGGACGGTTCAGCAGCTTCGCCAGCGCCCGCAGCGCATAGCACACCAGTGCGTTGTCGTAGGTCAGGTAAATATGGTTATGCATATCGTCCGTGGGCTGCAGGAAGGTCTCATACATTGGGACGGAAGGATGCTTTTTGGCCTCCATTCTGCGTAAAATTTCTTCGAGACCGTCCCGCACAAAGGGCCGGGCCGCAAAAGCGGTATCGCCGGTCTTTTCCACGTAGCGGTCCAGGGCGATGACCGGCGCGCAAAGCTCGTCCAGCTCGAAGCCGGGTTCCAGCATGGTTCCGTCGATAAAGCGGCTGTGAACGCCGAAGTTCCGGGCCTGACGGGTGAACACGTAGGTCAGGATCTCCCGGGCATAGGCTGCGTCCACCGTCAGAATGGCCGGGAAAGCCCACAACAGACTGTCACGATCCCAGTATGCGGCGGAGACGTAGTAGCGCGGGCTGCGGCTGGTCATCAGGCACAATTCCTCCGTGTCGACGGTGCGGCCGGAAGCGTAGAAAAAGGCGAAGAACAGGTTGGTGTTCAGAAGCTCGTAAAGTTTCGGGTCGGCAAGAGGCTTTTCCCGGGCGGACAGCCAGCGGACGGTGCGGCCGTACACCGCGTCAAAGCCCTGCCGCAGCAGCTCCTTGGCGCTGGTGGAGGCGGCAACGCCCTCATAGCCCACGCCCCACGGGATATCCAGCACGGCGGTCTCGCCGGGCTGCAGCACGGTCTCCCGGTAGATGTCGTAGGCAAAATCCGACCGATTCCACCGGGCCTGCTGGTCGATCTCCGCAAACTGCTGCGGATCGGCCACACAGGGCGCAAAGGCAAGCAGCGGAAGTCCCGGCTTCTGGCTGAAAATGAACATATGGTTCCAGCCGGATTCATAGGCTTCCCGGCCTTCGGTCAGTTCCGTGGTCTCGTTGACCTCGTGCAGCGTCTGATCCCACTGACCGTCCGTGCCGAAACGGACGGTGCGGGGTTCGGCACTCTGATTCTGAACGGACAGCCGGAGAACCAGCGCCCGTTCACCCACGGGGGTGAGATAGGTGCAGGTGAAGCGGAGCTTCTGTTCCTCTGAGACGAAGCGGGGGATCCAGCAATGCTCCCGGCTCCATACGGGGCAGAGAGGCAGACGCTGGCCGTCCAGCTCCACATAGGGACGGATCAGCCCGTCCTTTCCGCGAATCTCCAAGAGTCCCTTGACCTGCATGTACAGGAAGGTGACGCCCTCGACGGCACCGTCGTTTTCCCGGATGGTGGGCAGGGACAGATATTCGTTGCCAGTGACCTGATAAGCCATAAATGGGCTCCTTTCTATGATTCTGCGACAGTTTCAGGCTCGGCGGGTTCCAGACGGCGGACGCTTTGCCGCTCCACCAGACAGGTGCCCAGCAGCGTCCGTTCGGGGGCAAGGCCCCGTTGGCGGATGTGCCGCAGCAGCATTTCCACCACCAGATGGGCCTTTTGGGAAATGTCCTGCGACAGGGTGGTCAGCGCCGGCTGCACCATGGTGGCCAGCGGCAGATCGTCAAAGCCGACTACGGAAACGTCCTCCGGGACGCGCAGCCCCAGCCGAGAAAGCGCCTGCATCAGATGGACCGCCGCCTGATCGGAGGTGCAGAAAAATGCGGTGGGATGATCGGGACGCGCCATCAACTGCCGGAGCGAATCCGGCGGGAACAGCTCCTCCCGGCGGTGGAGGATAAATTCCTCCCGCAGCTCCACGCCGCCTTCGGCAAGCCCGGTTCGGAAACCGTCCAGACGGTGACGGTCTACGTCGCTTTCGTCCACGTTGTTGCCCAGAAAGCCCACGTGCCGGTGTCCCATGTGAATCAGATATTCGCCCGCGATCTGCCCGCCCGCGTCGTCGTCCATGCCGACATGGTTGGCTCCGGGAATACGCACGTAGCAGTCCGTGAAAACGGTGGGGATATCGGTCAGGGATTTCAGCGTGTGCAGGTGTCGGTTGTACGCGCCGCTGAAGATCACGCCCGCCACGTTCCATCCCCGCAGATCCGCATCGATCTCCTTGTAGTTGTCGGAAAAGCGGATCAGGGGATAGTAGCCGTTCTGCTGAAGTTCCAGCGTCAGCGCACCCACATATTCCGCCGTATAGGGGTTGCGGAAGATATTTTCGCCGGGCGAAGCCTGAACGATGATGGCAACGACGTGGGATTCCCGCTGGGCCAATGAACGGGCGGCCTGATTGGGCACGTAGCCGGATCGTTTCATAATGGCCTGAATACGCTCTGCCGTGTCGGCGGAGACACGGCTGGAATTTCCGTTGAGCACATTGGAGACGGTGGTCGTGCTGACGCCGGCTTCCTGTGCGATCTCCTTGAGGGTGATCAACGTGCCGCCTCCTTTTCAAAGTGCTTTCTATCAATATAACACAACCGTAAATGCTTTGCAATGGGTTAAACGATAAACTTTGCAATGATGAAGAAAATGGGAAGTTTTTTTCCATACAATGCGTTGAGAGGGTCGAGTGATAGTTTCAACTTCAAAAGAAAAACAAAAACAAAAATCTATTATTTTCAACATCTTCAACGATTCTTCGCATGAAAACAAAAAAAGTATCTTGACAAGGGAATTTTTCGGTGATAGAGTAAAAGCAAGTTAAGCGGTAAATCAAAAAACGAAATGGGAGGGACGCCGTATGGATCGCTCTGGAACGTGGAAGCGGATCAGCCGGAACTGGGGACTGTATCTGCTGCTGTTGCCCGCACTGGTGTTGCTGATCCTGTTTGCCTACAAGCCCATGTACGGCGTGGTGATCGCGTTCAAGAACTACAAAAACTCGCTGGGTATTCTGGGCAGCCCGTGGGCGGAGCCGCTGTTCAAAAATTTTCAGCGCTTTTTCAATTCCTATCAGTGCGAGGCCACCATCCGCAATACCCTTCGGCTGAGCCTGTACAGTCTGGCGGTAGGGTTCCCGATTCCCATCATCCTGGCGCTGATGATCAACCAGATCACCGCCATGCGCTTCCGCCGCACGTTTCAGACCATTCTGTATCTGCCGCATTTCATTTCCACGGTGGTCATGGTGGGCCTTCTGCTGATCTGGCTTTCCCCTTCCAGCGGACTGGTGGGCGCTTTCTACCGGCTGCTGGGCAAGGACGCGCCCAACGTCATGACCAGCGCCTCCGGCTTCCCCAGCATCTATGTCTGGTCGGACGTATGGCAGCATTCGGGCTGGGACTCCATCGTGTTTCTGGCCGCGCTTTCCTCCATTGATCCCACCCTTTACGAGGCGGCTACGGTGGACGGCGCGACCCGCTGGCAGAAAATGCGCTACATCGATCTGCCGCTGCTCATGGCCACCGCCTGCATCATGCTGATTCTCCGGGCGGGCAATCTGATGAACGTGGGCTTTGAAAAGGTCTTCCTGATGCAGAACGACCTGAACATGTCCACCAGCGAGATCATCGCCACCTACGTGTACAAGATGGGCCTGCGCAACAGTCAGTACGCGGTATCCACCGCCGTTAACCTGTTCAATAATCTGATCAATTTCGGGCTGCTGCTTCTGGTGAACTGTATCACCCGGAAGCTGGGCGAAACCAGCCTGTGGTAAGGAGGGACGGAGGATGACTACGACAACCGGCAAGCAGAGCCTTCCCGCTTCCCACGGCAGAAACCGTGTGCGCCGCCAGCCCAAGGACGTGGCTTTTGACGTGGTGCTCTACCTGATCTGCGCCATTCTGCTGATCCTGATTCTGTATCCCCTGTGGTTTATTGTGATCGCTTCTTTTTCGGATCCGTCGGCTGTGGCGGGCGGGCACGTCTGGTTCGTGCCGGTAGGCTTTACGCTGGACGGCTATGAGGAGCTGCTCAACCAGCCCAACGTCTGGGTGGGCTACCGCAACACCATCCTGTACACCGTGGTCGGCACCCTCGTCGGCCTTGCGGTCAATATTCCGGCGGCCTATGCCCTGTCCCGGAGGGATCTCTGGGGCCGGAAAGCGCTGATGGGGCTGTTCGTGTTCACCATGTTCTTCTCCGGCGGTCTGATCCCCATCTTCCTGACGGTGCAGGAATTGGGGCTGTACAACTCCTTCTGGGTGATGGTGGTGCCCTTTGCGGTCAGCGCCTACAATGTCATCGTGGCTCGCACCTTCTTTGAGACCAGCCTGCCGCCCGATTTGTGGGACGCGGCCCAGATCGACGGCTGCGGCAACCTGCGGTTCTTCTTCACTATCGCGCTGCCCCTGTCCAAGGCGGTCATTTCCGTCATTGCTCTTTGGACGGCAGTGGGGCAGTGGAACTCCTACTTCAATGCTCTTATCTACATCCGGGACGAGAACCTGTATCCGCTGGCGCTCATCATGCGCAACATTCTGGTCACGCAGCAGATTCAGTCGGCGCTGGGCACCGGCGAGGCCGCGCTGATCGCCCTGCGCAAGGCAAACCTGATGCGCTATGCCATGATTATCGTCGCCACCGTGCCCATCATGTGCGTCTATCCCTTCGTGCAGAAGTATTTCGATCAGGGCGTGATGATCGGCGCGGTCAAGGGATGACGATCCGTATCCCAACGATGGAAAACCAAACGGCGCACGCCGTTTAGGAAATAAGGAGGTAACCTCAATGAAGAAACTGGTGTCTCTGCTTCTGGCCATCGCGATGCTTCTGGCCTGCGCCTCCGCTCTGGCGGAGATTCCCGAAGGCTTCCATGCCGAGGGAATGCCCATCGTAGATGAACCCATCACCATTAACGTGCTGACGATGCGCTGGGGCTCCATGGGCGATTCCTTCAAGACCAACCCCTTCCTGGTGAATCTGGAAAACGAATCCAATGTGAAGGTCAACTGGCAGATCGTTTCCTCCAACGACTGGTTCGACAACCAGAAGCCCGTGATGCTGGCCGGCGGCGAAAGCGCGCTGCCCGAAGTGGTGCTGGGCTTCCAGACCTTTACCGAATCCGACATCATCAATAACGTGGAATACTTCCTGCCGTTGGAAGACCTGATTGAGCAGTATATGCCCAACCTGACCAAGGCCTTCGAAGAAATGCCCGCCCTGAAGGCGATTTCCACCTCCGCAGACGGACACATCTACTCCCTGCCCTCCCGGATGCCCAAGCGCCCCGTGGCCTGCAACGTGCCGGTCATCAACGTGAAGTGGCTGGAAAACCTGGGTCTGGAAGTGCCCACCACCATCGACGAGCTGGAAAACGTGCTGCGCGCCTTCAAGGAGCAGGACGCGAACGGCAACGGCGACCCCAACGATGAAATCCCCTTCACCGGCATCGGTCTGGGCATGGATTTCCTGTCTCCCTTCGGCATGACCGACGTGTACGGCCAGCGCTATCTGGTCAACGACGACGGCACCGTGCGCTATGCCTACACCACCGAGGAATACAAAGAGGGCATCAAGTGGGCCCACAAGCTCTATCAGGACGGCCTGATCGACAACGAGCTCTTCACTCAGAACGACCAGATCCGCGACGCCAAGTGCGACGACCCCAACGTCTCCCGCGTGGGCTTCTGCTACGCATGGAGCTATGACGCTATCTTCCGCAACTGGAAGGCTGAATACAAGGTCATCGCTCCCATCGCCGGCCCCGACGGTCAGCGCTATCAGCAGGGCGACGTGAACGGCCTGTATTCCCTCAAGTCCAACCAGCTGTCCATCACCACCGTGTGCAAGCATCCCGAAGTGGTGCTGCGCTGGGCCGATCAGTTCTACACCGGCGAAGCCAGCATCCAGAACTTCTGGGGCGGTCTGGGCGAAGTGACCACCGCCAACGCGGACGGCACCTACACCCTGAACAACCCGCCGGAGGGCACCAGCGCCGACGCGTGGTACTGGGATCGCTCCCTGCGCGACTTCGGCCCCAAGTACTGCTCCGTCGAGTTTGACAAGAAGATCATTCTGGATCCCACCGAGGGCGACGGCCTGAAGGTAGCCATGGATGCGGAGACCGCCCAGTATGTGCGGCCCTGCTTCCCCGAGCTGAAGTACACTGCTGACGAATACAACGAGCTGTCCTTCCTGCAGGCGGACATCGATACCTACGTGGATACCACCCGCGCCCGCTGGGTTGCCGAGGGCGGCATCGACGAGGAATGGGACGCCTATGTGGAACAGCTGAAGAACATGGGTCTGGAAGACATGAACAAGATCTACGAAGGCGCTTACGCCCGTTATCTGGCGGCGCAGGACTGATCGAACGTTCTGACCCTTCCACGAGCCGGAGGGGCGCGCCGGGTACGCCCCCTCCGCGCCCTGAAACGCCGCCCGGCGGAAAACCGGGCGGTTCTTTTCTGTACTTCATCTATATTTCACCTAACATTTCCCAATTTTCCGCCGAAGCAGGGAATGCTCCCCGGTTTTGCAAAAGGAGGGTCGCGCATGACCACCACCAACCTGACGGGCAGGAACTATCGTATCACTTTTTTGACGGAGCGGCTGGTTCGGCTGGAATACCAGTCCGAGGGGCGCTTTGAGGACCGCCCCACCACGGCCGTCCAATGCCGAAATTTCCCGCCGGTGGAGGTGCAGGTGCAGCGGCTTCCCGGCCGGGTGGAGCTGGATACGCCCTTTTTGCATCTGTCCTACGACGAAAAGCCCTTCTCCCCGGAGGGCCTGAGCCTTTCCGTCAAGGGCGGGCTCAGCGCTTATATGAGCGACTGGCGCTACGGGCAGCCCCTGTCCACGCTGGGCGGAACGGCCCGGACACTGGATCAGGCGGATGGGGAAATTCCCGTGGGGGATGGGCTGATCTCCCGAAACGGTTTTTCGGTGCTGGACGACAGCAGCTCCATGATCCTGCGGGAGGACGGCACGCTTCGGCCACGGGAACATGCGGAAGAGGACTTGTATTTCTTCGGTTACGGCCACGATTATGCCGCCTGCCTGCGGGATTTCTACCGCCTGTCCGGTCCGGCCCCGCTGCTGCCCCGATGGGCGCTGGGCAACTGGTGGAGCCGTTTTTACCGCTACAGCGAGGAAAGCTATCTGGCCCTGATGGATCGTTTTCAGGAAAAAAAGGTTCCTCTGTCCGTGGCGGTCATCGACATGGACTGGCACCTGACCCACGTGCCCTACGGCAGCGGCTGGACGGGCTACACATGGAACCGGGAGCTGTTCCCCGACCCGCCCCGCTTCCTGCGGGCGCTCCACGACCGGGGGATGCACGTGACGCTGAATCTTCATCCCGCCGGGGGCGTGCAGCCCCACGAGGAAGCCTACGAAAGCGTCTGCCGGGCGCTGGGCCGGGACCCGGAGAAAAAGCAGTGCGTGGACTTTGACGCGGCGGACGAGGGATTCCTGCGGGCCTATCTGGACTGCCTGCATCATCCGCTGGAAGAAGAAGGCGTGGATTTCTGGTGGATCGACTGGCAGCAGGGGAATACCAGCGCCATTCCCGGGCTGGATCCTCTCTGGGTGCTCAACGAGCTGCATTATCGGGATAACGGTCGGGACGGCAAGCGGGGCCTGATTCTGTCCCGCTATGCCGGCTCCGGCAGCCAGCGCTGTCCGGTGGGCTTTTCCGGCGATACCATCATGAGCTGGAAATCGCTGGCCTTCCAGCCCCGGTTTACCGCCATGGCGGCCAATGTGGGCTACCCGTGGTGGAGCCACGATATTGGCGGACACATGAATGGCGTTCGGGACGACGAGCTGTCCGTCCGTTGGCTGCAGCTGGGGGTTTTTTCGCCCATCCTGCGGCTTCATTCCAGCTGCAGCCCCTTTACCGGCAAGGAGCCGTGGAGCTACGGGCTGGAGGCGGAGCTGGCCATGGAGGATGCGCTGCGCCTGCGCCACCGGCTGCTGCCCTATCTGTACACGGCCATGGAGCGCACCTTCCGGCTGGGGGAGGCGCTGGTGCGGCCCCTTTATTACCGCTGGCCCGAAAGCCCGGAGGCCTACTCCGCGCCCGATCAGTACCTCTTCGGCCCGTCGCTGATGGTTTGCGCTGTCACCCGGCCCATGGACGCCCGGCTGAAAAGGGCCTCTGTCACCGCGTGGCTGCCGGAGGGGCGCTGGTTTGACTTTGCCACCGGGCAAAGCTATACCGGCGGGAGGCTTTTGAAGCTGTGGCGCGCGCTGGACGAATACCCGGTGCTGGCCCCGGCCGGGGCGATCGTTCCCCTGAGCGAAGAGCCCCGGGCGGACGTGCTGCCTGCGGAAATGACCCTGCGGATTTTTGCCGGGGCGGACGGGGAAGCGGAGCTGTATGAGGATGATGGCGAAAGCATCGACAGCGAAGCGGCGCGCACGGCGATCCATTTCTCATGGAAAACCGGCGAACTGACCCTGCAAGCGTCGGGCGCTCTGCATCTGCTGCCCCCCGTCAGAATGTGGCATGTGGAAGCCGTCGGCTTTGCCCCAACGGAGGTCCGTCTGGAAGGAAAAGTACTGGAAACGGCCTATGATCCCTCCCGGAACGCCCTCTGCTGGACGGTGGAGCTTCCCACGGACGAAGCGCTTCATACCATTCGGCTGGAACGCTGCGCCGTGGCGGAGGACGACTGGAAGCGCCGGGCGGAAAAACGGCTGCAGGCCATGCAGACGGCCAACGACGAGAAGGAAGCCGTCTGGCGGCTGTTGGATCAGAAAAAGCGCAGCGCCTCTCTGCTGGGAACGCTGCGGCTGACGGCGAAAACGCCGGGAGTGGCCGAATGTCTGGAAGAATGCGTGTTTGCGCAGGATGAACCGGGCCTTGAGCCGCGGGGGGAGGAAAAATCATGATACGTCATTTGCCGGAAGGACTGGTACCCTTTGAGGACTGCGGCTATGCCCGTCAGCCACTGCACCCGCTGGAGGGACAGGAAATTCGGCTGGGCTGCCTGTGCGATGGCCCGGCCCCGGTGCTGGAAACGGCCGACGGACGGAAAGCTCCGGGCGGGCCGGGGACGCAGGCGCATTGCTATGGGTGGCGGCTTTCCGCAGAAGAGGGAACCCTGCGCTACCGCTTCGTCAGCGGGGAGGAAAGCACCCCGTGGTTCGAAACGGAGATCCTTCGGCCTGTTTCCGTGACCCGTCCCCTTCGGACGGGCCGGGGCTGGGCGGAGCTGTGCCCCGGCGTTTATCTGTGCGCCGAGGGTGAGAAGGGCGGCGCGGCGCTGACCCTGAGAAGCGCGCCCCGGGAGGCGGAAAGCCCCCTGCGCTTTGGCGGAGACGCGCTCTGGTCGCTGTGGACGCTTTCCTGCACGGAAATCATGCTGTTCCTGCGGCAGGATGGAACGCCCGCTCGGATGGAAACGACGCTGCGGGGCGGTCAGCGCCATGTGTACGGCACCGGCGAGCGCTTTGACGGCCCCGATCAGCAGGGCCGGGGAAGCAGCGGACAGGTGGCGGAGCATTTCACCCGGCAGGGCCCGTGGAGCTATCTGCCCGTGCCCATGTTCCTGACGGACGGCGGCTTCGGCTGGTTCCGGGACGCGGGAGAGAACGTCCGCTTTGCCTTTGAAGAGGGGGGAGTCGTTCGCATCGAGTCCGCCGCAGGGCCGGGAATCGCGGATCATCTGCTGACGGGAACCCCCGCCGCCCAGCTTCGGGCCTATCTGAATCTGACCGGCGAATGCGTGCTGCCGCCGGAGTGGGCCTTTGGGCTGTGGATCAGCGCCAACGGCTGGCACTGCGATGCGGACGTGGAGGAACAGCTCACCATGCTGAAAAAGTACGATTGTCCGGCTTCTGTTATGGTGTTGGAAGCGTGGAGCGATGAAAGCACCTTCTACCGCTGGAATGCCATCTGGCCCGACCCGGCGGGGACGGTGCGGCGCATCCGGGATCATGGGCTGCATCTGATACTGTGGCAGATTCCCGTGCTGAAGGCATTGAACGACTGTCCGGACGCGGAACCCGTCCGTCAGGACTGGGAGGAAGCCATCGCCAGAGGGTATGTGGTGCGGCATACGGACGGTTCGCCCTATGTGATCCCGGACAAATGGTTCGCCGGGAGTCTTCTGCCGGATTTCACCAACCCGGAAGCCTGCCGCTGGTGGTTTGACAAGCGTCGGCCCTTGCTTGAAATGGGCGTGGAGGGGTTCAAGACCGACGGCGGCGAGTTCCTGTTCGGCAGCGACATCCGTCTGGCGGACGGTACGCCGGGCGGCGAGGCCCACAACCGCTATCCCATGCAGTATGTGAAGGCCTATCACCGCTGGATGAAGGAAAACGGCGTGGAGGGCGTGACGTTCAGCCGGGCCGGATACACGGGCGCCCAGACCGTGCCCATTCACTGGGCCGGAGATCAGCTCAGCACGTGGGAGGAGCTGCGGGGTCAGCTCAGCGCGGGTCTCAGCGCCGGGTTGTCCGGCGTGCTGTTCTGGAGCTTTGATATCGGCGGCTTCGCCGGGGAGATTCCGGATCGGGAGCTGTATCTGCGGGCCACGGCCATGGGCTGCTTCTGCCCGGTGATGCAGTGGCATGCGGAGCCGCGAAACGGTCAGTTCTTTGCCACCGGCGACGCGGCGTGGAACAACGACCGCTCCCCGTGGAATCTGGCCAGCCGGTGGAACGATCCCTCCATTGTGGAGATCGCCTGCGCCTTCGCCCGTCTGAGGGAGCGCCTGCGGCCTATGCTCTACGAAGAAGCAAAGGCCTGCGTGAAGGAAGGCCGCCCCATGATGGGCCATCTCTGTCTGGACTTTTCGGACGATGAACAGGCGCTGGCCTGCGGGGACGAATACCTGCTGGGCCGCCGTCTGCTGGTCGCGCCCATCGTCCAGCCGGGGGCGGAGGGACGGCGGGTCTATCTGCCCCAAGGCCGCTGGAAGCATTTCTTTACCGGCAAGGTCTACGAGGGCGGGCAAACGATGAAACTGTCCTGTCCCCTGAACGAAGCGCTGGTTTTTGAGCGGGAGGAGGAAGAAACATGGAACTGCGCAACATGACGATCTATTCCATCTTTGTGCGCAATCACGGTGGAACCTTTGCCGCCGTGGAAAAGGATATTCCGCGCATTCGGGCGCTGGGGGCGGACGCGGTGTGGCTGCTGCCCATTCACCCGATCGGCCAGAAGGAACGCAAGGGTGTGCTGGGGTCGCCCTACGCCATTGCGGATTACCGGGCCGTCAACCCGGAATACGGCACGATGGAGGACTTTCGCCATCTGGCGGACGCCGTTCACCAAAACGGCATGAAGCTGATGATCGACGTGGTATACAACCACACGTCCCCGGACTCGTGGCTGGCGCAGCATCACCCGGAATGGTTCTACCATAAGCCGGACGGCAGCTTCGGCAACCGGATCGGCGAATGGTCGGATATTATCGATCTGGATTACGGCAATCCCGGCCTGTGGGACTACCAGATCGAGACGCTGAAAAGCTGGGCGGAGATCGTGGACGGCTTCCGCTGCGACGTGGCCCCGTTGGTGCCGCTTGAGTTCTGGCTGCGGGCCCGCCGGGAGGTGGAGACGGTGCGGCCGGACTGCCTTTGGCTGGCGGAATCCGTGGAGCCGGAGTTCATCCGGGACAACCGAAACCGCGGCATGGTCAGCCACAGCGACTGCGAGCTGTATCAGGCCTTCGACCTTTGCTACGACTATGATATTTACGGCGATTTTCTGTCCTATGTGCAGGGCAAAGCCGAACTGACGGACTACGTAAGGGCTTTGGAGCGGCAGGAGAGTATTTATCCTGCGGACTACGCCAAGCTGCGTTTTCTGGAAAACCATGACCGGCCCCGGATGGCGCACTTGTTCTCCGAGCGCCGTACCAGGCTGAACTGGCTTTGCTGGATGTTTTTCCAGAAGGGCACGGCTTTGCTGTACAGCGGTCAGGAGTGGGAAAACGACCATCGACCCGACCTGTTCGACCCGGATCCCATTCCTATGGAGGGCCCGGCTCCGCTGGAGGAACTGATTCGGCGGCTGACTGCGCTGAAAAAAGACCCCATTCTGTCCCACGGTGTCTATTCCCTTCAGGCCTGCACCAACGACACGCTGCTGGCAGTCTGGAAAGAGGGCGAAAGACGGCTGACCGGGGCGTTCTGCCTACGGGGCGCGCCCTCGCTGGTGCCGGTGGAGTTGTCGGATGGCCGGTATGAAAACCTGCTGGAGCCGGGAGCGTTCCTGCGGGTGGAAAGCGGCCTGCTTTCGCTGGATGGAAACCCGGCAGTATTGCAGAGTTGAAAACGCCGCCGGTTGACAGGGCCGAAACAGGGGGCTATAATCTGCCTATACCCCTGAACGGATGGAGGCGGCAGATATGAAGCAATGTATGGATTCCCAGAACCTGCACCGCAGGCTGAAAAAGATCATCGGGCAGGTACAGGCCATCGACCGCATGGTGGACGAGGACGTTCCCTGCGAAGACGTGCTTTCCCTGATCAACGCCGCCAAGTCCGCCCTGAACGGCTGCGGCAAGGTGGTGCTGGAAGGGCATATCAAGCACTGCGTCCGGGACGGCATCGAGCATGGCGACGCGGAAAAAACCATCGAGGGCTTCACTAAGGCTGTGGAGCGCTTCGCCAATATGCAATAGACGAAAAAAGCCGGCAGACAGTGTCGGCTTTTTTATTTGTTCTATTGACAACATATACCCCTATATGTATAATAAGCATATACCTACCGGGGTATGGAAAGGGGTTTCACGCATGAAACGGCTCATGGAGAAACTGGAACACTTGCTGGAACTGGGCGGCATTCGCAAGGACGTGACGCTTCTGGTCATTTCCGGGGCGGCGGTTATCTGCAGCCTGTTGAAATTTCAGCCTTTTCCCTTTGATATGGCGTGGATCGCCATTGTGCTGTGCGGTCTGCCCATCATTCTGGAAGCCGTCATCGGGCTGGTGACGGCCTTTGACATCAAGGCAGACGTGCTGGTATCGCTGGCGCTGATCGCCTCGATCTGCATCGGGGAGGAATTTGCCGCTGGCGAGGTGGCATTCATCATGCAGCTGGGCGCCTTGCTGGAAGAACTGACCGTGGCGAAGGCCCGGGCAGGAATTGAGAAGCTGGTTCATCTGACCCCGCAGACGGCGCGGGTGCTGCGGGAGGGCCGGGAGG
>ERZ1026772.1210-NODE-1210-length-14781-cov-3.384218_pt1 | contig 14781 bp, 25 predicted proteins | sample MGYA00380124_ERZ1026772 | MGnify/ENA primary metagenome ERZ1026772 (study PRJEB33269, sample SAMEA4719760) | human gut metagenome | biome: human-associated habitat; feature: organic feature; material: feces | place: Cameroon | collected 2013-10 ...
CAATAGCATAGTTTAATAAAATGCATTATTTTTAAAATAGTGTTTTTTCTGCACATATAATAATAGGAAATAAAAAATATCGAAATAAAAAGGCTATAGCCGATTGACGCATAGTTTAATAAATGATATAATCAAAGCAAATAATAACAGGAGGGTTAATAAATGGCATTTAAAGAGAAAGAAAAGGAACTTTCATATATTGCACAGTATCAAAAAGACAAATACGACCGTATAACAGTAATGGCACCAAAGGGAACCAAGGAAGACGTAAAAAGAGCAGCTGATCTAAAAGGCGTAAAGATGTCTGCATTCGTTCTGGAGTGCATACAGAAAGAATTGGAAAGAATGAAAAATTAGTAGAATAGTTTAATAAAATACTTGACGCATAGTTTAATAAATGATATACTGTAACCATAGAAAGGAAGTGGTTACAGTGAAAACAGAACAATTTAGGATTAATGAAAATTCTGATTTCCCAGGTGTCTATATAATTGTAAATATGGACAATCAAAAGGTGTATATTGGCTCAACTAGAAATATACGCAAAAGATTGAAAACGCATTTATATAGCCTAAAAAAAGGGAAACATTTGTCAAGTACTTTACAAGAAGACTTTAACAACGGTAATTCATTTATTGCGTATCCTTTAACCCGAGTTGAGCTATTGCCAAAGTATTTAAAAGACCATAATTTAAGACATTTTGAATACATGGCGATTAAAATGTTTGATTCTACGAATCCAGAAAAAGGATACAACAAAGTAAATCATAAAGCAGAATCATACGAATTAGGAAATATAAAGCAAGCGAATTCTTTATTTAACGATTTCTTTGAAGTAAAAGAAAAGTACAAAGCAAAAGCAAAATTTTATTGCAAAGAATATTACGAAGAAGAATTGGAATTTTTCTTAAAACAGGCCATGCGTTAAAGAAACCAATCACACAGTCCCGGACAGGGGCGGAACGGAGGAATAAATGAGAAAATATGATTTAGTAAAAAGAACGGCGGAATTTAACCGCAGAGACAGAAGAGAGATCAAACAAGGATGTACAGCTTTGGATCCGGATCCCGAATACATAAAAACGTTTGACGATCTGGAAGAGGCTAAAAAGGAACTTGCAAAACGCAAGACAAGCGTCAGCAAGTTTGAAAATCACAATATGACGTTTTACTCAGTTGAGGAATATGTGATTGAGGAAAACGAGTTCGAGTTTGACGAGGACGAAAACGAGTTCGTGCAGACGGACTTTATAGACACATTAGAAACAACTTCAATGGAAATCGAAGTTGTTGAAAAACCCAGCTATGAAACAATTGGTGTTTATTCCAGCCTGGAAGAGGCGGAAGAGGCAGCAAACGAGTATGACGGAGACGGAGAGTCCTATATAATGCTTTAAAAAATAAGTCGGAAACACAGGACGGAGTTTTACGTCTTGGAAAGCGTAAACCCAGACGAAGAAGCCCCCCTGATCATTATGACGGAAACATTGTTAAGCGATGGAAATAAAAATAAGCCCCTGAGAGATAATCCCGGGGGCTTTTGCTTTCTTATTCTGGCGGCGTAATGAGTGAGGGGAACAACCCACCGCCGAAGTTGTTATAACACATATATCACAAAACCGCCGAAGTTGTCAAGAAAAATTTTTTTATTTTGGGGCTTGATTTTTTAAAACGATGTGGATAAAATAAAAATAACGACGGGCGACGGAACTCAGGAGGGGAGCGACAGCCAGAGCGCGAAAAGAATAAGAATTTAGCAGCCAGATCAAGCCGGATAAAGTGCCGGAAGGTCTGGCTTTTTGTGCGTTATATGGAGGAAAATGACCGTATTACAAGGCGTATAAATATATAATAACTGTTTTTATAATCCCCTCCAAGATTCTGGAGACCTAGAGTTTATAATATACATGCTATACGGTACTGTATAGATATATAGAGTTAATAAGAGTAATGTAACGTTAAAAATAAAATTAAATAGACTGTTGACAGTGATATAAAAGTATGATAAAACAGAATTAACAATTGAATAAGCCGAAAGGCAATAAGAGATAATTAAGACTATTTAAGACGATTAAAACCGAGCAGATCGGAAAGAAGAAAGGGATTTAAAAAGGTCCCGGATTGTATCTGCAAACGTGTTTTTGTCGTCTTTTTTTATTTGAATTTTTGGAGGTGATACAGTGAAAAAGAGTAATACAACAGTAACGGAACAGGGGATAGAAGTATATGAGAATGATATATATAGACTCGTAGATGAATATATAAACACTGTGTTACAAGTAACTCCTGAAGAATTTGATACACAGAAAGAATATAAAGCTGCTGTTGCTGATAGTTTTGTTGATATGATTTTTTATATTCATGACAGAATACCTAAACCGAGTAATGATGATATTGAGTTATTAGATAATATATTTAATATATTTGTTAGGATATGCACGAAATATGGTGGATTACCTACACTCGAAGTATTTAGTTTTTTAGTAGGAGTTGAAAGAAGGACTTTTAACAAGTGGGCTAATGGAGCGTATAGAACAAGCACGTCACATGGCGACACAGTCAAAAAATGGTTTGATATCTGCAAGAATTGTACAGTCAACAGATTAAACAATCAGCCCGGCACAAATGCAAACTTGATCTTTGTTGCAAAAGCGGCTTATGGAATGGCAGAGACAGCACCAGTACAGACAGCACAGCAGGACGGAATACCGCACCAGACAGCACAGCAGATCGCAGATAAACATAGGGCGGCGCTGGAACTTCCGGAGATGAAAAAGCCGGAGCTGTAACAGGTCAGAAACCCGAAGAAGTGCGCAGAGGACGGACAAAGGATCGGAAAAAGAGCCAAAACAGTGTAAATTGTATATCATGTACAACATGCAAGCATAGTATTTGTCTAATGTGTATATCAATCTATACAGAAAACGTGAGTTTGTCTTATAGATACGTGCGTTCGGGTTGAGTAAACGTTCCCATACATCCTCTTGATCACTGCCGCAGGCCTTTAAAGGTCAGCGTTAAGCCAGGAAAGCGGGAACCCATGGGGCGGCGGGCTTCCCTGGTAGCGTCCGGCATGGATACCGGGAGGGGGGTGTATATAAGCCCCTACACACGCCGAGTGAGTACTCCGAGTTCCCAAAAAATCAAAAAAGCCTCCTCCAACAGCAAGGCTTAAAAATTCCAAAAAAAACAAAAAAGAGTTCCCCATGGCAGAGATAGTGATTCGAACACGACAAGCGGCAAGCCTTAACCGTTTCTCTGCCAGAAAAAATAAGGTGATACCAAGAAAGGCAGGTATGAACATGGATAAAATCGTAAATAATGAAGGATATCTGAGATCAGGGTTGATGGATATAGCTGGACAGCTATTAACCGTCTGTAGCGAGACAGGAGCCATAAATATTCAATTGATAACATCGCCGTGGAAAGAAGGAAAAGGAATTACCCTTCTGGCAAAAGTAGGAGATAAACCCGTTCTTTCAATGAAGATGGACACTGCCTATGAAAAAGAATAACTCTCAGGGCGAATCAATCAGAATCCAACTTACATCCCAGCTAGAACGTAAACTCATAGCCGAGAAGAACCGAACCGGCAAGAGCGTATCACAGATCACCAGAGAAGCACTGGAACAATATTTCCGAAAGAGATAGGCAAAACGCCGATTCAATTTTCTTGAAAAAATTAAAAAAGAGGTTTTTATGTCAGAAGAATACAGTGAACGCTTCGACCAGCTCCGCAAGAACCGAGTCGAGGTAAGTTATTATAAATACGGGCCTGCCAGAAAGAATTTTAAAACCGGGAACGTGCAGGCACTCCCATCCATGGAACGATGTATTGAGAAATACAATTCCACCGGAAACACAGAATATCTCGTGGATGCGGCAAATTACCTCATGTTCGAGTTTGTGTATCCGCAGCATCCTAAAGCGCACTTCAAAGCTACAGACAGCAAGGACAGCGCCAGGATAGTCGGAATTAGTGTAAAGGAAATGGAGGACTTGAAGAATGAACAGTACTAATCCTATAACTGTTACGTACGCGATAGATATTTTGAGAAATGAACTTCTGGCACATGGAGAAGTTTACAACGGCTTCAAAGCAAGCCTTAAAACAGCGATTGAGAAGCATTGCACCTGCGGTCTACCATTCGAGCCAGAAGAAGAAACTGCCGGTAAGATTCTTGATTTTATGATCGGAGAGGAACGGAAAGAATGATTCTTGCAAAATTTGTAGCAGTCATGCTGGATATAGCGTTTTTCACCTTGGTTTTAGCATTCCTTATATCACAGGACGAAACCGAAAAGAAAAGCAATCCAATATCATCGGCAGTATTTATATTGATGGAAATATGTTTCGCAGTTAATGCAGTTGTGATTTTTAGATTATAAGGAGAACCCAATGTGGTTGGCATTCACAATACAAATTTCCCTGTTCACCATACTGATTGAACGGGTGAAAATACAAGAAAAGCAGAAGCCTGTCGTTCTTAGGTTCGGGAAAGCCTTTGAATCTGACAGGTCGAGGCATCCAGAGTAGCTTAGGTCTGCGTCAGTGAAATATAATTTCCCGAAGTAACTGGTGCGGACTTAACGATACAAATATAGACATGATGCTTTCTAAAATCTTATAAAATATATCACTCTATCACGAGACCGGGGCTTTCCCGGTCGAATAATGGGCTATCGCCAAGTGGTAAGGCACAGCACTTTGACTGCTGTATTCGCGGGTTCGAATCCCGCTAGCCTAGCTGGTTGTATTATTTTCCATGATGATATGACCCCTCCAAATTGGTTCCATCTATCCCAACGGGGATGATTAAAGGGGCTTCAAACGCCCCGGATGGATTCTGCAGAACGCAGAAATCAACAGTCTCAATCCCTTTGTTGCGGTTGTGAGGGCAAGAATCGCAACAGCAGAGGAGTTGTTCTTGAACTGCAATAACCCTCTGCTCAGGAAACTTAGCTCAGTTGGCAGAGCGGTCGGCTCATAACCGACAAGTCACAGGTTCGAGTCCTGTAGTTTCCATTTCTTCCACATGCTGTCTATCCGTTTAATGGACAGAAAAAACTGCCGAATGAGTGTATGTGGATTATTTTCATGAAAGGTGTGTAACGGCACAGCCTGTTCGATGAAGATGGTTCCCCGTTCGGCACAGTCTCTGAGTTAAATTGTCGTCAATAGGTGCACGTTGAGGACAGGAAGTTTTCAAGAGACGTATAAAAGGTTTCGTCGTTATCCGAAAAGACATTAATATCCAAATCCGAAACAACTCCATGTGGCTGACATGGCATAAAACAGCCTAGTGGAAAGCATAACACGATAAACATATTGCTAACCCGGGACTTCCGGGTTATGTGGAATGTACGCTAGTGGCAAACTGACAGAGTCGCGCTCTGGTCTCCGGTTCGATTCCGGGCGTTCCGCTTTAATTCGGTTAGAATTATGCTGTTTGCTTGCAGACGGTCTATGATTCAGCTGAATTTGCATAGAAGCAGTTGTGCAGAAACCAATGATATCAATGGAAGAACAGAAACTACTTGCGACTATGCTCAAACAACCCATGGGAAAAGGGTTATTGTTTATCCCGTTGACTGTTGGACAGTCCGAAAAGCATGTGATGTGGGAATCAACCCAGTTTCTTTTCGGAGAACTGACCGTTAAAGGCGGTGAATATGGCAAGGTAGCTCAATTAGTAGAGCAATATAAAGAGCGCGAGTCATGTTTGTGACTCCTACAGCAATTATTCTTTCATTTAAAATGGTATTTGTTGATGGTTCGAATCCATCCCTTGCCTCTTATGTGGTGCTTACAGCAAACATTTGGACATAACAGCTAATTATGGAACCCAAAAGCATCATGAAAAATTTATGGGACACTTACAGCAACTTATTCTTAAATAAAATCTCAGCGAATAACCTATAAATTATTTTATCGTGTCCTGAAAGGAGAAAAAACATGGATTTTGCAAATGCAATGAAAGAAGAAAGTAAGTTTACAAGAACCGAGAATGGTGCAGTTGCACTGAACACTACGAGTGACGCAAGACTTGATCTATTCGGAACTATTGGTGCGTTAAGAGATGCTGATGAGAATAGAATCACTGCGTTGTTCTCAGAAGCGTATGCACAGGATAAACTCTTTGCTACGAAGATTGTTTTTTACGCAAGAGACATTCGTTGCGGACTTGGGGAAAGAAAAACTTTCCGAACCATTATTCGTTATATGGCAGAACATCATCCAGAAGCGCTCAGACCGAATCTTGATTTGATTGGAGTGTTTGGAAGATACGATGATCTCTATGAACTGATTGGAACACCACTGGAAGATGATATGTGGAAAGTCATGAAGAATCAGTTTGAGGAAGATTGGAAAAATGTTCTTACAGGAAATAGTGCGATTTCATTACTTGGAAAATGGATAAAGACAGCCGATGCGAGTAGCCAAAAAACAAGAAAACTTGGAATTTTAACTGCTCACAAACTCGGATATTCAGTTTTTGAGTTCAAAAGAATGGTTCGTAGCATGAGAAAGCGAATCGGTGTTGTTGAAAGCCTTATGTCCGCCAGTAAATGGACTGAGATCAAATATCCAGAAGTTCCGAGTCGCGCAATGATGATTTATCGCAAGGCTTTTGCAAAACATGATCCTGATGGTTTCAGTGAGTTTATCAATAAAGCTGATAAAGGAGAAGTGAAAATCAATGCTTCGACCTTGTATCCATATGACATCGTAGAAAAAATCCTTTATGGAAGAGAAAGCAATAAAGTTCTTGAAGCACAATGGAAAGCATTACCAGATTATATTGAACAGGGAAAAAACGCACTGATTATGGCTGATGTATCTGGTTCAATGTATGGAAGACCAATGGCAACATCAATTGGTCTGGCAATATACTTCGCCGAAAGAAACACAGGCGCATATCATAATCTGTTTATGACGTTCTCTAGTAATCCGCAGATTGTTACATTAAAGGGTGAAACACTTCGCCAGAAAATAAAAAATGCCGAAAATGCAGATTGGGGCGGTAATACAAACCTTAAAGCAGCATTTGAGAAAGTACTTGATGTTGCTGAAAAGAACAACGTTTCACAAGAAGAAATGCCGAAAGCTATAGTTGTTATTTCCGATATGGAAATTGATTACTGTGGCAATAAGGATTGGACTTTCTATGACAAAATGGAAAACAAATTCAAAAAAGCCGGATATGTTATTCCAAACATTATTTTCTGGAATGTAGACAGCAGACATGATGTGTTCCATGCAGACGCAAAACGTAAAGGTGTACAACTTGCAAGTGGTCAGTCAGTGACAGTGTTCAAACAGGTGTTACAGAATCTCGGATATAATCCGGTTGAAGCCATGGAGAACACAATCAATTCAGAGAGATACGATTGTATCACTGTTGACTAGATAAAAGGTGAAATTCAACTCAGTTTCTAAACTGGCCGTGACAAGCGGCGATATGGTGCATTGCTGTAATGGTATCAGAGTAGGTTGCTAACCTATCCAACAGAAATGTTGTACACGTTCGAATCGTGTATGCACCGCTCCAATGAACTGCAATCATTGGAATTTTTCTCTTACTTCGTTCGGTTCCAGTGTTTCTCGTTGGGAGATTTATGCCGTTCAAGTCGGCACACTGGACTTTTTTAAATTGAGGTGTTAATTATGCAAAAAGAAAAGTGTTGTAAAACATGTAAGAAACATGACGATTTTACATGGGTATGTTTCAACGGCGACAGTGAACACTGCGCTGATTTTACGGAACCAGATTGTGTTTGCGAATTTTGGGAGGACGTAGAAGATGACAGAAAAAGAAGTAAAGAAAATGGCAGAAGACTTATCTGATTACAAAAAAGTTTTTTCGGAGTTAGAAGAAAGATGCAGTCAAGAAGCATTGGAATACTGGAATCGCCATTTATGGTATGGGATTACGATTCAGTCCAATAAAGAAGCAGCATCACCAAAAGATGGTGAACCTCCTAAACAACCTTTGAAATTAGTAGATTGGCTGATTGACAGAGGATTAAAAGATGGAATCCGATTATACGGAAAGAACGAGCTTAAGCAGATTGCCAAATATCTTTTAGTTTATTGTGGGGACGAATAATGCAAATAGCAGGTAAAGAAATCAAAGACGAGTGTTCCAGATGTGGGAATATTCTCGAATGCGAGTTGTTCCGTCAGGGACATGGAATAAAACAGGAACGTGAGAATATAGCAAAAATGATTGAGTGCCAGATGAAGCACAGGGAGGAAAGAGAGAAATGATTAAGATTTTGAGACCCGGTACATTAAAAGAAGCAACTTGCGACAAATGTGGTGCAGTATTGAGCTATGACGAATCCGAAGATGTGAAAGAGGAAAACATAGAGAAGAATTTCGTTACAAATATGCCATCTGGATTCGGGTACAAGCAAAAATACATTATTTGTCCACAGTGTAAGAACAAAATTATTTTAAGTTCGACCAGATAGGGGGATGTATTTGTGTTTAAAAAGATATTCAATCTCTACATAAGATACAAGACTAAAAATCTCAAAGCAATTCCGCTGTTCGTTATGACGTTCAACTGGGAGAAATTTCAGAAATACGGTAAAAAGGATAGCTGTATGTTAGCCATACATCCAGAAATCGCAAACGATCAATTCTTAAAAGAAAAACTGTCTGAATGTGCAGATCATATCAGAGACAACTACGACATGGAAATTTTTACAAAAATTTAGTGGGAGGAAATCAGATGCAAATAGGAGATTTAGAAAAATGGAGCGTAGACCAGCTCAAAATTGAAGTTGTTCGGCTGTCGGAAGCGTGTGAGAAGAAACAGCATGAGATTTTAGACAAAAACGAGAAAATCAATGAGCTTCAGGCTGAACTGGATAAAATGTGCGATTATAACGATGATTTAAAAAGGCAGATAAGCGAAAAAGCAGATGTGCCATTTTACGACGAATCTGCAGAAATTGCAAAATACCGCAGACAGCATCAGGATGACTGCATATCGGTCAATCAGTTGCATACAACACTTGATGTTCTGATTGACCGATATGCAAACCTAAGAAAGATTCATGGATTAAGCTGATGAGAATTATTTTTTCGGGTTCCGACATTGATTTTCTCGACACCACATACAATATCGAGGGCGAATGCCACCGAATGAACATCCCGACTCGGTTCTATCCAGACAGACGCTTGCTTCTGGTAGGCAATACGACCATAATATACAATCAATCAGAAAATCTTTCTAAAACATGGAAAGTAGATTACATCGGAGACAATTATTTGACGATTTTGACATTGATCAGAAAGGACAACGGTAAATGAGCATTAAAACAGCACTTGAATCAGAGGGAGTAGACTTCTCTGAATATATGAATATGCCTGAGCCATGGGACGGAAAGGCAATGATTCGGAAAGATAACGGAGATACATGGATTGTGTGTCCTTATTGCGGGAAGAAAGCATTAAAAATACTTCCTACCACAAAAATTCATCGGATGCCGTACAAATGTAAGGGAAGTAACTGCAAGAAAGAGTTTATGGTGAATGTATGAATGCTAAAGATGCTATCGAAATAGTTGTCAAAGACGCAGTGGAGCTTCAAAGCACTAAACCGTTAGAACCAGACGAACTCTCAGATGAAATGAAATTTCGAATTTACAATCTGATTGTGAATGAAATTGGTAAACATTTTTATAATTGCGAGATGCGTATGTCGTTCAAAGACTTTATACTCGTTGAAGACTGCATCAGAAAAGTTTTACAGGGAGAACAAGATGAACAGAAAACGGATTAAATGCTTCCTGACAGGCGGATGCAAGTTCAAAAGTTCTGATACAGAATCGAAATGTAATGACAAAGAAAAGACTTGCACAATTACAGAAACTTGCTATAAATGCGGAAAGAAATACACAACCGTATTTACTTACGAACAGTTAGGGATTCCAGATTAGGAGGAATAAGAGTGAAAAAGATAATCATTGCAATAACAGCTTTAGCATTGACACTAGGAATGGCAGGATGCCAGTCTGCCACAAGAAATTGCGGCGGAAACACAACATTAGAGTTGGAACCAAACCAAAAGCTAGAAGAAATTACATGGAAAGATGATTCATTATGGTATCTCACACGTCCTATGACTAATGATGATATTGCCGAGACTCACACGTTCCAGGAATCTTCTAATTTCGGAGTATTCGAGGGTAGCGTAACTGTTGTTGAAAGGAAAGAATAAATAACCAGTCAAAGAGCCACATGAGAGCCAGACTAAATCCTAAGAAGAAGGGAGGTCTGGCTCTATTTTTATGCAAAAATTTACAGAGGGTTCGCTTGAATGGTATCGGGCAATCCTAAATCAAATAATCAATGGCGATATGACAGTTTATCAAAACCAGAAAGACTGCCTTGACCTGCTATTAAATATGAATATTGATCTTCCTTTCAAGGATAATCCAGATGCGCAACAGATGGGGATAAAGGTAAGCCAGTATGCGCACAATATCGCAGAAAGGCAAGCTGCTATTACTGGAAGCGGAGATTTTGACGATATTTACTGGAAATATTTGCTGTTGGAAGCACCATGGATTTTTGAAAGCTATTTGTATTATATGGAAAAAAACAGGCAACCACGCAGAAAGTTTTACGAACCAAGAAAGAAAACTTTGAATATTCTGGTTCAAGACCTTCAGGACTTGGAAGATAGAAAGATTGAGTTTCTTGGTGTATCCATGCCACCGCGAACTGCAAAGTCCACCACATGTATTTTTTTCTTATCTTGGATAATGGGAAAAAGGCCAAACAGTCATAATGCCATGAGCGGACATAGCGGTATCCTTGCTGACGGCTTTTACGGAGAAATCCAGAACCTTATATCAACACCAGAGTATACGTTTAATGAGATTTTTCCAGAAGCAACATTAGAAAAGAAATCAGCAGATAAAAAGGAAATTAATTTAGGAGCACCAGACCGATTTTCAACGCTTACTTGTCGTGGTATTGACGGTACGTGGACTGGTTCTGTAGATATATCCTCTGATGGATATCTGTATGTTGATGACCTTGTTCGAGATAGGACAGAATCATTAAGCCCTACACGTCTTGAAAATCGCTACCAGGATTATCTAAACGTATTGGTTGACCGTAAAAATGACGGTGCAAGAGAACTTATGGTAGGAACACGATGGAATGTCATGGATCCGCTTGGAAAAGTAGAAGCAGAAAAACAGAATAATCCGCTGTATAGATTTAGAAAGATTCCTGCTTTGAATGGTGATGGGGAATCTAATTTTGATTACGATTACGGTGTTGGATTTTCTACAAAATATTATATTGACATGAGATCGCGACTTGATTCTAACGAGTGGCAAGCGAAGTATCAACAAAATCCATTTATCCGTGAGGGACTTCTTTTTCCAGAAGACGAACTTAGACTGTACAACGGCGTCCTTCCAGACGGAGATAGCAGAGTAGTTACTGCTTGCGACGTAGCATGGGGTGGTGGAGATAGTCTTTCAATGCCGATTGGACGGGAATACGAAAACGGAGATGTATATATTTTTGACTGGGTATTCAATAAAGGTACAAAAGAAACAACACTTCCAATAGTTGTTGGAAAAATCATGGGCAATGAAATACGACAGATTAATTTCGAAGCCAACAATGGTGGCGATATGTACAAAATGTACGTGGATGAGAAATTGAGAGATCAAAAATATAAATGTAGCTGTACCTCTAGCAGAGCACCGGGAAATATGGAAAAAATGGCAAAAATCATTGCATATTCTGATGATGTAAAAAGAAATTTTGTTTTTTTGGATACTGAACATCGAAGCAAAGAATATCAAGCAGCAATGGATGAACTTACCTTCTTTGTTCAACTCGGAAAGAACACTCATGACGATTCCCCAGACTCGCTCACTCAGCTACAAATGTTTATTGAAAAAGGAAATGGAGCAGTTGTAAAAGCGGTTCAGAATCCTTTGTGGAGAAGATAATTATGGTAAATACATTGAACAAGCCAGAAGAAGTCGAGTTTAACGGAAAAACATATCGACTTATGGGAGCAAGAAAATACTATCTTTCTTCGTCTACTAAAAACGAAGAACGCAGACATGCAAAAGGACTTCATGTAGCCATATGGGAATTTTATCATCATCAAAAAGTACCAACAGAATGCTGCATCCATCACAAAGACGGGAATCCTTTTAATAATGATGTTAATAACTTGGAATGTATAAATAAGTCCAAACATTTTTCTGAACATTCTTTGAATAATTGGGAAAAACCTGAGTTTCGAAATCGTGGCATAAGAAATCTAAACAATATACGTGATAAAGCGTCTGAATGGCATAAATCTCCAGAAGGGTTGGAATGGCATCAGAAAAATAAAGAAAATTATTCTAAGCCAGTTGATATGTTTGACACAAGCGGAAATAAATTGAATTCTTTTGCGAGCCTGATTGATGCGTCAAGAGAAACAGGAATATCATATTCCGGCATTGCTAAATGTGCAAAAGGTAATCTGAAAACATCTGGTGGATTTGTTTGGAAATATAGTAAAAATTGATTATTTTGGGGAAGGAGATAATATGACCACAAGAGAATATTTAGAACAAGTTCGTGATTATAAGAGAAAAATCGAGAATAAAATATCTGAAGAATATCAACTCAGAATGTTGGCTACAAGTTTATCTTCTTTTTCGACTGGAGAAAAGGTTCAAACATCCGGCACAAAAGACCATGTAGGAGATACAATCGTAAAGATTGCTGACCTACAACAAGAAATTGCCAAAGATATTTCTGAAATGTCTGATATCCAGCAGGAAGTATCAAAAACCATCAATAGTCTTGATAATTCCTTGTATTCGCAGTTGCTGCATAAAAAATATGTGGAATACAAAAGTCTGGTTACAGTAGCTGACGAAATGGGATATTCAATTCAACACATCCGCTCTTGCCACTTGAAAGCAATTGAATCAGTCAGAAAAGTAAAAGGATTCAAAAGATAGTATGCAATCATATGGAATCATATTGATAATATATTATATAATATAAGCTGTAAAATAAGCACTGAGGTCAATCCTTGGTGCTTTTTTCATGCAGAAAAATAGGAGGACAGGCAGTGGGGAGAAACAAAATAAACTTTGTTGACCTATGCCAAGGCGAGTTTGGCAGAAAGACTGCCTATACTGGCGTAGACCAGATTACTCCCCAGAATGTGGCACAGGTCCTTTCTGATACAATCGGAATCCACAACAGGAACAGAACCCTGATGGATTATCTTTACAGATATTACAAAGGCGATCAGCCAATTTTATACCGCGAAAAACTTGTTCGCCCAGAAGTCAACAATAAAGTTGTTGAGAATCACGCCCTTGAAACAGTCAAATTCAAGGCAGGGCAGATATACGGAGAACCTATTCAGTATGTCTGCAAGAAGAAAAAAGCGAGCGAGGAAACAAACGAACAAGTTGACCGGCTCAATGACTATCTGGACGAAGCCAATGCAGATGCCAGAAACATTCAACTCGGAATATACCAGAGTGCGGTAGGAACTGCATACAAAGCAATTCTAAGAGAAGATGAATGGACAAAAGACGGAGATTTACCGCCATTCAGAATATTTATTCCATCACCGCAGGATGTATATATTGTTTATTCAAGCGTTACAGGTAAGGCAATGCTGTCCGTCCAGATTTTAAAAGATGAGGACAATCAGCAGTATTACCAGTGTTATTCTTCCAGACAGTATTTCAAAATACAAAATGGAGCGGTAACAGAATCTGGAATCAATGGTTTTGGCGGTATTCCAATTATCGAATATCCAAACAATCATGACAGACTTTCCGATATTGAAATTGCAATCACAATGTATGATGCAATCAATAAATACCAATCTGACAGGCTGAATGGGGTTGAACAGTTTGTACAAGCCCTGATGAAATTTAAAAACTGTGAGATTGACGAAGCAGAATTTGTAAAAATGATAAAACTCGGTGCTGTATCTGTAAAAGATGTAGGCAATGGAACACAATCAGACGTTGACTTGATGACTGCTGAACTAAATCAGTCGGAGAGCCAGGTTGCCAAAGATGATATTTACAACAATATGCTGATTGTAGAAGCAATGCCGAATCGACAGGGCAATACAGGCGGAGATACAGGAAATGCAGTGTATCTGAGGAATGGTTGGGATTTTGCAGAGAGAGACGCAAAACTGGTAGAAGCGTTCACGAAAGAAGCTGAAAAAGCATCTGCCAGAATTATTTTGAATATCATCCGAAAAACTTCAATGGATATAAATATCTCGACCAGAGACTTTGATGTAAAAATCACCAGAAACCCGACAGACAATATGCTTGTCAAAGCACAGGCACTTGATTATCTGTTCAAAAATAAAATTCATCCGCTTATTGCGCTGATTACCTGTGGATTATTTAGTGATCCGCAGAAAGTATATGAAATGAGTTTGCCGTACTTAGGAACTATTTACCCAGAATTAGCAGACCCAGATACAGAATTGCAGAAAGCGCAGGATTTACTGAAAGGATTTAATCAAAATGCTGTAAATTTGAGTAAGGATGTGGTTACTGAATGAGTTCAATTTCATCTTATGACGAATTAAATATCATTCTCGGTAAGCGCAGAATTGAGCCTTATGAAGAATATTTCAGCAAAATGTTAATATCAGACAAAGAAAAACAAGAAAGGATAATTTTTTCCGAACAAATGGAAGAAGTTATCCTTTATATTTTGGCGCTGATAGAAACAACTATAGAGAG
>ERZ1026772.1211-NODE-1211-length-14764-cov-8.879394_pt1 | contig 14764 bp, 16 predicted proteins | sample MGYA00380124_ERZ1026772 | MGnify/ENA primary metagenome ERZ1026772 (study PRJEB33269, sample SAMEA4719760) | human gut metagenome | biome: human-associated habitat; feature: organic feature; material: feces | place: Cameroon | collected 2013-10 ...
GCGAAGGATTCGCAGGATAAAATGGTGTTAACCATTTTATCGAGAAATAGTATGATAAGAAACAACGCCTCCGGCTGCCATATGGCAGCCGGAGGCCTTTTGCTTATACGAGTTTTTAATAAAACGCTTAAAAGCGTTTTATTAGGCCGCAGGATTGCGGCCAGCGGCCACAGCCGCTAAAAAACGAAGTCAATACATTTCTTACCGCCGCCCAGGCAGTCTGCCGTGAAACGGCTTAAATATAATGATGAAATCATTTTATTAAGAAATAGTATTAACCATTTTATCGAGAAATCGTATGATCCAAAATCCTCATGACCGACGGCACGGTTGCCGGGATCAACGTCAGAGAAAAATTGAGGCCATGACACGTCAGGAGACGGTCATGGCCTTTTTTGATTTGAAATCAGGTTCGCATTGCGCCGTCCACGGACAGAATCTCTCCCGTGATATAGCTTGCCATATCGCTGGCCAGGAACAAAAACGCATTCGCGACATCGTCGGCTTCGCCAACGCGGCGGAGCGGAATCGCGTTAATGAGCGGCTGGATCATCCTTTCCGGAAGCGCGGCGACCATATCCGTTCTTGTGATTCCGGGCGCGACGGCATTCACCCGGATGTTGCTCGGACCCAGTTCTCTTGCCAACGACCAGGTAAGCCCGTTCACGGCGGATTTGCTTGTGGGATACCCAACGCCGCCCGGCTGCCCGCAAAAGCTGACCATGGAGCTTGTATTCAGAATGCACCCGCCGCCTTGCTCCTTCATGATATCGACGACGGCCAAAACGCCGTTCATGACCGCGTCGACGTTCAGCTGCATGATCTTTGCAAACCTTTCGGCAGTGTAGCCCGAGATCGGCGTGCTGTCAGAAATACCGGCGTTGTTTATCAGAATATCGATTCTTCCATAGGTTTCCCTGATCTTGCTGATTTCTGCGGCAACCTCGTCCGCGTCCACAAGATTCGGCCATGCGCCGGACACTTCCCACTCCGGATTTTCCGCCTTTAAGGAAGCCAGCGCCTTCGCTACGGTCTCTTCGCGGGAGCCGAACAGCACCACCTTTGCGCCGTTCTCCAGAAATTTCTTCACGGTTGCGTACCCAATGCCCCGGGTGCCTCCGGTTATGACTGCAATCTTTCCCCTTAACAACATAATCTGCGCTCCTTTCAATAATATAGGTTTTCCGAACCAATATCAACCTGCCGCTGTATTGGATACCAACTGAATGATAACATGCGCGGACGTTTTTTTCAATCCCTCCGGCCGTTTTCGGGACGCACCCGCCCGGGGACGCCATACCTGCTCCGCTCCCGAAAGACAGAAAGGATTTTTTGCATATTGCGCAATTTCCTGTTGACATTTTGTGCATTATGGTGGTATAGTATGTCAATAAGTATTCGGCGCACGCACAAAGGTACACCGAATAGAAACAGAAGGAGAGGATTGCATATGAAAAAAATTCTTGCTATTGTGCTGGCGGCTGCAATGCTGCTGTCTATGACCGCCTGCGGCGCTGCCGCGAAGAAGGATACATACGTTGTGGGTATCTGCCAGCTGGTTCAGCACGACGCCCTCGACGCCGCGACCAAGGGCTTCCAGGACGCTCTGACCGAAGCGCTGGGAGACAAGGTAAGCTTTGAAGTGCAGAACGCCTCCGGCGAGTCCGTAAACTGCACCACCATCATCAACGGCTTTGTTTCCAGCAAGGTTGATCTGATCATGGCCAACGCCACCCCCGCCCTCCAGGCGGCCGCGTCGGCAACCAGCGACATTCCCATTCTGGGCACCTCCGTCACCGACTACGCCTCCGCTCTGGAAATCGAGGACTGGACCGGCACCGTGGGCGGCAACATTTCCGGCACCTCCGACCTGGCGCCTTTGGATCAGCAGGCTGCCATGATTCAGGAGCTGTTCCCGGATGCCAAGAACGTGGGCTTGCTGTACTGCTCCGCCGAGGCCAACTCCCAGTATCAGGTGGATGAGATGACCAAGTATCTGACCGAGCTGGGTCTGACCGCCACCGCTTACGCCTTCACCGACACCAACGATGTCGCCTCCGTCACCCAGGCGGCCTGCGATGCCAGCGACGTGCTCTACATCCCCACCGATAACACCGCCGCCTCCAACACCGAGGCCATTGCCAACGTGGTGCTGCCTGCCAAGGTTCCCGTGATCGCCGGTGAGGCCGGCATCTGCGAGGGCTGCGGCGTTGCGACCCTGTCCATCAGCTACTATGATCTTGGCGTTGCCACCGGCAAGATGGCGGCCAAGATCCTCACCGGCGAGGCGGACATCTCCCAGATGCCTGTGGAGTACGCGCCTCAGGTGACCAAGATGTACAATGCCGCCAACTGCGAGGCACTGGGCGTCACCATCCCCGACGGCTACGAGCCGATGGGTTAATATCCCTGCAAAATCGATAGGCAGGGCAGGGCTTTTCCCCTGTCCTGCCTTGACGTCATTCTGCGCCCGGAGCGGGCAACTTCTTTATATTGTAGAGGTATCAAGATATGAATTTCTTCCTATCCCTTTTGAATGCCATGCCGGGCGCGATCACCCAGGGTATGCTCTGGGGAATCATGGCCATCGGCGTGTACATCACCTACCGCATTCTGGACGTGGCCGACCTGACGGTGGACGGAAGCCTTGCCACCGGCGGCGCGGTGTGCGTCATGCTCATGCGTGCCGGGTGGAATCCCTGGGTCGCGCTGCTGTGCGCGTTCCTGGCGGGCGTCCTGGCGGGGCTGTGTACCGGCCTGCTCCATACCCGGTGCGGGATTCCTGCCATTCTGGCCGGTATCCTTACCCAGCTGGCGCTGTATTCCGTCAACCTGCGGATTATGACCGGCAAGGCCAACCAGCCCATCGGCGTGGATAAGTACGATCTGCTGGTCTCCCAGCGGTACGTCCGGGAGCTGGCGCTGAATAACCCCATTCCCCTGGTGATTTTGTTCCTGGCGGTGCTGATCGGTGTGCTCTACTGGTTCTTCGGCACCGAGTACGGCAGCTCCCTGCGGGCAACCGGCGCCAATCAGAACATGGCCCGCGCCCAGGGCATCGATACCAAGTCGGGCATCACCTTCGGGCTGATGCTGGCAAACGGTCTGGTCGCCATGGCGGGCGGTCTGCTTGCCCAGTATCAGGGCGCGGTGGACGTGAACATGGGGCGGGGCGCCATCGTCATCGGCCTCGCCGCCGTCATCATCGGCGAGGTGCTCCTGGGACGCGTGTTCCGCAATTTCGCCCTGAAGCTGCTGTCCGTGGTCATCGGCGCGGTGATCTATTACGTGGTCATCCAGATTGTTCTGCAGCTCGGCCTGAACACCAATGACCTGAAGCTGCTGACGGCGCTGGTGGTGGCACTGTTCCTGGCGGTTCCCTATTGGAAGACCATCGTGCTTCCCAAGAAGAAGGAGGTATGACGATGCTGGAGCTGAAAAATATCAGCAAGACCTTCAACGCCGGAACGGTGAACCAGAAGGTGGCATTAAACGGCCTGAATCTGACCATGAACGAGGGCGACTTCGTCACCGTCATCGGCGGCAACGGCGCGGGCAAGAGTACCATGCTCAATGCCATCGCCGGCGTTTTCCCGGTGGACACCGGAAAAATCCTCATTGACGGCGTGGACGTGACCGCCCTGCCGGAATACAAGCGGGCAAAATATATTGGGCGGATGTTCCAGGATCCCATGATGGGTACCGCCGCGACCATGCAGATCGAGGAAAATCTTGCCCTGGCGGCGCGCCGGGGCAAGCCCAGAACCCTCCGCCTCGGCATCACCAAAGCGGATCGCGCGTTCTATCGGGAGCAGCTGCAAATCCTCGATCTGGGACTAGAGGAGCGGATGACCACCAAGGTCGGCCTGCTGTCCGGCGGTCAGCGTCAGGCGCTGACGCTGCTGATGGCGACCTTGCAGCAGCCGAAGCTGCTGCTTCTGGACGAGCATACCGCAGCCCTTGACCCCAAGACCGCGGCCAAGGTGCTGGAAGCGACCCAGCGGATTGTGGAGAAAGACCATCTGACCACCATGATGATTACCCACAATATGCGCGACGCCATTTCCTACGGCAACCGCCTGATTATGATGTACGAGGGACATATTGTGGTTGACGTTTCCGGGGAGGAAAAGAAAAATCTGACGGTGGAGCAGCTGCTGAATCTGTTCAGCAGAGCCTCCGGCTCCGACGAAGCCGACGACAAGCTCCTGCTTTCCTGACGCATAATGAACAGGGCGCGCAGAAATGCGCGCCCTGATTTACCGGGAGGAACCGAAATGAAGCCAAAAGAACTGCTGGAAATTCTGTCCGTGGCGGAAAAGCTGAAATGCAACACCCGGCACTGCGATACCTCCTCCGGCCGCCGGGAAAGTGTGGCGGAGCATAGCTGGCGGACGGCGCTGATGGCGATGCTGCTGACGAAGGAATTTCCGGAGGCGGACATGGACAAGGTGATCCGCATGTGCCTGATTCACGACATGGGAGAGGCCTTCACCGGGGACATCCCGACCTTTGCGAAAACCGGCGCCGATGCCCGGAAGGAGGACGACATTCTGCTGAATTGGGTGAGCACCCTTCCGGAAGATGCCCGGGAGGAATGGACGGCGCTGCTTACCGAGATGAACGCCATGGAGACCCGGGAGGCGAAAATCTACAAGGCGCTGGACAAAATGGAAGCGGTGATTCAGCACAACGAGTCGGACATTTCCACCTGGCTGCCCCTTGAGTACGACTTGCAGCTGACCTACGGCGAGGAAAACGTGGAGTTTTCCCCCTATATGCGGCAGCTCAAGGCAGAGGTCAACGACCGGACGAGAGAGAAGATCGCCCGGGAAAGGCCGGAATAAAGCGTCCCAACCAAAGACCGCAAAAACCCTCCGTATGACAGTTCGTGCATACGGAGGGTTTTGCGTCAGGAATCCAATTATCGTCTGCGCCGGGCGGGCTGCGCCAGCCTGCGCAGCAGAAGAATCAGCCCCGCCGCTGCCAGCAGGCAGGCGCTCATGATGCTGTAGGAAAAGGCGGCCAGATCGCCGTGGCGCTGGACGTAATATTCCATGAAGCCCGCGCCGCCGATGCAGGCGGCGATGCCCAGCCACACCAGCACATTCCAGAACCGGAAGCCCCGGGCCTTCACCATCCGCAGGGAGAACACCACAATCACCAGCAGTAACCCCAGCGCACCCAGCACCTGCACCACGCTGACGAAGCCGTTGCTGCGGAAAAACAGCTTGTCATACCGGGTGCTGTCCAGCACGATCTGAGACGCGCCGTAAAGCAACAGGAAAATCAGCGCCGTGTCCCCGTCCTTCCGCTGCTTTTTGGGCAGGTAGAACGAAAGCAAAATCAAAAACAGCACCAGCGCCGCCATGGCCTGCAAAACAAAGGTCGCCAGACGGTACTCCGTAGCGCCGGAAACGGCGTTGGTCACGGGATAGACCCAGGGCAGCGACTGGGTGGAAGCGATAATCTGCCCACGGTCAGCGGAATTGAAGAAGCAGGCGAGCCGCCCTACGGCGATACCGGCGCACCCGGCCACGGCCATGCAGTCCAGCATCTGCGGGAGGTTCCGGTCAAAATGCACCAGACGGACAATCACCGCAGCCAGCGCGCATCCGGCGAAGACGCCCAGCAGGGCATATCCGCCGGGGGAGAAGGGCTTCATGGCGGAGGTGAAGCTGTCGTAGCTGCTGGTGCGGCAATACCAGTGAACCAGCCGCCCAAGCAGGAGGGACAGCACAATGGCCAGGGGTACCACGCTGAAGGCGGCGACCCCATTGCCGCCCTTCCCCAGATACAGCGACCAGAAAAAGCAGATGGCGGTGAGCGTCGCCAGAGTCAGCACGATGGAGCTCCAGTAATAAATGGTCTCCCCGGAAATGAACGCAATTTTTTCCATACCGTCAGCCTCCTTCCGGCATCGCCGTGGCGAAGTAGATGATGTCGCTGATCTTCCGCTGCTGGCCGTAGACCGGACGGTTGATGAGCTGGTCGCCCATGACAATGGCGGCGGTCTGTCCGCCGTCTAAGCAATAGGCCATGCGGCAGCCGGTGGCGGCGATGTTTTTGGCAAAGGTCTTGACGGTGGGGATATCCTGCCAGGGGCCTTCCGTGTTCGCCGTGGCAACGATATAGTGCAGCTCGCCCATCTGGCACAGCGCCGCCCGGGCGTACCCTTCCGTGATTTCGCCCACGCCGTACCAGGTGTGGTCGATCATCTCGTAATTGTCAATGAGTACCGGGCCGAAGCCCAGACTGAACCAGATGTCGTTCTCTGCCACGTATTCCTTGGCGGCCGCCGTGGTCGTAATGTCGCCGCCGTAGGTGAAGCGGAGGTCGCCGTTGCGGTCGATATAGCAGGTCTCGGCATAGGTGCCTTCCACCTTGCGCACCTGCCCCTGATAGACGATGATGCCAAAATTGCGGAAATTGTAGAAATCGCCGGAGGACGCCACCACCGCGTTGACGCTTTCCGCCATTTCCGAGGTGTAGAACTGGGTTGCCGAGCCGTATTCACCGCCGGCCAGATGCCGCCGGAACTGGGACGGATGGTTGACCTTCACCTCGGAGAAGGTGTAGACGGAACCGTCGTGAACCTCCTTCCAGGTGATGGCGAAAATGGTGTCGTCCAGATAGTAGTTCACAAGACTGCCCTCAAACAGCTCCGCGTCGGTGCTGAAATACAGCTCCTGCCCATCTAAAAGAAAGGCCGCTTCGTCCAGAAGCCATTGCAGGGAGGCTGGGTCGTCGGTCTGACCGTAGCACTCCGGGTTCGGCTCCGGGGCGACCTGGGCGTCGTCCGGAATCTCGATGATGACCTTTTCTCTCACGGGGACGGTAGCCTCGGGAACATTCTCCGGCGCTTGTGCGGCGGTGAGGGTATCCCGGGCGGCGTCCATTTTCGCGGAAACGAAGCCGTCAAACTGCTCCATGATCGCCATATTTTCCGGTGCCGTCTGCGCCGTGGCTTTTGGGCGGCTGAGGGACTGCGCCATCTTTCCCAGCAGAACGGCCGTCAGCGCCAGAGAGATGGGCACCACGATGACCCCCAGCAGGACGAAAAACGGACTGACCCGGTGGCTTTTTCGGGCAAATTTCGGTTGATATGCCATGTCCGTCCTCCTTACGCCACGCCGGAGATGATTTTCAGCAGCGCCTGATCCGGCACCACCCACCATGCGCCGCCCTGATAGATCAGACCCAGCGTCACATCCCGCGTGACGGTCTGGGCATCCTCGCTCAGCGCCTGTGTCACCGCGTCGTTCAGCGCCTGGTCTACCAGCTCGCTTCGGTAGCTGTTATCCTCGTTGTAAAGCTCCGATTTGTCCTCAGCCGCGGCGGCTTTGGCTTCCAGCAGCGCCTTCGCCCGCTGGGGAACCGCCTCCGTCACGCCGGACACGTCCAGGCAGGTGACCGACACATCCCGGGCAAACCCCGTGTCCGTGACCCGGCACAGCCCGGTGAATTCATAGGAAAGGCTGTCCGTAAAGGCGTCCCAGAGGAGCCTGCTCACGGCGTCCTCCGGCTCCCCGGCGCCCAAATCCGGCTGACCGATAATATAGCCTTGGGCGGTATCATAGTCACCGGCGCACAGAGCGTCCATCATGCGCTGCGCCTGCGCCGAGGCGGCCTCGGGAGATTCCAGCATCCTCGGCTGGGCGTTCCGCGACGCAATGCTCACCGCCGCCGTCACTACCATCAGCAGGATGCCCAGAATGCCGAACAGGGCGGAAAAAAACTTGGATCCTTTCATATGCACACCTCGGATTTTCCATATACCGCCTATTATACAGGGCAATGGGAAGGATGTCAATTGAACGTTGGATTAAGAAACCTCCCCTGCCGGTTTGATGGGTAATCGTAAAATAGCGAATGGAGCGTATCGGTGCAGATACGCTCCATTTTTCGTATATTTGACGGGGGAGGGGTACAACCCCTTGGCTCTCCCTTTGGGAGAGCTGTCACCGCAGGTGACTGAGAGGGTCTTGCACCCTTGCTTCCCCTCTCCGTCCTCGCTTCGCTCGGCCACCTCTCCCAAAGAGAGAGGCAAGGGGAGCATCATAAATGGTCAAAAATGCGGATCATCCGCCGAAATCAGAGCTTTTTGCGGCGATGGCGAAGCCGTTTTCGTTGTCCGCCGGGACGAGGGTGAAGCAGACGGTGCCGATGGTATCCTCCGGGGTGCCGCTGTAAATGTCAAAGATAGCGGTGGCACCGTCGACGGAGTTTGGGTAATAGCCGCGGAAGGCATAGCCCACGTCGCCGAAATCGGAGAGACCGACGTAATAATAGCCATCTTCAAAATAGAATAGCGTTTGCCCCGCGCTCACGTCCTGAATGGCGGGAGCATAGGGGGGCATTTCCAGACCAAGAGCAAGGCGGATGTAGGGGACGACGCTGTCCTCCCGGCTGACCTTCACGGCCTGTCCCCAGGGGGTGGTGACCATCTCCTGTTCGCCGCAGACGGTCATTGCCGCTCCACTGTCCGCTATTTCAGGACAGGTGAAGGAGGAGAACAGAAAGCTCCGCCAGAATTCGTCGTTCAGGGAATCGTCGTCCGACCAGTCCGGCATAAAGTAACACATTTTCTCTAAGAAAACCTTGCCGGTTTCGCTCAGGGGGAAGGAATCCGCTTCCGTACTTACCGCTTTTGGTTCCGTCTGGACGCCCGGTTGGGTGAGTTGCTCAGTTCCCACCGGTGTGGCGGGGGTATCCTTTGTCCCGGAGGCGTTCAGGAAGAGGAACACCCCTCCCACGGACAGCACCAGCACCAGACATACCAGCACGACCGCAAAGCCCCAGCTTTGTTTTTGACCATTCTTTTCGTTCTTCATAAATTTGGTTTCACCTTTTTTCTGACGGATGGCACGGCTCATTTCTCTCTCGATGCGCCGGGCGCAGTCGTCGGGCATGGCCATCCCGTCGTAGACATCGATCACCTGTTTATTCATGCCGCGCCCTTTCTCAGCTGCTGCCCCAGCAGTCCCCGCCCCCGGGAAAGCCGGGCGGCTGCGGTGCCTTGGGGGATTTTCAGAAGCCGGGCAATTTCTCCGGTGGTAAAGTCCTCGTAGTAGCGCAGGTACAGGATCACCCGGTACTTGGGCGGCAGACGGAGAACCCCCTGTGGAGGCTTGCACGTCTTCGGACTGAGGAAAATGTCCTTCACGGCGCGTTTCCAGCCGCCCGAGTGAAGCAAATTCCGGCATGTATCGGCGGTTGTCTGCATGAGGAAATCCCGCTCCGTTCCCGGCATCAGCTCTCCATGCTCCACCAGCTTCAGGAATACCGCCCGGCTTACGTCCTCCGCTTCCTCGGGGCTGCGGGTATAGTTGACCGCCAGCCGGTAAACGTCATCCCGGTAGCGATGAAATAAGCTTAGCGCGTCCACTGCCAGACCTCCCCCAAATCCGCGTTGTATCCTATAAACAATACGATCGAGACGGGTATTTTGTTGCACCCGGCGGAAAAATTTTTGCCTTTTCAAAGGATGGGGCGGAATATATTTTCAGGCCGGTCTGCTTGACAAATGCTGCCTGGGATATGTATAATATACTCGTCTTGGTATGACTATGGAAAATTCTGCATGATATATTTCAAGGAGGATACAATGACACCCCAGGAAAAAAAGCAGCTGCAGGTCATGGCCTGCAAAGTGCGTATGGGCGTAATTGAGGGCGTCCACGCGGCCAAAAGCGGACATCCCGGCGGCAGTCTGTCCGCTGCGGACATGTTCACCTATCTGTATTTCAAGGAATTGCGCGTGGATCCGAAAAATCCCCAATGGGAGGATCGGGACCGGTTCGTCCTGAGCAAGGGTCACACCGCGCCCGGCCTGTATGCGACGCTGGCGCTGCGGGGCTTTTTCCCCGTGGAGGATCTGGTGACGCTGCGCAAAATGGGAAGCTATTTGCAGGGACACCCCAATATGAACTCCGTCCCCGGCGTGGATATGTCCACGGGTTCTCTGGGGCAGGGCATTTCCGTCGCCTGCGGCATGGCGCTGGCCAGCCGTCAAAAGAAGCGGGACAACCGTGTCTACACCCTGCTGGGTGACGGCGAGATTCAGGAGGGGCAGGTCTGGGAGGCGTGCATGTTTGCCGCCCATTACAAGCTGGACAACCTCTGCGTCATCATCGACAACAACGGCCTGCAAATTGACGGCGATATTGCCAAGGTCATGAGTCCTTACCCCATTGATAAGAAGCTGGAGGCCTTCGGTTTCCATGTGGAGACCATCGACGGCCATGATTTCGACGCCATCGCGTCGGCGCTGGACACGGCGAAGACCGTTAAAGGCCGCCCCAGCGCGATCATCATGAAGACCGTCAAGGGCAAGGGCGTTTCCTTCATGGAAAATCAGGCGAGCTGGCACGGCTCGGCGCCCAACGACGAGCAGTACGCAGTGGCTATGGCGGAGCTGAAGCAGCAGCTGGGCAATCTGGAGGGCATGTAATATGGCAGATGTAAAGAAAATGGCCACCCGCGAGGGCTACGGACGGGGTCTGGTTGCCCTGGGCGCGGCGCATGAGGACGTTGTGGTGCTGGACGCCGACCTGGCAGGCTCCACCAAGACCGGCATGTTTGCCAAGGCGTACCCCGACCGCCACTTCAACTGCGGCATTGCGGAAGCGGACATGATGTGCGTGGCGGCGGGCTTCGCGGCCAACGGCTTCGTTCCCTTCGCGTCCTCCTTCGCCATGTTCGCCGCGGGACGGGCTTTCGAGCAGATTCGCAACTCCATCGGCTATCCCCACCTGAACGTGAAGATCGGCGCAACTCACGGCGGCCTGTCCGTGGGCGAGGACGGCGCGAGCCACCAGTGCTGCGAGGATTTTGCCCTGATGCGCTCCATCCCCGGCATGGTTGTCATCTGCCCCGCCGACGGCGTGGAAGCCGAGGCGGCCACCAAGGCGGCGTATGAATATCAGGGGCCTGTCTACCTGCGGATGGGACGTCTGGCAATTCCGATGTTCCACGAGGACGGCTTTGCATTTAAGATCGGCAAGGGTGAGATTCTGCGCGAGGGTACGGACATTGCCATCATTGCCAACGGGCTGATGACCTACGAGGCCATCAAGGCCGGTGAGGCGCTGGATGCCATGGGCATCCACGCCCGGATCGTGAACATGTCCACCATCAAGCCACTGGACGAGGAGCTGGTGCTGAAATGCGCCAAGGAGTGCGGCAAAATCATCACCTGCGAGGAGCACAGCATCATCGGCGGTCTGGGCGAAGCGGTGTGCAGCTACCTTGCGGAAACCTATCCCGTTCCGGTCAAGCGCATCGGCGTGAACGACAGATTCGGCTGCTCCGGCACTGCGGCTGAGGTGCTGAAAGCCTACGGCCTGAGCGCGGAGCACATTGTTGAGGTTACGAAAGAATTTCTGAGTCGGTAAAAGAAAGCACCCCTTGCCTCTCCCTTTGGGAGAGGTGGCTGAGCGAAGCGAAGACGGAGAGGGGAAAGCCCTCTCAGTCACCTGCGGTGACAGCTCTCCCAGAGGGAGAGCCAAGGGGCTGTATCCGCATGTTGGCATGAGAAATGGAGCGTATCCGTACGGATGCGCTCCATTCACTGTTTTACGACCGCACATAAAAGTATAGGGTACTTTTGTATGTGCTTGTCATACTGAACTCCAATTAAAATCTTTAGAAAAGATTTTAATTGCCCGAAGGGCATTTTGTTCTATGAGACTTGTTTTGTGATTTCTTTCCTTATAAATCACAAAACTGGCAGCGCCATTAGGCGATGCCTTCCTGATTAGAATCAAAGATTTTAATCAGGAAATAGTATCAGGTGGTGTTCGCATCCAGCTGAATGCGGATTTCGCCGTAGGACAGCGCTTCGGTTTCGCCGCTGCCATAGCGCACCAGAAGACGGAAATCGCCGTCGATGCCGTAGGCATAGGCGCTGACTTTTTGCCCGGCGGAGAGAACGGTGACATTCCGCCCAATCGCCAGACTGCGGGCGCGGTAGTCTTCCAGATATTCCTTGCGTTCCGGGTGGGCGTAGAACTCCCAAAAGCGGTTCAGAAATTCTCCGACCAGTCGGTTTTTGGCTTGCGGAGTGCTATGCTCCAAAAGCGCCCCGGCAATGGACTGAATCTCCTCCGGAAATCCATCTGTAGGCAGGTAAACGTTGATGCCGGCTCCCAGCACCATGTAGTTAAGAGTGCCGGTTTCCAGACCCACGGCGGCTTCCGTCAGAATGCCGCAGACCTTTTTGCCATGAAGGAAAATGTCGTTGACCCACTTGATTCCGGGGTGCTGCCCGGTCACCGCTTCGATGGCCTGACACATTGCTGCCGCAGCTGCCGCCGTAAGGCAGGTCGCCTGCTGGGGGGAATAGGCCGTCGGACGGAGCAGCAGACTTAAATAGACGCCGGTGTCAGCCGGGGAGAAAAATTGCCGTCCGTAGCGTCCACGTCCGGCGGTCTGCTCCCGGGCGATGATGACGCAGCCCTCCGGGCAGCCCTGGTTGGCCTTTTCCCGGACAAGGGCGTTGGTGGAAGGCACGGTAGGCAGTACCGTCAAATTAAGATCCCGGTATTCCGGTTTCAGGAACCTGCGGATGCCCTGGGGGGACAGGATGTCGGAATCCGGGGAAAGGCGGTAGCCCTTGTTGGTGACGGCGTCGATGGTGTAGCCGTCCTCCCGAAGGGCGTTCACCGCCTTCCACACGGCCGCCCGGGAGACCTGAAGCGTCCGGGCAATCTCCTCCCCGGAGAAAAACGTCCCCTTGCTGTCTTCCAGCAGGGCAAGCAGTTTTTCTTTGGTGGTCACGGCGTTTCCTCCTTATACTGGCACAAATCCGTCCACTGGCAGTCGCCGCAGATTTCCTCCCGGTGACCGGGCAGCAAAATGGTTTTCCGCACCCGTTCCGTCAGTTCCCGGTAGGGCAGCACGTCCCCGGCGGTCAGGCCGCACCGGGACAGTACCTCCCGGTCGTAGCGCCGTACCTTCTCGGCAGATTCGCATTGGCCGGACAGATTGTTGGGGCAGGCGCGGCAGATTTCGTCCGCCTGATCGGTCAGCCGGACGAGGGGATTTTCTTCCAGCATGGCCTTTTTCTGCGCCATGTTTTCCACAAAAGCCCCGCTGTAGCCCTTCCCCTGAAAGAAGCGGAGACAAAGGCCGTGATGGGCGCGCAGGGGAATGACTGCTTCATCCATAACGTTACCGCAGCCGGATGGCGGCGGCCAGACGCTTGCGGATGGCCAGCGCGAGGGCAATTTTCACGCAGTCCGGGAGAATGTAGGGGAACACGCACCAGCCCAGCGCCGTCCACAGGCCGATGGCGCCGGTGTTTTTGGTGTACACCACCAGGAACCAGGCGGTGCCGAAGGCATAGCATACCACAAGCCCCAGCAGCATGGAAAGTGCCAGCGCCCAGGTTTTCGTTCCCAGAAGCCGCTCCATGAGCCACATAGTTAGGGCGGTGAACACAAATCCGACGATGTACCCGCCGGTGCTTCCCAGAAGAACGCCCAGCCCTCCGGAGAAGCCCGCAAACACCGGCAGACCGACGACGCCCATAAGCAGATACAGCACGACGGCCAGGGTTCCCCGCTTTCCGCCGAGGACGCTCACCGCGACAAAGACGCCGAAGGTTTGCAGGGTGAAGGGGACGACCGCGGGAATGGAGATCCAGGAACAGACCGCCATCAGGACGGCAAACAGGGCGATATACGCCATGTCGATGGTTTTCCACTTTCTTGAAACAGGTGCTTCCATAGGTATTTCCTCCGAACTGTTGAATTCCTGAGCAGTATAGCACAGGCAGCACTTGATTGTCAACCATAAATAATTTTTTGGTTGACAATAGGAAGCGGAGGAAAACAGATTTGATACCAGTTTTTAATAAAACGGTTAAAAACCGTTTTATTCGGCTGCTGTTTCAGCAGCCAGCGGCGTAGCCGCAAAAAAACGTAAGTCCATACATTTCTCGCCGCCACCGGCGGCCTGCGAAGGATTCGCAGGATAAAATGGTGTTAACCATTTTATCGAGAAATAGTATGAATGCTACAGCCGCACCTCTACCGGGCGGCGGATGGTCATGGATTGTTCCGTTACGGCGCAGTCCATGGCGAGGATGTGGACGCCGTTTCCGGCGGCTTCCCGGAGGGCGGCGGCAAAATCTGGGTCGGTGGCGTCGTTGGGGTGCAGATATGTTACGTCCGCCATCTGAATGACGAACAGGACGCCTACCCCATACCCTTCGGCGGCGGCGCGGGTCAAGCCCCGCAGGTGCTTCGCGCCTCGGAGGGTGGGAGCGTCGGGGAAGGCACAGACGCCGTTTTCCTCCAGCGTCACGCCCTTGACCTCCAGGAACCAGGGCGTTCCGTCCTTCAGGAAGGAAAAATCAAACCGGGAATCCCCGTGAACGGTCTCCGCCCGGAGAGCATCGACTTTCCCAAAGCCGCCGGAAAGCAGCCATTCCTTCGCCGCCGTGTTGGGCGCCTGGGAGTCCATGTTGATCAGACGGCTGCCCTTTTGGACGGCAATCAGATCGAAGCGGGTCTTCCTGACGGGGGAGAACGCCTCCTGGCACCAGACCTGTGTGCCGGGGACGAGCAGCTCCCTGCATCGCCCGGTGTTTTTTACATGAACGGTCTGCGTCTGTCCGGCGATGTCCACATAGGCGATAAACCGGTTGCGGCGGGCAAGAAAGGTGCCGGATACCATATTGGCGTAGTTCATTTTCGCTCCTCATCTTATACGAGTTTTTAATAAAACGCTGAAAAGCGTTTTATTAGGCCGCAGGATT